>Ga0187892_10002885_pt1 | contig 32845 bp, 20 predicted proteins | sample MA1701073metaG_FD_139345 | JGI IMG/M metagenome (GOLD analysis project Ga0187892, IMG submission 139345) | Bio-ooze microbial communities from a basaltic lava cave in the Kipuka Kanohina Cave System on the Island of Hawaii, USA - MA170107-3 metaG ...
AAGATGATCCGGTTCGTGCCGCCATGGGCCACGATGATGATCTCCCGCCAGCTCGCGTCGGCGAGGACGGTCTCGAAGGCCGGGATCGCTCGGTCCTGGAGGGAGCCGAACGTCTCGCCGCCGAGAAACTGCGTTGCGCGCGTGATCTCCGCGCCGTCCTCGCCTCCGTCCAGGGCTCGCGTGAATTTCCGCTCGAAGTCAGGATTGGCTGGGTCGAGGAGCCTCCCCGGCCGCACCTCCTGCAGCTCGGGGTGGCTCTCGATGGAAACGCCGCGCCCTTCGGCGATGATCTCCGCCGTCTGATCCGTGCGCGGAAGCCCCGTCGACACGATGCGGTCGATCGCGACGGGGAGGAGAAAGTCCCGCGCGGCCTCTGCCTGTCGGATCCCGCTCGCGTTGAGGGGAACGACGAGCGGAGGCACCGGCTTTCCCACCCCGTCGAAGTAACTCACCGCGCCGTGGCGGATGAGATAGATCCGCCGCCGCTCGCCGATGCGCCGCTCGAGGTCGGATGCGGGGGAGCGCTTCATCGGGCCGAGCCGGCGGGGAGCGCCGGCAGCGTCCCGGGGAAAGCCGTCGCCCCCTCCTCGTGCCAGCCGTTCTCCCTGCCTGAGCCGTCCCAGAGGAGATCGCAGCCGGGAAAGCTCTCCTTCAAGTGCCGCGGGTCGGGATCTCGGCCGTTCTCCGAGAGCCGATTGCCGTGGACGCGGTTCCCATCGGGGTCGGGCTCGACGTCGAGGCGCGTTCCCCCGGGAAGGAAACTCTGTGGATAGAGCCCCCGAAGGCTCGCCACCGCGACGCCGTACGTTCCGTTGCCGCGGATCTCGTTGCCGGCGACTTCGGTGCGGTCGGCGGCTATCACCAGGATGCCGGTCCCCTGCCGCACGGAGGCGACCATCGCCCCGGGGTCGGCGAAGTTTGGCTTGTTGTTGTTCACGACGCGGTTGCCGATCACCCGTGTTGCTTCTGCCGCCTTCGAGGGGAGGAACGGCAGGAGAACGACCAGGATCCCCCCCGTGTTGTCGTGGGCGTGGTTGTGGAACACTCGGGCGGCGCGGGAATTCTCGATCTCGATTCCGACGACGTTGCCGCTGACCTCGCAATCGACGACGAGGACATCCTCCGACTGGCCGACGTAGATCCCCGCATCGCGGGCGCCCGAAACGCGGCAACGGTCGACGGAAACTTCCTGGCAGCTCACGGGGTAAATTCCGTAGAGGCCGGGCTCTTCGATGGTGAGGTCGCGAAATGCGACCCTTCGGGCGCCGCGGGCCGCCACAGCGTTGCCGCGGAAGCCGCGGAGGGCGATTCCTTCGAGAGCGAAACGATTTCCAAGGGCAAGGATGCCGTCCTTGAGCCTCCCCCGCCCGTCGATGACGGGCCGCTCGCCGCCGCGATGGACCGCCGCGATGGTCACGCCGTGGTGGACGACGAGGATGCTCTCGTGATAGACGCCGGGGTGGACGAGCACCGTGCCTCCGCGGCCGGCGCGCTCGACGGCGGATTCGATGCTCTCGCCCGGATGCACCTCGACGGCGGCGGGCCGCTCGCGGACCTCCGGCGCCGGCTCTGGTGTGAGCGAGGCAGGGGAAGCCCGCCCCGATGCATCGGCTCGCGCAACCACCGGCAAGGCCGATGGTACGCGCTGTGGGATCGATGGCGCTGCCGACTCGTCGGTCAGGGCCCCGAGAAAGGCGGCGAGGTCCGCCTTCTCCTCGGCGGTCAGCTCGAATTTGCGGATCCTCTCGTCTTGGAGGGGGACGGTGAGCCCGCGGCCGCGCCCACCGCCGTCGCGGTAGAAGTCGACGACTTCATCGAGCGTCTTGAAGATCCCGTTGTGCATGTATGGGGCCGTCCGGGCGATGTTTCGCAGCGTCGGCACCTTGAACGCGCCTCGCGGACCGCCGCCGCGGCCGGGCTCGGCCTCGGGATGGGGTTCATCGGGCGCCGCATCGGGCGCATCGGGCACACCGATGACGTGGAAATCGGAGGTGGAAAAGGTCGGAAGCTCGTGGCATTCGCTGCAGCGCGTCTCGGTCGAGAGGAAGAGCTTGAGCCCCCGGCGCTCCTCGGGACGGAGCGCCTGCGCATCCCCCGCGGCGTAGCGATCGAAGCGCGAGTCGCGGCTCACGAGCGTTCGCTCGAAGGAGGCGATCGCCCGAACGACGTTGTCGAATGTGACCGGGGAGCTCTTTTCTCCCGGAAAGGCGCGCGCGAAGAGCGTCGCGTACTCCGGTGTCGCCTCCAGATCGCCGACGATGCGGCCGGGCGGCTTCCCCATCTCCTCCATGTTCGTGATGGGGCCGCGCGCCTGCTCCTCGAGGCTCCCGGCCCGTCCATCCCAGAAGAACCGCTCGGAGTAAGCCGCGTTCCAAAGTGTCGGTGCGTTGCGGAGCAGCTCGACGCCGCCGTGGCGGGCGGCACCGGTGCCGTTAGCCGCCCACCCGCGCGCGCGCGGAAGGCCATCGGCGAAGCCGAGATCGGGGTGGTGGCAGTGAGCGCAGGAGTTCTGATGATCGCCGGAGAGGATTCGGTCGAAGAAGAGGAGCCGGCCCAGCTCGACTTTCTCGGCCGTGACCGGATTGTCCGCAGGCAGGCGAAGCGCGGGGAAGGGCTTTTGAAGGCCGGTCGCGCCCTCCTCGGCAGCAAATGGAGCCGTCGGGGAGGCGAAGATGAGCGCCGGTACGAAGAGAAGCGTGCGCATGGTGCACTCGGGCGAAGATTGTACCGGGACCCGGCCCAGAAGGGGGAGTGGCTGAGCGGCGCTTTCTGGGTTCACTTTCGGATGCGGATGCCGCGGATGCGGATGCACCCCCCCAACCCCCCCCTCAGCGCCTGTCTACGCATCCGACGCCTCCTCCCCCGGCTGAAATCCTGATCACCGCTTTCTATAATCTCCCTCCGTGCCCCTCGCCCTCGACTCGATCGCCGCTCGCCTTGCTCCGTTTCTCGCCGAGCGAACGGGCGGCGCCGTCGAGGTGAATGGCCTACGGCTGCTCGCCGGCGGCGCTTCGCGGGCTGCGATTGCGTTCGACCTGCGGGTCCTCGATGGTCCCGAGGCGGGCGAGCATCCGCTCGTTCTGCGCCTCGACCTCGGGGGGAAGATCTTCGAGGGCTCTCTCGACCGCGTGGCGGAGTTCGCGGTCCTCGCACATGCACGGACTGGGTGTGTGCCCGTGCCGCGCGTCCGATGGGCCTCGGGCGACACGGCCGTGCTCGGCCGTCCGTTCCTCATCATGGACCGTGTCGAGGGAGAGACCGTGGGCCGGCGGATCGTCTCCCAGGCCGAGCTGGCGGAGGCCCGCGCGGCGCTGCCCGCTCAGATGGGGCGCGCTCTGGCGCGGATCCACGCGCTCGAACCAGCCGGGCTCGACTTTCTCGCCCATCCGGAAGCGAGCGAGAGTCCAGCCCGGCGGGCCCTGAAGGCATCACGCGCCGAGCTGGAGAAGATCGGCGGGGCGCATCCAGCGCTCGAGGCCGGCCTCGCGTGGCTCGAGGCCCATGCGCCCTCCTGCCCGCAGCCGGTCCTCGTCCACGGCGATTTCCGGCTCGGGAACATGGTCGTCGGGCCCGAGGGGCTCCGGGCGGTCCTCGACTGGGAATTCACGTGCCTGGGGGACCCTCATGAGGACCTCGCCTGGCCGTTCGTGCGCGACTGGCGCTTCGGGAACGACCGACTGCGGTTCGGCGGCATTTCCGACGGTGCGGACTTCCTCGCCGCTTACGTGGAGGCGGGCGGGCCGCCCGTCGACCGGGCGAGGATGGCGTACTGGGAATTGATGGGCAATTTCCGCTGGGCCCTCGGCTGCCTCACGCAAGCTCACCGGCATCTCAGCGGCAGCGAGCCGAGCGTGGAGCTGGCGAGCCTCGGGCGCCGTTCGGCGGAGATGGAGCTGGAGATGCTCGATCGCATCGCCGCGATCGAGCAGGGAGGAAGTGGTGCAAGACCTGCCTGACTTCGAGGAGCTGCTCGCTGCGGTGCGCAGGTTCATCGAGGAAGAAGCCGTGCCCGCGATGCCCGATCAGAGGCTCCGCTTCCGCGCGCGGATCGCCGCCAACCTCCTCGGGATCCTCGGGCGCGAAGCCGCCCTCGGCCGCGGTCTCCTCGAAGGCGAGCGACGCCGCCTCGAGTCGCTCCTCGGCGTCGAAATCTGCTCGACGCCGCTCGGATCGCCCGAAGACCTCCCGCGCCGCGTGGAGGAGCTGAACCGTGAGCTGGCCCGGCGGATCCGCACGGGCGAGATCGACGCCTCGCCGGGCGGTGCGCTGTGGGAGCACCTGCGCTTGACAGCGGTCGAGAAGCTTCGCATCGCCAATCCCGGGTTCCTCGACAGGCTCGGCGGCTCGAAGGGACCCTGATGCCATCAGGTCGAGAACCTCAGAGGACGGGGATGGGGGGAGACATTTCGGGCGCGGCTCCCGCTGCGGACTGACGATTTACCACAGAGGACACTGAGGACACAGAGGATCACAGAGGAAGAATTCGGAAGCAGATCCGGTTGCGGCTGCGGCTGTGGCTGCCGATGCGGGACCGGATAGGGACGATCTGCTCGGGATTCTTGCGCTCTCATAGCTCCGTGGATATCGTGTCGGTCGTGGGATCCGATGGCTGGGGCGAGTTAGTGGATCCGTCGGGAGGTGCGCGTGCACAGAGTTCTTGTGCTGGCGGTTCCCGCCCTTTCCGCTCTTCTCGTGTCATCGCTTTTTGCCCGTGGGGACGGGACATTCTGGGGCCCCGCCAGGATCGAGTCCCCCGAGACGTACTACGTCCCCTCCCTCGCGGCAGGCGACTTCAACGGCGACGGGGCGGTGGATCTGGCCGTCGTCGCGGCCGCGGGCACGGTCTCCATCTTCCTCCAAAATGGGATTCGATTCCGCGAGTGGAGTCCGCAGATGTCCGTGAACGTCGGCGTGAAGCTGGGCGTCGTCCGCGCCGCCGACCTCGATGCCGATGGGGACGACGACCTCCTCGTGGCCGATCTGGCCTCGACGGCATACACGCTCACGAGCAAGGGCGATGGCACCTTCGAGGATCCGGTCGCGCTGGTCGAGGGCCGTTCGAGCCGCGGGCTCGCCGTGGGGGACTGGAATCAGGATAGCCACCTCGATGTCGCCTCCGCGGAGCACGAACAGCAAGCGGTGGCGGTTTTCCTCGGAGACGGCCGCGGAAAACTGAGGTTTGGGGGTCGGTACCCCACGGCGACCGGTGTAATGCAATGCATCGAAGCGCTGCACTTCGACGACGACGGCGTGTGGGACCTCGCCGTCGGGATCGAGGGACCGGGGCTGGTCACGCTCCGGGGTCTGGGAGATGGAACGTTTCGCGTCCAAAGAATAACCTCGGGGTTCGGTTGCGTCCGCGAGTTGATCCCCGCCTACATGGATGGGGACGCGCGGCACGATGTTGCAGCCTCCTGCAGAAGCAGCGGACCGGCCTTCGCGGGGTTGAGCAATGGAGATGGCTCCTTCCGGAAGACCTTCAATCTGGTGGACGAGGCCTTCTCAAAGGAGGTGGCGATCGCCGACTTCAACCGCGATGGGGCGGTGGACCTGGCCATCGGCGGTAGCACTTTCTGGATTGGGGACCCGCACAAGACGGTCGAACTCTACCTCGGATCGAATGACGGTCGTTTCACCGGCCGCTTCAGCGTTCCCTTGCCCGCGGAGGCGTACCGGATCATCGCCCACGACCTCGACCGCGACGGGTTCGCCGATCTGGCCGGTGTCGCGTGGGGTTCGAGCCGGCTGATCGTCGCCTGGGGCAAGCCGGAAATTCCATATCTCGAGACGATCGGGCCGCTGACCGGGTTCGGCTCCGTCAAGGCATTGGCCCTCGGTGACCTGAACGGAGATGGGCTCGATGACGTCTTCTTGCCATCCGCCGAGCTGCAACAGGTCCACGTCTACCTCGCGGATCGCAAGGGCCTGCCCCCTCAGCCGTCGCTGACGATTCCCGTAGCGGGGCTCTATCACTCGATCGAGGCCGTCGACCTTGACGGCGACGGCGTCCTCGACTTGGTGGGTTCCGGCTTCACCACCCACAGCGTGCACATCGCCTACCTCGAACGGACCGGCAAGGTCCGGGAAGAGATCGCCTTGGCCGCGGGTGCATTTCCCGGGACGGTCACCGTAGGGGATGTCGATGGGGACGCCGTTGCGGACCTCGTCCTGCCGAGCACGGGCTCGCATCGAATCGATTTCTTCATGGGGAAGGACGGGAAGGGTTTTGCCGATCTCCTTCCGATCCCCACGATCCGGAACCCGAGGAAGGTCATCCTCGGGGATCTCGATCTCGACGACCGCGTGGACCTCCTCGTGATCTCCGCTCGCGAGCCGGCGGTGCAGTACGGAGGAGGCGCGGTTTCCTTTTCCGAGCCGGTCATCGTGGAGCCAGGACCGTCGAAGGTCTATACCGATGGAGCCATCGCCGATATCGATGGCGACTCCATCCCGGACATCCTCGTGACCGGCAGGGAGTCGACGGGCGTTCGCATTTTCCGCGGGAAGGGGGGCCGGCGGTTCGAGGCGATCGAGGTCCTCCCGACCGATCGCGCCCCGCTGACCCTCGCGCTCGCCGACCTGGACGGAAACGGCTTTCCGGAGGTGACTGCCGCCTGCGGAGCCGCTCAATCGATATCTCTGGCGCTCAATTTCGGCCTCCAGGGGTTCGTCCGCCGGCCGGAGGAGTTCGTGGGCCTTCAGCTACTGGGTCACCGCCTCGGCGACCTGGACGGCGACGGGGTATTCGACATCGTGGCCTTCTCGTCCACCGAAGCCGTCGTCCTCTACGGCCGCGAGGCTCCGCTCGCCCGCCTGCGACGCGGCGACTCGGATGGCGACGGCCGGTTCGAGATCAACGACCCGGTCGATGTGCTCAATCGTCTTTTCCTCGGCGGCGGCCCCTTCCCGTGCCAGGACGCGGCGGATGGGAACGACGATGGCGTCATCAACCTGAGCGATGCCGTCGTGATGCTCCAGCGGCTCTTCCTCGGGGGAGAGCCGCTGCCGCTGCCGGGCTCCGAGGCTTGCGGAGAGGATCCGACCGACGACCGGCTCGTCTGGTGCACTCCGGGGTGCTGACGGGGGGATTCAGAACCCCGAGAAGATCGCGTTCACGAACGTGTTGATCGGGGCCTGCTCGCGGAAGTCCTCGACGGCTTCCTGCACTTGCCTGAGGACGAAGACGAGGCGGTCCCAAGCCTCGCGGTTATTGACGAGCTGGCCGGCCGTTCCTTCTCCCTGGTTCACCTTGGCGATCGTCTCGCGGAACTCCGCGACGGCCTCGCGCACGTCCTGGGCGAACTCCTTGTCCTTGATGAGGAGCGCGAGCGCGCCTTCCCCTTCCTCAACGTCCGCTGCGATCCGCCGCGCGCGGGCGATCAGGTCCTGGAGGTCGTCGTGGATCTGGCTCTCCATGACGAGCTTGCCCAAGGTTCCCTCGCCCTCGGCGATGGCCCCGGTGATCTTCTCGACGTCGTTGTAGACCTTGGGGTCGTTGATGAGCTTCCCCACGGTGCCGTCGCCCTCTCGGATGGCCCGCGAGATCTCCTCGATGTTCTCGATCGCTCGCGTGACGCGGTCGCGGGTCGCCGGGTCCTTGATGAGGGCGCCGAGCGCCCCTTCCCGCTCGTTGATGGCCTTGACGGCGTCCCGGATCTGGGCGATTGCCTCCCGGAGCCCCTGGCGGTTCTCGCGGACCACCTCGCCGATCTCCTCGAAGAGGTCGGCCGTCGCGGAGCCTTCGAATCCGGAAGCGGCGGCCCGCAGGTCGCCCGTGCCGGGGACGATCGCCACGTAGCTCCCTCCCAGGGCCGACAGGCTCTTCACGACGAACTGCGTATCGCGCGTGAGGGGCAGCTCGCCGCTCGCGCGGATCGTGACGCGGATCGGCCGGCCCGCGAACGGGACCTCCGGGGCGGCTGCGCCCGGCGCGGCCTGAAAGAACGTGTCGATGCGCTCCACCTGGCCCACCCGATGGCCCCGGTAGCGGACGAGATCCCCTTCTTGGAGGCCGCTGATCTGGTCGAAGTAGACCGGGATCATGGTCACCTTGCCGCCGAATGTCAGACCGCTCACCTTGAGCGTCACGACACCGAACGCCAGGAGGCTTCCCAGGAAGACGAGGCCGACGACGAAGTTCCTGAATGCCGCTGTACGGGCCATCGAACGTGCTCCTTATTTCGTCCCCCGGCTCCCATCGGTGATGGGGCCCTGGGAGCTGCCTGTGATGAACTGCTGGACGACGGGATCGCTCGAGCGCCGGAACTCCTCCGGCGTCCCGCCCGCGATGATCCTACCTTCGTAGAGCATGGCGATCCGGTCCGCGATCCGAAAGGCGCTCTCCATGTCGTGGGTGACGACGACCTGCGCGACCCCCAGCGCCTCCCGCGTCTGGATGACGAGGTCGTTGATCGTGCTCGCCATGACGGGGTCGAGGCCGCTCGTGGGCTCGTCGTAGAGGATCATCTCGGGCTCCAGGACGATCGCCCGCGCCAGCCCGGCGCGCTTCTTCATCCCGCCCGAGATCTCGTCGGGGTACTTGGCCGCGGCCGATTCCATCTCGACGAGCTGGAGCTTTTCCTTCACCTTCGAATCGACTTCGGCCCGCCGGAGGCCGCGGCGGTGCTCGATGAGGGGCAGCGCGACGTTTTCATCGACCCGGAGCCAGTTGAGGAGGGCGCCGGACTGAAAGAGGTAGCCGATCTTGAGCCGGATCGCGAGCATTTCCTTCGCCCGCACGCGGGCGAGGTCCGTGCCGAAGACCCGGACCCGGCCGCGATCGGGCTGGAGGAGCCCGACGATGTGTTTCAGCATCACGCTCTTCCCCGTTCCGCTGCGGCCGATGATGACCAGCGTCTCCCGCCGGCGGACCTCGAGGTCCAGCCCGGCCAGAACGGGGGGGCCGCCGTCAAAGGCCTTGTGGACCCCTTCGAGGACAGCGACCGGATCTTCGTTTTCTTCAGCCACCGCCTTGCCTCGTCAGAGCATGTAGAAAAGGTACGTCAGGAAGTAGCCCAGAATGATGATCATGAGGAACGAGACCACGACGGCACGGCGCACGCCCTGGCCCACGCCGATCGCCCCGCCGCGGGCGCGCAGCCCCTGCGCGCAGGCGACGCTCGCGATGACGCCGCCGAAGACGAAGGCCTTGAAGAGCCCGGTGTAGATGTCCTTCGGCTCCAGGGAGTCCAGGGCTCCGTTCTTGAACGCCGCCCAGCCGACGCCGAACTGCGCCGAGCTGATGATCGCTCCGCCGAGGGTCCCCAGGAGGTTCGTGTACACCGTCACGATCGGCGTCATGACCGCCATTGCAACGAGGCGCGGGACCACGAGGAAGCGCGCGGGGTCGATCCCGAGGACCTCGAGGGCGTCGATCTCCTCGGAGACTTTCATGGTTCCGATCTCGGCCGCCATCGCGGCCCCGACGCTGGCCGCGAGGATGAGACCCGTCATGAACGGGCCCATCTCCCGGGTGATCGAGACCGCGACGATGCCCCCGATGAGGTTCTCCTGCCCCAGCTTGGCGAGGGAGATGCCTCCGTTCAGGCCGAGGATCGCTCCCGTGAAGATGCTGACGACCAGAGTCACCGGCATGCTGGCGATCCCGCAGATGAACATCTGGTGGAGCGTCTCGCGGAGCTGCCGGGGCCGCGCCGCGGTCCAGAGCTGGAGGCAGCACCTCCACAGGAGGTCCAGCGTGTAGCCGGCGCCGGCTGCGGATTCTGAGATGAGCCCGCCGACGGTGGTGACCATCACTCTCATGGCCATGTCGCTAGAGGTTTAGCTCCTTCACTCCCATGGTAAATAGAAAAATCGGTAAGAAGACCGTTCCGGGGCCACTGAACGCTGGAAAAGCCCGCCGAGGACCCGGAACGTCCGCCGATCGCCAGCATTCTCGTGCCGATAACTCACGAGGGAGAAGAGCGCTTCCCAGCCCCTTGCCTTTTCGTCCTCCCGCCAGAGGAACAGCCGCCAGAGGCGCGCGTAGAGCCGCTCCCAAGGGGCCTCCTGGCGGAACCAGAGGGGCGAAGGGAAGTAGAACGTCCTCTCCTTCACCGTCCGGTGGTAACGAGCGAGCGGCCAGAGCTTCCACTCGAAGTCTTCCGCGCCGCTCACCTTGCTCGCATCCCGGAACCTCCAGAAGAGGGGGAGGATCCAGAAGCGGCTCGTGATGTGCTCTTCGTCCTCGGAGTAGTCGTACCGCTCGATCGGCCAGAGGAAGAAGTGGCGATGGCGCCGCACCGTGCCCGCCGCGCCGGAGCCGACGAGCCGAGGGCCCGGAGCCCGGGCGCCGGCGGCGCCGGGCCGCTCGGCCGTATCGGTCCGCAGGAGGCCGAAGAGCGGCCAGAGGTCGAACTGGCCCTCGGCGAAGCGGTAGGGGATCACCCAGCCAAAGTACGACTTCCGCCCCGTCGGCTTGTCGAGAGTGCTGTGAAAGAGGGGCCAGAGGATCGTGCGGGTGAACGTCTTGTCGCTCTCGTACTCGCCGTAGAAAGGAAAGATGAAGAAGAGCCGGCCCGGGTGGAGCGTGTTCAGTTCGTTCCGCTGGTAGTGGTAGAAGGGCCAGAGGACGAAGAAGCGATCGTAGCGCTCTCGTCCGTCGGGCGCCGTGAACCGGTACCTCCCGAAGAACGGCCAGATGCGCCATCCGGTCCGCCCCATGCCCCACGTGCGGTTGTAGAAGGGAAAGACGACGTGGACGGAGTTGTACTCGCCCGTCCTGTGGTGCCAGTAGGCCGGGAAGAGCCAGAAGTTGATCTCCTGCTGCGCCAGGAGGCCGCGGATCTTGCCGCCGAGGGGAAGGATCGCGAAGTAGCGCCCTGCCGCCAGCCGGCCGCCGAAGAAGAACGGGAAGATCGTCCAGCGATCGGTCGCGACCCCCTCGGTGTCCGGCCGCTGGTGGCGGAACCAGAAAGGGAGAATCCAGCCGCGCCGCTCCCCGCCGCCCCACTGGTAGTCGAGGATCGGCCAGAGGACGAGCAGCCGGTGCGAGTCGGGGCCCGCTTCGGCAATGCTGCCGAGCGGCCGCAGGGCGACCTCACGGCCCGGCGGACGGTTCAATTGGGGCGCGTGCGGCTCGATGAAGGGGAAAAAGGCCGCCACCAAGGGCGGCTCCGGCGGATCGTCCCGCGACGGCCGCACGGGAGTCGGGGTGACGGCGGTCTCGTACGGCTCGCCCGAGGTCTCGAAGACCTCGAAGAATGGAACGATCCCGCGGTTGCCTTCGAAGGTGGTGCAGCCGGTCAAAAGGACCGCGATTACGGAGAGATTCCTCAGTCTTCGCGACATCCGTCTTCCGGCGCGGCCATCGTGAGCGGTCCGGCCCGAACTCTCATTCGTAACCGTTCAGCGGCGATAAGCTGCCGCGGGGTGGACTCCCTTCGCAACCGAGATGGCAGCGGCGGTCAGCTTGATCCCCGTGGCCTTGGCGAGCGGATAAGCCGCCCGGGAACGGCGCGGTATCGCAAGGACGATCCCTCCCGGCGAGCTTCATCCGCGATCGAGAGCGCCCGGGTACCTGAGCGGATTCCTTCATTCGAGGATAACTCTCGGGAAATACTCGGGGATCAGGTACCTCCAGATTCGCTTCGGATCGCGGGGAAGGAGATGGCACGTGTTTGGGCTCAAAGTCTTAGCCGCCCCCTGGCCGCTGTCGTCGTCGGTCAAAAGGAGGCTGAGTCCGAAGACGCGCCCCGCAGTCGGCTCCTCGGGGAGGCCCCCCTCCGCGCCGAAGGACTTCCAGGGGAGGCCGACCTCGTAGATGACCCCCGAGTTGTCGTCTTTCTTCTTCACGGAGAAGAGGCCGCGGGGCTTCGACCCCTCGTCGTCCTCGTCCTCGCCGTCCTTCTTCCCTTCCTTGCCCGGCGGCTTGCGCTTCGGCATGGTTAGGGCGAGCGTCAGGAGCTGGTCGTCGCCCCGCTGGAAGAAGCCGCCGTCTCCCGTCGGGTCGAGCCCGATGATGAGGCAGTCTCCGCGCCAGGAGTCCGCTTCCTTGTCGTAGGGGTAGATATTGGCGTCCTCGACGTCAAGCGCGAAATAGAAGTGCTCGTCGTCCCAGCCGGTGTAGAGGGTCGCGGAGAGGTCCTCCTCGCCGGTCCAGACGTCTTGCGGCTGCCCCGGCGCCTGGATCCAGCCGATGTGGCGCAGGTCGCGCAGTTCGATGCGGCTCGTGTAGTTCCAGCCGTCGTTCAGCTCGCCATCGATGAGCGGCGCGGCCCGCAGGCGGCGGCAAGCGAGCGTGAGCCGCGCGTTCCGCTCCTTGATGGATTCCGCCTCCTCCTTGAAGCCGCCGAGGAGGTAGTTCAGGTGCTGCTGGCGGTCCGGAAACTCGCGGCTGGGAAGCTCTTCCGCCTGGAGAGCCCGGTCGAGCAGCGTGATCGCCCGTTCCTCCTGGCCGTGGATGAAAAGCCAGCGGGCGAGCCGGGCGACGTTTTCCGTGTCGTCCGGCGTCTCGAGGTAGCGCCGGACGAGGAGAGTCTGAGCGCGCAGTTCGGCGCCGTCGAGCCCCCGAGGAGCCGCTCCGAAGCCGCAGTCCCCTCCTTCGGTCAGGAGGACCAGGACGCCATCGATTAACTCCATGGCGAACCGGCTGCGCTTGTCGACGAGGAACTGGGTGATCGGCGCCGCGAGCGTCGTCCGCACCGAGCCCTTGAACTTGTCGTGTACGGCGACCGAAGACGAACCTGGGTCGGGGACGAAAACCGCGTCCTGCGAGATGAGAACCTCCCTCTCCGCTTCCCGCGAGAAGAACATGCCGACGGAGACCTCGTTCGGCCACAGGGGGCGCGGCGTCAAGCGGCCCGGCAGGGCATCGGGGCCGATCTCGAGACCGAGGAGACTCCATCGCTCGTCGCCGTGGATCACATAGAGGCGCGGTCCATCGGCGTGCACCGAGATATCCGTGCGGCCGGAGGCGAAGCGGTCGTAACGCCAAAGCTCGCGGCCGTTCGCCAGATCGACGCCGGTAAGCTGCGACTTGCCCGCGCGGCTGGCGTGGAGGACCGCTTGACTCTCGAGCCCCGCGAACCACCACACCCGCTGCAGGTTCGTCCGTTCGTCGCGATGGGTGCCGAGGAGCTTGCGATGGGCCAGGTCGACCACCTGGAAACCATCGGGAAGCGCGAGAAGGACCCTCGCGCCGGGAAGAACGAGGGGCTTCTGGATCAGGCGGGCATCCGCGCCGCTCTGGACCTCGATCCGCGCCAGCGGGCGGCCGTCCTGGGCATCGAGGAAATGCACCGCGACCGGGGCCTCCTGAAAGAGCGTCAGCTCGCCCGCGTGAAGCTCCGGCGGAGCGTCCGCGGCCGGCTCGAAGTCGAGGATCCGCTTCCAGCGGTCCGCCCCGTCCGGTCCGAGACAAAGGAGTTTCCTCATGCTGGTGGTCGCGAAGATCCCTTCGCCGCCGGCGGTCATGCCCGCGAGCGTCTCTCCGAGATGGAAGATGCGGGCGCGCCCCTTCGGCCGGGCTTCGGGGAAGATCGGCTTCGGCGCGGGGGAGTCAGGGTTCACGCCTTCGGGGGCGGGCGGCGAGACGACTTCATCCTCCAGACGCCCGAACGACCGATGCCACGCGATCCGCCCCGATCTCGTGTCGATCGCGAGCAGGTTGCGCGGATCCTTGAGGAGGAGCACGTCGCCCAGGAACCGCGCCGCCATCGGCGGCGGGGCCTGGAAGAAGAAAGCCGCGCTGGCGGCGCCGGCCGCCTGGAAGCCCGGGATCAATGAAAGTTCCACCGTCCAGCGGGGGAAGCCGTCCTCGACGCTGCGACATTCGACCAGCTCTCGGGAGCGAGTGAAGAACGTCCCCTGAAGATGGGCCGGGCGATCGCCCTCGGGGTGGAGAAACGAGCGTCCCGAGGCCGACAGGTTCGCCGGGGAGCGCCAGAGCTTGCGGATAGGGAAGCGCAATCCCGATCCCTGTTCCGCGGCGCGAGCTCCGAAGAGGAACCGCATGGAAAGGCGGCGATCGACGATCTGCCGTACGGTGAGGGAGCGGGGAGACTGGGGCCCGGCATCCGGCAGAAGGGCCGGATCGCCGATGATGACATCGCCGCGCTCTTGCGAAAGGGCAACGAGGACCTCGCGCGCCTCTTCATACTTCTGGGACTCGACCAGAAGGTCCGCGATCCGGAATCGGAGCGAGATCGAGTCGGGAACATCGGGGAAATCCTGCAGCAGTTCTACCAGGACGCGGATGGCCTCAGCGGGGTTCTGGCGGTTTAGGAGGTACTCGACCAGCTCGCGCCGTGCCGTCAGCGCAGCCCGACTGAAGGGGAACCCTTCAATGACCCTCCGGAACGCCGCCTGCGTGCCGAGCCGCAGGGCTTCGCGGAGCGCCTCGTCGGCCTGCGCCTCGAAGGCGGCGAACGCGATCTGCCCGGACGGTCCCGCGTCGCGGACGGAGAGGATCTGGTCGCGGATCACCTCGCCGCTCGACAGGGTCAAGAAGTCGTTGACGGGATAAGGCGCCGGGGGAGTCTCCAGGCGGAGGGCTTCCTGCAAGTGACCCAGTGCGCCGGCGAGGTCGCCGGCCGCCTGGCGGTCGCGCGCTGCATCGAGCGCGGCGGCCAGCTTCCGCTCGGGGAGCGGCTCGAGGTAGAAGCGATAGCGGTGCAGTTCGGCTCGCGATGCATCGCCCGAGGCCGGGCCGCCGCGGTCGCGCGCGATCCAGTGGGCCGCGATCTCCGCGATCTCGAAGCGGAGGCGGAACAGCGAGGAGTTGGCCGGCGGAGGGGAGGGCTTCAAGTCGGCCCAGGCGCGCAGCGCCGTGAAGGCCGCACCCAGATCGCCGAACTTGAGGTCGAGCTTGGCGCTCTCGAGAAGCCTCTCTTCGTCGGGGAGCGTGGCGATCCGCCGGCGGGCCCGGTCGCGGCTGTCGTAGAGCAGCAGCTCGCCCGCGCTGGCCGCCGCGAGCCAGTCGCCGGCGAGGAGGATGTTCCCTCCGCCTCCGTGGAAGTCCCAGAGGGCGGCCGACAAGAGTTGACCCGTCGCGCCATCGAGCTGGATGAGCGCGGAGTCCTCCGGGACGAGCACGCGAAGCTGTCGTTCGCGTGGCGTTTCTGGTCCTTTTGCGATTGCGCCGGCGGTCCCGTTGCCGGTCTCGCCTCTCGCCCCTTGTGGCGGGGCCGCCACCAGAATCCCCCGGCCGAGCGTGAACGTCGATGGTGATGGCGGCTGCCAGCGCCAGGCGGTCGTACCGGACAAGGGGCCCTGGAGCCGGATGGCGCTCACGACGGGGCCTCCGAGGTAGCATAGTTCCTCGTCAGTTCCGAGGATCGTCGAGTGCTGGTCCCGCGGCGCTTGCCAGAGAGGCGAGCCGTTGCTCCCGTCGAGGGCGATCAGAAGCCCGGAGTCCTGAGGCGCCAAGAGGGCTGTTCCACCCTGGACGAACGGTGGGTTCGGAGCCCAGCGGCTGCGGTTTCGGATCGCCTCCGCTCGAGCCGGGCTCGTCAGCCGCGGATAACGTCGGGCCCACAGCGTCGCTCCGTCCGCGAGGTCCACAGCCGCCGCCACGCCCAGGTTGGTGCAGATGTAGACCCGGGGCGCTTCGATCCGCGGCGGCGCAAGCGAAGCGACCTGTCCCAGGTAATCTCCCGTGCGGAAGGAGCCGATGGACGTGATCCACCGCTGGGCGCCATCCCTTTCCAGGCAGACGGCGTAAAGCTGGCGCTCGTCCTGCACTCGAACGGAGGCGAGGAAGGCGATCGCTTCGCCGGACATGACGGGTGGCGTGAGGGAAACAACGGGCGGGCCGTCGGCGTTCTTTTTCTTGTCTTTTTCCGCGGCGACTTTTGCGTCCTTCTCGGCGCCCTTCGGTTCATCGGGATCGCCGGGATCGTCCGCGTCCTTCTTGTCGGCCTCTTTTTCAGCCGGCTCGTTCTCATCCAGCGGCTCGACCGCCCGGCCGTCCTTAACCTCGGCCTTGTCCTCGGCGGCATTCTTGCCGGCCTCCACTTCAGGATCGGCTCCTCCGGTAGGGGTCGGAGCGGGCACCAGGTGGGGCGGAGCGATCGCCAGAGTCTTCGCTTTGAGGTCGTAATAGGCCGCGCGTTCCCACCGCAAGGCGCCATCCGAGAGGTTGAGCGCCCGGATGAGATCCTGGGACGTCGCTACGACAAGGTCGGCGTCGATCGCGGGCAGGCCGATCGAGTTTATGACCTCGCCGCGGCGGCCTTCTAGGGAGTGCGACCAAGCCTCTTCCCGCGACGACGCGCGCAGGGCGACGATCCTCTGGAACTCCTGCCAGAGGATGAGATCGCCGCGCGCAACGGGATAAAAAGGCAACGGGACATCGCGGGCAAGCGAGGCTTCCCGCTGGGCCCGACGAGCCTCCCCGAGCCCCGAAACCCAGCGGCGCAGCTCCTGGTCGGCCAGCGTGGACTGCCAGACGACGCTCCCCAGCTCGAAAGCGACCGGAGAGGGCGTTACGGTCGCGGGAGAGCCGCTGAGCGGGTTCAAAGTTTCCTCGGAACCGCCCGCCGGATGGCCGGGCCGATGGGCGATGTCGCCGAGGGCAGCCTCGAGCGAACGTGCCCGGAATGCGAACTCCTTACCTTCGCTCGAGGCAAGAACCTCGCGGGCCGATTTCCAAAACCGTTCGGCGCCGGAAGGGTCGCCGTGGAGAGTGGAGATCGCCGCCGCGATCGTGGCCGCTCGCCAGCGGCTGAGGGCGGGGATGGATTTTGCGTCCGCCGCGATGAGCGACCGGCACGATTCGAGGGCGAGGCGTGTCTCGCCCCGCTCGAGGCCCAGGTCGATCTCCTCCTCGGCGGCGGGGAGAAAGAAGGCCGAGTCCGCGAAGTCGCGGATGATGCGCCGACGGAGTGCGCGCCTCGCCGAGTCGGCCGGCGGCAGGCTCTCCGACCACGCCCGCCGGAGCGCGGGCTCGACGAGGTCCCGCCAGCGCTTCCGATCGGCCGGAGGGAGACGATCAACGATCTCGCGCACCGCCGCGAAGGCGCCGATTGAAAGACTTGCGCCCGAATTGAGGACCGCCGAGCCGGCCATCCTCCGCGAGTCCGGTGCTGCCATTCGGCCCGCGGCCGCTCCGTCGGCTCCGCTCGGGGGCTCGGCGATGGGCAGTGAGCGATTCGAGACTTCCGCGAGGATCTCGGCGACCTGGTCGCCGCGTCCCTCTGCGAGGAACTCGCTCACGCGATCGAAGATCGCGCGGATCGGCGGCGGCTCGTGGAGAAAGATCTCCGCCGCGGACGAATCGGCGGCTCGCGCGGGGCGGAGCACGGCGGTCGCCAGGAGAAGCGCGAAATGGAACGTTAATCTTTTTTCTCTTAACAACTTAGGCTGCATGATAGGAGCCGATCCGAGGGCAGTCAAGCAAACGGGAGCGACGAGACCGTCAGGGCCATGCGCTTCAGCGCAGGGGCGACGATGCGCGGAACGCTTCGGCCCCGCTCGCTGCCTTACTCTCCCTCTCCCGTTCGCTCTCCAGGCCGGCCGGACGGAGGATCGGCCGGCGGTTCCTCCGGGCGAGAAGCGCGACGGCGGGTGCTGCGAGGAGCAGACTTGCAATTGCGGCACCGAGAGCGCTGATGGCGATTCCGGTCGCTATGCCGGGAGGACGGAGTGCGCACGCGACATGATGACGGCCAGCGGTGAGTCGCAGGCCGATCTGGTTTCCATTGGCCGGGAAGATCTCGGCCGGCCGTCCGTCGACTCGGGCGGAAAGCGATGGGAGGAAAGGTTCCGTCACCACAAGGACCGCCTCACCCGGCAGGTCGACCCGGCATTCAAAACCGTTGGCAGTGCGGCGGAAGGTCTTGACGCGACCGTAGCGCTCCCCCGGAGGGTCGGCGGCGGCTCGCAAAGCGTCGAGCGCGACCGCGCCGCGCTGGAGGGGGATGCGGAGCATGGGAACGGTCCGGGGTGCGCCCCGGGGCTCCGCAGCGTCATCGCGGAGAGGTTCGACTCGCTGCGTCCAGTAGACGGGGCCGAGCCGCGTCGGGTTGAGGTAAATGTACTTTCCCGCTGTCCGGTCGACGTAGGCCAAAGGCAGGCGGCGCTTCGGGTCGGGTAGGTCGCTGACGATCGTGCAGGGGCTCAAGTACTCGAACGAGCGAAGGTCTTCCATGGCGGCGAGATCCGGGGCATCGCCCGCTGAGGAGCGGAGGATTCCGCCGGCTGCGAGCGCCAGGGAGAAGCGCTGCCGATCGGGGCCGAGGACGGCTGTTCTGTCGTCGGCTCCGCTCCGTTCGAGGAACCGGATCCACTGCGCGGAGGACGCGATTTCGTCCGTACCGATGCCGGAGAGGTGCGTCCTATGGTAGGGGAGCGCCTCTGCGGTCAAGACCGCCGCCAGGACCGCGCCCAGTGGAACGCGGATGGGTACTAAGCCCGCAAGCTGAGCCGCGCCAAGCCCGCCCGCGAGGGCGAGCGGGATCGCAACGAACGGCACATAGGCTCGAGGGGCGAGGAAGGCAACGGCGCACGTCGCGGCCAGGAACGGGATGGCGCGCCGATCCGTCTGGACGCGCGCTACCGCGCCGGCCAAGCAGACGAGGGTGATCGCTCCGAGATAAAACGGGAGCTGGAGCGGTCCCTTGATGGAGCCCCACCACGGGCCCGAGACGATGTCGCTCCAGCCGATGAACGCCTCCCAGTTCCCCGCGGCGAGCGGAAAGCCCCTGTACGCGCCGAGGGCGGCGCCTAGCGCCACCGATCCGGCGATCCACAGGGCGGCGGTCACCGCGGTCGATCGTGCCGCCGGGCTCGACGACTCGCCCTCCGGGGGATCCCAACCCCTCGGGAGGAACGCGGTGCCCGCCGCGGCGAGCGCGAGCGCCAGCGCCGTCGCCGTCAAGCTTCCCCCAGTGAGCGCCAGCGCGATCGTGAGGGCCAGGAAAGCGGCTCGCGCCGGAGACGGCCGGCGGCGCAGGGAGTGCCCCGTAAGGCAGAGAAGCGGAGTCAGGGCCGCAGCCGATGCCGGTCCGAGCGATGCCGGCGAGGCAAGCGCCACCGCGATGCCGCCGGAGAACAGAGCAATCGTACCTGCGAGGAAGGCGGCCCCTCGATCGAGGCCGATTCCGCGGGCCAGTCTCTCGCTGCCGAGTCCGAGGATCGTCACGAGGGCGACGGCGGTGAGCGTGAGCGCGAGTCCCGCCGGGACGATCCGGCTCAAGAGGTAGTAGAGCGGGTGAACGTGAAAGGATGTCGGGTCGGCGGCGCGGCTCCGACCGGAGAGATCGGCGTCGAGATAAGAAACCTCGCCCGCCGCTTTCTCCCATCGCGCGGAGGCCACCGCATCGGCGACGGCGCGGACGGCCGCTTGCGGATCGCCCGCCGCGGGAAAACGATCCGGTCTCGAAAGGAGCGGAAGGAAGGTGAGCGCCGCCAGCGCCAGGATTGCAGCCGCGCCGGCGAATCGGCGGGGGATCGCGAGGGCGCGCTCGACCCACCGGCTCCAGGCGAGCCCGCTGCCGAAAACCAGTTGTGGAAGGCGGGGAGCGAACACCATCGATTGCCTTTCAAAGCGGAATAGGGCTGGTCAATTAGCTATCGAGCGGTTCGGAACCAAAACCTTCGGGCTCGCGCTCGCAAATTGCCTGGCGACTTCGCAGCCGGTTCCGATATCATCCCGCCGCTTCCATCCCAGGACCAAGACGCCATGAACTTCCAACACAGGCCGCCGCTGCCGGATCGCTTGCGGCGCATCCTGGATGAGGTCGCCTCTCGGATCGAGCGCGGCCAGGCGACGGATCCGGCGTCGTACTACGCGCGCCATCCCGACCTGGAAGATGAGCTTCGCGGGCACTTCCGGCGGCTGGGGCTCCTCGACGATCCGTTCCGTGACGCCGGTCAGTTCCGGCGCGTCCTGCCCCCGTGGGAGGCGGGGATGCCCCCGGTCGTGCCGGCTTCGGAGTTGCCGGCTTCCTCACCTTCGATTACCGCTCCCGCCCCCTTGCAATCGGAGCGGGAGGCGTTGCTCAGGAAGCTGCCGGGGCGCGTCCATCCGGGGCCTCGGTCCTCCGCGCTCTGGCGCCGCCTGGGCGCCGGGCTTTTCGTCGGGGTCGCCTTCGCGGCCGGATGGATGGCGCTCGTGATCCTCGATGGGTTCTCGACGGGGCCCGAAAAGCTCCGGCCGCTCACCGAGCGGATCGAAGGGCTCGGAGCGCTCCTCATCCTCGCCGACGAGTGGCCGCGGGCCCGTGCGGACATCTTGAAAGAGGGATTGGGGGAGACCGAGAGGGCTCTGCGGACCGAAGGGGAACGCTGGGAGCTGCGCTGGCTTCATTTCCTTTTTCTTGATGGACTCGCCGGCTCGGGGGAAGCGGCGCGAGACCTCGAAGCGCTGCCCGTCGAGGCTCGGACCCGGCTGGTGAGCACCCGCCAGACCATCGATGGCTCCACGCAGACCTCGCCGGCCCCCGGAGAGGTTCCCCTATCCGCTCCACGCGGCCTCGCCGTCCTTGCGGAGCGTCTCGTCGAGGAATCGCGGCTGGCCTCCCTTTCCAATCCCGCTTCGGGAGAGTCCAAGAGCGCGAGGGCTCGTCGCGAAGGACTCCTCGCCGTCATGGCGCGCGCGGCCCAAGATGAAAAGTTCCGGCCGGAGGCCGCGGAGGCCCTCGTCCGCGCCTCCGACTCATACGCGCGGCTTCTCGGGGCGGCGTGGGGTCTTCGGTCCGGGCTCCCGGGCGCGAGAGACGTCCTCGCCGAGCTTCCGCTCGACCGCTTGGCGGTCGCGCGCGTCGCCGTCGAACTGGGAGAGGACGAACTTTTCCTCAAGCGGACGCGCCGGGAGCGTCTCGACCTCGCTCCCCTGCGCGTCCAGGTGCTCGAGCGACGCGGAGAGCGGGATGAGGCTCGGAGGCTCGCCGAAGAGACCCTCGCATCAGCTCCGGACTCCTTCGAGCTGCGGCTCGTGGCCGCCTCCCTCGCCCGAACGTCGCGCCTGCCCGAGCGGGCGGCCGAACACCTCCAGGCGGCGGCGCTCCTGCGCCCGGCGTCGAGCGAGCCGATGCGGGAGTGGATGCGTCTGGCGGCGGATTTCCCGCGGCGCGGGGACCTGACCATGCCCTGCGCCGAGCGATACTTGGCCCGAGCGGCGGCCGAGACGCGGGCGATCCTGACGCGCGGCGAATCGATCGGCGCCGGCGGGGCGATGGGAGGGGCGTCCGGCGCGATGAATAGCCAGCCGGGATCCGAGCGGCTTCTCGTGGACGCCGGGTTCGGCCTGCCGTCGCAGGGGAAGACACGCGCGGGTGCGCTCGCGGCCCTACGCGATGCGGTGGAGGCTCAGCCGGCAAGCGGTGCGCTCGGCTTTCTCCTGGGTAGGGTACTTTTCGAGGAAGAGCGCTGGGAGGAAGCCGCGCAGGCCTTCTCCGCCTCCATCGAGACCGTGGATCCGCTCGATGCGCCGGCCATCCGCCCGTGGTTGGCGGCCAGCCTCCGCCGCGCCGGACGGCCCGTCGAGGCGATGGCCGAGGAAGCCGCTCCCGATTTTCGCAGGGCAGACCCCGCTGCGGCCGAGCTCGACCGCACGCTCGCGAGCCTCGGCGACGCGAGTGGAGCGGCGGCCCGCCGTTTTCTGGAGCGAGCGCTCGCGAGCCGTCCGGACTTCGAGGATGCCGCGTTGCGGCTGGCTCATCTCGCCGGCGGCGCACCCGGCGATGCGATGGGGCGGCCTGAAGCGGTTCTCGAAGCCCTCGAGGACCGCGTGGACCTCGCCCGGGGCGGCTCGGCGATTCTCGAGCTTTATGCTCGGGGCCTCGAGGGCGCCGGCGACTGGCACCGCGCGGCGGCCGTCCTTGGCGAGCTTGCGGACCGCCGGCCCGAAAGCTCCGGCCTCCGCGCGCGCGTAGCCTGGGTCCAAGCCCTCGCCGGCGACGGCGCGCGCGCGCGCCGGATGCTCCTCGGGACCGGCGGGGGGACCTTGCCGACGTCCGTCGAAGGGCTCATCGTGCTCGCCCTTCTCGATGCGGAGGTCGATGGACTCGAAGCGGCCGAAGCACTCCTCGGCGAGGCCGTGCGGCGCGAGCCGACCGACCCGCGCCCTTGGTTCCTCCGCGGCTACTTCCGGTCGATCGGCGGCCGCGAGTGGGACGCGCACCGCGACTGGGGGGAGACCATCGGACTCGTGGACTCCGGCAACCGGATCCCGCCGGGAGACGGCGTGCCGGATCCCGAAGCCTTGCCTTGGATGGTCGCCCTTGCCGCCGCCCGCCTCGGCGATGCCGCCCAGGCCCGCACGTGGGCGATCCACGGATCTCGAGCGGCTTCGACTCCTCTCGTCGTCTTTTTCCGGGCGGCCGCGCTGGCGGCCCTGGACGACTGGGTCGGAGCGGAGGATGAGGCTGCGGATTATCGGCGGCGCGGCTTCCCCATTGCGATCTGGCAAACCCGCGATCCCGACATCGGGATCCTCTTCGAATCGCCGGCGCAGACTCGCCGCTGACTGGCCCGCAGGTGACGGCCCCTTCGCGCACCCCCGCGTTCCGGTAACCGTCCAGCGGGCCCGGCGGCCCGAGAACGGTTACGTGACCGCGCGATCAATCGCCACGCAGGCTCCCTGAAGAGGGTGATCTGCGGTCTGTGTGGCGGCCGAGCGGGGGCGACGCACTCCGTGGTAGGGGCCTTGCTGTGGTAGTGGAATGCGTGCCTGGTGAACGGTTACCGATAATGAATTCCAGTCGGTGGCTCAAGCTGCCGATAACGGAGCATGGAACGGTCTTCCGGACGCTTCCCAATCTCCGTTTCTCTCGGAGGAATTCGAATGAACCGCATCGCCCTCTGGATCGTCCTCTCCGGCGCCGCCCTTGCGGGCTGCGCGAAGCCGATCGCCCTGCGCACGTACGACAAGCAGGTGATGGTCTTCCCCGACTTCCTGCCGCTCGACCAACCGACCGTCTTCGCGTTCCTCGATGGCAACGACCGGCGGTGCGACTCCCTCATCCGGCCACTGCGGAGCCTCTCGCACCGTGTGGAGGCGCAGCTGGTCGGCGTGCTGACCTATGAGGACAATTCTTTCCTCGAGCAGATCTCCTCCAAGCGCGAGATCGTCTTCCCGATGCTGCTCGATCCGCGCAAGAAGCTTGTGAGCCACTTCGGGATCTCCCGCTTTCCGACGTACGTCTACGTTTCGCCGGCCGGGAAGGAGGTCACGCGCGCCTACGACATCAAAGAGGTCACGCCCTGGTACACGTCGAAGTGGGTCGCCAAGGCAGTCGGGCGGAATCGGCCGCCCACGCCCGAGGATATGCTGGACGAGTAGGTCCTATCGATCCCGCGGCGGCGATCGCCCGAGAAGGCCGATCCCGAGCGACACCGCGGTGCCGGCGACGATCCAGAGAGGCCAAGCCAGCCGAGGCACGCACTCCGTCACCAGGCCTGTGATCCCTTCCGGAAGCGCTCTGAGAGCGGCCTGAACGGCCGAGGGAGCCCGCTCGGGCGTCGCGATGAACTCCCGCGCCTGAAGGAGAAGCACGACCGGCACCGAGGCGAGCATTCCCGCGGCCGCGCTCATCTGGCTGCCGCGGCGCGTGAAGATCCCGAGGACGAAGACCCCCAGGAGCGATCCGTAGAAATACGTGAGGGCGCCGAGCGCGGTCGTGAGGATATTCTCCGCGCTGCCGATGAACGCCGCGGCCACCACGATCAGGACGATCCCCCAGAACGCGGTGAACGCCCGCGAGGCCGCGAGGTAGTGCTCCTCGCTGCGGCCTGGCCGCAAGTGCGGCCGGTAGAAGTCAGCGATCGAGGTCGATGCGAGGGCGTTCAGGACCGAAGTGTGGCTCGAAACCGCGGCGGCGAAGAGCCCCGCGAGAACGAGCCCGGCCAGCCCCGGCGCCATGCGCCCGGCGATGAAGTGAAGGAAGTAGTGGTCCTCGTTCGTCACGCCCGCCGGCTGCGACTCGGGCAGGAGCCGATGGAGGAAGAAAAGGAGCGATCCGACCGAAAGGAACACGACGTTCATGGGCAGGAGCAGCGCGGCGCTGGCGAGGAGCGATGCGCCGCCCTGGCGCCAGTTCGAGCAGGTGAGCATGCGCTGCACCATGTCCTGGTCGGTGCCATGCGTGGCCAGGGTCAGTACGAACCCGCCGCCGAAGCCCGTCCAGAAGAGCTGCGTGCTCTGCCACCAGCCGGCTCCGTCCGCCGGTGCCCAGTGAAAGATCCGGAGCTTCTCCCCGAAGTCGGGCAGCCTCTCGATGGCCGAGGGCCCCCCTGGGATCTGCGCCAGGATACACACCGCGGCAACGATCCCCCCGACAAGGAACGTCGTGCCGAGGATGCACTCCGTCCAGACGACGGCCTTGATGCCGCCGAGGAGCGTGTAGGCGAGGGCGATGGTCCCGAGGACCGCGATCGCGGCGAGCGTGGCGCCGTCGCCGGCCCACCCCGCGGCCACCTGGAGGGCGATGCAGGCCGCGTAAAGCCGCACGCCGCTCCCGACGACCCGCCCACACAGAAAGAGGACGGCTGCGATGACCCGCACGACCTCGCCGAATCGCTGCTGGAGGAACCCGTACACCGTGACGACCTCGGCCCGGTAGAAGATCTTGAGGACGAACGCCGCCAGAAAAACCCGCGCCGCGATGAAGCCGAGGATCATCTGCAGGAAGGCCCAGCTCCCCCGGTACGCGGTGCCCGGGGTGCCGATGTAGGTGGCGGCGCTCGTCTCGGTGGCGATGATCGAAAGCGCCACCGCCCACCACGGTAGGGAGCGGTCGCCGAGGAAGTAATCGCGCACCGACCGCTGCCGCCCGGCGGCCCGCAAGCCGACGGCGAGGACGGCGGCGAGGTAGATGGCGACGACGACCCAGTCGGCGAGCGAGAGGCCCGACCTCTCCATTTCAGTTCACCCTCCGGTCGTGCCCGCGCCAGTGTTTCTCGCGCAGCTCGAACTTCTTCAGCTTCCCCGTGGCCGTGCGGGGAAGCGCGGTGGCGAACTCGACCGAGGTCGGGCACTTGAAGTGGGCGAGGACCCTGCGGCAGTGGTCGAGCAGCTCCCTGTCCGTCGCCCTCTGCCCGGGACGGAGGACGACGATAGCCTTCGGCGTCTCGCCCCACTTGGGCTCGGGGACGCCGATCACGGCGCACTCCAGGACCGCGGGGTGGTGGTAGAGGGCTCCTTCGACCTCGGCGGAGCTGATGTTCTCGCCGCCGGAGATGATGACGTCCTTCATCCGGTCGACGACGTGGATGCTTCCCCTTTCGTCCCACACGGCGAGGTCGCCGGTGTGGAACCACCCGTCGCGGATCGCCCGCGCCGTGGCCTCCGGGTCGTTCCAGTAGCCCGCCATGACGACGTTCGAGCGGGCGCAGATCTCGCCCACCGAGCGGTCGTCCCTCGGCACGGGCCGCCCTTCCGCGTCGAGGACCGCGATCTCGACCCCGATCCCCGGCACGCCGGCCCGGGTCCGGCGGGTCCAGTCTTCCCGCGGAGTGGCGTGGTCGGGGGCGGTGGACGTGAGGAACGGCGCCGTCTCCGTGAGCCCGTAGATCTCCAGGAATTCCCAGCCAAGGTCCTTCTCGAGCCGCTCGGCGAAGGCCGCCGGCGGGGGGGCTCCCGCGATGACGAAGCGGGGGCGCGTCGCGATCCGGTGCCGGGCGCGGTCGGGGTACTCGAGGATCCGCTGTAGCACGGCGGGGGCCATGCAGGCGAAGGTCACACGCTCGGCCTCGATCAGCCGGAAGATCTCCGCAGGATCGATCGCCCGCAGGACGACGTGAGTTCCCCCCTGGCCGGTGAGGGCATAGACCCCGCCCCAGCCGTTGCAATGAAACATCGGCAGCGTCCACAGCTCCACGTCGTCGTGGGCGACGCGCAGGTGGGCGATGAGGCTGTAGGCGTTCACGTAGCAGTTTCGGTGGGTGAGCATGACGCCTTTCGGCCGCGCCGTCGTGCCCGAGGTGTAGTTAATGGAGACGACGTCGTTCTCGCCGCGTTCGACAGGCGGGGGCTCGCCGCCGTCCACGCCAGCGATCAGCCCCTCCCAGTCGGTCCATCCCGCGGGCGTTTTTCCCCCATCACTCGCCGAGATCCAGTGCTCGACCGTCCGCAGCCGCGCGTGGATGCCGTCGACGACGGGAACGAGATCCCGGTCGGCGAGCACGGCCCGGACGCCGGCGTGGTTCAAGATGTACTCGTGGTCCTCGGGAATGAGGCGGAAGTTGAGGGGCACAAGGATCGCGCCGATGAGGCTCGTGCCGAAAAAGCTCTCGAGATAGAAGTGGGAGTTGGGCGAGAGCATGGCGACCCGATCGCCCTTTCGGATTCCGAGCGAGAGGAGAGCGTTCGCAAGGCGATTGGCCCGCTCCTCGAACTCGCGGTACGAGAAGCGGCGAGCCCCATCGACGACGGCCGTCTTCCCGGGATAGAGCCGCGCCGGACGTCGCAAAAAGTCGGTGACGAGGAGGGGCACCTCCATAGGGAAGGGGAGTGTAGCCCGGGCGGAGCGCCGAGGGCAACGGCGGGCATCGGCGCCACCAGGACGGGAACCGCAGCGGCAGCCGCGACCGCATCCGGTGCTGCAACCGCTGCCGCGACCGCGATCATAACCGGATCTGCACAGGGGATCCGAGGCCGCCCTTCGGTCGCCGGCTGGAGATTCAGCTTGCCACCAAGGCCTGCTCGATCCCGCCCAGCGCGCATGGAGATCGGGTGGAGGGGAGTCCTGCGGTCCGTTCGACTCCACTGCCGCGTGGTTGAGTCGGTTTCGAAGCGTGGGATTCACGCCGTGGATTTGGAGACTTGACCGGATCCATCCGTCTTCCCGATGATGGCGTCATCATGAGTAGCCGCAGGACGAAGGGACCACCCGGCGCCGGAGCGCGGATCGACCTTGTCGAGGGGGACATCACCCGCGTTCACGTGGATGCCATAGTCAACGCGGCCAACGAGAGCCTCCTCGGAGGCGGCGGCGTGGACGGAGCCATCCACCGTGCGGCGGGGCCAGACCTTCTTGAGGAGTGCAGGAGTCTCGGGGGCTGCCCCACAGGCGAAGCTCGTATCACGCGCGGCTACCGCCTCCCGGCCCGGCACGTGATCCACACCGTCGGGCCCGTCTACCGCGATGGAAAGAGCGGCGAGGCGGAGAAGCTATCGGCCGCGCATCGATCGAGCCTCGCTCTCGCGGAGGCCCACGGTTTGCGGACCGTGGCCTTCCCGGCGATTTCGACCGGAGTGTACGGCTACCCGAAGCGCGATGCGGCGATGATCGCTCTTCGCGAGACCATCGAGTGGCTCGATGGCCACACCCTGCCGGAGAGGGTCACCTTCGTCCTCTTCGGCCCGGCGGACTTGGCGGTCTTTCGGGCGGTGTTCCGGGAGATCCTTTCGCGCCTGACCGGATCTTCCAATTGACGCGCTCTTCTCAAGGCCCGCCGATTTCGCTGAACTTCACCCGGTCTCCCTCGACGCGCGCGTAGATGAGGTGGACAGCGATGCGCGGCCAGCGGGCCGCGATCCTCATGCCAGGCACGACAAAAAAGAAAAGAGCAAACGACCCCAGCCGAAGGCGCTTGAGGTCAGCGGAGGAGTGAGCGGCCGCGGCTTCCGCTGTGGATCGCGGACGCGGATGCGGAAGCAGGAACGGGGACGGGAACGACTGCGGACGCGGTTGCGTCTGCGGTTGCGGATCGCGGGTGCGGCAGCGGCTGCGGACTCCACCCCCCCCCCTCGCCGCTTCCCCTCTTCTCTCCTTCGGTTACCATGGCCCCTCACAGGAGGCACCCATGGCCATGCGCCTCGGCATGCTCGGCATGTGGCACAGTCACGCCCAGGGAGTCGTGGACCGTGTAGCTGAAAACCCCGGCGAGTTCGAGCTTGTGGGGGGGTGGGATCCCGAGCCCGAGATCGTTCGGGCGCGCTCCGAACGGTGGACCAAGCAGCTTCCCGGGTTTCGCATCTTCGATGCCCCGGAGAAGGTCCTTGCCCAGACGCTGCAGGGCGTCGTCGTCGAGGGGCGGGTCCACGAGAACCTCAAGTACGCCCGGATGGCGCTCGAAGCCGGGTTTCCGGTCCTCCTCGAGAAGCCCGCCGGCGTCGACCTCGCCGGCCATCGAAGGCTCATCGACCTTGCTCGCTCCAAGCACCTCCACGTCCAGATGGCTTACCTCTTCCGCTCCATGAGTGCCGTCGTGGAGCTTCTCGCCCGGGCGCGCCGTGGGGATCTCGGGCGCATCTACCACTTCCGCGCGCGGCTCCCGAAGGACATCCGGGACTACGACCGCTTCGTCGAGGAACTGAAGCTCTACCGCGGCGGGATCTTCTTCGAGATGGCGGGGCACGTAATCGACCTGATGGTGGCCATCCTGGGCCGGCCGAAGGCGATCAAGCCGTTCCTCGGGCACCACGGCGAGAAACCGGGCGCTTTTGTCGACAACGGCGTCGTCATCTTCGAGTACGAGCACGCCTGGGGCATCATAGAGGTCCCGATCCTCGAATCCGCACCGCATCAGCGGCGCATCGAGATCTTCGGGACCCGCGGGGCCTGCATCATCCCGCACCTGGGGAGCGGGCACCTCGCCAATCGATCCATCCAGCCCCTTGAGGTCTACCAAGCAGGCAAGGAGAGGTGGGAGACGTTAGAGCTGCCCGCCGCCACCCTGCAGCTCTACGACCTGCGGGAGCTGGCCGCCTGCGCTTCGGGAAAGAAGCAGCCGGACTTCGGCTTCGACCACGACCTCGCGGTCCAGGAGGCGCTCCTCGCCGCGAGCAGGATGTGAACGCCCATTGTCTTGCCGGGTCACCGTCCTGCGACGATCCGAAGCGATGGTCGGGTAAGAACCCTACGTGCCATCAAGGGCAGGCGGCAAAGCTCTCGCAATCAAGCCCGTCGTCTGTGTGGTCCACTCCGCAAGTGCGGAAGGGTTCCGAGGGAGGGGCACCGCCGAGGAACAGATAGAGGAGCTGTTGAATCGCGTCGGAGATGTCGAGGCTGCCGTTGTCGAGAAACTCTCTTGAGTCATTCGGTCATACATACCGGAGACTTCCGGCCGCGGCGTATGGTGCTCCAATCGCGAACTTCAGTCGAATCTGTTCGGCCGGGCAGCAGGGGCCGTCCAAACTCACCGCCACGGGCAAGCGGGGAGGCGATCACCCCGCAGGCCCATGCGTGGGAGAACTGTTCGATCCGCCCGGCAGAGACTTCCCGAAGTATGCATTGACCCCCCGCGCGTAGTCCTCGCGGATGGGACTGAAGATGTCGAGGGCGCGACAGGGGCCATCGATGGAGCGAGCGGAGTGCCGGACTCCGCCCGGGATGATGTACGCCTCGCCCTCGCGGAGGACGCGGCTCTCGGCGCCGATCGTCAGCTCCATCCGCCCCTCGATCACCATTCCCGCCTGCTCGTGCGGGTGCTCGTGAGGGGCCACGACCGCGCCCGCATCGATCTCCACAAGCGAGATCATCACCCGCTCTCCGTGAGGCGTCCGGATCCGCACGCCGGGCCCGAGCTGGATCACCGGCACCTTGTCCCAATCGACGAAGCTCATGGCGCACGCTCCCACCCGAGGGGCTGAATTCAGACTCGGACACATCCTCGCTCAATTCCGGAGCCAGTCCAGGGGGGCAAAACAAAAAAACCCGGGCGGAGACGCTCCACGCGGACCGCCCGGGCTCTCGGAGTTCGCCTATGGATTTGCAAAGTCGTGTGATTCGGTGAACTCCTCCACCTGCCCACCCGCCGCGTCCATCGCGTTGAAGGGAGCGGGCGGGGTCGCTCCCAGAGGAACCATAGCCAGTCCGGCCCCGCCCTTGAGAACTGCGCTTGGAAGGGGGAGATCGAACGCAGCCGCTCTGCTGGCAGCGGGGCTCTGAGGGAAAACAGGGCTGCCCGCCATCGCAAGCTCCACCGGCGCTGGGCCCGCTGAAGAAGGCAATGCGATCCTGTCTAGCGTGAAACCATGGATCGATATCAGCGTGCCGAAAGCCGGGGGAACGGGGGGCAGGCGCATGAGCGCGGTCTCCACGAAACGAGCACCAGGTCGGGCGCGGTCCGCATCCCCTCGCGATTGCACGTCCACTCGGATCCGACGCCGCTTTGATGATCGAACCCAACGCGACCTATTCTTTAGCCCCCTACGCGATTCGGATGGTTCCATGAATTGGTGATTGCAGCTGCACGGCTGTAAAATCACGCTCATTTAGCCCCCTCGGCCTCGAAGCCGGCCTGCCACGATTTCGGTCTTGCGGACCCCGGTGCGGCGGCTACTCTGACGTCCGCCGCGATCCCGAACGCGGCGCCGGGGAATTGAAAGGCAGAGCAGTTTTCATGAGTCGGCCGGTCTCAATGCTCCTTGCGGCGGTGTTTCTCTTCTGCACGCATCGCTCGTTCGATCCCGCCGGCGCGGCCGAGCCCCGCCTCGAAGTCGGCCGGACGTTTCCGGAATTGCGACTGCCGGCGCTTTCCGCGGGCGGCGCCGCCACCGTCTCTTCCTTCCGAGGGAGGAAGCTCCTTCTCCTCGTCTACGCATCGTGGTGAGTGGGCTGCCGGAGCCACGTGCCCGGGTGGCACGAAAAGACCCGCAAGCTTCGAAATGAAGGAAAACTGGATCTCGTCGGCATCATCCAGGAGCAGCACCCCGATCGCTGCCGTCTCTTCATGGCGTGGAAGCGGATGGATTTTCCGATCCTCGTGGACTCGCTGAACCTCCTTGGCGTCTCGGCGGTTCCCATTGCTGTCCTCGTCGATGAAGCCGGCGTCATACGCGGCCTGAATCCGAAGGTCGAAGAGGTCGAGGAATTCGCCGAGAAGAGCGAGCCGGGCGCAGTCGCGGCTCCTGCGCCGTCGATTCCCGGCCTGGCGGCGCTCGAGGAGAAGGCGCGGGCGAACGGCACGTCCGCGATGGCCTGGCTCGACCTCGGCGATGCGCTCTTCCTTCAGGGCTCCGAGGCCTCCCTCGACCGCTCCATCGGAGCTTACCGCAAGTCCGTGGCGCTCGATGGGCCGCCCGAGGGGTACTTTCGCCTCGGGGTCGCCCTGCGCAGGCGATTCGAAATCCCTGCGCGAAAGGGTGGCGACTTTCAGGCCGCCATTGATGCCTGGACCCGCGCCCTGGCGGCCCGGCCCGACCAGTACATCTGGCGGAGACGGCTCCAGCAGTACGGCCCGCGACTCGAGAAGCCCTACGCGTTCTATGACTGGGTGAAAGAGGCCCGTGCGGAGATCTCAGCGCGCGGCGAAAAGCCCCCGGAGCTTCTCCAGGAGCCGCGGGGGGCGGAGATCGCCCACCCGGTCAAGGAGTTCCGGAAAGATTCGAGCGGGGAGAGTGACGGCGCCCTTCAAGGACCCGATCCCGAGGGCAAGGTTCCCCGCGATCGAGGAAACTTGGTGCGAATCGAGACCGCTGTCGCTCCCGCACCGGTCGCACGAGGGAAAACTGCCCGCGCTTTCCTCGTCCTGAGGCCCGAAGGGCTCGAACCTGCGCACTGGAACAACGAATCCGAGCCGCTCATCGTCTGGCTCAGCCCCCCGGAAGGCCTTGACCTCGACGGGCTCCGCCACTCGATCCCCAATCCCCGCGAGCCTTCCACGGACGAAGCGCGGCAAGTGGAATTCGAGCTCCGTGTGAAGCCCGACGAGGCGGCGAGCAGTCTCCACTTGCCCGGGTATGCACTCTACTCCATCTGTGAGGAGAAGACCGGAATCTGTAAGCTCGTGCGGCAGGATTTCACGCTCACGATCGCCGTGAAGGACTGAACCGTCGCCCACGCGGAAGCGGATGCGGATGCCGCTGCGGCTGCGGCTGCGGCTGCGGCAGTGCTAGCGGCCCTCCCGCTCTCCCCTCCGGAACCGTTTCCAGCCCTTGCCTGCCGGCGATATAATCCCCGCCTTCATTCAAGCCATGGACCATTCCCACCGTGCAGTCACCTTCGGAGAGATCATGCTCCGGCTCTCGACTCCGGGGCACGAGAGGTTCGCTCAAGCCCGGCAGTTCGACGTCACCTTTGGGGGCGGAGAGGCCAACGTGGCGGCTGGCCTCGCCGGCTTCGGCCTCGGCTCGGCCTTCGTCACCCGCCTCCCGGCGAACGAGATCGGCGACGCCTGCCTCGCTTTCTTGCGCCGGTTCGGCGTGGATGTGTCGGCCGTCATCCGGGGCGGCGAGCGGTTGGGGATCTACTTCCTCGAGAGCGGCTCGTCGCAGCGAGCGAGCAAGGTCATCTACGACCGCTCCGGCTCGTCGATCTCCCTCATCGAGCCCGGGATGGTCCCCTGGGCCGAGGTCTTTCGCAGCGCGCACTGGTTCCACTGGACGGGGATCACGCCCGCCATCGCCCCCGGGCCCGCAGCGGCGCTCTCCGAAGCCATCGCCGCGGCCCGAGCGGCCGGCATCACGGTCTCCTGCGACCTCAACTACCGGGGGAAGCTCTGGAAGTGGGGGAAGAAGGCCGGCGAGGTGATGGAGAGCCTCGTCGCGGGCTGCGACATTGCGGTCGGGAACGAAGAGGATGCCGAGAGGGTCTTCGGCATCACTGCCCCGCGCACCGATGTCGCCGCGGGGAAGATCTCCGTCGAAGGCTACCGCACGGTCGGGCGCGAGCTGGTCCGGCGGTTTCCGCGGCTGCGCCGAGTGGCATTTACGCTGCGCGGGTCCCTCGGGGCGAGCCACAACCTCTGGTCGGGCGCGCTGTACTCTCCCGCCGGCGATGAGTTCGCTGCCGCGCGGGAATACTCCATCGCGCCGATAGTCGATCGAGTGGGAGGAGGCGACGCGTTCTGCGCGGGGCTCATCTACGGTCTCCTGCAGTTCGGAGAGGAGCGCGACGGGCGCCGGCGCGCGCTCGAGTTCGCCACGGCCGCATCGTGTCTCAAGCACACGATCCCCGGGGATTTCAATCTGGTCTCGGTGCGCGAAGTCGAGGATCTGATAGAGGGAGGAGGCTCGGGA
>Ga0187892_10002886_pt1 | contig 32842 bp, 28 predicted proteins | sample MA1701073metaG_FD_139345 | JGI IMG/M metagenome (GOLD analysis project Ga0187892, IMG submission 139345) | Bio-ooze microbial communities from a basaltic lava cave in the Kipuka Kanohina Cave System on the Island of Hawaii, USA - MA170107-3 metaG ...
GGGCCGCGGGGTTCCTACTCGGCAACTCGTGATGTGGAGGACTACACCGCCGCGCACCGCCGCCGGTAGGCGGGAATCTTCCGCGCCGCGCGTGCAAGTTGCCGATTAGGAACCCAGGTGTCGTAGAACCCGCTCCCGGCGAAGAGCACGGTCCGCCCGGCCGCACCGTCGTACACCAGACCCAGGTTCTGACGGGCGGAGGGGTTCCCGAGGACGGACACCAAGGCCCAGTCCGTTCCGTCCCACTCCCAGAGCCGGTCGTTGTTGGGCTGGCCCCCGAAGAGCAGCGTCTTCGCGCGCGCGGCGTCGTAGGCCAGGGCATGGAGCGATCGCACCCCCGGGCTGTGGGCCGGGAACCGGAGCGTCCAATCGGCGCCGTCCCACTCCCATGTGTCGGCCAGATCCCCGCCGGTCGCGCGTTGCCCGCCATGGAGCACGATCCGACCCCGGGCCGCATCGTCGGCGAGCGCGTGCTCCGAGCGCGCCGGCGGGCTGGTGGCCGGGAAGCGCTGGGTCCAGGTGGTGCCGTCCCACTCCCAGGTGTCCGCACGGTAATCGGTGTCGAAGCCGCCGAAGAGAACGACGCGGCCTCGAGTCGCGTCGTACGCCATCTTGTGACCCCGGCGGGCGCTGGGAGCGGCGGGCGGGAATCGCTCGGTCCAGTCCGTCCCGTCCCAGGTCCAGGTGTCTCCCCGGTTGACCCATTGCGAGTGGCCGCCGAAGAAGACCGTCTGCTGTCGGGCGGCGTCGTAGGCCATGGCGTGGCCCCGCCGCGGGCCGGGGTTGTGCGACGGATGTCTCTGGACCCAACCGCGCTGTCCCCAGGAGGCGGTGGCAAGGATCCCCAGGGCAACGGTCGACTGCAGGATGCTCTTCATGACGACCTCCTTGGCTCGACGCGGGCCAATGATAACTCTCCACCCCCCAGACCAGAGGTCCTGACTACTGCAGGCGGATCATGGAGTCCCCAGCGCCAGCACGGTCACGAACACCACGATCGTCGCCCCCGCGATCCCCGCGAGCGGCAGGCCGGCCGCGCGGCGCAGCGCGGGCGCGCCCGCCGTCCACACGATGGCGGCCTTCACGATCGTGTTCGCCAGGCTCCCGAGCAGCACCGCGGCGACAGCCTGGCCGCGCCCGACCGCCTGCTGCGCCTCGAGCCGCGCCACCGAGAGCGTCAGCGCGTCCATGTCGGTGAGCCCCGAGAGGAACGCGATCCCGAACAGCCCCGAGGCGCCGAGCCGGCTCTGGGCCACCTTGATCAGGAACAGGATCGCCGCGAACACGAGCGCGATGCGGATCGCGGGCCAGAGCTCGACCGGGTTCCGGTAGGTCGCCTCCTCCTCGCGGCCGGACCGCTCCTTCCGGCGCCGCGCGAACAGCGCCGGCACGACCGTGAGCGCGAGCGCGACCGCCATCACCGCGCCGAGCGGCAGCGCCAGCGCGCGGCCGAGCGCCGGGTTGACCACGAAGGCTTCCAGGCAGACCCGCGGGTACATGACCGTGCAGGCCAGCAGGATCCCCATCGCGAAACCGTGCGCCAGCGAGGACCCGGCGCGCGACCGCCGGCTGAACGAGAGCGTGGTGGCCGTGCTCGAGACGAGCCCGCCCATGAGCCCCGTGAGCCCGAGCCCCGCGCGTGGGCCCACGATCTTCACCAGCACGTAGCCGGCGAAGCTGACCCCCGAGATCAGCACGACCATCAGCCAGATGAGCCGCGGGTTCAGCGCCTGCCACGGGTCCCACGTGCGGTCCGGGAGGAGCGGCAGCACGACCAGCGTGATCGCGCCGAACTTCAGCGCGCTGAGCAGGTCCTCCCGGCTCACCGACCGCGCGAAGCGGTGGAGCGCGGGCTTCGTGGCGAGCAGGGTCGTGAGCAGGAGCGCCAGCACGCCCGCGAGCAGGAACTGGTCCCGCTGCACGAGCGCACCGTCGAGATAGGTGAGCACGAACGCGACCTCGGTCGTGAGGCCCGAGGGCTCCCGGCTGGCGAAGTGCGAGGCCACGGCCAGGAGGCCGACGATCGCGAGCCCCGCCACGAAGACCGCGGGATGGACCAGCTCGCCGAGCAGCGCGGCCGCGAACCCGGTCACGCTCACCAGCGTGAAGGTGCGGATGCCCGCGAACGGCCGGTGCCCGGGATCGCGCTCCCCGTCCGAGCGCGACCGCTCGCGCTCCAGCCCCACGAAGAGGCCGATGAGTGCCGCCACCAGGAGCTGGAGGCCGCGGTGCACGTCGGGATCGCTCTTCCAGTCCATGCCCGGGAGAGGCTACCCGGGGACGGCCCCTACAATCACGACATGTCTCGCGATGCGCTGCCGCCGCTGATCCGCGCGCTGCTCGACCCGGCGCGCCGAGACCCGCCCGCGCGAGCGGTCGAGCTCGTCGAGACCCACATCTCCTGGGTCCTCCTCGCCGGCGACCACGCGCTCAAGATCAAGAAGCCGGTCGACCTCGGCTTCCTGGACTTCTCGACGCTCGAGCGGCGCCGCGCGTTCTGCCACGAGGAGCTCCGCCTCAACCGACGCCTCGCGCCGGAGCTCTACCTCGACGTGGTCGCGATCACCGGGACCGAAGCGGACCCGCGCATCGGCGGCGGCGGCGAGCCGATCGAGTACGCGGTCCGCATGCTGCGGTTCCCGAGCGAGGACCAGCTCGACCGACGGCTCGAGCGGGGAGAGCTCGAGCCCGGACTCCTCGACCAGGCGGCGCGCGACCTCGCGGTCTTCCACGGGCGCGTCGCGGTGGCGGGTCCCGAGAGTCCGTGGGGCACCGCGGTCGCCGTGCGCCGGCCCGTGCGCGAGAACTTCGACCAGCTCCGCACCCACCTCGACGATCCCGAGGCGCTCCGGAACCTCGAGCGCATCGAGGGCTGGAGCGACGCGGCCTGGAAGGCCGGGGCCGCGGACTTCGAGGCGCGGCGCCGGGTCGGGTTCGTGCGCGAGTGCCACGGCGACGTCCACCTGAAGAACATGGCGCTCTTCCGCGGTCGCGTGGTCTTCTTCGACTGCCTCGAGTTCGATCCCGCGCTCCGCTGGATCGACGTGATGAACGAGGTCGCCTTCCCGGTCATGGACCTGGAGGACCGCCGCCGGCCGGACCTTGCGCGGCGCTTCCTCAACGTCTGGCTGGAGTTCACCGGCGACTACGCGGGGCTCCGGGTGTTCCGCTTCTACTCCGTCTACCGGGCGCTGGTCCGCGCGAAGGTCGTCGCGATCCGCCTCCGCCAGGGTGGGCTCGCGGCTCCCGAGCGCGCCGAGGTCGCCCGCCAGTGCCGCGAGTACCTCGCGCTGGCGGACGGCTTCCTCCGGCCGCGGCCGGTCTTCCTCTGGATCACCCACGGCCTCTCGGGCTCGGGGAAGTCCACGCTCGCCGAGGCGGTCGGCGAGCGCCTCGGGGCCGTCCGCCTGCGCTCCGACGTGGAGCGGAAGCGCCTCTCGGGGCTCGCGCCGCTCGAGCGGTCGGGCGCCGGGCTCGACCAGGGGCTCTACGCGGCCGACGCGACCCGCGCCACCTACGAGCGGCTGGCCGGGTTGGCCGCGGAGGTCGTGCAGGCCGGCTTCCCGGTGATCGTCGACGGCGCGTTCCTGAAGCGCGCCCAGCGCGACGCGCTCCGCGCGGTGGCCGGGCGGCTCGCCGTGCCGTTCGCGGTCCTGGACCTGCGGGCGCCGGAGGAGGCGCTGCGCGAGCGCATCCGCGAGCGGGAGCGGGCGGGGCAGGACCCGTCCGAGGCCGATCTCGTGGTGCTCGAGCACCAGAAGCGCTCGCGCGAGCCGCCCGGCGCGGACGAGCCCAACATGCCGATCGACGCGGCGCACCTCCGCGACGGCCTCCCCCTCATCGTGGACGCGCTCGCCCGCCGGATCGGGTAGAGTCCGCGCCCATGCCGCCGGCCCGGAGTGGTCGCCGCGCCGCCGCTTTCGCTCTCGCGCTCCTGGGCCTCGGGATCGCCTGCACGGGACTGGGCCCCGGAAGGGCCGCCTGCGCCGCGCTGGCCCGTCCGCTCACCCCGGTCCTCCTGCTCGCCCTGCCGGCCGCCGCCCTCGTCGCGGTGATCCGCGGCGGGCGCGCGCTCCCGATCCTCGCCCACGTCGCCGTCCTGGGCGCGCTCCTCGGCGCGGTCGTCCGCTTCGGCGGCGATCCCGAGCTCGACCCCGAGACCGCGCGCCGGCGTGCGTCGATCCTCCTCGGCGCCGGGCTCGCGATCCTGGGCTGGGCCCTCCATCCGGCGGTGACGCTCCCGGCGCGCGCGCAGCGCGTCGGGGCGGTCGCACTCGTGGCAGCCGTGCTGGCCGGGCTCCTCGCGCTCTTCCTGGTCCGCTTCCCGCCTGCGTCCTGGGGGGAATGGATCATCCAGGACGACTACGGGCTCGTGCACTACAACTCGATCCGCGAGTGGGAGTCGTTGAAGGCCGGCGGGCTCTCGGGCTGGGAGGAGGCCGTCGAGGGGGGGCGCCCGCTCCACCTGAACGCCCGCACGCTGCTCCCGCTCTACGCGCCGTTCCACGCGCTCCTCGGCCCGAAGGCCGCGCTCCACGCCCTCACGCTCCTCCTCTACCTCGCGGTCCCGCTGCTCGCCGCGTGGTGGGCGCGCGACGTCGATCCCCGCGCCACGCTCCCCGCCTTCCTCGTCGGCTCGGTGCTCGCGGCCTCGATGTTCACCAACGTCCTCCTGTGGGGGATGCTCTACAGCCTCGCGGCGGCGGACCTCCTGATCCTCGAGCTGATCCTCGTCCGGCGGGTCGCGCGCGGCGGGCGGCTCGCGGCCGTCGGCCTCGGGGTCGCGCTCGCGATCGCGGCCATGGTCCACGCGCTCGCGTTCCTGCTCACGATCCCGGCGCTCGTGACCGGGGCGCTCCTCTTCACCTCCGGCTCCCGGCGGCGGCTCCTCCCCCTCGCGGGCGCCGCCGCGCTCGGCGCGCTCGTCGCCCTGCCGTACTTCCTCCCGCTGCTCCGCGACCTCCGGTACTTGAGCCCGATCTACCTGACCGGCGGCGAGCACCCGTGGTTCGCGTCGGTCTGGGAGGTCCCGCTCCTCCAGGGGCTCGCGCGCGCGTACGACGCGCTCCTCTGGAGCCATCCGACCTACGCCGGGCCGATCTTCCACCTGCTCCCGCTCCTCCTGCTCCCGCTCCGTACTCCGCTCGGGCGGGCGGGTCTCCCGCTGCTCACGCTGGTGGCGCTGATCGCCGCGATCGTCGTCCCGCGCCTCGGCTACTCGGTCATCCGGCTCGACTACCTGCTGCCGGTGACGCTCGCGGCGCTGATCCCCGCCGCTGCGCGCGCGGCCGCGGAGTGGGGCGTCCGGAGCGTGGGGCCGACCGCCCTGCTCGTGCTGCTCGCCTGGTTCGGGCCGGGGCTCATGGGGACGGGGCGCTTCCTGCACACGCCGGCGGTGGGCGCCTTGCTGCCGGGGCTGGTCGCGGCGGTGCGCGGGGCCGACGGGTATCGCGTGCTGGTCGAGAACTCGACCGGCGTCGATCCCTCGCTCGCGGGTCAGGGCGTCGGGGAGGTCTCGCCGCTCCCGCACGCGCACCTCGAGGGGCTGCTCGCGCTCGAGACGGGGCGCCGGCTGTTCGCGCACCCCGGATGGGACCCGAACCCGTATCACGCGTTCCGCGACGTCTACTTCGCCAACGGGCTCTTCCGGGGGCTGCCGCTCGCGCAGTACCGCGTCTCGGAGGTGGCGGAGGAGCTGAGGCGCTGGGGCGTGCGCCGGCTCGCGGTCTGGAGCGAGGGGGCGAAGGGCCTTTTCGCGCGGGAGGCGCACCGGTTCCCGGAGGTCGGCCGGGAGGGGCCCTACGTGATCCTGGACGCGCGCGACGCGGAGCCCTCCGCCGTGGCGGTGGAGCGGGGAACGGCGGAAATCGTGGAGGACGGCTTCTTCCGGCGGCGCGTGCGCCTCTCGGGGATGCGCGCCGGAGACACCGTGCGGATGAAGTCGCACTACCACCCGGGCTGGCGCGCGCGCACGGGCGGGAGCCCGGTGCCGCTCTACGACGTGGGGGGGCAGCTCGCCTTCCAGGCGCCCGGGGCGGGGGAGCACGAGGTCACGCTGGAGCTCCCGACCGGGCGGGGCGCCGCGCTCGCCTGCCTCGCGGCCGCCGCCGCGGTCGCGGTCGGCCTCGTCGCGTTCCCGCGGCGCGCGCAGGTCGCGGGTTGACGGACGCCCGCCGGGCGGGAGACTCTGCGGCATGAAGCCGCGCGCCTGGATCGCCGGGGTCTCGCTGTTCGTGGCCGCCTGCCGGACGGTACCGCCGCCACCATCACCACCGGCGGAAGTTCCATCCTGGACCTGCGGATGGACGGGGACCGACGGCGTGTTCCATCCCGTGCAGCCGAACGACCTCCTGTTCCGCCTGGAGGTGACGGAGGAGCCCCTGGAGCCGGCCGTGCCGTCCGAGAACCTGCGGCGCCTGACCTGGCGCTTCACGGCCCGGGGGGACACGGGCCCGATCCGGAGCCTCGGGGTTCGCGTGCAGCTTCCCGGCTGGGAGCCCGACACGGCCTTCGCGCCGCACCTGACGCCGGCGGAGCACCTCCTGATCCCCGATCACACGTTCCGCTCGCCGGTGGTGCTCGAGTCGGGCGGCGGCCTCGTCTGGGCCCTGATCCCGGACCTCCATCGGCTGGCGGGGGAGCGTCCGTTCCCGTGGGCGCTCCGCTACCGGCCCGGCGAGCGCATCGTCGAGCTGCTCGCCGCGCAGCACAAGGTGGACACCCACGTCTTCTACGGCTTCGATCCCGAGAAGCCGATCCGGTTGAAGGGGGGCGAGTCGGTGGCGCTCGGCGCGTGTCTGCTCAAGGGACCCGCGAGCCCGACCCCGCACGGCGCCGCCGCGTCCACGCTCTGGCGCCTCTTCGCCGACCTGAGGCCCGAGCCGGTGAAGGAGCCGCTCGGACGCTACGTGGATCGCGCCTACGAGTGGGCGCTCGGGAGCTGGCGCGACGTCGCCTGGCAGGAGTTCGAGATCAACGGCACGCCGGTCGGGGGCGTGGTGTTCATCGTGACCGTCCACCAGGCGCCCGGCCGCGGCGACCCGGACAAATGGCGCGAGAAGAAGTCGCTCTGGAACCAGGCGTGGTTCAGCTCGCTCCGCTCCGCGACCGGGCTCATGCGCCACGCGCGTCGCAAGGGAGACCCGGTGCTCGCGAAGAAGGCGCGCCTCGGGTTGGAGTTCGCGCTCGCCGCGCCCCAGACGAACGGCTTCTTCCCGGCGGTCTACGTGGCGGGGAAGGACGGCGACTGGTCCACGGGCGAGTGGGAATGGGCCAACGACCGCCGGCCGCCGCAGCACCAGGGGTACTGCCATCTGACCGACGCCTCGTGGACGTGCGATCGGCTGCTCGAGTGGCACCGCGAGATCGAGGCCGACCCGCGCATCCATCCGTATTGCGAGAGCTACGCGAAGGCGCTGGTCGCGACCCAGCTCCCGTCGGGCGCGTTCCCGTCGTGGGTCGATCCGCGGACGGGGTTCGCGTCGCCCTTCCTGCGCGAATCGGCGCAGGGGATGACCTCGGTGATGTTCCTTGCGTCGCTCCACCGCGCCACCGGCGAGGCGCGCTGGCTGGAGGCGGCGCGGCGCTGCGCGGAGTTCGTGGCGCGCGAGGTCCTGCCGCGGTCGCGCTGGGAGGACTTCGAGGTGTACTGGTCCTGCTCGAAGGAGGGGCCGTACAAGAAGCTCGGCGAGCGCGACCCGGTCACGCGGCTCTGGCCGGCCAACACGCTCGCGCTCTGGTGGGCGGCCGAGGGGTTCCTGCGGCTCGGGATGCGCGAGGAGGCGCGGCGGGCGCTGGACGAGCTCAGCCTCTACCAGCAGGTCTGGTCGCCGCCGTTCCTGTTCGTGCCGGGGAGCGGCGGGTTCGGGGTGCAGAACACGGACGGCGAGTGGAACGACGCGCGCCAGAGCCTGTTCGCGCGGACCTTCTTCGAGGCGGCGCGCGTGTTCGGGAGCCGGGAGTACGAAGAGCGGGCGCGGCTCGCGCTGGCCGCTTCGTTCACGATGATGTACTGCCCCGAGAACGCCGAGGTGCGCCGCCAGTACCAGCTCCGCTGGCCGCAGCTCGACGAGCGCGACTACGGCTTCATGATGGAGAACTACGCGCACGCGGGCTTCTGCGCGGCCGACGGGACCGGCATCGGCGAGTTCACGATCTGGGACTGGGGGCCGGGGGGCGCGGCCGAGGCCTGGGAGTGGGCGGCGGATCATGACTTCGTGAAGCGGGAGGGCCCATGACGGCCACGTGCCTGTTCGTCCTGGCGGCCGCGGCGGCGGCTGCGCCGGCGGTGGAGATCACGGTGGACCCGCGGATCGAGCTGCTCTCGGTGGTCCAGTTCCTGGCCGGCTACGGGAAGACCGGCCTGATCACGCGGTTCGACGTGGCCGCGAAGCGCGAGGTCGAGGAGCGGTTCGGGAAGTTCCGCGACGATCCAGTCGTGAAGCTCTTCCAGGAGCTGTGGCCGCGGGGCTTCAGCTACGACGGGCCGCCGGGCGCCGTGTTCCACCTGGGAGGGCCGCCCGGCTTCGCGCTCGCGGCCGAGCCGGACGAGGCCCTGTGCGGGCGCGCGGGGGGGCGCAAGCGCCTCCTCCAGTTCTTCCAGGGGCTCCGGGACTTCGCGCGGGCCTCGGACTTCGTGAAGTGGTTCGAGGGCCGCAGACGGGGAGAAGCCGCCTGAGCCGGCGGCGCGCGTGGTGCGCACGATTCCGGAGGCGGGCAACCTGAAGGTGGATCCCGCGCTGGCCGAGCTCAGGGTTGAGTTCGACCGGGACATGAGCCAGGGGAGCTTCGCCTGGGTTCAGAAGAGCGCGGAGACGTTTCCGAAGACCACCGGCAAGCCACGCTGGGTCACGCCGCGGGTCTGCGTGCTGCCGGTCCAGCTCGAGCCCGGCCGCGAGTACTGGGTCGGGATCAACGGGGGCCGGTTCCAGGGGTTCCGCGACCTCTCCGGCCGTCCCGCCGAGGAGCACCCGCTCCCGTTCCGGACGCGGGGGAAGTAGCGTGGGGCGAGCCATCCGGCGCGGCCGGCCGGCTGGGAGAGCTTGACCCCCCCCGAAAACGGCCATCCCCCCATCAACCCGGCGGCCCGGCGGCCGATAAACACGAGGAGCCCTTCGCGGTGGGGGGCTGGGCCGGGTCGGGCAGGCGGGAAAGGTCGATCGGTTTCTCCTCCCTCCCATCACGGCTTCCGAGTCGAGAGACCCGCCCACGGAAATGCCGGAGATGGGTTTGGAATCTCTGCCTGCAGCGGTCGATGACCCGGCCTCCCCGGATGCCGGGGTCGTCTGGACCCCGAGCGTCGAGTTCGACGAGGACGAGTGGTTCTGCCCGGCGGTCTTCCGGGCGGCCTACAACGAGTCGATCGCGCGCGGGCGGGACCGGATGGCCCGGAGCCGCGTCGTGATCTGCGGGATCGCCCGCGACCTCGGCGAGCCGCTCCGCTGGAACCTCCCCCGCATCCGCCGGATCGCCGAGCCCTTCCGCGACGCCCGGTTCGTCTTCTACGAGAACGACTCGGTGGACGACACGCGAGAACGGCTCGAAGCGTGGGCCCGCGAGGACCCCCGGGTGAGCGTCCTCTCGGAACGCCTCGGAGCGCCCCGCTGGGGCTCCGTCCCCGATCCGGCGCGCGCCCGCGACCTCGCCGCCTGCCGGGAGAAGGTCCGCCGCCACGCCGTCCGCGAGGCCGGGGACTTCGATTTCGCCATCGTCCTGGACCCCGACCTCTGCGGCTTCAGCTACGACGGGATCGCCCACTCGCTCGGCCAGGACGACTGGGACGCGCTGGGAGCGAACGGCCTCGCGCCCCGCTGGGGCCGCCCGATCTACTGGGACACCTGGGCCTTCCGGGCCCTCGGCCATCCGGACGTCCACGGGAGCCTGGAGGTGAGCCTCATGGTGCTCCCCCGCGGCGCGCCCCTGCTCCCCGTCCTCTCGTGCTTCGGCGGCCTCGCCCTCTACCGGATGGCGGCCTTCGCCGCGGCCGCGTACGGCGGAGATGAGTGTGAGCACGTCACGCTCCACAAGCGGATGTGTCTGGCCGGCTATCCGCGCGTCTTCCTGAACCCGAGCCTGATCGTCCTCTACCCGGATCACCTCCTCTCCCACGACGTCCGCCGGCCCTTCTGGTGGCGCAAGCGCGCCTCCAGCTCCGCGATGGCGGCGACGGGCCCGGAGGAACGGGGCAGGCGCGCGTGACACCTCGCGCGCCGCTCCTCTTCGTCACCTCTCCCAACGGGGGGCTGGCCCACTACGTGGCCCACCTCCTCGACCCCGTCTCGGAGTGGGCCCGGCCCCACGTGGTGACGTGGGGGGACGATCCGGTGGACGACCTGCTGGCGGCCCGCCACCCGGACGTGGCGCCGCTCCTCGATCCGGCGAGGGCCTCGTCGATCCGCGACGTGGCGGCCTTCGCCCGGATGCGCGGCGTCCAGGCCGTGAACGTCCACGTTGCCGTCCGCGCCGCGCGGTACTCGGGCATGCTTTCGGCCCTCCTCGACGAGTTCCGACGCCGGTCGGTGCGGGTGATCCTCACGCTCCACGACGGCACAGGCGCGCCCGACCGGGAGGCGGCGCTCCCGGCGCTCCGGCGCGTGTGTGCCCGCGCCGACGCCTTCATCGTCGGACACGAGATGGAGCGCCCGCGGCTGGCCGCGGCGCTCCCCCTGGGCTCGCGGCCGGTCGTCGTCGCGCCGCACGGCCCCTACACGCTCTTCGACCGGCGACGGTTCGACCCCCGTTCGGCGCGCCGTGCGCTCGGGCTGCCGGAGGCGGGGCCGGTGGTCCTCTTCTTCGGCAGCGCGCGCCCGTGGAAGGGCCTGGACGTGCTCCTCGAGGCCTGGCCGATCGTTCGCCGCCGGGTGCCCGACGCGATCCTGTGCGTCGTCTCCGGGATGCACTACGCGCCCGAATGGGAAGGGCGCCTCCGGTCCGCGACGACCGGCGGCGCCGGCGACGGGCTCCAGGTCCGGCTGGGGTACGCGCCCTCGAGCTCCGTCGAGGCGTGCTTCCGGGCCGCCGACGTGGTCGCCCTGCCCTATCTCTGGAGCTCGCAGAGCGGCGTCCTGAACCTCGCGCGGGCCTTCCACCGGCCGGTCGTGGTCACGCACGCCTTCCGCGAGGCACCCGAGATCGACGGCGTCTCGGGTCGCGTGGTCCCGGTCGGCGACGCGTCGGCCCTCGCCGGGGCGCTCGCGGAGCTCCTGGGACTGTCGTCCCTGGAACGCGTGGTCCTGGGCCTTCGCGGGCTGCGGCTGGCCCAGGAGCTCCGGGGCTGGGACCGCGGCGCCGCCGCGCTCCACGAAGCGTCGGCCGGTCCGCGCTACCGCGCGGCGCCCACCGGCGCTGCTGGCGTCGCCGTCGCCGCCGGCGCGCTCTCCGCGCCGGCCGCGAGGATGCCCTCCTCGAGCCAGCGGAAGCGGCCCTCGAGCAGCTCCTGCGCGAGCCGGTAGCTCCGCCGGTCGTCGTTCGAGCCGACGTCGCGGAGCGCGTCCTGCACCCGCCGGCGCGCCGCGCGGCAGAAGAGGTCCGCCAGCGCCACCGGCGCGTCCACGTCGGCCCGCCCCTTCGCCCGGAGCGTCGCGAGCGAGCACGTCGCGGTCATCGCCAGGAGGTCGCTCCCGACGTCCACGATCCGCCCGAGGATCCCCTGCCGGCGCTCCAGCGCGAGACGGAAGCGCAGCGACCACACGATCGTCCGCGCGAGCCGCCGGCTCGCCCGCGCCACGAACCGGAGATGCGGCGCCAGCTGCCCGGGGACGTCCGCCGGCAGCGTCGTCCGCGCCGGCACGCAGAGCTTCGCCCAGTAGGCGGAGTAGTGGCCCAGCGCCTTGAAGGCCGTCGCGGCCCTTCCGAAAAAGGGGACCTTCGGATCCATGATCGGACCCAGGCGCCGGAGATGCGGGTCCAGCGCCTCGCGCGCCAGGAACAGGTGCATGACCTGCGTGGTCCCCTCGATGATCGTGTTGATCTTCCCGTCGCGCACGATCCGCTCGACCGGGAGCGGCGCCTCGCCCCGCGCCTGGAGCGACCCGGCGGTCTCGTAGCCGCGCCCGCCCCGGATCTGGAGCGTCTCGTCCGCGATCCGGCTCCCGGTCTCCGAGCAGAAGAGCTTGGCCAGCGCCGCCTCGATCCGGATGTCCGCGTTGCCGCGGTCGGCCAGCGCGCTCGCGTAGGCGGAGACCGCCTCCATCGCGAACGTGTGCGACGCGATCCAGGCGAGCTTCTTCGCGACCGCCTCGTGCTTCCCGATCGGCGCGCCCCACTGGACCCGCTCCCCGGCCCAGCGGCGCGCGATCGAGAGGCATTGCTTCGCCACGCCGGCGCAGGCGGCCGGCAGCGTGAGCCGCCCCGTGTTCAGCGTGATCAGCGCGAGCTTCAGCCCCTGGCCCAGTCCCCAGAGGATGTTCTCCGCGGGGACCTCGAGGTTCTCGAAGCGGATGAGGCCGTTCTGGATGCCGTGGAGCCCCATGAACCGGCAGCGGTGCGCCACGGTGAACCCGGGGGAATCGCGCTCGACGATGAACGCGGTCACCTGCTTCCGCTCGCGCCCGTTCACCACGACCGAGGGCGTCCGCGCCATCACGATCAAGATGTCCGCGACCGGCCCATTGGTGCACCAGAGCTTCTCGCCGTTCAGGAGCCACTTCTTCCCGTCGGGCGAGGGCGTCGCGGTCGTCCGCATGTGCGCCGGATCGGAGCCCACCTCCGCCTCGGTCAGCGCGAACGCGCTCAGCTCGCCGCGGGCCAGCCGCGGCAGGAACCGTTCCTTCTGCTCGGGAGTGCCGAAGAGCTTGAGTGGCGTCGGGACCCCGATGCTCTGGTGGGCCGAGAGCCAGACGGCCGTCGAGCCGCAGTGGCTTGCGACCAGCGAGACCACGCGGTTGTAGTTCGTCTGCGAGAAGCCGAGCCCGCCGTACTCCTTCGGGATCTTCATCGCGAAGGCGCCGAGCCGCGTCAGGCCCTCGATCACCTCCGGGGGCATCTCGCCGGTCCGGTCGATCTCGTCGGCGTCCACGTGCTCGCGCAGGAAGGCCTCGATCTTCGCGGCGAACTCCTCGCCCGCCCGGCGGTCCTCCGCCGGCTGCTCGGGGAACGGGAAGACCAGCGAGGCGTCGAAGCGCCCGAGGAACAGCTCGGCGGCGAGGCTCGGCAGCGTCCGGGTCCCCTCGCGGGACGCCTCCGCGATCTCGCGGGCCTCGTCCGCGCCCTTGTTGGTGGCCATGGACTTCAATCCTTCGAGGTGGTCGTTCCCAATATCTTCGGCGTCCGGGGCCGCGGGCCCGAGGGTTCCTCCGACCGGACGAGGGCCGCGAGCGTCAGGTTCCAGCGCGACCGTTCCTGGTCTGCGCCGAGCCCTTCGAGCACCGCGACGGCGCGCTCGTCGGCGGGCTCCGCGGTCTGCGGCTCGGCGGAGGGCACCCGAGGGCCCCTCTCCGCGTCGAGCACCATCTTCACCGTGACCGCCTCGGGGTCGCGCGCGAGGAGCCAGGTCACGTCGGGACCCGGCCCTCCCTCGGCCAGGAAGCCCGCTTCGACCAGCGGGTCAAGCGCGCGCTCGAGCGTCCCCTCGGGGACCTTGAGGCTCGCGCTGAGCTTGATCGTGGTCCAGGGGGGCGTCGACCGGAGGAAGGCCTCGACGATGCGTCCGATGGCGCGGAGCGCGAGCGACTCCCGGTAGCGGTGGCTGGTCGGGAGGTCCCGGATCACCCGCCCGTAGGCGGCCTCGTTCTGGTGCGCGTAGGCCAGCTCGGCACCGAGCAGCACCACGACCCAGGAGAACCAGAGCCAGATCAGGAAGATCGGGAAGGCGGCGAAGCCGGAGTAGATCGCGTTGTAGCGCGCCATCCCGAGCTGGAACCGGACGTGGCCGACCTGGATGACCTGCCAGAGACAACCCGCCACGATCCCGCCGAGGAGCGCGGACATGATCCGGACCCGGGTGTTCGGCATGAAGAGGTTCACGAACGTGAAACCGAGACAGACCGCGATCAACGCGGTCGCCCTCAGGAACACGTCGGCCAGTTGGAGGAGGGCCGTGATCCCGGAACCCACCAGGATGAAGATCGGGACGACGACGACCATCGCCAGGTAGTCGGACACCTTGCGGATCAGGTTGCGGGAGCGGCGGATCTTCCAGATGTCGTTGAAGCTCTGCTCGATGTTCCCCAGGAGCTGGATCACCGTGACCAGCAGGAACCCGAGCCCGAGGAGTCCCAGGCTGGTGACGTCGGTCTTGTCCACGAAATCCAGGACCTTGCCGACCGCGCGGCGGAGCTCCGAGCCGGCGAGGCCCGGGGGCTCGGACGCCGCCGGGCCCTCCGCGTTCGCCGCGGCGAGCGGGGCGGCCGTCCCGCCCGACTCGTTCGCGCTCCCCGGCGGCGGGGCAGGACCCTCGCCCTCCCAGGGGACCGGACCGAAAGTCTTGTCGAGGAAGGGCTCGATCGTGTTCGCGCGCAGGTTCTTGTAGGCGCCGAACCCCTTGGCGATCGAGAAACCGAGTGCGAGCAGCGGCACCAGCGAGAGGACCGTGACGAAGGTCAGCGCCGAGGCGCGGAAGAGGCACTGGTCCTTGAAGAAGCCCCGCGCCGCGAGGAAGAGGATGCGCGTGGTCCGGAAGAAGAGCGCGCGGAAGGTCGGGACTCCGCCCAGGTCGATGTGCCAGACGTCGTGGGTGAGGAAGCGCGCGGCGCGCGTCCAGGCGCGGTGCATGCCGTTCGGGCGGTCGGCGCCGTCCGGCGGGAAGGGGTTCCGGGAGTGGCTCATCGGGGGAAGACCTCGGTGCGCGGTGACTATACAGCACCTTCGGGAGCCGGCCGCACCGGGACGCGCGCGGCTCCGGTTGTAAGATCGTCCTCCCGAGGCCCCCACATGGAGCAGCCCGTCGTGCGGAGAGCGGCCGCCGCGGACGGTCCCGCGTTCCTCGAGCTGGTGCGCGGGCTCGCGGCGTACGAGAAGCTCGCGCCGCCCGACGCCGAGGCGGAGCGCCGGCTCCTCCGGGACGCGTTCGGAGAGCGCCCGCGGATCGAGGTGCTGCTGGGCGAGCTGGAGGGGCGCGCGGCCGCCTACGTGATCTTCTTCGAGACCTATTCGTCGTTCCTGGCGCGGCCCACGCTCTACCTGGAGGACCTCTTCGTGCTCCCGGAGGCGCGTCGGCGGGGCGTCGGCGAGGCGCTGCTCCGGCACCTCGCCCGCGAGGCGATCCGGCGCGGGTGCGGGCGGATGGAGTGGATGGTGCTCGACTGGAACCGGCTCGCGATCGGGTTCTACGAGCGGCTCGGCGCCTCGCGGCTCGCCGGTTGGCTCCCGTTCCGCCTCACCGGCGACGCGCTCCGGCGGCTGGGCGGGCAGGGAGACCCACACTAATAAGGATGGGCCGGGCACCCGCGAGCGCCCGGCCCCTATCCATGGGAACCACCCCCGTCGCGCACCGGCTGCGGGCCCGGTTGATGCCGCCCCCGACACCCTTGCCAAGGGACCGACGCCCTTCCCCCGCCGCCTACCGGACGGTTCCCGGTCGCGGCGACGGAAGGGGCCGGTCCCGAAAATGCCCGACGGGACGTGACTCCACCCCGGAAGAGCAAAGGAGGGGCCAGCGCCGGGCCGGCCGGAAGCGCCACGCCGGGCCGCCGGGCGGGCAAGACCTGCACGCCGCCGTGCAACATCCGACGCCCGTGCCCCCGCGGCTGACACAGCCCGGGCGCTGTGATAGGGTTCCGCCCGCGCGGGGAAGGCGGGCGGCCGGAGACTCCATGAAGTTCCCATCGGACAAGTCCATCCAGCCTGCCCCCGTCTGGAACGGGAGGCCCGCGGGCGTCGCCGGTCTCGTGGACGGCGCCTTCCACGCCTACAACGCCGCCCGCCTCCGCGAGGCCTGCCGGGTCTACAACGAGCGCATGCTCGAGCGCGACGTCACCATCGGAATGAGCCTGACCGGCGCGCTGACCCCGGCCGGGCTCGGGATGTCCTGCATCATCCCGATGATCCGGCTCGGGATGGTGGACTGGATCGTGAGCACCGGCGCGAACCTCTACCACGACGCGCATTTCGCGATCGGGCACCGCCTCTACCAGGCGTCCCCCTTCCTGGACGACGTGGAGCTGCGCCGCAAGGGGATCATCCGCATCTACGACGTGGTCTTCGACTACCAGGTGCTGCTCGACACCGACGCGTTCTTCCGCGAGGTGATGCGCGCGCCCGAGTTCCAGGCCGAGATGGGGACGGCCGAGTTCCACTGGCGGCTCGGACGCTGGGTGGCCGAGCGCGAGCGGGCGCTGACCGGCCGCGCGGGCGTGAAGAGCGTGCTCGCCGCCGCCTGGCAGACCGCGGTCCCGGTCTACACGTCGTCGCCCGGCGACTCCTCGATCGGGATGAACGTGGCCGCGCTCGAGCTGTTCGGGAGCCGGCTGCGCCTCAACCCCTCGCGCGACGTGAACGAGACGGCCGCGATCGTGCTCGAGGCCAAGCGCGGGGGCGGGCGCTCCGGCGTGCTCATCTGGGGCGGCGGGTCGCCCAAGAACTTCGTGCTCCAGACCGAGCCGCAGATCCAGGAGGTGCTCGGGATCGAGGAGAAGGGCCACGACTTCTTCCTGCAGTTCACCGACGCGCGGCCCGACACCGGAGGGCTCTCGGGCGCCACGCCGAGCGAGGCGGTCTCGTGGGGGAAGGTGGACCCCGACAAGCTCCCGGACACGGTGGTCTGCTACACCGACAGCACGATCGCGATGCCGCTGCTCGTGGCCTACGCCTGCGAGAAGCACGGCGCGCGCATCAAGCGGAGCGGCTTCATCCGGAGGCCGCGGCGGCTCTACGACCGGCTGCCCGATCTGCTCGACCGGCTGCGGGAGGCGGCCGGGCGGGCGGCGCGCCGTGACGCGCGCAAGGAGGCGCGCAGGAAGGGCGCGAAGGCGCCGCGGAGGTGACGCAGAGCGGGGGGGGCTGGAAGGCGGCCTCCCCGCGCGATAGGAATGGCGCGCCGCGCCGTATGAGGCGCGGAGCTTTTTCCAGGAGAACCGTCCGATGCCCCCACCGCGTGGCTTCCCCGGGACCCTGTCGCCGCAGGTCCGCCGGTTGATCGTGATCGCCGCCCTGGCGATCGTCCTCCTCTTCCTCGCCCCGTCGCTCTCGCTCTTCTACCAGCTCGACGGTCGCAAGGGAGAACAGGCCGTGATCCAGCGCTTCGGCGCGCTGGTCCGCGTGGTGACCGACCCCGGCATCCACCTGAAGCTCCCCTGGCCCATCGAGAGCTGCGAGGTGGTCTCGGTGAGCGAGCTGCACAACCTCTCGGTCGGCTTCCGGACCAAGAACGAGGCGCGACGCCAGTACGTGGACGAGGAGGAGCACAGCATCTGCATCACCAGGGACCAGAACCTCGTGGATGCGGAGTTCGTGGTCCAGTACCAGATCCCCGCGCCCGACCGGTTCCTCTTCCGGGTCGAGAAGCCGCGCGAGAGCGTGGAGCAGGTGGCCAAGGCGGTGATGCGCGGCGTGATCGCGAGCCGCAACATCGACGACATCCTGGTGGGAGAGCGGAGCCGGATGCAGGTCGAGGCGCGCGACGAGATGCAACGCATCCTGGATGACTACGAGATGGGGGTTCACATCGTCGCGATCCAATACCAGGACGTCCACGCCCCCAACCCGGTGATCGAGGCCTTCTCGGACGTGCAGCGGGCGCGCGAGGACAAGGAGACCGCGATCAACGAAGGCAAGCGCTACAAGAACTCGCGCATCCCGGTGGCCGAGGGGCAGGCGGCCCGGATCACCGCCGAGGCCGAGGCCTACAAGGTGCAGAGGCTGAACGAGGCGCGGGGGGACGCCTCCCGCTTCACCTCGGTGCTCCTGGCCTACAAGGCGAACCCCACGCTCGTGCGCCAGCAGCTCCACCTCCAGCTCCTCGCCGAGGTGCTGCCCCAGGTGGAGAAGACCGTGGTGGATGCGACGCTGGGCGCGAACCTGTTCCTGACCGAGCCCTCGCCGCGCGAGGCCGGGCCCGAGGCGCCCGCGCGCCCCGCCGCGCCGGGGCCCCGCCGGGCGGGAGGTGGCAAATGAAGCAGCTCGTGCTGATCGCCGTGATCCTGGTCGTCGGCTGGATCCTCGTGGACGTCTTCACGGTGGCCGTGGACCACAGGGAATGGGCCGTGATCTCGTTCTTCGGCAAGATCCAGCGGGTCATCGAGGAACCAGGCCTGGCGTTCGTGATCCCGTTCTCGACCGTGAACAAGGTGAGCAACCAGCTCAAGGAGTACGCGACCAACCAGCCGAGCGAGACCGTGACCGGGGACAAGAAGAACATCCTGGTTTCCTACTTCGCGCGCTACCGCGTGCGCTCGCCCGTGACCTACCTTCAGACCATCGGGCAGAGCGACCAGAGGGCCGAGACCGCGCTCGGCAACGTCTTCTACTCGGAGCTGAAGACCGAGGTCAGCAAGCACGCGCTGGAGGAGATCGTGGCGGGCCGCGACCTCCTGAGCCGGGCCGTGCTCGCGCGCGCGGCGCCCCTGGTGGCGCCCTTCGGGGTCGAGCTGAAGGACTTCCGGATCAAGCGGACCGACCTCCCGAACAACGTGATCGAGTCGGTCTACCAGCGCATGCGCGCCGAACGGGCGCAGATGGCGCAGACCTATCGCTCCGAGGGGGAGCGGGAGAAGGTCACGCTCCAGGCGGATGCCGACCGGCGCGAGCGCGAGATCCTCTCGGAGGCGGAGCGGAAGAAGAAGGAGCTGCTCGGCGGCGCGGACGCGGAGGCGCTGCGCACCCTCCAGGAGGCCTACGGCGCCGACCAGGAGTTCGCCCTCTTCCTGCGCACGCTGGACGTCTACCGGGCCACGTTCCTGAGCGGCGGGTCGCGCCTGGTGCTCTCGACCGGGTCGGACTTCCTGCGCTACCTGAACTCGTCCGCCCCGACGAAGTGAGAGGGAAGAGGTTGAAAGTCGAAAGTTGAAAGTCGAAGGCTCGGGATGGTCCGGCTTTCAACTTTGAACCGGCTCCGCAGCCCGGAGCTGATCATCGGGGCTATGATTCTGCGCGGACTCTTCGTCGAGGTCGTGACATGCGGATTCCCAATCTCCTGGTGCTCGCGCTCGGGCTCGGCAGTGGCTTCATGGCGGCGCGCGTCGGCCTGCCCGCGCAGCGGGCGGCGCCCGCGCCGCTCCCCCCGGTCCCCGAGGGGCTCCTCGAGACCGAGGAGCGCGCGATCGCGATCTTCCGGCGCGCGTCCCAATCGGTGGTGTTCATCACCAACCTGGCCCTGGTGCGCGAAGGTTGGTTCCGGATGGACGCGCAGCAGGTGCCGCAGGGAAGCGGCAGCGGATTCGTCTGGGACCGGGAAGGGCACATCGTCACGAACTTCCACGTGGTCCAGAACGCGAGCCGGCTGGTGGTGAGGCTGGGCGACGGCACGGAGCTGGAAGGAAAGGTGATCGGCTTCGCCCCGGAGCGCGACCTCGCGGTCGTGAGGGTCGGGGACTCCGATGAGCCGCTCGTTCCACTGGACGCGGGCGCTTCGGGGACGTTGCTGGTGGGCCAGAACGTCTATGCGATCGGCAACCCGTTCGGCCTGGACCATACGCTGACCACCGGAGTGGTGAGCGCGCTGGGACGCGAGATCGGCGCGAACTACGGTGTGCGGCTGCGCGACATGATCCAGGTGGACGCCGCCATCAACCCCGGGAACTCGGGCGGGCCGCTGCTCGACTCGAAGGGCCGGCTCGTCGGGATCAACACCGCGATCCTGAGCCCCAGCGGCGCGAGCGCCGGGATCGGCTTCGCGGTCCCGATCGACACGGTCAAACGCTACGTGCCCCAGCTCATCGAGCATGGGCGGATCGTGCGACCGATCATGGGCATCTCGCTCTACCGCGAGCCGATCCGCGGAGTCCGGGGTGTGGTGGTCCAACAGGTGGAGGAGGACGGCCCGGCGCACCAGGCGGGGCTGCGCGGTTTCGCCTATGACCGGAACGGCCGGCTTGTCCTGGGCGATGTGATCGTCCGGATCGACGACCGGGACATCCAATCTACGACTGACTTCTACGACGCGCTCGAGAGGTACCAGCCGGGCGAAGAGGTTCGGGTCACCTACCTCCGCGGCAACCGCCGCCAGACCACCCGGGTACATCTCGCCGAGCCGCGCTGAGAAAAGGTGCCACTCTTCATTTCCGCCGCGGAAATGAAGAGTGGCACCTTTTCCTGACCTGAACCGTTTTCTCGCTATACTCCCCGCTCCTCGGGAGGCCCCCCGATGCTCTTGATGCCGCTCCGTTCCTGGCCGTCGCTCTTCCGCCGCACGCGCATCCGCGTCGGCGGCTGGCTCCGCGCCCAGGGTCACTACCGGATCACGCGCGAGATCGGCTCGGGCGGGATGGCCAAGGTCTACCTCGCGGAGAAGCTCGGCTACGGCGGCTTCTCGAAGCTCTTCGCGGTCAAGGTCATCAAGACCGACGCGGTGCGCGACCCCGTCGTGCGCGACATGTTCGTGAACGAGGCGCGCCTCACGGCGAACCTGATCCACACGAACATCGTCCAGGTCGCGTCCCTCCAGCGCTTCCGCGACGAGTACGTGATCATCATGGAGTACGTCTTCGGGAAGACGCTGCTCGAGTTCATCCAGCGCCACAAAGAGCTGGGCCGTCCGGTCCCGCTCGACCTCGGCGCCTATATCATCGGCCGCGTCTGCCGCGGGCTCGACTACGCGCACAACAAGCACGACCGCCACGGCAAGCCGGTCCGGATCGTCCACCGCGACATCTGCCCCTCCAACATCCTGATCTCGTACCGCGGGGTCCCCAAGCTCTCCGACTTCGGCGTGGCCAAGTCGCTCTTCTGGAAGACGCCCAGCGAGAAGTCGATGGTGGTGGGCAAGTACCCCTACATGGCGCCCGAGCAGGTGCGTCGCCAGGGGACCGACGCGCGCTCGGACATCTACGCGCTCTCGCTGGTCATGTACGAGCTGTTCACGGGCCAGATCGCCTACGACGTCGAGAACACGGCGATGCTCCGCGAGCAGCTCGACGCGCAGCGCCTGCGCCCGCCCGTGGAGCTGTCGCCCGACCTCCCGCAGGGGATCAACGACATCATCGTGAGGGGCGCGGCGACCGATCCGAACGACCGCTTCCAGTCGGCCAAGGAGATGTCGCTCGAGCTCGAGGCCTTCCTGCTCCGCCACTGGCTCTTCCCGACCGAGGAGAAGCTCGCCGAGTACATGGTCGAGCTGTTCCCCGAGGCCAAGAACCACCGCTGGTGGTGAGCATGGGCGCGACCACCGCGGTCCAGGCCCGGGGCCTGACACGGGCCTTCGGCGAGGTGAAGGCCGTGGACGGTCTCGACCTCGCAGTCGAGCGCGGCGAGGTCTTCGGGCTCCTCGGCCCGAACGGCGCGGGCAAGACCACGACCGTGCGCATGCTGGTCACGCTGCTCAAGCCCACCGCGGGCAGCGTGCAGGTCCTCGGGCTCGACGGGGAACGCGACGCCGCGGCGCTCCGGCGGAGGATCGGCTACGTCCCCCAGGAGATCACCGTGGACCCCGGCCTCACCGGGACCGAGAACCTCCGCTTCTTCGGGCGCCTCTACGGCCTCTCGCGCGCCGAGGTGGACGCGCGCGGCGGCGAGCTGCTGCGGATGTTCGCCCTCGAGGGGGACCAGGACCGCCGGGTGCGCGGGTACTCGGGGGGCATGAAGAAAAAGCTGGACCTCGCCTGCGGGCTCCTGCACCGGCCCGAGCTGCTCTTCCTGGACGAGCCCTCGCTCGGGCTCGACGTGGGAACGCGGCGCGCCGTCTGGGACCACATCCTCCAGCTGAAGCGGCAGGGCGTGACCATCCTCCTCTGCACGAACCTCATGGACGAGGCGGACCGCCTCTGCGACCGGATCGCGATCATCGACCGGGGGAAGCTGGCGGCCGTCGGCGCGCCGGCCGACCTGAAGCGCGAGCTCGGAGGCGACGTGGTCACGATGGAGCTCGCGACCGACGGCGCGCCGCGCCTCGACGCGCTGGCCGAGGCGCTGGGGCGGCTCCCGATGGTCAGCTCCACGCTCCGCGAGGGCGAGCGCCTCCACGTCTACGTGGAGGCCAACGAGACCGCGATCCCGGCGCTGGTGGACGCGGCGCGCGGGCAGGGCGTGGACGTCCGCTCGCTGAGCTACGTCCGTCCCGCCCTCGACGAGGTCTTCCTCCGCCACACCGGGCACCGCTTCGCCAACGAGCCGGCCGAGCCGCGGAAGAGGCGGGCATGAACGCCTTCTGCCAGCAGACCTGGGCCCAGCTCGCGCGCTGGCTGCTCCACCTCAGCCGCGAGCCCTTCCACATCACGTTCACGCTGATCCAGCCGCTGTTCTGGATGCTGCTCTTCAGCAACTCCTTCCAGAACATGTCGCAGGGCGAGCTGATCGTCCGCCTGCCGGCGGACCGCCAGCCCGACTACCGGACCTTTTTCGCCGCGGGAGTCCTGGCCTTCACGGCCTTCGGGAACGCGATGAGCGGCGGCATCCCGCTGCTCTTCGACAAGGAGAGCGGCTTCCTGACGCGCCTCCTCTCCACGCCGGCGTCGCGCGCCTCGATCGTCATGGCGCGCTTCCTCTACGTCTCGATCGTCTCGTGCGTGCAGGTGCTGCTGATCCTCGGGCTCGCGATGCTGATGGGGGTCCGGATCGCGACCGGGCCCGCCGGGGTCGCCGCCGTGCTCGGTTTCACGGTGCTCCTGGGGGCCGGGTTCACGGTGCTCTCGCTCTCGATGGCCTTCCTCCTCCACGGGCACGGCGAGTTCTTCGCGATCCTGGGCGTGCTGAACCTGCCGCTCCTCTTCACGAGCAGCGCGCTCGTCCCGGTCGAGCGGATGCCCGGCTGGCTCGCCTTCCTCGCGCGGTTCAACCCGCTCACCTACGCCGTGGACGGCTACCGGTCGCTGGTGGCGGTCGGGTGGGAGCCGATGCTGCTCCTCCGCCTCGCCGGCATGCTGGCGCTGATCGACCTCGTGCTCGGCTGGCTCGGGGTCTGGACCTTCCGCCGCAAGCTGAGCGGTTGAAAAAGGGGTCAGGACCCTTTTCCGCCGCGGAAAAGGGTCCTGACCCCTTTTCGCCTCCGTGAATCCGGGGCGTCTCGCGTCACTGGTTCCTCGACGACCCGTTTGAGGAGGAACCACCGATGTCCCGTGCTGCTGCCCTGTTCCACTGCGTGATCCTCTCCGCCGCGGCCCTCGCCCAGGGACCGCCCACGCCGCTCCCCGGCCTCCGCGCCGCGGCCTCGGTCACCCGGGACCGCCACGGCGTGCCGCACGTCGAGGCCGCGAACGAGCACGACCTCTTCTTCCTGAACGGCTGGGTGGACGCGGAGGACCGCCTGTTCCAGATGGACGCTGCGCGCCGGCAGGCCGCCGGCACGCTCGCGGAGCTGCTGGGTCCCGCCGCCCTCCCGTCCGACGTGGAGCTGCGCACGATCGGCGTCCGGCGCGCGGCCGAACGGACCCTCCCGGCCCTCTCGTCGCGCGCCCGCGCGGCGTTCGAGGCCTACGCCGAGGGGGTCAACGCCTGGGTCGCGAGCCATCCGCTGCCGCGCGAGTACGGCCCGCTCGAGCTGACCCGCATCCCCGCCTGGACCGCGCTCGATTGCGCCACGATCGGGAAGGCGATCGTCTTCCAGCTCGCGTTCGCACTGGACTTCGACACCACCACCGCGCTCCTGTCCTACCAGGCGGCCGGGCCCTCGCAGGGGTTCGACGGCACCGCGCTCTACTTCCAGGACCTCTGGAGCGAGGTGCCCTTCGATCCGGTCACGACGATCCCGCCCCGCTGGGGGAGAGGTTCGTCGGACGACGCCACCGCCGCCGTCCCCGGCCCGTCCGGGTCCTGCCTCCAGGAGGAGGGCGCGCGCCTCGCGCGGCGCTGCCGGGAGCGCCTCCGCGGCATCCCGTTCCTCGAGAACGCGCTCGATCGCGAGAAGCGGAACGGCTCGAACTTCTGGGCCCTCGCCGGCCGGCACACGGAATCGGGCCTGCCGATCCTGGCCAACGACCCGCACCTCGCGCTGGCGGCTCCGCCGTCTGGCATCCGGTCCATCTCCGCGCCGGCGCGTTCGAGGTGACGGGCGCGGCCTTCGCCGGCATCCCCGGAGTGGTGCTCGGCCACAACCGCTGGCTGTCGTGGGGGAGCACCACGAACTACGCGGACCTGACCGACACCTTCCAGGAGCGGGTGGTGCCCGACCCGGGCTCCCCGAGCGGCCTCAGCACGGTGCACCGCCGGCAGCGCGAGCACGTGATCCCGATCCCCCAGGTCTTCCGCCAGAACATCCTTGGGAACAGCGTGCCGGACGACCTGTCGATCGTCCCGCCCGGCGGACCGGTCCCGCCGGTCACGCTGATCGTGCCGCGCCGGAGCCAGGGCCCGGTCCTCGACCTGGACGTGCAGAACGGCGTCGCGATCTCGGTCCAGTTCGTGGGGTTCGAGGCGACGCGCGAGGGCGACGCGCTCTGCGGCTTCGCCGAGTCGCGGAGCCTGGACGACTTCCGCCGCGCCCTCCAGTTCTTCGACGGGCGCGATCTCCTGATCCTCCGGAGCCTCTCTGAGGCCCTCGAGCTGCTGGCGGGCCCCGCCTTCGAGGCGGCCTTCGGCCGTTCGAGGAGCACGGGCGACTACCGCTGGGGGAGGCTGCACCGGATCGCCTTCGAGCACCCGCTGGGCGATCCGTTCGGCGTCCCGCCGGCGGGAGGGGCCTTCCCGCCCCCGCTGCCGGACGTCGCCGGGATCCCGACCGACGGGGGGTGGATCAGCGTGGACGCCGCGGCCCATTCCGTCCGGGCCTTCGACGCCGAATCCTTCCGGTTCGCGCACGGACCGTCCGTGCGTTGGATCCAGGAGGTGGACGTCGGGATGCACCGGCCCGCGCGCGTCGCGTTTCCGGGGGGCGTGAGCGGCGTGCTCGGCCATCCGGACCACGTGAGCCTGCTCCCCGGCTGGCTCACGAACGACGATTTCGCGCTCGCCTTCCGCGGCCCGGACCTCGCGCGGGTCCAGCGGTCGGTGACGCGGTTCGTTCCCGGGCCCTGACGAAGCTCGTTCCGGGGGGAGCCCGGACGTCCGGCTCTCCCCCGGATCTTTCCCTTCCGCGGCAGAATACCCGGGTCATGGAGCCGCGCGTCCTCGATCGCCTCGACCTGCCGCGCCTCACGGCCACGCTCCGCGCCTACCCTCCGCTCCTCCGCCAGCCGGCGCCTTCCCATGACCGGACGGGCTCAGCCTCGTGCTGGAGGGGAGCGTCGAGGAGACCGCCGGACGGTCGGCGGACCTCGCGGGCCCGGGGAGCGTGGTGGTGAAGCCGGCCGGGGTGGTCCATGCCGACCGTTTCGGGCCGGGCGGCGCGAAGCGCCTCTTCCTGCCCGCGGGCATGAAGCGGACGACCGGCTACGCGAGCCGGCTCTACGGTGACGCCGACGCGGCGATGCCGCAGGATTTCCGGGACGGCGGGTCCTACCCGTGCGCGGTGCGGAAGACCGACGAGACCATGCACGCGGCGGGCGGACTCGGCTCGAGCGCGCGCGACCTCGCGCGCTGGCTGCGGCTGAACCTCGGCCGCGGCGCGGTGGATGGGAAACGGCTCCTCTCGGAGGAGGGCGCGAAGCGGATGCAGACGCTCCAGTCAAGCTTTGCCAGGCCGGAGGGCGACGACGAGGGCTTCGGGGTCGGGTGGCAGGTCAAGAAGTTCCAGGACCGACGGCTCTTCGCCCACGGCGGCGGCTACACCGGGTGCGCGGCGTTCATCTCCTTCCTCCCGGAGGATGGGGTCGGGGTGGTCGCGCTGGCCAACACGAGCGCCGGCGGTTTCCTCGAGACGGTGTCGCTCGACGTCTACCGGCGGCTGCTCGGGCTCTCGGGCGAGGACCTGCTCCCGCGCCAGGTGGAGCGGGCGCGCCGCCGGGCGGCGGAGCGTACGAGCACGCAGCTTCCCGACCCGCCGCGGGCGAAGACGCTCTCGCTCGCGCCCGAGGCCTACGCGGGCGTCTACCTGAACCCGGACTGGGGGACGATCCGGATCGAGGCGAAGGGGGAGCGGCTGGAGGGCCGGCTGGGCGGGATGCGGCTCGAGCTCAAGGCCGGCGGGTCGGACCGCTTCCGTTTCACGTCGGCCGGGAACGGGGACCCGCGGAACGGCAGCTTCGTGGTCGAGGACGGCGCGGTCCGCGCGGTCGTGCTGGACTGGAAGGACGCCGGCGACGCCCGTTTCGCCCGGCGATAGACGACGAAAAGGGGTCAGGCTCCTTTTCCGCCGCGGAAAAGGAGCCTGACCCCTTTTCGGGATCACACGAAGAGCGGTACGAACGCGAACTTCTCGACGTCCACGAGGCCGCGATCGGTGAGGCGCAGCTCGGGGATCACCGGGAGCGCGAGGAACGAGAGCGTCATGAACGGGTTCGGAAGCCGCGACCCGAGCCCGCGCGCGGCCTCGCGCAGCCCCTGCTCCGCGGCTGCGACCTCGGCCAACGGCCGCGGAGAGAGGAGCCCCGCGATCGGGAGGTCGAGCGCGGCCAGCACCGCTCCCCCGGCCACCGCCACCATCCCGCCGCCCCGACGCTCCACCTCGCGGATCGCGAGCACGAGGTCCGTGTCCTCGACCCCCGCCGCGATCACGTTGTGCGAGTCGTGCGCCACGCTGCTCGCGAGCGCGCCGCGGCGCAGCCCCAGCCCCTTCACGAAGCCGAGCCCCACGTTCCCGGTCGCCCGGTGCCGCTCGACCACCGCGAGCTTCGCCACGTCCACCTCGGGCCGCGCGTGCGCCCGGCCGTCCCGCACCTCCGGCTCGACGATCGCGCGCCGCGTCAGGATCTGACCCGGCACCACCTCCACCGCCTGCGCGCGCGTCCCCGACGCGGCGATGTCGAGCCCGCCGCCCATCCGGTCCCAGCCGATCCGCATCGTGGACCCCGTCGGCGGCGGCACCGCCGCCGGCTCTTCGACGAGCCGCCCGTCCCGCGCCACCACCCGGCCGCCATGGAGCACGACCTCCGCGCGGAACCCCTTGAGGTCCTCGAGCACGCACAGGTCCCCGCGCCAGCCCGGCGCCACCGCCCCGCGGTCGTCCAGCCGGAAGTGCCGCGCGGGGTTCAAGGTCGCCATCCGGAGCGCGGTCACCGGCGGCACCCCGCCCGCCACGGCCAGCCGGAGCAGCCGGTCCACGTGCCCGTCGCCGAGGAGGTCCGACGCGTAGAGGTCGTCGGAGACCAGCGAGCAGTGTGGCGCGGTCTCCGCCGTCACGACCGGGAGCAGCGCGGCCAGGTTCCGCGCGGCCGACCCCTCGCGGATCATCAGGTGCAGCCCCCGCGCCAGCTTCTCGCGCGCCTCCTCGGCCGTCGTGGCCTCGTGGTCGGAGCGGATGCCGGCGGCCGCGTAGGCGTTCAAGTCCGCGCCCCGCACGCCCGGCGCGTGGCCGTCCACCCGGCGCTCCCCCGCGCCCTCGATCTTCGCCAGCACCGCGCGGTCGGCGGCGAGCACGCCGGGGAAGTTCATCACTTCGGCCAGCGCCACGACCCCGGGCAGCGCCCAGAGGGCCGCGAGCTCGGCGGCCTCGAGGCGCGCGCCCGCCGTCTCGAGCGCCGTGGCCGGGACGCACGAGGGGAGCGTGAGGAAGACCGAGAGCGGGAGCGACCGCGTCGCCTCGACCACCCAGCGCACGCCGGGGGCGCCGAGCACGTTGGCGATCTCGTGCGGATCGGTCGCGATCGCCGTGGTCCCCCGCGGGACCACGGCCCGCGCGAACTCGGCCGGCGCGAGCAGAGGGCTCTCGAGGTGGATGTGCGCGTCGAAGAACCCGGGCGTCACGAAGCGCCCCGCGACGTCCAGCTCCTCGCGTCCACGGTAGCGTCCCACCCCCGCCACGCGGTCTCCCACGATCGCGACGTCCGCCGGCTCCACCTCGCCGGTGAAGACGTTCACCACCCGTCCCCCGCGGAGCACGAGATCGGCGGGCGCCTCCCCCCGGGCGACCCGGATGCGGTGCGCGATCGTCTCCCGGCGATCCATCGCGGCATTGTAGTCGCCGTCGCGGGGTAGAATGCCGCCGCCTCCACCCCCGAAAAGGAGACGTGAACATGATCCACGCGCGCGCGTCCGCCCTGCTCCTCCTCTGCGCCGGCCCCGCCCTCGCCCAGCTCCGTGGCGGCCACGTCACGGTCACGAACTTCGGCGGGACCCCGGCCCTCCACAACGTCACCCCGGCCGGGATGGCTTCGCAGCTCGCCGGCGCCCCGGCCCTCGTCGGTCCGTCGGGCCTGCTCGTGGACCGCGCGCGCGACGCCATCGTCGCCGACTTCAATGCCAGCCGGATCCTGCGGGTGACCTCGGGCGGCATGGTCACGACGGTGGCGAGCGGCGTCCCCTCGCCGATCCGCATGACGGAGGACGAGGACGGCGACTACCTGATCTCCTCGCTCGGCAATCCCCGGGCCATCCTCGAGCTGACGCCGGCCGGGGTACTCACCACGATCTACGCGGGCGCTCCGCTCCTGGGCCCGTTCGGGCTCGACGTGGACTCCAACGGCGACATCATCGTGGCCGACCAGACGGCCCGGGCGGTCTTCCGCATCAGCCGCCTGGGCTCCGTGCAGACGCTCTGGGCCGGCGCGCCGCTCAGCCTGCCCCAGGGGGTCGCGATCCGGAACGACGGCGCGATCGGCGTGAGCGACGGAATCGTGGACGCCGTGTTCCTGATCTCCCGCGCCGGATCGATCTCGACGCTCACCGGGCTTCCCCCCCAGGGGAACCCGGACTCCGTCGCCACCGACGCCCAGAACGGATTCTGGATCGCGGAGTCCGGCTCCTCCGGCCCCGTCACCTGCAACTGCCTCACGCGGATCAGCCCGCTCGGCGCGCGCGGGGTCGTGCTGAACGGCGCCCCGCTCACCAACCCGGAGGTGGCCGAGCCGGTCCCGTTCCTGGTCCCGAGCGGACTCCTCCGCGTGGGCCAGGGCGTGAGCCTCAACTGGGACGTCCTGACCGACGCCGGCTTCGCCTACGTCCTGGCCGCGTCGCTCTCGGTGTTCCCCGGGCTCGCGCTCGCCGACGGTCGGGCCCTCTCGCTCAACTTCGACGCCCTCTTCCTTCTCTCGGTCGGCGCGAACAATGCGATCTTCAAGAACTTCATCGGGGTCATCGACGCGCTCGGCCGCGCGACCGCCGGCATCAACTGTCCGAGCATTCCAGCCCTCGCAGGCTTCGATATCTATGTGCAGGGGGCCACTTTGTCGGCTGGGGCGCCCTCGGGGATCGCCACGATCTCGGACCTCCTGCACCTCCGCATCCGGCCCTGAAGGGGGGCCGGGCGCCGGCAGGGCCAAGGCCTTTTGCTGTCGGGAATTGCATTGCCTTGGCCCTCTGCTACCATACCGCCGCTCTTTTCCGAGAGGCGGTTACGTCCTGGTCCGTAGTTCGGGCCAGGCGGCGGTGGCACTCGATATGGGATTGGTTGCTCCGCTCGCGTCGATGTCGCGCCCGCTGGTTGCGGGCCCGAGACGGCGGCCGTCCAAGGTCGTTCCAAGGGAGGATTGCATGAGAACTCTGGCCGTGGTCGCCCTTCTGGGTTCACTGATGGTTGCCACGGGATGCGCGTCGGCGTGGTCGCCCGTCGGCGGGTTCTTTGGCAGCGCTTGGATCTATACAGATGTAACGGGACCGATGGATGCGGGCGGGCACGGTGCGAACACGAAAACCGGCGAGGCGATGGCCACCAGCATCCTGGGCCTGGTCGCCACCGGCGATGCCAGCATCACGGCGGCCTCGGCGAACGCCGGGATCACCAAGGTCCATCACGTGGATTTCCACACCTGGTCGGTCCTGGGGGTCTACGCCAAGTTCACCACCAAGGTGTACGGCGAGTAGGTCCGAGAGACCGACCCGAGGCGCCCTTCCCGCCGGCCCCGTCCGGCGGAAGGGGCGCCTCGGCGCTTCGGAGGAGATCACCCATGACGAAGAAGAGGAAGAGCCGGCCGGCCGCCGCGCCCGCGCCGAGGCCGTCCGAGGCGGCTCCTCCGCCGCCGCCGGCGTCGTTCCAGGGGGCGCCCGGTGCCGAGGCGATGCCGGCGCACGACGAGATCGCGCGCCGCGCCTACGAGCTGTTCGTGAAGCGGGGCGGCCGCGGCGGCGATCCGATCAAGGACTGGCTCGACGCCGAAGCGCAGCTCAAGGCCGAGCGGAAGAAGAGAGCTGCTGCCCGAGGCTGAGCGGGGACCAGCCGGGACCTGCCTCGCGTTTCCCTCCTGGGTAGGATGCGCGCGATGGCGCGCCTCCCGCTGGAACCGGACCCCGCGACCCTCGACGCCTGGATGGCCGCGGTCGCCGGCTTCATCCGCGACCACGTCCACTCGCTCGCGACGCAGCCCTCGTTCGATCTCGAGGGCGCGGAGGCGGAACGGCGCCGGTTCCGCGAGCCCGCGCCCGAGTCGGGGACGCCGCTGCCGGAGCTCCTCGATCGCCTCCGCCCGGCGGTCGCGCGCTCGTTCAACACCGCCGGCCCCGGCTATCTCGCGTTCATCCCGGGCGGCGGCGTGCTCTCGGCGGCGCTGGCCGACTTCCTCGCGCTCGCGGTGAACCGCTACGTCGGGGTCGCGCGCGCGGCGCCCGTGCTCCACGAGATCGAGGCGACCGCGGTCCGCTGGCTCGCCTCGATGATGGGCTGTCCCGCCGCCGCGCGCGGCATCCTGACCTCGGGCGGCTCGCTCTCGAACCTCGTCGCGCTGATCACGGCCCGCAGCGAGCGGCTGCCGCCGGACTTCCTCCGGGGCACGCTCTACCTGAGCGAGGAGACCCACCTCTCGCTGACGAAGGCCGCGCGGCTCGCCGGGTTCCCTCCCGAGCGCATCCGCGCGCTGCCGGTGGACGGGCGCTTCCGCCTCGTCCCCGAGGCGCTCGAGTCCGCGATCTCGGAGGACCGCGCGCGCGGGCTCAACCCGTTCCTGGTGGTCGCGAACGTGGGGACGACGAACACCGGGGCGGTCGATCCGCTCCCGGCCGTGCTGGCGATCGCGCGGCGCCACCGGCTCTGGGTGCACGCGGACGCGGCCTACGGCGGCTTCTTCCGGATCGCGCCCGGCGGCGAGGCGCTGATGCCGGGCCTCCAGGAATGCGACTCGATCACGCTCGACCCGCACAAGGGCCTCTTCCTCCCCTATGGCACCGGGTGCCTGCTCGTGCGGGACGGCGACGCGCTGCGCCGGGCGCACGAGGGGAGCGCGCACTACCTCCAGGACGTCGCGGCCGGCGAGGAGACCGTGAACTTCACCGACCTCTCGCCGGAGCTGTCGCGCGAGTTCCGCGGGCTGCGCCTGTGGCTGCCGCTCCAGCTCCACGGGCTCACCGCGTTCCGGGAGCAGCTCGGCGAGAAGCTCGAGCTCGCCCGCGAGGCGGCCGGGCTGCTCCGCGCGGACGGGCGCTTCGAGATGCTGGACGATCCGCCCCAGCTCTCGGTCGTGGCCTTCCGGCGGCGCGGCTGGGACGACGCCGCGCAGGCGGAGCTGCTCCGGCGGGTGAACGGTCGGCGGCGGGTCTTCCTCTCGAGCTCTGTGATGGGAGGTCGCTTCACGCTCCGGATCTGCGTGCTCAGCTTCCGCACGCACCGCGACCGTGTGCTGGACGCGGTGACCGCGCTCCGCGAGGAGGCGGGGCGGTGAGGCCGCTCGCGCCCATCGGGACGCTCTCCGGGTTCTTCCGGACCGAGGAGGAGCGCCGCGAATGGGTGGGCGGGGCCTTCGACCGGAGCGCGCGCCACTACGACCGGATCTGCGCGGCGCTCTCGCTCGGGACCGGCCAGTGGTACCGGCGCCAGGCGCTGCTCCGCGCCGGCCTCCGGCCCGGGATGCGCCTCCTGGACGTGGCGACGGGGACCGGGCTCGTCGCGCGCGCGGCGCTCGACGCCGGCGTGGCGGCCGGCTCGCTCGTCGGCGTCGATCCGAGCGCGGGGATGCTCGAGGAGAGCCGGCGGCACTGCCCGGCCGCACTCGTGCGCGGGACGGGGGAGCGGCTGCCGTTCCGGGAGGCGAGCTTCGACTTCGTGGCGATGGGCTACGCGCTCCGCCACGTCGCGGACTTGGAGGCGGCGTTCGCCGGTTTCCGTCGCGTGCTCCGCCCGGGCGGGCGGCTCCTCCTACTCGAGCACTCGCGCCCCGCGTCGCGCGCGGGCCGCGCGCTCGCGCGTCTCTGGTTCCGGAGCGTGGTGCCTGCCCTGAGCTGGCTGATCACGCGCGACCCCGGCGCGCGCCGTCTGATGGAGTACTACTGGGCCACGATCGAGGCGTGCGTGGAGCCCGAGGTGATCGTCACGGCGCTTGAGCGGGCGGGCCTCCGCGACGTCCATCACTTCGTCCAGGGGGGCGTCCTCTCCGAGTACCAGGCCTTCCGTTAGCGCGGGAGCGGGTGGAGGTCCATCCACCCGAAGCCGAGCGGACCTGCCGCACGTGTGCCGGAGCGCTCCGGCCCTTCGGCGAGGAGGTCGCGGAAGCCCTTGAGTACCGCCCGGCCGCCTTCTTCGTGCGCCTGACTGCGCGCATCAAGTATGCCTGTCCCGCCTGCGAGACCGGGGTGACCATTGCGCCGGCCCGGCCGCGGCCCATCGAGCGCGGCTTGCCCGGTCCCGGGCCCTGGCGCAGGTCCTGGTGGCCAAGAATGCCGATCACCTGCCGCTCCATCGGCAGGAAGAGATCTGCGTCGAGATGACCCCGGCGGGCCGGGAAGAATGGAAGCATCCCCGGTACGAGCCCTACCGGCCTTCGGTGAGCGAGTAGTCGGGATCACACGAAGAGCGGCACGAACGCGAACCGCTCGACATCCACCAGGCCGCGGTTGGTGAGGCGCAGCTCGGGGATCACGGGCA
>Ga0187892_10002887_pt1 | contig 32801 bp, 29 predicted proteins | sample MA1701073metaG_FD_139345 | JGI IMG/M metagenome (GOLD analysis project Ga0187892, IMG submission 139345) | Bio-ooze microbial communities from a basaltic lava cave in the Kipuka Kanohina Cave System on the Island of Hawaii, USA - MA170107-3 metaG ...
AACCGCTTCCGCCGCCTCCTGATCCGCTGGGAGAAGAAGGCCGACAACTTCCTCGCGATGCTCCACTTCGCCTGCGCCTACATCACGTTCCGCGCTGCGGGACTTTTCGGATAGGCTCTAAGCGCCACAGCCGGGCCGGTCGGCTCGGCCTGACGTAGACATCAGAGGGGTCCCGGGGAACCGGGGCCCCTCTTCTCTTGTCGGCCCCCGAGGCCCCCCCCTTTGACAAACCGCCGGCGCGCCGAGGGATAGAATCCCTTCATGCGTCGCCTGCTTGCTTTCGCCTTCCTCCTTTGCCCGGCCGCGGCGGAGACGACGGACCCCGCTGCGGCACTGTCCACGGCCCGCGAACAGCTGGGCCTCTCGCGCGGCGAGTTCAAGAAGCTCCCGCGGGTCGAGAAGGACGCGCTCAGGGACGCCCGCGCGACCGTCGCCGGGACCGCGAAGGGACGCGCGCTCGCGCCGACGTTGCTCGCCGTGGCGGATCTGCTGGAGGGGGCCCGGGGGGACGCGCGGGAGGACGCCGACCTCGTGGCGCAGATGGCGCTCTCGTACCGCGCGATGGCGAACGAGCTGGACAAGGAGGTCGCGCCGGAGGCGAAGGCGCGGGCCGCGGAGCTGCTCAAGGAGGCCGCCGCGGAGAAGGAGACCCAAGAGGCGAAGACCGCGTGGCGCCTCGTCAAGCGCGGCGACCCGCGCTACCGTGCGCTCGCCGTCAACATGCAGGCGCTCAAGGCCGCGTTGGCGGCGCTCGGCGAGCGCGAGGACGGCCTCGGCGCCGCGCTCGCGGGCGTCGCGACGTTCAACAAGGCGCTCGAGCCCTACTTCGAGGGCGTCGAGACCGCGCGACCGGAGCCGCCCGAGTCCGACTGCCCGACCTGAGGTTAGCCGCGGTCGGCCTGGCGCGGCGCGCCAGGCCTTGCCCACCGGGCCTGGGCCGCCCAGAGACTCGCCGTGCCGTCGGGCGACGTGGTCAGGCGACTTCGTCGCTCACAAGTCGAAACTCCCGCCGACCCCCTCGAGCACCCCCCGCAGCCGGCGCAGCGCGCGCACGTAGCGCTTCGAGGCCGCAGCCGCGTCCACCCCGAGCTCCTTCGCCGCCTCGACGTTGGTGAGCTGCTCGAAGTGCCGCAGCGCGAGGATCTCGCGGTCGACGGGGTCCATCGCGTTGAGCGCCTCCTCGAGTCGCAGCCGCAGCTCGGCGCGCGCCGCAGCCTCGCTGGGCCCCGTGTAGGTCCCGAGCAGTTGCTGCGCGAGCGCAACCGACGTGGCCTCCGGCAGCGGCCCGCCGTGGACGTGCACCTCGTGGCGAGGGTCGCGGCGCTGCGCGCCCAAGTGGTGCCGGTGGAGCTGGATCACCTTCTGCCCGGCAAGGAAGCGCAACCAGAGGAAGAACGGGATCCGCGGATCGCGCAGGTACTCCGGCAGCCTCTCGAACGCCTCGACGTGGGTCTCCTGGATCACGTCGGAAGCGTCGATGCGTCCCTGCACGCGGCGGTCGAGCCGCATCTGCACCATGCGGAGGAGGCGCTCCCGGTGGCGAGCGAAGAGCTCGTCCAAGGCCGCCCGATCGCCGCGGCCGGCGCGGCCGAGCAGATCCTCGATCTCCTCGCTCTCTTCCATGGGGATGTAACTGCAGGGGGCCTCGGGGGCTGGACTCCCCCCGCGCCCCCCTTTCTTCTACCCGATTGCTGTCCCGGCCTCCCTGGGGATCGCAGTTGGCCCCCTGGAGGCGCAAGATGCACAACGGCCTTCTCCTTCCCCTGGCGCTCGCCGCGTGCGCGAGCACCTACGCGGCGATGCCGGGCCTCTCTCCCGAGATGGACGGACTGGCGACGGCCGCAGCCGCCCTTCCGAACGAGCGCGGACGGGTGCGGGCGGCGGAAGTCGCGGGCAAGCCGATCGATCTCGCGTATCGCCAGACCGCGGCGGAGGGCGCGTGGCTGGTCGTGCTCCTGCACGGCGTCCTCTCGGACAGCCGGACGTGGGACTACGTGGCCGGGGATCTCGGACGCGACCACTCGCTGCTGCTCTTCGACCTCCCCGGATGCGGCCTCTCGGACAAACCGTCGCCGCTCGCGGCGGGGCCGGGAGGCTACAGCCCGACCGCGCTCGCGCGCCACGTGCTCTGCGGCGTGCGCGCGCGGCTCGCCGCGACCGGGGGCGCGCCCCGCCTCGCGCTGGTCGGCCACTCGCTCGGGTCGATGGTGATCCTGCGCATGCTCGGCGACGCGGCGCTGCGCGCGGAGTTCGCGGACGTGGTCGAGCGGGTCGAGCGCGTCGTGCTGCTCTCGCCGGTGGACTTCGCGGTGGAGAAGAAGCACCCGATGTTCGAGAAGATCGCGGGGCTCTCGGGCGTCGAGGTGACGATCGCGGACGTGACAGAGATCCTCGAGGAGCGGACGGCGCGTGCCGTGCGGCAGGGCGCGGTCGAGCAGGACCTGGTGCCGCGCGTGGAGGCGCAGCGGATGGTCGAGGTGCTGCGCGACGGGCCGCGGCGGCGGGCGGCGCAGGCGATGATCCGGCAGGCGGTGCCGTACATCGACGACGAGTACCCGGACTGGGACCGCATCGACCTGCTCGTGGCCGACTACGTGAACGTAGACCGGCCTTGCCTGATCCTCCACGGCGCATGCGACGAGACCTTCGGCGTCGCGGTCGCGTACAAGCTGCGGGCGCAGCTCCCGGACGCATGGCTCCATGTGCTCGCGGACAAGAAGCACGCGCTCCCGAGCGAAGCGCCGCGCCGCTGCGCGACGGAGATCCGCGCGTTCCTCGCGGAGGGGGGGGAGGGCCGCGAGCGGGTCGTGGACGAGAGCTTCGTACGCTCCGCGCCCCACGGGGAGCAGGTCCGGCGCGCCTCCAAGTGACCGACGGCGTAGAATCGGCGAAGTGACGAAGCGCACGAGACGCTGTCCGGAAATCGTCCAGGCGTGACAGCCGATTCCCCGCGCCCGCGGGAGGATGCGCGCGACGCGCGCGCCGAGAGCACGGCCCGCGTCGCACACGCCCTGGGGCCGCCGCGGCCCATCTTCGCCTGGCACGCCCTGACCGGCGTGTGGGCGGTTCTCGCGGCAATGACGGCGCGAGCTTCGGCGGGATCCTGCTCGCGCTGGTCGTGCTGGCGCTCGGCGGGCTGCTGGGACTTGTCTGGAGCTTCCAGCTCCTTCGCGTCCTGCTGAGCCCGGAGGCGCGGGGACGCCTCACTTGGGGGCGCCGCCGCCCACTGGGCCGTCTGCCCGGCGACCGGGCTCCTCTTCGCGGCCCTCTCCTTCGCGGACTGGCCGTACGCGCTCCGCGTGAAGCTCAGCGAGGCGGCGCTGCTGCATCTCGTGGAGGAGGTCGAACACGGGCGCGCGAACGCCCTCTGCCCCTGCCGCGCTGGACTCATCTTCGTTGACGGTGCGCAGGCGCGTGAGGATTGCATCCTGCTCTACACCGGGTCGGGCTTCCTCACGTTGCACGGGCTCGCGTGCTCGCGGGACGGTGCACCGCCGAAGCCTCGGCTTGGAAATGCCCGGCACCTCTACGGCCGCTGGTACACGTTCTACGAAGACCCGTTCTGATCGCCCCGACCGAGCTGGCCAACCGAACGAACGTTCGACAACCGCGGACCGCCGTGCCGCATCCGGCCGCCGTAAGTGCACGTGCCCCATGCGCTTGCGCCATTCCGATGGCGCAAGGGGTACGCGCTAGAAGAGGGAGCGGTGGAGGGACTGGACGGACTTCGTGACGTTCGACTCGTCGACGAGGAAGCTGATGTTGATCTTCGTGCCGCCGTGGGAGATCAGACGGACCGGGATGTTCGCCTTCTCGAGCGTGCCGAAGACCTGCGCAGCGACGCCGACGCGCTCGCGGATCCCCTCGCCGACGACGCAGACCTGCGCGATGCCCCTGTCGATCGTCACGTCGCTGAACTCCTTCAGGTCCTTCGCGACCGCGTCGAGGTTCCGGTCCGTGTCGACCGTCACGGACACGGTCACCTCGCTCGTTGCGACGAGATCGACGGACAGGTCGTAGCGCGCGAAGACCTCGAACATCTTCGCCATGAAGCCCGACTGGAGGAGCATCCGCGTGGACGCGACCGTGACGAGGATGATCCCGCGCTTGTACGCGATCGACTTCACCGGGTCGCGGCTCGACGGCGCCTCGGCGAGGATCGTCGTGCCGGGGACCTCCGGCCGGGCCGTGTTCTTCACGACCACGGGGATCCGGTTCTCGATCGCGGGGAGCATCGTCGCGGGGTGGATCACCTTCGCGCCGTAGTAGGCGAGCTCGGATGCCTCCGCGATCGAAAGCACGGGGATCGACTTCGCCTCCTTCACGATCCGCGGGTCGGCGGTCATCACGCCGTCCACGTCGGTCCAGATCTGCACCTCGTCCGCCTTGATCGCGGCGCCGACGAGCGTGGCCGAGAAGTCGCTGCCCGACCTGCCGAGCGTGGTCACGTCGCCCTTCGCATCCTTCGCGATGAACCCGGTGACGACCGGCACCTTCCCCTTGATCGCCTTGAGTCCCTTCCGCACGTCCGGGTAGCACGACGGGTCGGGGTTCGCCGAGGTGAACCTCGAGTCGGTCCGCAGCCCCAGGTCGTACGCGTCCACCGCGACCGCGGGGATGCCGTTCTTCGCGAAGTACTGCGCGATCCCGCGGCACGACCAGCGCTCCCCGTACGACGCGACGAGGTCGAGCGTGCGCGGCGTCAGCTCGCGCACCAGCGCGAGCCCCCGCAGGAGGTCGTTCAGCTCGTCGAAGAGCGGCTCGACCGGCCCGAGGTCCACGCCGATCTCGGCCCAGAGCGTCCGGTGCCGGTCGCGCAGCTTGCCGAGCGAGTACCGCCCCCCCGCCGCCGCCCGGGCCTGCGCCAGCAGCTCGTCGGTCACGCCCGAGTGCGCCGACGCCACCACGACCGGATAGGGGTCGGTCCCCTCCGCGCGGACGATTCTCAGGACCTTCGCGAGGTTCTCGACGCTCCCGACCGATGTGCCGCCGAATTTCAGGACGCGCATACGGGGCGAGGATTATAGGCCCGGTTCGAAGCAGGCGAGGGGGCCCGGGGGGACGCAGGGGCGGGTTTCCGCCGGGCATCCGGTATTCTCAGGGCGGTGGACCGCGAGAAGCTCATCTACGACTGGAACGTCAAGGGCGTCGTGCCCCAAAAGCCCCCCCAGCCGATCCACCTGAACGACGAGACGCTCCGCGACGGCCTCCAGTCCCCGTCCGCCAGCACCCCGGCGATCGAGGACATGATCGCCCATCTCCACAACTGCGCCGCGGTGGGCATCCATGCCTTGAACATCGGCCTGCCCGGCGCCGGTCCGCACGTCGAGAAGCAGGTCGAGCAGCTCGCGAGGGAGATCCGCAACAACCGGCTCCCTCTGCTGCCCAACTGCGCCGCGCGCACGGTCAAGGCGGACATCGAGCCGATCGCGCGCGTCGTCCAGAAGGTCGGCATCCCGATCGAGGCCGCGACCTTCATCGGGTCGTCCTCGATCCGGATGGAGGTGGAGGGCTGGAACCTCGACTTCCTCCTCCGGGCCGTCCGCGACGCGATCACCCTCGTGAAGAAGGAGGGGCTCCCGTCGATGTTCGTGACCGAGGACACGGTGCGTGCGACGCCCGAGGTGATCGAGGCGCTCTACGGGACCGCGATCGACCTCGGCGCCGACCGGATCGTCGTCTGCGACACGACCGGGCACATCGCCCCCTGGGGCGTCGCGAACCTGCTCGGGTTCATCTTCAAGCTGCTGGAGAAGAAGGGGGCGCGGGGGAAGGTGAAGGTGGACTGGCACGGCCACATGGACCGCGGTCTCGGCGTCATGAACAACATCGTCGCGCTGCGCGACGGCGCCGACCGCATCCACGGCACGGCGCTGGGCATCGGCGAGCGGGCCGGGAACGCGCCGCTCGACTTGACGATGGTCAACCTGAAGCTCATGGGCTGGATCGAGAACGACCTCACGGGCCTCGGGCGGTACGTGCGCCACGCGGCGGGGATCTGCGGCTTCGAGATCCCGTCCACCTACCCGGTCTTCGGCTCCGACGCGTTCGAGACCGCGACCGGCGTCCACGCGGCGGCCGTCATCAAAGCGCTCCGGCGGAACGACTCCTGGCTCGCGAACCGCGTCTACAGCGGGGTGCCCGCAGACGAGTTTGGCCTCGCCCAAAAGATCCTCGTCGGCCCGATGTCGGGGAAGAGCAACGTGATCTTCTGGCTCGAGGCGCACGGCTACGACACGGACGAGAAGACCGTCGACGCGATCTTCAAGGCGGCGAAGGACTCCACGCGGAACCTTGCCGACGCGGAGATCGAGAGGATCGTGAACAAGGCGTAAGGAATCCGCACAGGAGCGGCGCGGCAGCCCTGATGGCTGCGCCGCGCGCGGCGGCACGGGGTTTTCAGGGAGTCCGCGAAATGCGCTACGTCCTCGTCCTCGCGATCGGCCTCGTGGCCGGCTGGTTCGGCCACGAGATCCTCAAGAAGCCCGCGCCCCCGCGCGCTGCCCCGTCGAGGGCCATCGTCGAGCATCCGGCGCCCCCGCCGGCGCCCGCTCCCCTCCCCCCCGCCCCCACCCCTCGCGGCGAGGAGGAGGAGGTGCCCGCGGAGGAGGAGGAACCGGCTCCCGAGGCGAAGGACCACGATCTCGACCGCATGAGCGAGATGGTCCACTCGCAGAGCAAGATGTGGAGGGCGTTCGCCGGGATGCAGGCGAAGCAGCGCGCCGAGGCCCTGCTCGCGAGCCTGCCGTTCGACGCCGAGCGCGAGAAGAGGATCCAGGAGCTTCTCCAGAAGGAGGCGGAACTCCAGGTCGAGGAGGCGGCCGCGATGATGCTCGGCAACGAGGAGTTCGACGCGAGCGCGTTCGAGTGGTTCATGGGGATGCCCGAGACGCTGTCGCCGCGCCTCGAGGCGGAGTTCGCCACGTTCCTGAACGACGGCGAGCTGCAGGTCGTGCGTGCCGAGGTCAAGCGCGCGCACGACAGGCAGATGACCGACATGGCCGACATGCAGATCGGGATGATGCAGATCAACGACCTCTCGGACGACCAGCGGACACGGATGCGCGAGGTCTTCTCGGGCAAGGACGTGATGACGGAGCGGTTCGCGCAGTTCGGGAACATCGTCCGCGACCGGGACCGGATGCGGAGGCTCCTCAAGGGCGAGGGGCTCAAGGAGGAGATGGACGTGCAGTTCGCGCCGATGCGGCGGCGGGCCCGCGACATCCTCAACGACGACCAGTACTCGAAGTACGTCGTCTACGAGCAGCAGATGATCCAGCAGGCGGAGATGGGGCTCAAGATGATGTCGGCGTTCCTCGAGCGGCCGCGCGAAGGAACGCAAGAGCCCGCTTCGAAGTAGCCACGGCGTCGTGGCCGTGGCGGCTGAGCTCGACCGTCGCGGGGAGGTCGCGCCCCTTCGCCGCGCGGCGGAGCGCGTCGAGCACCGGCACGAAGTCGATCTCGCCGTCGCCGAAGAAGAGGTGCTCGTGGATCCCCTTGCGGTGGTCGTCCAGGTGGACGTTCCTCAGGAGCGGCGCATAGCGGTCGATGACGGAGGCCACCGGCTCGGATTCGAGGCAGTACACGTGGCCCACGTCGAGCGTGAGGCAGAGGCGCGGGTGCGGCAGGCGCCGCCGCAGCTCGTCGAATTGCGCCATCGTCGAGATGAACATCCCGGGCTCGGGCTCGAAGCCGAGATCGATCCCCCTCTCGTCGGCGGCGTCGCACACGCGGGCGAGCCCCTTCACGAGACGCGACCACGAGTCCCCCGCGCCCGACCAGAGGGAGACGCACGGCGCCCCGAGCGCCTTCGCGGCGTCGAGGCAGTCGAGGAGGAACCCGAGGCGCGCCCCCTTGGGGTCGTCCATCAGCGTCGGCCGGTGCTTCCGTTTCGGGTCGAGGTAGAAGCGCGCGCCGGTCTCGACGACCGGGAGGAGCTTCGACTCGCGCAACTGCGCGCCGAGCGCCTTGTAGTCCGACGAGTCGAGCGGCGCGTGGTGGACATCGATCGTCAGACCCAGCGCGCGGTAGCCGAGCGACGAGAGGATCCCGATCGCATCCGCGAGCCGGTGGTGGGCGAAGCCGTTGGTGTTGTAGCCGATGAGGAGGGTCACGGCCGCCCGGAACTCACTTCGCGGTCGAGAACTCCTTCAGGACCTTGTTCTTCTTGGTCCACTCGGTGACCTGCTTGTTGTAGGGGTCGGCGAGGAACTTGCGGCACACCTCGGCGGTGGTCTCGTCGATCTTTCCGTCGCCGAGCTCGTTGTCCACCCAGTAGTAGATCTCCGCCCACTTCTCGTTCGCGCGCTCGAAGAGCCCGTTCGCCTCCTCGCCGATTGCCGCCATCGCGGCGCGGTCGCCGGCCCCCTGCGCGGTCTGGAACTCCTTGTACTTGTCGAGGAAGGCGTTGCCGTCGCGCACGATCGCGGGCCACTCCTGCTGGACGAGGTTCTTCAGCGCCGCGGGCACCTCCTTCGGGGCGATGATCGGCGGCGGCTTGGGCGCCTCGTTGACCGGCGGCGCCTCCGCGGCCGGCGGCGGGCGCTTCTTCCGCCCGCAGGCGGGCGCGACAAGGAGCAGGACGAGGAGCAGGGCGACCGGTCGCATCGAATCCTCCGAAGGGGCGCAAATCATACACGCACGAGGCGCGCCATGAAGCCTCCGTCGCCCCACCCCTCGTCGGGGTAGATCGTCCGCGCCTCTTCGAGCGCGAAGCCCGTTTCCAGCCTCAGCAGGTCGTGGACGACGCCGAGGTTCTCCTCGGGCTCGAGGCTGCACGTCGAGTAGACGAAGCGCCCCCCCGGGCGCACGCGCCGGGCCGCCGCGCGGGCGATCTTCCGTTGCCGCTCCGCGAGCGCCGGCAGGTGTCTTTCCCGTACCCGCCACCGCGCCTCCGGGCGCCGCGCGAGGACCCCCGTGTTCGAGCAGGGCACGTCCGCGAGGACCGCGTCGTACTCCCCCTCCGGCGGGCCGCACACGAGCTGCGGCAGCGACAGACGCTCCGCGTTCTCGCGCACCATCTCGAGCCGGCCCTCGTCGGCGTCCCACGCGGTCACCTTGCCCAAAGGCCCCACGATCTGCGCGAGGTGCGTCGCCTTGCCGCCCGGCGCGGCGCAGCAGTCGAGGACACGCGCTCCCTCCGGCGGCGCGAGGAAGGGCGCGACGAGCGACGCGACCGCGTCCTGCACCGCGACCCAGGGGCCGCACGCATCGAGCACGTCGCTGATCCGCGCTTCGGGCCCCAGCGTGACGAGGCCGTGCGGACCGTCGCGCCACACAAGGCCCTTCGCCGTGAGGGCCTCCTTCACGTCCAGCGCGCGGCCAGGCGAAGTGCGCAGGTGGGTCTCGGGCGTCCTTGCCTGCAAGTCGAGACATCGGAGGGTCCTGGGGAACCCGAGCTCCGCGAGACGGCGGCGCGCGATCCACGGCGCGGTCGAGCATCGTGCCGCGAGGAAGTCCGCGGGCTTCGTCTCCGGATCGGGGAGGACGTTTTTCGCGAAGATGAGCGCCTTCCCGTCGCGCTCGATCGTCCGTCTGGGTTCCTCCCGGACCTCCCCTTCCACCCGCCGGCGGCCGCGCAGGACCGCGCGGAGCAGCGCGTTCACGAAACCCGTGTCCGCTTCGCGGCCCATCCCGCGCCCGTTCTCGACGGCGGCCTGGACGACCGCGTGCGGCGGCGCGCCGTCCATGAAGACGATCTCGAAGAGGCCGACGCGGAGCGCGGCGCGCGTCTCCGGCTTGAGCGCCGCAAGCTTGCGCGTCGAGTGCGCTGCAAGGATTGCATCAAGAGTGCCGCGGCGCCGGACCGTTCCGAGGACGAGCGCCGTCTCCGCAGCGGGGCGCGGGCCCTCCCACACGTCGTGGGCGGTCGTGCGCCTCGTCTCGAGGGCGAGGAGCGCGTCCGCGGCCGCCCTTCGCGGTTCCGGCATGGGCTGGTACGTTACCCGCGTGCGGAAGATCGGGATCCTCACCGGCGGAGGCGACGCGCCCGGCCTCAACGCGGTGATCCGCGCCGTGGTGCTCTGCGCGTCGAACGAGACGAAGATGGAGGTCGTCGGGATCCGCGACGGCTTCGGCGGCTTCGCCGAGGGCGACGAGGGCGTGATGCCGCTCACCCGCGACACGGTGCGCGGGCTGCTCTGGCGCGGCGGCTCGATCCTCGGTTGCAACAACCGCTACCGCGCGCCGCCGGCGTACTTCGCCGAGAGGATGAAGGAGTTGGGGCTCGAGGGACTGGTCGTCGTCGGCGGGGAGGGGTCGCTCACGGTCGCGGCGGAGGTGGCCGCGACCGGCGCACGCGTCGTCGGCGTGCCGAAGACGATCGACAACGACGTCGAGGGCACGGACCAGACCTTCGGCTTCGACACCGCGGTATCGCTCGTCGCCGAGATGTGCATGCGACTGATCGATACCGCGGAGAGCCACCACCGCGTGATGATCGTCGAGGTGATGGGGCGCAACGCCGGCCACATCGCGCTCCACGGCGCGCTGGCGGGTGCCGCCGACATCGCGCTCATCCCGGAGATCCCGTACAGGCCGGAGCACATCGCGCGCGTGATCGCGGACCGCGCCGCGCGTCAACGCACGTACACGCTCGTCGTGATGGCGGAGGGCGCGGTGCGCGAGGACGGCGTGAGGGTCGTGGACCGCCACCGCACGCGGCTCGCCGGCCGCGAGATCCTCGGCGGCGCGGGCGAGGTGCTGGCCGACGACATCCGCAAGCTCATCGACCACGAGGTGCGCTCGCTCTCGCTCGCCCACCTCCAGCGCGGCGGCATGCCGACCGCGTTCGACCGCGTCCTCGCGAGCCGGATGGGCGTCCGCGCGGCGCGTGCGCTCGCGGCCGACGAGACGAACGTCTTCACGGCCTTCCGGAACGGCGTCGTGGAGCTGGCGCCCCTCTCCGACGCGGCCGGCAAGGTGCGCCGGGTGGACGCTGGCGGGCGCTTCCTCTCCGCGGCCCGGGCCCTCGGCATCTCCTTCGGCGACGGCCGGTAGGCGGGCCCTAAGCGAGGGGGCATCGGGGCCGCCGGCCGGCGGCGGAGTGCGGACTGCAATGCCGCATTCGGCGATCACAACTCGTTTTGTAGCAACGAGTTGCGCCGAATGCGTGGCGCAAGGGATGCCCTGCTACCTCTTCACGGGGGCGTAGGGGTGGGGGCGCTTGCGGAGGACTGTGGCCTTCTCGAGGGTGTCGTAGTACTCGAGGCGCACCGCGACGTCCTCGCCCGCGACGATCCGGCCGAAGGTCGTGTTGACGCCATCGGCGAGCGGGAACGGGGAGAGGTGGATCACGAAGGAGCAGCCCTCGGTGCGCCTCTGCCGGCGCTTGTCCGCGTAGCCGACGGTCAGCGGGAAGACGAGGCGTCGGCCCGGCTCGGACTCGATCATGTAGCCGGGGTCGCCGAAGCCGTCGTTGTGGGGATCGTCGTCCCTCGAGTTGGGGTCGCCTCCGACCACGCGGCCGCCGCCGTCCGCCCAGTGGAACCGCGTGCCGTCGTAGTGGCCCGACTCGACGAGCGAGATGAAGTTCGCGACGCCGTTGGGCGCGTCGTCCTCGTAGAGCTCGACCACGATGTCGCCCTTGGTCGTCTTCAGGAGCACGCGCGGGAGGTCGTCGCGCGCAGCCTCCGCCTTGCGCAGCTCCTGCTCCACCCGCCAGGACTCGCGGAGGTCCGCGAGCACGACCGCCTCCCGCGCCGCCGCCGGATCCTCGCCCAGGTGTTCCGCGTTGTCCGTGAGGACCTTCGACGCCTCGTCGTAGCGGCCGACGTCGCGGAGGAGCTGCATCCGGATCAGGAGATGGCGCGAGGTCGTCGCCAGCGGGGGCAGGAACGCGGCCAGCTCGTCGAGCGCCTTGAGCGCGCCCGCGAAGTCGTTGCGCGCGATCCTCACCTGAACGAGGAAGGTGCGGACCGCGATGACGTCCGGGGTCGCGGCCGCGATGCGGACGGCCCGCTCCTCGAGCGCGGCGAGAGGGGCGTCCTTCCGCCGGCCGTCGAGCCATCCGGCGTCGCGCGGGAAGAGCGGCCCGCCCTCCGACTGCTTCTCGACGTCCTCGAGGAGGAGGAGCGCCTCGCTCGGGGGCAAGGCCGGGCTGCCGGCCTCCGCGGCCCCCCAGGCCCCCTCCGATCGCAGCTCCGCGGGCACGACGTGCGTGGTCGCCGCGCGATCCTCCTGCGGGAAGACCGCGATCGTGCGCTCCTGGCCCAGCGCCCACAGCTCGATCGAGAACGCGTACGCATGGTCGGTCGGGGCGATCTCGAGCAGGTCGAGCGGGAGCCGCGCCTCGCACGCGAACCCCTCGCGACCGGCGAGGTCGAAGCGGATGTCGCAGGAGGATGCGGGCACGGGCTCGGCGTCGCGGCCGGCGAGCCGGCGGAAGGCGGCGAGCGGGGGGCGCGGGGGATCGACCGGCGTGACGAGGACGAGGTTCGCGCGGCCCGAGGTGGGGTCGGTGAAGGTGAGCCTCACGCCGAGCCCCCACGGCGAGAGCGGCGAGTCGAATGCGAAGTAGAGCTGGCGGCCAGCGCGGGTCATCGATCCGCGGCCCACGACGTCCTCGCCGCGATGGACCGTGAACGCCGCGGCGCCTTGCCATTCGTCGGGCCCGATGCGGCCGTCCACCGCGGGGACCGCGCCCGCGGGGACGAGCAGCGCGGGCGGCGCCTTGGGGGCAAGCTCCTGCGCCGCCGCCGGGACCGCCGCGAGAAGCGCGCTAGCGATCCAGGCGCGCACCCGACGCTTCATACCCGTGGTTCCTCCGCGAGACGACCTCGACGGCCTCGAGCAGGTCGTCCTGCTCGAGCTTGAGGAGCACGTCCATCCCCTCGACGACGCGGCCGAAGACGAACGTGCGGTGCATCTCGCCGATCAGCGGGGCGAACGTGATGAAGAACTGGCTCCCGTGGTACGCGCCGTCGCCCGCCGGCAGCACCGCGAGGTATCCGGTCAGCAGGCCGCGCTCGGACCGGTCGGCGCGCAGCCGGAAGCCCGGGCCGGGCTTCGTCTCCGATGTCCCGAGGCGCGTGCGCGGATCGCCGATCATCGCGAGGCGCGCTCCCTGGACCTCGTGGAAGCGCAGGCCGTCGTAGAAGCGGCGCCTCAGCACGAGGTCCATGAAGTTGCGCACGGTACCGGGCGCGTCGTCCTCGAAGAGCTCGATGACGAACTCGCCCTTGACGGTCTTGAACCGCACCCGCGGGTTCTTCTCCTCCTTCGCCGCGTCCTTCGCGAGCGCGGCGCGTTCGGCCTCCTGCACCTTCTTCCCCTGCACCGCGAGCTTCAGGACGACGTCGTGCGTGCGCATGTACGGCGCCTCGCGGCAGATCTGCTCGGCGAGATCGAACTCCTCCGTGTCGAGGAAGTGCTCGGCGGCGAGGCTCGCGAACGCGTCCATCGGCCGCAGCGGCGCCGGGATCGACTCGATCATCCGCCGCGCCTCCTCGTAGAAGTTCGCCTCGTGGAGCAGCCGGCCGAGGAAGTAGGTCCACGAAGGCAACGTCGGGTTGCGACCGCGCGCCGCCTCCAGCTCGCGGCGGAGCGATTCGATCCGACTCATGGAGCGCGGGCTCACGGCGCTCGCGATCACCAGCCGGTCGGGCGCCTCGGCGAGCGAGACCTTGTCGTGCTCGAGGCAGAGCCGGTAGAGCAGCTCCGCGTCGTCGAACTCCTTCGACTGTTCGGGCGTGACCGGAGGCCACGTCTCGGACGCGCCCCAGCCGTCGGGCGAGACGAGCCGCGCGTACTGCCCGGGGTCGTGGGGGTCCCCGGCGCCGCCGGGCAGCGTCAGCACCTCGCGCCGCTCGGGATCGTAGGCGTGGACCGCCACGAGCCCGCGCATCTCCCGCAGGTCGCCCCGCCCGATCCCGAGCGCGCTAAGACGCAGGAGCGCCTCCGCCGACCACCGCTCCCGCTCGTTCACGTCCACGCGGACGAGGCAGGCGCGCGGCGGGTCGCCGGGCCCCAGCTCCGGATCGTCGAAGAGAGCGGGGGAGCCGCGCCGCCAGAGCGCGGGCGGAAGCGTCGGCTGGCCCAGCCCGAGGATCACGTTCGTGACCCAGGCGCCGGCGGCATCGGTCACGTAGAGCCGGAGCACCTCGCCGTGATAGGCCTTCTCGGCCTCGATGCCGATCGCGAGATAGGGCCCCGTCCGCTTGAGGCAGAGGCGCAGCTTCCCGCCGCTCGGCCGGTCGCGCGTGATGGAGAAGGAGTCCGCCCACTCGGCCTCCTCGAGCCGCCCGTCGAGCGTGACCGGTGCGCCCGTCTTGACGGGAATCTCGGGGGGTGCGGGGGCAGCGAGGAGCAGGGCGAGGAGCGCGATGACCAAGAAGACCCTCTCGGACTAGGGAGCCAACCCGTGAGTACGATATCAGGACGATGCCGGGAGAGGCCTTTCGGGAACTCGTGGGGATCATGGCCCGGCTGCGCGGCCCCGGCGGCTGCCCCTGGGACCGGGAGCAGACGCTCAAGGACCTCGGACGCTACCTCCGGGAGGAGGCCGAGGAGGCGGTCAAGGCGATCGAGAGCGGGGACATGGCCCATGTGCGCGAGGAGCTGGGCGACCTCCTCTTCAACCTGATCCACGCGGCCCGGATCGCCGAGGAGGCAGGCGCGTTCGACATCCGCGAGGTGGTCGAGGGGGCGCGTGACAAGATCATCCGGCGCCACCCGCACGTCTTCGGCGACGCGAAGGCAGGCACCACGGAGGAGGTCCTCAAGCATTGGGAGCGGGTGAAGGCGGAGGAGAAGCGCGCCCGCGGAACGTAGAGCTCGCAACGGATCCCGCCGTCGACCCCGACGAATCCGTGCCACGGCGCCGGCAGCCTTCGGTCGGACGATGGCGCCCGGAGCCGAAGGTAGGGTGCAGCGGGGGCCGCCGGATACGCTGTTGCCGTGCCCGCGTTCCGCACGGCGAGCCCGGTTTCCGGATACGGGGGCGAGGCGATCCTCGCCCATGTCGAAAAGGGCCGGCTGGTCCGGGTCGAGGGCGATCCGAAGGACCGGTTCTCGCGCGGGGAACTCTCCCCCTTCGCGGCGCGGTTGGTCGAGCGGCTGGAGAGCAAGGACCGCCTCCTCCGGCCGCTCGTCCGGCGCGACCGCGGGGCCGAGCTCTCGGAAGCCTCGTGGGACGAGGCGCTCGACCGGGTCGCGGCCGCGCTCGCGAAGGCCGCCAGAGACCACGACCCCCGTGCGCTCCTCTACCACGCGGGTCACGGCCACGACGGCGTGATGTCGCAGTTCGGAGGGCTCTTCCTCTCGTACTACGGGGGCTGCTCGACCGTCTACGGGGACCTCTGCCGCGCCGCCGGGATGGAGGCGACGCGGCTGACGTTCGGCGCCCTGCGGCACCACCCGCCGGAGGACCATCGCCACGCGCGGATGATCGTCGTCTGGGGCAAGAACCCGGCGGTGACGAACCCGCACCAGATGCGGTTCCTCGCGGAGGCGCGCGCCGCGGGCTCGAGGCTCGTCTGCATCGACCCGATCCGCACCGAGACGGCCGCTCTCTGCGACGAGCACCTCGCGCCCAGACCCGGCACCGACGGGTTCCTCGCCCACGCGTTCGCGCGCGTCCTCCTCGAGGAGAACCTCCACGACGAGGCCTTCGCCCGGAACCACGTCCTCGGGTTCGAAGAATACCGTACATTCATACGGCAGCATGAGCCGGCCAAGGCCGAGCGCGTCTGCGGCATCCCGGCGGACCGGATCGTCGACTTCGCCCGCCGGTTCGCGAACTCGCGCCCCGCGAACGTGAACGCGGGGTTCGGGCTCCAGCGCTACCGGAACGGCGGCCAGACCGTGCGGGCCATCGCCGCGCTGCAGGCGATCGCGGGCAACATCGGCGTGCGCGGAGGGGGCTTCGACTTCTTCAACGAGGACGCGTACGTCGTGCGCCCCTACCCCTTCCGCGTGCCGGCGCCGCCCCGCGTGCGCCAGATCGGGGCCGCGAGCCGGCTTGGCCGCGTGACGCTCGAGGCGAAGGGGCCGCCCGTGGTCGCGGCGATCCTCGAGCGCTCCAACCCGCTTGTCCAGACGCCGAACACCGCCGCCGTCCACTACGCGCTCCAGCGGCTCGATTTCCTCTGCGTGATCGACCTCTGGCTCACCGACACCGCGCGCCGCGCCGATGTGGTCCTGCCCGCGAAGTCGATGTTCGAGGAGGCCGACGTGGTCCAGGGCCCGTGGGACGGCGTCCTGCGGCTGAAACCCAAGTGCGTCGAGCCCCCCGCGGAGGCGCGCACGGAGCGCGAGATCTACCGTGCGCTCGCGGAGCGTCTCGGCTACCCGACCGGTCAGTTCGACCTCGACCCGACGGAGATGCTCGACCGCGTCCTGCCCGCGGGTCTCTCCGTGAACCGCCTGAGGAAACAGCCCTTCGCGCGCCACGGACCGGAGCACATCCCCTTCGCGGACCGGCGCTTCGCGACGCCCTCCGGCAAGGTGGAGATCCGGAGCGAGGCCGCGGAGGTCTCCTGGCAGGTCGATCCGCTGCCGGTCTACACGCCGTGCAAGGAGTCGGAGGTGGGCGACCCGGCGCGCTTCAAGCGCTACCCGCTCCACCTCCTGACGCCCAAGGCGAGGGACCGCCACTGCAGCCAGCTCGTCGACCCCGACGCCCCGGCCCCCGAGCCCCCCCTTCTCCTCCACCCGCAGGACGCCCGCGCGCGCGGGATCGCCGAAAGCGACCGGGTCCGGGTCTTCAACGACCGGGGAGAGGCATCCCTGACGGCGAGGATCGACGAATCCGCGCGGGAAGGGGTCGTCGTGCTGCCGCAAGGGCGCTGGATCGCCCGGGACGGGTTCAGCGTCAACGTGCTCACCCACGACAACGTCACCGACATCGGCTACGGGGCGGTCTACTTCGACTGCCTCGTGCAGGTGGAAAAAACGCGTCCTGCCGGCCCCTGATCGGCGTCTACAATTGGACAGCGAAGATGCGGATCGCGGGGGTGCTGCTGCTCGTGCTTCTGGCCGCGGTGCCGGCAGGAGGCCACGGGTCGCCGGTCCCGCCGCCCCCGCCGGAGCCGCCGCCTCCTCCTCAGCGCAAGTACGACGACGTCCCGATCCCTGCGCCGGAACCGCTGCCCCCCATGCCTCCCCCGCCCGAGACCCCGAGCCCGGCCCCCGCGGGACCTGGGGCGCCGGCGCCGCCCGGCCAGCCGGACGAGCGGGGACGGCCCGAGATCATGCCCGGCGTCCGGACAGGGCGGCGCTCGTCCGCGGGCGAGGACGCGTGGCGGTTCTGGTGGGAGTACAACCGCGAGCACCTGCTTGGCCTCCGCAAGCTGATGCGTTCGCGGATCGTGCTGACCGGCGACGGGGACGCCGACCCGCTCGCGCCGCGGCGCGCGGAAGTGCTCGCGGCCCTGCGCGAGATCGCGGACACCGAGGATGAGCGCATGGTCCGGGCCTCGGCGCTCATCGCGCTCGGGCGCGCGGGCGGCGACGAGGACGTGCTCCGGTTCATCGACACGCTCTCCCGCGAGAGCGAGCCGATGGACGTGCGCGAGGCGGCGGTGGTCGGCCTCGCGATCCTGCCCCCCTTGGCGAGCGCCGCGGCGCGGGACCGCGTGCGCGACGCGCTGGTCCACGTGCTGCAGAATCCCGGGACGCTGCGCGGGAGGCCCCGCGGACTCGTCCTCTGCGCGATCGGCCTGCGCGCGCGGGGCGACGGCAGGCTGCGCATGGATCTCCTGGCGCGCGCGGAGGAGAAGGACATCCCCGAAGGCGAGGAGGCGGCGAACCTCGCGTTCGCGTGCGGTCTCGCGGGCGACCCGGTCGCGGTGCCGCTGCTGCTGCGCGCGGCTCGCAAGGCCGACATCGGCGGGCAGGACCTGACCGACCCCGAGCGCTCCCACGCGGTCCATGCGCTGGGCCTCGCGGCCGGCGCGGGCGCGCTCGACGACCTCTGCGCGCTCCTGCGGTCGCGCCGGAGCGGGGTCGAGTCGAAGCGGGCAGCGGCCCTGGCGCTCGGCCGGATCCTGCGCGACAGCCCGCCGGACGACGCGGCCCAGGACCGCGCGGGGCGCGCGCTCCGGGAGTGCTTCGAGAAGGAGAACGACACGGTCCTACGCGGCTTCGCGGCCGTGGCGCTCGGCGGCGCCCGGCCCCCGCGCTCGCTCCCCATGCTCATGGAGGCGATCGACCACGGCGGCAACGCGGCGGTCAAGCCCTACTGCGCGATCGCGCTGGGCCTCGGCTCGCGCACCCTCGGCGACGACGAGGCGAAGCGGATCGGGATCTTCCTCCGGAACGAGCTGGAGAAGGCGAGCCACATGGAGCTCGGCTCGGCCCTCTCCCTTGGCGTGGGCCTCGCGAAGGCCGCGGGCGGCGAGGAGTGGCTCCTCGAGCGTGTCCAGCGCGAGCGTCTTCCGGCTCCGGCCCGCGGGACCGCGGCGCAGGCGCTCGGGCTCCTCGGGACCGCGTCGCCCGAGGCCGTGACCGCGCTCAACGAGGCCGCGCGCACCGGGACGCCCGGCGTCCTCGAGGAGGCGGCGCTCGCGCTCGGCCTCCTCGGCCATCGCGCGATCGCGCGCGACCTCGCGGACGAGCTGCCGCGCGTGGGCTCGGCGTACGCGCAGGCGCGGTTGATGCTCGCGCTCAGCTATCTCGCCCACACCGAGACCGTGGCGCCGCTGCTCAAGGTGCTCTGCGACAAGGGCTCGCGGCCGACTGCGCGCGAGTTCGCCGCCGTGGCCTTGGGCATCCTCGGCGACCCGCGCGACGACGATCCGCTCTTCGCGCTTGACGCCTGGTTCAACGTCCACGCGACGACGCGCGCAACGAACGAGCTGCTCCGGCTCTACTGATCGGGCGGGCGAGGCGGGCTCGGCGCCTACCGCAACTGCGGGGGCCTGTGGCCCCGGACGCGGAAGAGGTCGCTCGGCACGTACTTCATCTCGATGAAGCTCCACGGGCCGCGCAGCGCCTGGGCGCAGAACCAGCTGCCGTCGAAGTACGAGTAGAAGACGCCGCGATAGTAGTAGACATCGCCGGCCGCGTTCGCGACGTAGGAGACCTCGAGGCCAGGGTAGGACGCGAGCTGGGGCGCGACGGAGGCCGTTGCCGGCGACTTCTCGGGGGCCGACTGCGCCAGCTTGTACTCCGGGATCGTGAACGGCATCGTCGAGCCGCACGCGGCGCAGGCGAGAAGGCCCAAATACGCCAACCGCCGGAAAAGCCCCCGTGAGTCGAGCATCGCCCTGTCCCTAGGGGAGCAAACCACACCACCGGATGGAGTCCACCGCGCGGCCGGACGAACCCGAGGGGGCCGCGGGGGCCCGGCGAGGCCCGCGATGGACTGTACCGGCGCCCGTGTCGTCCCCGTTAGACTCTCCGGCGGTGGGCACGGTCACCCTCAAACGCGGGCGCGCAAAGCCTCTGTGGCGGGGGCACCCCTGGGTGTTCAGGGATTCCGTCGAACGCGTGTCCGGCGAGGTGGACGCGGGAGCGCTCGTCCAGGTGGCCGACGAAGACGGGCGCATTCTGGGACGGGGGTTCTATAGCCCCCTCTCGATGATCGCGGTGCGGCTGCTCTCCCGCGAGCCGGAGGGGCCGGAGCCCGATGCGGCCTTCTTCCGCGACCGGATCGGGAAGGCGTATCGCCTCCGCCACGAGACCCTGGGCCTCCCCGTCGTGACCGATGCCTACCGTCTTGTCCACTCGGAGGGGGACTTCCTGCCCGGACTTGTCGTGGACCACTTCGCGGGCCACCTCGTGGTCCAGTTCTCGACGGTCGGGATGCATCGCCGCCGCGAGGCGGTGCTCGACGCCCTCGAGGAGATCGTGAAGCCGCGGTCGATCTTCGAGCAGCCCGACCGGAAGGCGTGCGAGCTCGAGGGCATCGATGCGAAGGGGGGGCTCCTCCGCGGCACCCCTCCCCCCGAGCCCCCCTCCATCCTCGAGAACGGGGTCTGCTTCCGCATCGGCCTCGGCGACGGGCAGAAGACCGGGTTCTTCGCCGACCAGCGCGACAACCGGCAGCTCGTGGGCCGTCTCGTGCGCGACCGGAGCGTCCTCGACCTCCACACGTACACCGGCGGATTCGGGCTCTACGCGGCGGCGAACGGCGCCGGGGAGGTGCTGGGGATCGACTCCTCGGGCCCCGCGCTCGCGCTCGCGGCCGAGAACGCGATGCTCAACAACGGCCGCCAGGTGCGGTTCGAGCGGGCGGACGTGCAGGACGCGCTCAACGAGCTGCACCGGCGCGGGCGAGCGTTCGACGTCGCGATCTGCGACCCGCCCCGCTTCGCGCCGGACCGCGCGTCGGTCGCGCGCGCGCTCCGGAAGTACCGCGACCTCCACCTGCGCGCGATGCGGGTCGTGAAGCCGGGCGGGTTCCTCGCCGTCTCCTCCTGCTCGGGCGCGGTGCGCGAGGACGAGTTCGAGCGGACGCTCAAGGAGGCCGCATACGACCTGAAGCGCGAGGTCCAGGTGCTCTACCGCGGCGGCCAGGCCGCCGACCACCCCGTCCTCGCGACGTGCCCCGAGGGACGCTACCTGAAGTTCCTGCTCGCGTGCGTGACGTAGGCCGGCCGTACTGGGAGGAGCGCGGCTCCTACAAGCCCGCGGACGCCGCCTCAGCGCGCGCGTTCGCCGACCCGAAGGCGGAGCGCATCGCGCGCTGGGCGGCGCTTGGGGGCGGCGAGTCGGTCCTCGACGTCGGCGCGGGGACGGGGCACCTGACCGAGGCCTTCCGCCGGCGCGGCCACCGGGTCGTCGCGGTCGACGCTTCCGCGGGCATGCTCGCGCGCAATCCCGCGCCGCTTCGCGTCAAGGCCGACGCCGCGCGCCTCCCCTTCCGCGCAGGCGTGTTCGCACTCGCGGTCGAGTCGAACCTCCTCCACCACGTCCCCGACCCCGTCGCGGTGCTGCGGGAGATGGCGCGGGTCTCGGGCGGGAACGCGGCGGCGATCGAGCCGAACCGCAACCACCCGCCGATGCTGCTCTTCTCGCTCCTCCTGCGCGAGGAGCGTGCGGGCCTGCGCTTCACGAAGTCGCACCTCGCGGGGCTCGCGCGGGCGGCGGGACTTTTCCCGATCGGACTTGAGGTGACGGGCTGGGTCTATCAGAATAGGACCCCGAGCTTCCTCGCGGCCTTCCTCGGCCGGAGGGACGGCGCCTGCCCCGTGGCCGCGTACGTGGTGGGGCTGTTCCGGGGCGGAAGGGGCGCGGGGAGGGAGGGACGCGAATGAACGTGTACGAAGAGCCGCAGGACAGCGCGGCGGCCGCCAAGAAGGCGAAGCCCGACCCGCTGAAGGAGTTCAAGGCGATGCCGAGCGCCGAGCGGTGGCTCGCCCTCTTCGCCGTCGGCGTGATCGCCGCCTACTTCATCCACGCGGCGACGACGGCCTGGTACGTGCAGGCGTTCGACGTGTGCGCACTGGCCGGCTCGCTCGCCGTGCTCGTCCTCGTGGTGCCGCACCTCTTCGGGGTCAGGATCCTCCCGCCGCGCGTCCGCATGTACGTCTTCGCGGTCGCGGGGGTCTTCCCGGCCGTCGGGTTCGTCATCCAACTGCTCACCGGCGACTTCTGGCACGCCGTGATGCTCGCAGGCGGCGTGGCGATGGGGCTCACCGCATGGCAGCTTGCGGAACGCGAGCGGCTGATCAAGAAGTGACGGGCCCCGAGGCCCCACCGCTTCCGGGTCACAGCGGCTCGACACGCATCGACAGGTCGAGCGCCGCGGCCGAGTGCGTCAGCGCGCCGACCGAGATCCGCTCGGCGCCTGCCTCCGCGTAGGCGCGGACGTTCCCGAGCGTGATCCCGCCCGAGACCTCGAGCAGCGGGCGGGCGCGCGCGCCGCGCTCCCGCCGCGCGAGCGCCACGTCCGCGGGCGTCCACTCGTCGAGCATGACGACGTCGGCGCCCGCCTTCACGGCGGCGCGGAACTCCGCCATGTCCTCCGCCTCGACGATCGCGGGCATGCCTGCGGGCCTGGACGCGAGCGCCGCGCCGAGGTCGCCGCGGAACGCGAGGTGGTTCTCCTTCACGAGGACGGCGTCGTAGAGGGCGAACCGGTGGTTGTCGCCGCCGCCCGCGCGGACGGCGAACCGGTCCAGCGCGCGCCAGAGCGGCGTCGTCTTGCGCGTGTCGAGGATGCGCGCGCCCGTGCCCTCGACCGCCGCCACGTACTTCGCCGTGAGGGTCGCGATGCCGGAGAGCCGGCCGAGGAAGTTGAGCGCGGTCCGCTCGGCCGCGAGCAGCGCGCGGGCGGGGCCCTCGACGGCGAGGACGCTGTCCCCCGGCCGCACCCGCGCGCCGTCCGCCGCCGCCTCCTTCACGGCCGCGGCCCCGTGGCTCGCGTACCCGAAGAGGGCGACGGCAACGGGCACGCCGGCCACAACCCCTTCGGCCTTGGCGCGGATGCGCGCCACGGCGCGGGCGTCGGCGGGCACGAGGAGCCCGCTCGTGACGTCCGCGGGGCCGATGTCTTCCGCGAGGGCGGCGCGAAGCAGCGGCTCGAGCGCCGTGAGGTCGAGCATGCCTGTAGTCTCGCCGGAGGCGGCCCTCCGCACAATTCCATGCCAGATGGATGGACTGCGAATGAAGCGTCGGCGACGCGGAGTGGCACAGGGCTTACGAGCAACAATGCTCCCAACCGCCTGTCGGAAGGTGGGGCCAGCGAGCAGGCCGCTGCAGCCGCCGAGCGGCTGGAACGCGCGCCATAGGCGCGTGCGGTAGCATGAGGTTCGCCGCTCGCGGCTGAGCGGCGCGACGTCCGTGGAAGAGCTGCTCCGCGAGTGCCTCGGATTCCGGCTGGGCGCCGCGTGCCGGCGGGCGGACCGGTTGTTCAACCGCACCCTGCGGAAGACCGGCCTCTCCTACGCGCACGCGTACGTCCTCGCGTGCCTCTTCGCGCGCGGAGAGATGCGGGCCCGCGACGTCGCGCGGCAGACCGGCTTCGAGAACTCGACGGCCAGCCGGCTCCTCGCGGACCTCTCCCGCAGAAAGTTCGTGCGACGCCGCCCCCATCCGGAGGACGCCCGCGCGGTCCTCTACCGGGCCTCTGCGCGCGGGGACACGCTCCGGGCGGAGATCGAGCGGCTCGTACGGCACGCGGACGAGCGCCTGCGCCGCGACCTGACGCAGGCCGACCTTCTCGGAGTGTTCCGCGTGGTTGAAGCCATGGATCGGCTCCCGTAGCAGGCTCGCGTGGTCGCTCCGCAGCCTTGACGAGCGGGGCCAACGCAGCGGTCGTGGCGGGACCGATGCCCCGGACCCGCGCGAGAGCCTCCAAGGAAGCGAATGGCCCGGCCCGCGCGCGCTCCTCGACGATCGCACGCGCACGCGCGGGACCGATGCCCGGCAGCAGCAGCAGGTGCCGCTCCGGCGCGAGGTTGAGATCGGGCCGCAGCGGGGGCAGCGCCACGCGCCCGGGCGATCTCGCCCTGGTCCGCGCGAAGGCCAACGCCCCGAGCGTCGCCGTCGTCGCGGCGAGGAGGAGCGCGAGCGCCATGGGCGGCGATACCGGTAGGGTTCTCACATACATACGTCGGGGGTCGGTGTCAGGTTTGCTTGACTCCAGGGGGTCGGCCGGTAGCCTTTCTCGTTTCCCAGCAACCACTTACGCTCTTTCCGGGATTTTTTCGCCCCGCGCGGAGGGCGGTGCCCGAAGAGCGGGGGCCCACGTGACGACTCACCTTCTCCTCGCCCTTTCCGACCGGACCCTCCTCCTCCTCGCCGGCGCATGTGCGCTCCTCTCGCTCGTCGCCGCCGGCGCCTTCTCTTCGCGCATCCGGCGCTGGTCTGCGGGCAGCGAGGAGATGGCCAGGATCCATCAGGCGATCCGAGACGGCGCCATGGCCTTCCTGCGGACGGAGTACCTGATCCTCGCCTTCTTCATCGTGATCCTTGGCGCCGTGCTGACGATCTTCATCGACGGGCGCGGGTGGCCCTCCTTCCGGACGGCCATGAACGAGGGACGCATCGGCGACCTTCTGCTGGGCAAGGGAGGCTCGGGAGGCACCGCGCTCTGTTTCGTCGTGGGCGCCGGCTGCTCGATCCTCGCCGGGTTCATCGGGATGCGGACCGCCACGTCGGCCAACGTCCGGACGACCGAGGCCGCGCGCACGTCGATCGCCGACGCCCTGCGGATCGCCTTCTCGTCGGGCAGCGTGATGGGGCTCTCCGTGGTCGGCCTCGGCCTCCTCGGCGTCGTGGTCCTCTCCCTCTGGCGGGGCGGCTCGAGCCTCGTCGACCCGAACCAGCTCCTCGGATTCAGCCTCGGCGCCTCGTCGATCGCGCTCTTCGCGCGCGTGGGCGGCGGCATCTACACGAAGGCCGCCGACGTCGGCGCGGACCTCGTGGGCAAGGTCGAGGCGGGGATCCCCGAGGACGACCCGAGGAACCCTGCTGTCATCGCGGACAACGTGGGCGACAACGTGGGCGACGTGGCGGGGATGGGCGCCGACCTCTTCGAGAGCTACGTCGGCTCGATCATCGCGGCCATGGCGCTCGGGTTCGCGCAGGCGCTCGCGCCCGACGCGCCGTCGGACACCCGCGGGATGCTCGTCCTCCTCCCCGTCATCGTGTCGGCCGTCGGCATCCTCGCGAGCGTCCTCGGCACCTTCTTCGTCCGCGCGCAGGACGAAAAGGGCCTTTCGGGCGCGATCTTCCGCGGGCTCTTCGTCGCGTCGTTCCTCTTCGCCGGCCTGACCGCGGCGCTCTTCTACGCGCTGCGCGCCCACGAGATCCGCATCGAGGAGGCGCCGTTTGGGCAGCCCTGGGGCATCTACTGGGCGGTCGTCTCCGGCCTCGTCCTCGGCATCATCATTGGCAAGGTCACGGAGCACTACACGTCGGAGAGCCGCCGCCACGCGCGCGACATCGCCGCGCAGAGCGAGACGGGCGCCGCGACGAACATCATCCACGGCCTTGCCGTCGGCATGCAGTCCACCGCGCTCCCGATGCTCCTCATCGCAGTCGCGGTCTTCGGCGCCTACTGGTTCGCCGGGCTCTACGGCATCGGCATCTCCGCCGTGGGGATGCTCTCCACGCTCGGGATTTCGCTCGCGGTCGACGCGTACGGGCCCGTGGCGGACAACGCGGGCGGCATCGCCGAGATGAGCCACTGCCCGCCCGAGGTCCGGAAGCGCACCGACTCGCTCGACGCGCTCGGCAACACGACCGCGGCGATCGGCAAGGGGTTCGCGATCGGCAGCGCGGCCCTCACCGCGCTCGCGTTCTTCTACGCCTACAAGGAGGCGACGAAGACGGCCGCGCTCGACATCCTCGACGTCGCGACGTTCTCCGGCTTCCTCATCGGCGGCGCCGCGCCCTTCCTCTTCAGCGCGATGGCCATGAAGGCCGTCGGCCGCGCGGCCTACGCGATGATCGGCGAGGTCCGCCGCCAGTTCCGCGATATCGAGGGCATCATGGAGGGCAGCGGGACCCCCGACTACGCGCGCTGCGTCGCGATCGCGACCCGGGGCGCGCTCCGCGAGATGATCTTCCCGGGCCTCCTCGCCGTCGGGCTCCCGATCGCGGTCGGCATCACCCCGGGCCTCGGGAAGCTCGCGGTCGGCGGCCTGCTCGCCGGATCGCTCCTCTCCTCGGTGCTCCTTGCGATCTTCATGGCCAACGCGGGCGGCGCGTGGGACAACGCGAAGAAGCACATCGAGGGCGGCGCGTTCGGCGGCAAGGGGTCGCCGGCGCACAAGGCGGCGGTCGTGGGAGACACGGTCGGCGACCCGTTCAAGGACACAGCAGGCCCGAGCTTGAACATCCTCATCAAGCTGATGAGCATCGTCGCGCTGATCTTCGCGGGGCTCTTCGCATAGCCGTGAGGGGGCCTGGGGGGCCGAAACGGGCCCCCGAGGCCCCCACACACCCCTCTCATGAGTCCTGCAGACGGGCCGATACCGTCATAAGATGGGTGCAGCCATGAAGCGAACCGCAGCGATCCTCCTCCTCCTCGCCGTCGCGGGGGCCGAGGACGACCGCCAGCTCGCGAAGTTCCGGCTCCGGAAGGACCCGGCCGCGACGATGAACTGCTGGATCGTCTCGTACGACCAGGACGGGTTCGTCTTCGAGACGTTGGGGCGGGACCGGCGCGGCACCGCGAAGTGGTCGGACCTCGTGGAGGAGGACGCGCGGCAGCTGCGGATCGGCTTCAAGCTGGAGATGAGCGAGGACGAGACCAAGGGGCTCATCCCGGGCCAAGAGCTGACCTTCAAGGGCGGCGGGTCCGTGCGCGGGCTCCTGAACCGCGTCGACGCGGACGGCACGCACTGGATGCGCGTCGAGGGGATCCTGCTGCCGTATCCCAAGGACCGCGTGGATCACGTCGAGGACGTGAAGATCCAGGAGGGCGAGGCGTACACGCCCGACGAGGTGTATGTGCGCCGGCTGGAGCGGCGGCCGCCGCAGACCGCGGATGAGCACCGCCGGCTCGGGGACTACCTGTACGACATCGGGAGCTTCGAGGGCGCGAAGGAGCAGTACGACAAGGCGATCGGGCTCGACCCGGCGCTCGAGCCCGTGGTGACGGAGCGGCTCGGCGCCTCGCGGGACTACCTCGAGGACAAGGCGGCGGCCCAGGTCTTCGCGAAGGAGAAGAGCGACGCGGTCCTGAACGGCAGGTGGATCCAGGCGATCGCGAACATCAGGAGCTATGCGGAGACGAACCCGGGCGCGCGGCGCCGGGCCGAGAAGCTCGCGGGCGAGCTCGAGCAGCAGTGGTTCGAGACGAAACAGGCCCGGTATCACGCGGTCAAGAACGAGGAGATGGACCGCGCGGTCCGCGCGTTCCTCGTGACGAAGCCGACGCTCGAGGAGGCGAAGTCGTGGGCCACGGGCGAGCTGCCCGACCTCGTCAAGGAGCGGACGGCGCGGAGGCTCGCGCTGACCGGCGAGGAGCTTGCGCTTTTCGTGGCCACGAAGGCGAAGGGCGCGCTCCACTGGGCATCGTACTGGACCGGGACCTTCATCGTGTCGAAGCGCGCCGCGCTCGGGAAGAGCACCAAGCGCGAGATCCGGGGCGACCCGGACGACTGGTGGAACGGCTACTCCGACGTGGCCCCGCGCGCCTCGTGGCTCAAGGCCTACGCCGCCGAGCGGATCGACCTGTTCGAGGTGGTCCAGGTGAACCCGACGCCGTGCGAGCGGTGCGGGGGCACCGGGCAGGTCACGCGCATGTCGCTGATCGCGCTCCCCGACGGCCGCCACGAGTGGCAGGAGCGCTGCCCCCGCTGCTACGGCGCCTGCGATGACCGTGGCATCGGCTACCGGTAGTCGCTACTAGGTACACACCTGGGACGCCGCAAACCGCTTGCGGTGAACGACTTGTAGCAGCCGGGTGCGGACTTCAGGTCCGCACTTCTATGCCCGAGCCGTACCCGAGTTTCGCACGACCCCGGCTTTCCCCACGCGGTTCGGCAGCTCGGGGACCACGGGACCACTGGCCGAAGCCAAGAAAGCGCGGACACGCAGTCCGCAGTCGGGCGTCCCAAGTCCTGTCCTCGCCTCGACTTGCGGGCGACGGAGCCCGTACCTGGTACCTACTTGATCCGCTTCGCGTCGGCCCAGATGTGCTCGAGGGCGTAGTAGATGCGCTGCTCCGGCAGGAAGAGGTGGACGACGAGCGAGCCGTAGTCGAGAAGGATCCAGCTCGACGTCGGACCGCCCTCCACGCCGAGCCGGGCGACGTGGAACCGCTTGGCCTCGCGCTCGCACGCGTCGAGGATCGCGCCGCCCTGCCGCGCGTTCAGGACCGTGGCGATCAGGAACTCGTCGGCGACGTCGGTCACGCCGCGGACGTCGAGCCACACGATGTCCTCGGCGCGCTTCTCGTCGAGGATCTTCAAGACCGCCTGCGCGAATCGCGGCGCCGCCTCGACCTCCTCCGTCCCGCGTTCCCGGCCAGACTCGATCCGGTTCACTTCGTCGCGCCGCCGGCCTTCTGCGGGGCCTCGTACTCCTTGAGGAGGGCATCGAGGGAGATCTCCCGGAGCGTTACCGGGGTCTTGTGCCCGAGGATCCGCCGCGCGTTCGACTGGAACGTGTCGGCGCCGATGGGCGTCGCTTCCGTCGAGCGCACGCCGGCGACCCAGTCGTACTTGTAGCCGTTGTTGTTCGGGGTCATGTAGCCGTACCTCACGTTCCGGTCCGGCCCGGTGACCCAGTAGACGACCTTCCCGTCGTCGTACGTCGTCTTCTCGACGAACCCGATGCGCGCGCCGGTCTTCTCGTCGAGCACTTGGTAGAGCGCCTTCTCCCGCTCGAACTTCGGCGCCAACTCCCTCGACGCCTGCGCCTTCTGCGGCTCTCCCGAGGACTTGCACGCGGCCAAGGCCGCAACGAGGATTGCGAAGGTTCTCGTCATCTGGACCATGGATCGTAACGTATCCCCGTGCCCTCCGCCACCGACCTCCTCGGCCCCCTCTCCCCCGTGGCCCCCGCGCTCCGGGGCTTCTCCCCGCGGCCGGAGCAGCTCTCGATGGCCGAGGCGGTCGAGGAGGCCCTGGCCGAAGGCCGCCATCTCGTCGTCGAGGCGGGGACGGGGGTCGGGAAGTCCTTCGCCTACCTCGTGCCTGCGCTGCTTCATCTGGGGGGGCCTCGGGGGCCGGTGGTCGTCGCGACGCGGACGATCGCGCTCCAGGAGCAGCTGGTCACGAAGGACATCCCGCTCCTGCTCAAGGCGCTCGGGATGCACGACCTGAAGGTCGCGCTCGCGAAGGGCCGCGGGAACTACGTCTGCCGCCGGCGCACCGAGATGGCGTTCGAGGAGGCACGCGGCCTCTTCGAGGATCCCGCAAAGGTCTCGGAAATCGCGCGGGTGCGGGATTGGGCGGCGAAGAGCGAGGACGGGAGCCTCGCGGACCTGCCGTTCCGCCCGTCGCCCGAGGCGTGGGACGCGTGCAAGGCGGAGTCGGGCAACTGCCTCCACCGGCAGTGCCCCTTCTACGACGGCTGCGCCTACCAGCGGTCGCGCCGCGAGCTCTACGGCGCGCGGCTGATCGTCGCGAACCACGCGCTCGTCTTCGCCGATCTCGCGCTGCGCGAGGCGGGCGCGAAGCTCCTGCCGGACTACGACGGGATCGTCCTCGACGAGGCGCACGCGATCGAGGAAGAGGCCGCCGAGAACTTCGGCGCGCAGGTGTCGCCCTACGGCGTCGCGCGGCAGCTCGGTCGGTTCATGGGCGCGCGGCGGCGCACGGGCCTCTTCGGCCGCGCCGAAGTGGCCCCGGAACTCTACGACCTCGTCGAGGAGGTGCGCAGGGGGCTGCGCGGGCTCTTCGAGAGCGTGGACCGGTTCCGCGCGGGCGAGAACGAAAAGCGGATGCGCGAGCCGCACGCGTTCGAGGACCCGATGACCGAGCCCCTCTCGCGGCTTCTCGTGGGCTTGCGGGAGCGGCATGGGTCGATCGAGGATCCGGGCCTCGCGCTCGAGTGGAAGTCGCGCACGGACCGGCTGGAGGAGAGCCTGCACGCGGTGCGGCTCGTCCACGGCCTCTTCGACAGGGACCTCGTCTACTGGGCGGAATCGGGGGGGCGGGGGGGCCACTCGGTCCTCCGTGCGGCGCCGATGGACGTGGCGCCGATCCTCAGGCGTGCGCTCTTCTCCCGCGTGCGGTGCGTGGTCATGACGAGCGCGACGCTCAAGGTGGGCGACAGCTTCGAGCACTTCAAGCGGCGCGTGGGCCTCGAGGAACCCGACGAGCTGGCGCTCGGGAGCCCGTTCGACTTCCGGCGGCAGTGCAAGCTGCTCCTCTACCCGCAGATGCCGGACCCGCGCGACCCCGCGCACGAGGAGGCGCTGGCCGCGGAGGTGAAGCGGCTCGTGCTCGAGTCGAAGGGCGGCGCGTTCGTGCTCTTCACGTCCTACAGCGCGCTCGACCGGACGCACCGCGCGGTCGCGGACGACCTCGCGAAGAAGGGGCTCTTCGTCCTCCGCCAGGGCGGCGACCAGCGCACGCAGGACATCGTGGCGGCGTTCCGCGAGCGGGACGACTGCGTGCTGTTCGCGACCGACACCTTCTGGCAGGGGATCGACGTGCGCGGACGGAACCTCCGCCTCGTGATCCTCACGCGCCTTCCGTTCGCGGTCCCCGACCACCCCCTCCAGCAGGCCCGCCTCGAGCGCATCGAGGAGGAGGGCGGCGACCCCTTCCGCGAGTACTCCCTCCCGCAGGCCGTCCTGAAGCTCCGCCAGGGCTTCGGCCGCCTGATCCGCGCCCACGACGACGAGGGCACGGTCGCGATCCTCGACCCCCGTATCGTGACCAAACCCTACGGCCGCACCTTCCTCTCCTCGCTGCCGAGGTGTGACACTCACACTTCGGTGCGCGCGTAAGTCGTTACGGGGAAGCGACCTGCGGCTGCCAAGGTGCGGCAGCGCTGCCGCAGGGGCAAAGGAGTTACAGCGACACGGACGGCGTCACCTCAAGTCGAACCGCGCGCGAGCCTCGTCCCACTCAAGCCGCTCGCCCTTCTCGGCCCGGAAGGCGTCGATCGGGCCGAGCATCACCTCGCGCTCGTCGGGCGTCGCCCCTGCGCGCGCCGCGAACTGCGTGTTGGAGTTGTCCGGGGTGCCGAGGCCGCGGACTCCGTCGCGCCCGTGCGTGGACTCCGCCGTCGTGCGCAACGCGAGCCGGTAGGCCCACATCCCGTTCTTCAGCTGCCCGGCCACAAGGTGCTGTGCCGCTTCGTGGATCACCCGGCGCCGCTGCCCCGCGCCCGCCCATCCGCCAAGGCAGCCCCGCAGAGCAGCAGCCATGCGCACGACCGCATCCCGCCCTCAGCGATCGACCGCGCGCACCTCGAGGAGGCCCCCAGGCCCCCACACTTCGAGTTCGTAGGAACCCGCGGGCACCTGCCGGAATGCGAACTCCCCGCCGTCGATGCCCGCGATCGCGATCAGCGATCCGTCCTTCATCAGCCGCACGTACGAGCCCTGCGCGAGCCCCGTGAGATCGCCGGTGTCCGCGGGCGGGAGCCTGAGGACGGGGCCGCTGCCCGTCGCGATCCCGCGGTCGCGCGCCGTCGCGACCAGCGTGAGGGGGCTTCGGGGGACGGGCCCGAGCCGGAAGCCGCCGTCGACGTCGGTGCGGCCCGAGCAGACCTCCTCGCCATCGAGCTGCGCGCTCACCACGGCGTCCGCGACGGGCGCGCCTCCCTCGTCGAGAACGAAGCCGTCGACGAACCGCGCCGTCGCGAGGTCGCTCGCGGTGCACACCGGGCGCAGCGTGTCGCCGAGGACCGACATGCGCGCGTTGAAGTCGACGAGGAGGTCCGTGTCGTGGTCGACCGCGAAGGGACCGTCGATCTCGACGACCGGGTCCGCGATGTCGAGCGCGCGGCCGTCCAACCGCGCCGCGGAGACGCGGAGGACGATCCGGTCGTAGGCGCCCTCGCGCACCTGTCCCGACGCGAGGAGGGCACGGCGGCCGTTCCGGAGGGAGAGGATCTCGAACTCGCGAGGCACGGAGGCGAGCACCTCGGTCCCCGCGGGCCCCCTCAGTTCCACCGACTGGACGGTGACGAAGAGCTGCCCGGCCTCGTCCACCGGGCTGTCCGACACCCAGACCGCGACGGCTTGCGTGCCTCCGGAGCCGGTCGAGAACGCCCAGAAGTCGGGCTCGGTGCACGCGGCCGCGAGCGCGAGGAGAAGGCAGGCGCGGCGCATGAGCCGATTCTACCCCCGCTATCTCACCTGCCCGCCCGTGCGCCACTCCTGCTCGGGAAGGTCCTTCCCCGTCTCGTGCCACGAGCGGACGACACCGTCCAGCTCGCCGCCGCGGTACGTTGCCTCCTCCTTCTTCTGGCCGTTGGGCCACCAGTGGGTCCACGTCCCTTCTCGCCGGCCGCCGCTGAACCGTCCTTCCTCCATCTTCTGCCCGTTCGGATGCCAACCGGCCACACGCCGTCGGCGACGTTGCCGGCCTCGTAGCGGACGCTCCAGGAGAGCCTGCCGTTCGGATGCCACTCCTCCCACAACCCGTGCTTGACACCCCCCTTGTAGCTGCCGACCGACGCGACCTTGCCGTTGTCGTGCCAAGTCCGGGTCTCGCCGTCCACAGGCTTGTCCTCGTGGTACTCGATGTCGAGCTGGAGCGCGCCGTTCTCGTGCCATCCACGCACCCTCCCTTCGTAGGCGCCTTCGCGGAAGTTCGACTCCTCGCGGAGTGTTTCGCGAACCGACCAGCGACGCATGATGCCGTCCGCGTTGCCGTTGCAGTACGTCGCCTCGAGCTCAAGGAAACCCTCCTGCGAGTAGGCGCGCCGGGTGCCGTGCCTCCTGCCGAGGTAGAAGTCGCACTCGTCCCGGAGACTCCCGCTCGGGTAGTAGGACCGCGACATCCCTTCGAGCAGCCTGGACCTCGACCTGCCCGTCGGAATGACGCCTGATCCACCGGCCTTCCTTCTTGCCGTCGCGGAGCTCCCCCTGCCACTCGGTCGAGACCGACCTCGCCTCGGTGACGGGATTGGCTTGGGCCTCGTTCCCGGACGGCGCGACGGGCTCCACCGTCGGGCTGGACGCGGGATCCGAGACCCTTGCCGTCATGGGGCGAGGGACGGCGCTCCAGCGCCCCAAGACGAGCCCGACCGCGACGCCGACGACAAGCACGACAACGTGCGACGCCCGCACGGCGTCAAGTCTACCGGGCCGCGCTGCCCCCGAAGCCCCTCTCACGACAGGCTTCGGCTGCTCCCCAAGGCCCCCTTTCTCCCTGCTAAGTAGTCTCGCAGACGGGGCGCAAAGCTTGTCGGGGGGGCATGGTTCAAGGGTGAGGTAGACCCATGGACCGCCGCAGCCACGCCGAGGAGGCATGACGTGGCTGCGGTGGCGCGCGTGT
>Ga0187892_10002888_pt1 | contig 32797 bp, 31 predicted proteins | sample MA1701073metaG_FD_139345 | JGI IMG/M metagenome (GOLD analysis project Ga0187892, IMG submission 139345) | Bio-ooze microbial communities from a basaltic lava cave in the Kipuka Kanohina Cave System on the Island of Hawaii, USA - MA170107-3 metaG ...
ACCCCAATATTGATAGGGCTTTCACCCAAACAGTCCACGATGTCGTGAGACCTTTTGCCAATTAAGGAGTCCACGATGTCGTGAGACTTTTTAGTCCACGATGTCGTGAGACCTGACAATTACTCCCCTGCAACGTCGTCGTCTACGAAGAGGGCGGGCGCTCTGTGGTGGCCGCGATTGACGCCGTCAAAATGCTCTCGGTAGTCGGCAATGGGTGTGATTAAAAGTGAGACACAGATTCAATCGATTCCTTGACTGCGTCTGGTCCAGTATGTTTGCCATTCATCGTTGGCGCGTGTGACCCGAAGCGCGAGCATCTTTTGGGCATTCTCTTCCAACCACCATGCTCCTGGCAGTTTGAGTCGTTCCTGGATGACTGATCGGTGAGCGCTCTCGATCTCGCCTGAGCCAATCGGCAAACCGGCGGCCAGCGCGCTGCGATCGTCCAATTGATCTCGCCTCTCATCGAGGTATTGGAAACAAGCGCGGACAGGAGCTTCTTCCACAGCTACTGTCCCAGGCTCTCGGTGGGGCCGCAACTCCTCCAGCACCTCTTCCCATTGATTCTCTTTCAACCGCGCCTGTTGCTGGTGGAGCCAATCCCTCGCCTGCGCGCCCGCAATCGCCTCGCCAGCCGCCGCCACGTAATCTGAGACATGATAAAACTCGCACAGGTAAGTGGCCTGCTCGCCGAATCGCTCTTTGGCTTGCGCGGGTATCCAGCGCGCGCCATCGCCCAGACAATGTAGATCGGTCTGCGCCCCGGCTCCGGCGCGGATCACACAATCGGCCCAGACGGCGCCCGCTCGCTCGCAATCCCCCAAACGCGCCCCATAACGCGGGGTGATTTTCTCCGGCTCCCGCGCCAAACACCGCCGCGCCTCTCGCCAACTCAATTGTCGGCTCTTACGCCGGTCCTCATCCCGTCGGCCATCGGCATCCGCGCCGGGCAGCACAATCGGGACCATACTGCCGTCCATCTCGGTAATCAGTAACGGCACACCAGCCTCTGGCCCCAGTTTGCTCAGCAATGGTTCAATCGCCTCCTGCATCACCGCCCCATGCTCTTCGGTCTGGGTGCGCACCGCGCTCTTCGGGACTTCGATCCCGTAATGCTCGCGCACTCGCTCCACCGCCTGACCGAATGACTCTTCCGCCCCGAAGTCCACCAGCGCCCGTTGCAACCCAACCGAGTAGCCGCGACATTCGACTTCGGCGCGCTTCGAGAAGGGGCGGATCAAAGCTCCTGAACGCCCCTGCCGGAAAGTCTGGTGGTCGGTCGGAGTCAAGTAAGGAGGTAGGAAATGAAAGTTTGTCCAACTTGTCAGGCAATTTTCCCAAACGGGTTCCAGTTTTGCCCGCGCGATCCCGATCAGTTAGTGGCGAGAGAGGGGTATGTCCCTCGCTCACCGACTCTCGTTCAATCTTCGGTTGCCAAAATTGCTTCACTCGTGGGCCGGATTCAATCAAGGGCGCTGGCAGGGGTACGCGCGCTAGTGCCTTCCGCCAGCCCGATGCCAACACCGGTTCGAGTGATGAGCAGGCGGCCGGGAGAAAAAACGGGTTTCTCTTCGATCGTCTGTCATTGATGCGCTGAGGAGAATGTGCGACGGCGGTCTCGAAGAGAGTCTTGCCGGCGCCATCGCTCAATGGAGACAGCATTGATGAGAGGCGCAAATCCAAAACAACAAAAATAGGAGGAAACATGAAATCGCTAAACACTTCGTTAATCAAAGTTCTGGCGCTCGTTCTTGTGGTGGGGAGCCTCGCTCTCCCGGTTTTTACCCAACATGATGCCCAACATGACAAGCTGACGCCGATTGGAAAGCAGGGGGCGATCAGCTTCGATTCCGACGTGCGGATCGGCGGTACCCTGCTCAAGAAGGGGGAATACGTCATTCAGCGCCAGGTGGAGGGGAATGATCACGTCTTCGTCTTCAAGCGAGGGATCAGACGCTACACCGAAGTCACGCCCGGAAAAGAAGTCGCCCGCGTGAAGTGCAAAGTCGAGCCGCTCGGCGAAAAGGCGCCGCATTCGGGACTGCGCTACGGCGCCAACGCCGCTGGCGAGAAGACGGTGGAAGAGATCCACATCAAGGGCGAGGCCGTCAAGCACGTGTTCTCTGCCGAGGGCGCATAGATCGGCGGGCGAGCCAGGTCACGCAAGGAGGTGGGTTATGAAAATTTGTCCAAGCTGTCAAGCAATTTTCCCGGACGGATTTCGGTATTGCCCGAACGATTCTGCTGAATTGACGATGGGCGAAGAGTACGTTCTTCGCCCACAGACTGTCGTTCAACCCTCAGTTGCGGGAGTGGCTTCGCTCACCGGTCAAATGCAGGCGAGGGCGCAGGCAGCAGTGCGCGCGTCCTCGCCTTTCCACTATCCCGGCGCCAACTGCGACTCAAACATTGAGCTGATTGCCAGGGAGAGAACGCCAGCCTCTTCGATGCTCCGGGAAGAGGTGGCAGTTTCAGAGATCAGCTTTGAACTGCCCGAACCGGGTTGCTTGATCACACGCCTCGGCGCGGCCATCAGGCAATTCATCTCAAACCTTGGCAGAGGCGCGCCGCCAGTGCTGCCAGCTTCGGCTCAGGAAGAGAACGTAACTTCGGACATCAGCTTCGAGCTACCTGATCCGGGTCGTCTGATCGCGCGCCTCGTCGCCGCGATTCAAGGACTCATCAAAGACTTTGGCCGGAACACAACGCCTCCGGCATCGGCTCAGGAAAACAGCGCGGCTACGGGAATCGGTTTTTCGATCCCGGAACCGCGCAACTTGATCGCCAGGTTGAGCGCGGCGATCAAAGAATTTGTCAGGGATTTTGGCAAGGGCGCTGCGCCAGTGCGCCTCGATGAAACGGGTTTCGAGTTTGCTGCTTATCGGTTTCTTCAGCGGCTGGCAGCGCGCCGAAGTGGCCAGGAAAGAGGAACTGACTGTCGTGGCTCGCCTCACAGATGTTCCGACAGTGAGGACGAAAGTAGAAAGGGCGCCGAAAGAAATCCCGAAAGGCAAAGGCGGTTTCACAGGCGGCAGCAAGCCGAAGATCGAGCAGGCGCACGGTGGCGGCGGTGGGGGACGCAATCAGACGCCGCCGCCGAGCAAAGGCGTCCCGCCGCCGATGGCGCTGACGCCGCAGATCGTCCTGCCGAATCCGGAGCCGCCAAAGATCAAGAATCCGAGTCTGCCAGTCCCAATGACGGTCTACGGCGATCCCAAAGCATTGCCTGAAATGAAAGGCCCGATTGGCGATCCGCACGGAGTCGAAGGGCCGCCATTGAGCGGGCCGGGCAAGGGCGCTGGCATTGGAACGGGCGAAGGCGCCGGAGTAGGGCCTGGTCAAGGCGGCGGCGTTGGCCCCGGACGTGGTGGTAATGCTGGTGGCGGCGACTTTGCCCTCGGCGGCGGAAGAGGCCCTGGCGGCAGCGGCGGGATAGAAGTCGCCGGTCAAAATGGCGTCAGTATGCCGATCATCCTTTACGACGATCGTTCTGGACGGAGAAAATGCCTGGAGCGCTTATAGAGAAGATGCGCGTCCTTTTTTGCACGCATTGTATGGTTTGTTGGAGCGTGATGCCGAGATTCGCACCGTGACCTTCAGCGAGTACCTGGAAGGCAACCCTGATCGCAGCATACGTCCGCATCCAGTGGCCGAGCAGACCAGAGTCTATGATCTGTTTACCGGATCGTGGATTGACGAAAGCGCCTCAGCGTCCGGCGTTGATCTGGGGACGTGGATAGGCGAAGAGGAGGAGAATCGCGGTTGGGGGTTGTTGAAGCAGGCGCGAGACTTTCTTGGTCTCAAGGGAGTGACAACGGAAACGGCAGCCGCTGCTTTTCAATCACTCTACATCGCCGAAGGCAGCGACTGGTTCTGGTGGTTCGGCGGAGATCAGGACTCGGGCAAAGACGAGGAATTCGACGACCTGTTCCGCCTGCATCTCAAAAACATATACTGCTCGCTCGGAGCGTCGCCGCCCGCAGAGTATGACAGACACATCATTCCTCACACCGTCATCTGGACCCACGTCGCCCCCGTGGATCGCATTCAAGCCGGTGACCGGCTTACAGTGCGTACTCATTGCCCCGGCCGGCTGGTGTGGATGGTTGGCGATCAAACTGCACAGCAGGGGGAATTGCTTCCGGTCGGCGGCGTCATGGCAGGAGTCAATCGTTACCAGTTGACGCTCGGCCCATTTCCCGACGAAGAGGCTGAGATCAACTTCACGTTTGAGTGTACGCACGTGGGGTGTCCAGGAACTTTCGTCTGCTGCGAGCGGGGCCCTTACCGAGTGCGTATTGAAGCGAGCAGGTAGGTTGTTTGCAGAACGAAAAAGCCAAGAGCCGGCATTGCGTGCCAGCTCTTGGCAAGATGAGTGATTGAAGTGCGCGGCTATTGCTCTTCAGTCATCTTCTCAACCAGAATCTTTCCCTCGTGTTTCATCCCTTCGACAGTCACTTTGATGTGATCCTTCTTCGTGGTCTTCTCGAAGATCGCTTTGGCCAGATCACTGCCCTTCGCGTCGAAAGGATACCACTTGCCGTCGGCGAAGATGCCGTAGCCGCTCTTGACACACGCTTCCATCAGCCCACAGGACCTGTCGTGCTCAGAGGCGAATTTCATTGCATCCTCGGCGCTGTCTTTGGTGTGATCCGCCGCGCACATCACATCCACGATGTAGCCGGTGAGTTTCACCTTCTCGTGCCCATAAGCGACTGAAGCGACGATAGCAAAAAATGTTGCGAGCAATATCAACGGGATCGTTTTTTTCTTCATTTTCAATCAGCTCCTCTGGAAATTTCCGTAACCTGTCAGGTCGCGGCTGGTTTGATTTAGATCAATGACGCGGGCCGCCGCAACCGGACAGGTCACAGCATAAGCTCGCGCCGGCTCGAATCTTCAACCCTCTCCTCTTTTACGTAGGGCGCGAATCAGCTTGTCAAAACCTTGCGGGTCATAATAGTTGACCCACTGCCAGCGGCGCAGCCGTTCGGGAATTTCGCACTCTCCGATTCTGACAGGGATAATGAAGATCGCGCCGTCGGGTTTTTCGTCAGCCACGTCCAAAGCGAACCTGATCTCTTTCTGAAGATAACCGGATTTGCCGACCGACGTGGGTGAGAGACACACCATGATGACTTCGCTGGCGCGGACAGCCCGCCTGATCTCACCGTCCCAATCCTGTCCGGGCAAAATGTCTTCTTCATCGAGCCAGGGGACGATTCCGTATGACCGTAGCTTTCCGTATAGCTCACGCACTACTGCTTTATCCTCCGAACCGTGACAGAGGAAAACTTTCAGCCCTTGGAGCTTCGACGGGTTCTCTTCTGTGGAATCGCGCATCCCTGCTGGATTTGGTTGTTCTCTGCCGGTGGAGCGGTCTTCAATGCCAGGGTTGCCCGGCTGGTTAATATTGGCGGACTCCGCATTGATCACTTGTCCGATCTGGTTGGCGTTTATGTTGACTTTCATTGTGACCCCTTCCTCGCGCGCCGTTATTCCTTGCTCTGTGCAGCCTGCTCTTTTGCCGGAGTTTTGCTTTGTTCAGTCTTCTTGACTTGTGCGGACTGATCAATATGAACTCGTTCGCCTACGACCAGTTGATCTATCTTCTCGGCGTTGATCGAGTATTTGCCCTCTTTATCCCGGTAATCGGAGATGTCGAAGCCGAGCGTGTCGAGCGTATCGAGCGCCGTGCGCGAAATCTGGTCGTAGAGCGCCCTGACGGAAGCAATGGCCTCCGGCCGCCCGAAGAAATCCGTCGTGAACGTGAAGGAATTGTTCTCTCGCCAGTTCGGAAAGAGTTTGTAGTAACTCCCCGGCCACATCACGCTCTGTCTGAGCACGCGCTTGAATTCTTTCTCGTACTCCTCGCGTCTGGCTTCGTTGTCGGCGGTGATGCTGAGTTTTTTGATCTCTTTGGCATCCAGGTTCGCCTGGAACGGCGTTTTATCCTGGCTCCATGCGCGCAGCAGGGTGAGATAGCCCAGCGCATCTTGCTCTTCCTTGCTGACAAAAGCACTCCTGATTTCGTGGGGCTGTGTTTCTTCTTCTTTCTCTCTTTCGTGCTTCATCAAACGCACATTCAAGTAGTCCCAGTCTACTCCCGGCGGCCCCAGCGTCGTTACCGCAACCGAGCAGGAAGCCGAATGACCGGCCCAGAAGATGCGAACGAAAAACGTCGCCACCGTCATATACTGCGCAAACAACACCTGCGCCGCAAAATAGGTGCGCGCCGAGGCTCTGGGATCGATTTCCCGGACATAACCCAGCGCGTATCTGTCCAGCCAGAGAATAGGCGTCTTCTCTTCGTCCAGCCACTTGCTGTCTCTTGTCAGTGAATCGCCTTGAATCACCGCCACGTCGCCGAAGCTAATGCCGCTGATTCCCAGCCCCAGAACCTTTTCCACGATGTTATTTGCAACAGTTTTCCTGATCTCCTCTTCAGACCTGACGTGGTCGTTTGCTTTTTCTTTCGGCCGGCAAATGAAAAGGTTTTCGGCCTGAAGCCTGCCATAGCCGGAAAAGGGTTGCTCGTCGTCAATGACCGTGATGACCGGAACCTGAGCGCCATCCAACACGCCATCACCGATCTTTTTCAAGTCACGAGCGATGGTCTTACGGATGTCTTCATTGTCTGATTTCCACTCTCCCTTCATCAAATTTCTGATGGCTTCCGCTCTGATCTCCGCCACGTCACGCTTCATGGATTTCTGGATTCTGGCCGTGACGAAGCGATACAAGGCAGGAAGTCCCAGCAATGCCAGAAGGAGCAGAAATGGAAAGGCGGTGAAATTGAGAAAGCCTATGAGTAACAGGGTGATACCCAGCGCCAGTATGCCGATGACCCAGGGTAATTTTTTGTCCTGCCATTTTTCTACAGCTATTTTGATCTCTTCGACGACTTCCCAAACAATCGCCAGCAAGAGCTGATAATCCAACAGCAACTGGTGACCGAAATTATTAAAGGCGGGCGGGTAAAGTTTCGGCAGCGCAAGTTTCTGCGGGAAGTCTTGCCTGGCAATCAATTCAGCCGTCAGTAAATAGGTGATCATCAAAGTCATCCGGGAGCGCGTTTGAGCCACCAGATTACTCGTCCGGTTCAGCCGCATACTGTTTTGCTCTTGACGCCCCAATGGATTCTGCATAATCGCTCTCCCATTGAATTGGAATGACTGGCTCAGCCGAGAAGAGACGGCGTATGTTATAGCTCAACCAGCGTCAGGACTCAACGAAATTGTTTGGAAATATTGACACCCCAGGAGGGTATTCACTAACATTCCAACGCTTTTCAGGCGGACCTCCGCATTGCCGTTCCCGGTGATCATCCACGTGATGACTGTTTGATCGAGCCAGCGAGCCGAAAGAAGGGAGAAGGCTGAGATGTTATGCCCAGGTTGCGGAAATCCTAGCGAGAATAAACGATTCTGCAGTCATTGTGGCCTGGAGTTGCAACAGGCCGAAGCGCCGGTCGCGACGGCTACCGGAGCGGAAGACGCATTCACCGAAAGCCCCACGCCAGCCTCGACGTGGCAGGTCGGGCCGTCAGGCGCTCTGATCGGGCGGACGCTCGATCGGAGGTACTACCTCGAATCCAAGCTGGGCGCGGGCGGGATGGGCGTGGTCTATCGCGCCAGACGCTTGTTGATTGGCGACAAGGTGGCGATCAAGGTGTTGCATTCCGATCTCGTCGCCGATGCGCAGGCGGTCGAACGTTTCCGCCGCGAAGCGCAAGCCGCCGCTATGCTCAAGCACCCGAACGTCGTGACGATTTACGATTTCGGCGTCTCCGGCGACGGTCTGGTCTACCTGGTGATGGAGTTGGTCGAAGGAGAGAACCTGCGCAGCATTATCAGAGAGCGAGGGCCATTTACTCAGGTCACGACTGCCGAAATCGTCAGTCAGGTCTGCGCGGCGCTCGACGCGGCGCACAGGCAGAATGTGGTGCATCGCGACCTCAAGCCGGAAAACATTGTAGTGCAGAATACGACGAGAGGTCCGCACGTCAAAGTTCTCGATTTCGGCATCGCCAACCTGCGCGATCTGACGAGTAGCCGGTTGACGCCGTCCGGCAGCGTGATGGGAACGCCCGACTACATGTCGCCGGAGCAATGCCAGGGCGAAGAACTCGATGGGCGCTCGGACATTTACAGCCTGGGCATCATTCTCTACGAGATGCTGACCGGGGTCGCGCCCTTCAGCTCGCCGACGCCGACGGCTATCGTCGTCAAGCACGTCACTCAGCCGCCCCCGTCATTGCGCAGTCTGAATCCGAACATCTCACCCGCGGTCGAAGCCGTCGTGCTGCGCGCGTTGGAGAAGCGGCGCGAGGCCAGGCCACAGACCGCCGGAGAGTTGGCGCGGGAGTTGCTCGCGGCGGTCAACAGCGCCTTTACCGTATCGAGCCAACCGACAATGCTCAATGCTCAATCCGGCTTCGCGCCAGCGTATGATTCGGCGCCTTCGGATGATGTACCCACTCCACCCTGGGGTAAACCGGTGACTCCATCGTTCGAGGCGCCCGAGGAGAGAAAAGAGAGAAATCTCGTGCCTCTGCTGTTCGGCTTGCTTTTGGTGTTGGCGGTCGGCGGCGCGCTTGGCCTCTGGTGGTTCAGTGGGAAAGAGGAAAATCAGTCAACTGCGGCTACGACCCCTACACCTGCGCGCAATCAACCGACTCCCGTTGACAGGAATACGCCTGGCGCCACTCCTGAGTCACGCGTCGAAACCCAATCGCCATCGTTAAGCAACAACCTCTGGGAACTGATTAGCGATCAGACCACAGAGACAATCAATGCCGGAAATGCGTTGGGCGAGCCGGATCAGAAGGTGGCGGCGATCCAGCCTGGCGGTCAAATTGCTATTGACTTCCGGGCCGGACAGTTCTTTGGTGATGGCGCTGGCGCCGACTTGCGCGTTTATGGGCCTGAAGACGAGCGTGTCTCTTACAGGATCTTTGTGCGGGATGATCCGAGCGAGGAGTGGCAGCGTGTGGATATAAACCGGCGAGGATTTCCATATGGAGAAGCCGGCCACGACATCGGACATCACAATGTGCGCCGCGCCAGGCAGGTGATGATCAAAAATGACGGCAGCGCCGATTTGCATATTGACGCGGTCGCGGCTGTATACAAAAACACGGTAGGCAGCGCACAGGGGCCTCACCATCGCCATTGAGGGTTTCCCACCCCACCCCGCCTTAACTTCACTCCATCCAAACACATTCGATTGTCCGGCGCCAGAATAGACGCAGGAGTGGAAGTGTGGATAGTGGCTCAATATTTGCCTGTTAAACGACGGGCTGAGGAATTTTACCTTCTCTGCGAGTAAGCGATTGAACGACCGATTTATCAGCAGGAGCGATTATGAACAGACGTGATTTTATTCAAGCAGCCAGCTTTGGCGCCGCTGCGCTGTTGACCGATGCTGTAACGCCGGTAACTTCATCAACGCCCGCCATCGAAGACAAGACTTCCAACACCGGCCGCGAATTCATAGCGGATACGGAGATCGCGCTCAGAGCAACTGTGACTGAGGTCCCATTGCTCACTGGGGCGCCGACCCGCGTCTGGACTTATCAGGGGGAGGTCTTGCGCGGCGATCCGGCGAGCTTGCAGACGATTCAAGACCCCTCACGGCGTTATCCGATACGATCCGCAAACAGCCAGTCACTTCAAGCGCCACCACGTTTGTCGCCAGCGCCCTACACCTATCTCGGCCCGATCATCAGAGCGCGACGCGGCCAGCGCGTTCGCCTCAACTTCACTAACAACCTGTCCGAAGCGACAGTCATGCATTGGCACGGCTTGCACGTCGCGCCGGAGATGGACGCGCATCCGAGCTTGCTGGTCGCTTCCGGTCAAACTTACGTCTATGAGTTTGAAGTAACCAACCGCGCTGGCACATATTGGTTCCACCCGCATCCTGACGGGCGCACGGCGCGGCAGGTCTACAATGGCCTGGCCGGACTGTTCCTGGTTTCAGATGAAGAAGAAGATGCCGCCGGATTGCCTTCAGGGCGCTACGACGTTCCGCTCGTGATTCAGGATCGAATCATTGATATCAACAACCAGTTCGTCTATCAGACCGGTGGAGGGACGATGGGCAATGACGGTTTTCTGGGAGACCACATCCTAGTCAACGGGCGGCCTGACTTCACTTTGACTGTGCAGAGGCGCGCATACCGCTTGCGGCTGCTCAACGGCTCCAACTCGCGCGTCTACAAGCTGGCCTGGGATGACGGCGCGCCATTGACGGTGATTGGTACGGATGGCGGCCTGCTGGAAGCGCCGCGGCAGCGCAATTACGTGATGTTGGCTCCGGGAGAGCGAGTGGAACTGTGGGCGGATTTCAGCGGGCGCGAAGCGGACACGGTGATGCAATTGCGCAGCCTGCAATTCTCCGGCGCAGAGGTGGGCATGGGCGGCGGGCAGGTATTGCCTAACGGCGCGCCGTTTTCGGTGATGAATGTGCGCGTTACTGGCAGAACGAGTGAAACGGCTCAGGTGCCTTCACGGCTTTCCACCATCAATCGTTACCGGATGGAAGATGCAATCAACCGCAACTCGCCGCGCAGCTACGCCGTCTCAATCGGGATGGCTAGCGGTGGGATGCGCTGGCTGCTCAACGGTCGCCCCTATCAGGCCAGTGAAGTCGCCAGCAACGAGATCGTCCGGCTCAACACCACAGAGGTGTGGGAGTTGATCAACACCAGCGCCGGCGGAATGATGGGGATGAGCATGGTTCATCCGATCCACATTCACGGGCTGCAATTCCAGGTGATCGAACGGCGCGTTGACCCGCAATTGGCCGCAGCCTACGAGACCGTGCGCTACGGCTATGTGGATGAAGGCTGGAAGGACACGGTGATGTTGATGCCGGGCGAGCGAGTTAAATTGTTGCTCAGGTTTGAGGACTTCACCGGGATGTACGTCTACCACTGCCACAACCTGGAGCACGAAGATTCAGGAATGATGCGCAATTATTTGGTGCGCGCCTGATGGCAGCGCAATCAGCTCGATGCGGATTGGCCGAAATCGCATCGGGCTGTACCCCACCAGGGTATTGAGTAAATTCGCCCAGCCTGCTGCGCAACATTTCGCACCTTGCGCCTCTCCTCCCATCAAAAATCAAGAGTTTGTAGCGGGAATGATTTGGAACGCTCCTTGCTCTACAGTTGTGCAGCAAGAAGGCGCCAGGATTGTGACGCAGGTCACAGCCAGGCGTGACAAAAGTCATTGGTTTTCTCTCCGGCAAATATCAATATTGCGCGTGGGAGACCGAGGAGGAAAAGAATTTGACACGGCAAAAAGCACAAATTGGAACCGCTTTAATTCGGGCCACTATGCGGGCGCTGATGCGTGGGGTTGTGCTTTTGCTCCTTTTCACTCATCAGTCCTGGGCCAGCATCATTTGCGGTTGTAACCATTCGGACGAATCCGATCACGCCTGCTGCCACACAGCGCAGCACGATAACCCGGCGGTTGAGGCACACAGGCAAGGATCGGACGTTCATTCCTCGTCACACTGCGCGGGCGAGGAGATGCCGGCTCCTGATACCCAATTCGATAACTCACCGCAGAGCGCGATGATGTGCTGCCACTCGTCGCCGCAAACCGATGCGCAGGGAGTCGCGGTTACATCAGCGAATCCGGCGCCGGTCGAGAACACTCCGCCGTTGATACATATTGGCGCGCAAACAATCGCAGCGCCTGTCTCAATCAATATCCATCCGCAGCGCCACAAACGTCCGCTTTATCTGTCCTTCTCTTGTTGGCTGATTTAACCAGCCTGCTGCTGCATTCTCTAAACGCTTTTATCTTTTTGTATTGGTCGTCTGCGCGGCCACTGAGGGCCAGAGCAGACGCCGATAGTGATTCATTCTTTGCGGCGGCGCGCGAGTATCGGCCGCAAGAAGGAGAGATTGCAATGAGATTTGGACGATCTCAAAGACTGATGGTCTACGTGTTGGCGGCGCTTTCCCTGGCGAATGGGAATGTTTGGGCGCAACGGGGCAGCGCCGAATCTTCTCTACCGGTTAATGTAATTGCAGGCAATTCGCGCGAGCGTGAGGCTCGTGAGGGTGAGGTGAAACGGCCTGCGCCGGCTGTCATCACACTCAAAGCGTTAGTCGAAGAAGCGCTGGAGCAGAACCCTGAGATCATCGCGATGCGGCGTAGCTTCGATATGATGCGCGCCCGCGTACCGCAGGCTAAAGCCTTGCCTGAGCCGGTGCTCAGTTATGGCTACGCTGGCAACGCCGCGCCGATCCCGCCATTCGACATCCAGAAAGGCGATCCGGCGAGCTTTCGCATGCTCAGCTTTACACAGGAAGTGCCTTATCCGGGCAAGCTCGCGCTCAAAGGTAAGATGGCCAATGTGACCGCCGAAGCCGAGTATTGGGCTTATGAGCAAACACGACTCGACGTCGTCGCCGAAGTCAAAGACGCTTACTTCGATCTCTACTTCACCCACAAAGCCATCGAGACGGTGACGAAGAACAAAGATCTGCTGGAGAAGTTCGCCAAGATTGCCGAGGCCAGCTACGCCGTGGGCAAAGGCATTCAGCAGGATGTCTTGAAGGCGCAGGTAGAGATCTCCAGGCTCATTGAACAACTGTCGCTGCTCGAACAGCGCAGACAGACGGCCGAAGTACGGATCAATAGTCTGCTTTTCCGTCAGCCGGAGACGCCGCTCGGAAAACCGGAAGAGATCAAGCCGCAGGATTTCACCTACGGCCTGGCCGAACTCAACGAGCTGGCGCTCACGAATTACCCGACGCTGAAGGCGCAACGGCGCAGGATTGACCGCGAGAAGTACGGCATTGAACTCGCCCGGAAAGATTTCTATCCCGATTTCTCACTGGGTTTCATTTACTTCAATCGTCCCGGGCTGCCGGAGATGTATGGCGTGAATGTGGGGATGAAGCTCCCGCTCTACTTCTGGCAGAAGCAGCGACCGGCGGTGGCTGAAGCGACGGCCAGCGCTGCCGCTGAACGGCAGCGGCTGGAAAACACCACGACGCTGCTCTTCTTTCGAATCAAGGATCGCTACCTGGCCGCGACGACTGCGCAGCGGCTGGTCAAGCTCTACGGCACAACGATTATTCCGCAATCGTCGCTTTCGCTGGAATCGGCGATTGCCGGATACGAGGTGGGCAAAGTGGATTTTCTGACTTTGCTCGACAACCTCGTCACTCTGCTCAACTACGAGCTGAGTTACTACGAACAACTCTCAAACGTGGAGAGAGCAATCGCGGCGCTGGAGCCATTTGTCGGTGTCAGCTTGAGACCGTGACAAATCCGGCGCCCAGGCGCGCGATAGTTCTTCAACTGAGCGCCGAACGAACAAACAACCTAACTTGAAACAAGGAGAAAATATGAAAAAGACCATTACCACAATCGCTTCACTCATTATGACCGTCGCCATCCTGAGTCTCGCGGCGCTTGCTCAAGATCATCAGGGGCACGGCAAGGCATCCGGGCAGGATGTCATCATCGGCAAAAAGGGCCAGGTTCATTTCACTACCTCGGTCAAAGCCGGAGATGTCGTCCTCAAGCCCGGAATGTACCAGGTGCAGCACGTCGAGGAAGGCGGCGATCACATCATCGTCTTCAAAGAGATGGCGATGCCTGCCGGTTACAAGATGGGGAATACGCCGGTCGGCAAGGAAGTTGCTCGCATCAAGTGCAAGGTCGAGCCGGTGTTGTGATCAAGCATGGGCTGCCGGTGTTGGCCAGTCGGGGCTGACACCGGCAATTACCGGCTGTGAGCCGAACGCAAAGGAAACTTCTGACGAATCTGTTTAACTCGCTGCTGGTAATCGGCGGCGGCAGGAGAAAGGAAAAAGCGATGCTGAGAATCAACAACGTCAAAACCAAGGGGAAAACGAAATGGCTCCTGATCGGCGCCTTCAGTCTGACGCTGACCGTGGCTGCGCCTATTTTGTCGCTGGCGCAGACTTCCAAACCGGACCATTCCGGTCACGGTCAGGAACAGGAGATGAAAGTCCCGCAGACCGCGCAGGAGCACCGGGAGCGCGCCGAACAGTACCGCAAAAAGGCGGCTGAATACCGCCAGGAAGCCGAATCGCACCGGAAGATGCTGGCCGATTACAGCAAGAAAGTCGCCCAACATCCGAAGGAGATCGGCGAGAACGCCTACATCAAAAAGATGCGGCTTCACTGCGAAAGGTACATCAAGGCTGCGGAAAACCTGGCTTATGAGGCTGACGAGATGGCGAAGTATCACACGATGCGCGCGAAGGAAATGGAAGGCAAGTAGGCCGCTTTGATCGCGCGAAGCAGGAGAAGTAACCGCTAGCCATCTTCGGTGAAAAAGAAAGGGGCTGCAACCATGCCAACTACAAATAAACAAGAGAGAGAAAATCAACCCGGCTCAAACGACCTAGCGGCCAAACTTGAGCAAGGTGAGGCCAGCCTTGATGCGGAAGCCGAACCGCATACCACGGAGAAGGAGAAGCTTGGCGCCGGGATTAGCCGCTCTCCAAAGAAACGACTGGTATTCCGTTGGGTCGTATTACTGCTAATCATCGGGCTAGGAGGCGCGGGCTATGCGTACAGGGAGCGGCTGCTCAGGCTGGTCTCGAAGGAGACTGCTCAAAACAGGCAGACCACCGAGAGAAAAGTACTTTATTGGGTTGACCCGATGCACCCGGCATACAAGTCGGACAAGCCCGGCAAAGCGCCCGATTGCGGGATGGACCTTGTGCCGGTTTATGCGGAAGAAGCCACGACGGTCAAAGCGAATCTGCCCGAAGGCGCTTTCCGGATCACGCCGGAAAAACAGCAACTGATCGGCGTGAAGTACGTGGAGGTCGAATACAAACCCGTTTCCAGAACGCTGCGCGCGGTCGGACGCGTGGCTTACGACGAGACGAAGATCACCCGCATCCATCCGAAGGTCGAAGGCTGGATCGAGCAGGTCTTCGTTGATTTCACGGGCAAACAGGTGAAGCAGGGCCAGCCGCTCATCAGCATCTACAGCCCTGAGTTATGGCAGACGCAGCAGGAGTACCTGCTGGCGCGAACAGGCCGCAACGAGTTGGCCAAGAGTCCGTTCCGCGAGGCTGTGGCCGGGAGCGAATCGTTATTGCAGGCCGCGCGCAAACGGCTCGAGCTGTGGGACATCAGCGACGAGCAGATCCAGCATCTCGAACATACGGGAAAGCCATTCAAAACGCTCTCGCTCTACTCACCGTCCGACGGTTTTGTGCTCACGCGCAACGCCTACCCGAAGCAGCGCGTCACGCCCGAAACCGAACTCTACACCATCGCCGACCTTTCAACCGTCTGGGTGATCGCTGACATCTACGAGTACGAAGCGCCGGAGATCAAGCTCGGCCAGTGGGCGACAGTCACGCTCTCATCTTTGCCCGGACGAGCGTTCAGAGGGAAGGTCGCTTACATCTATCCGCAGCTCGACAACACTACGCGCACGCTCAAGGCGCGGATCGAAATACACAATCACGACCTGACGCTCAAGCCCGATATGTACGCCAACGTCGAGTTGCAAATTAACTACGGCCTGCGCGTCGTCGCGCCGGAAGAGGCTGTGATGGATTCGGGCGCCGAAGCATTGGTCTTCGTCGCGCACGAGGGCGGTTACTTCGAGCCGCGCAAAGTTAGCGCCGGCGCAAAGGTCGGCAATGAGGTGATCATCCTCAACGGCTTGAAGCCGGGCGAGCGCGTGGTGACTTCGGCCAACTTCCTGATTGATTCGGAAAGCAAGCTGAAATCGGCGGCGGGCGGAATGGGGATGCCCGGGATGAGTCACGGCGGTGGCGCTCCGGCAGGCGGCAAGCCATCGCCGCAAGCGGAGCACCCACAACATCAACCGAGCGCCCAGCCTGCGCCCCAAGCCAAGCCCGAAGATCATTCGCCGCATCCATCAGAGGACAGAAGGGCAAAGGACAAGAAGGGAAAGCAATAGGAGGTAGGCGATGATCAACAAAATTATCGAATTTTGCGCGCACAACAAATTCATCGTCCTCCTCATCGTCGGGATGGCGACGATGGGCGGATGGTACTCGATGCGCAACATCACGCTCGACGCCATCCCCGACCTTTCGGACACGCAGGTCATCATCTACTCCCGCTGGGATCGCAGCCCGGACATCATGGAAGATCAGGTGACCTATCCGATCATCTCGGCGATGCTCGGCGTGCCGAAGGTCAAAGACATTCGCGGGTTTTCGGACTTCGGCTTCTCCTACGTCTACATCATTTTTGAAGACGGAACCGACCTCTACTGGGCGCGGTCACGCACGCTCGAATACCTGAGCAACATCCTGCCGAAACTTCCCCAAGGCGTGAACGTCGAACTCGCGCGCGATGAGACGGCTGTCGGTTGGGTCTTTCAATACGCGCTGGTTGATACCAGTGGAAAACACAACCTGGCGGAGCTGCGCTCGCTGCAGGATTGGCATCTGCGATATGCGATTCAATCTGTTCCCGGCGTAGCGGAAGTCGCGCCCATCGGCGGCTTCGTCCGCCAGTACCAGGTCAATCTCGATCCCAACGCGCTGCTCGCTTACAAGATTCCCCTGGACAAGGTGGTCGAGACCATCCGGCAGGGCAACAACGATGTGGGCGGGCGGCTCGTCGAATTCACTGGCCGTGAGTACATGGTGCGCGGGCGCGGTTACATTCGCTCGACCGAGGATGTCGAGAACATCGTCGTCAGCGCGAATATGGAAAGCGGCACGCCGGTGCTCGTGAAAAACCTGGGCACAGTGACGCTTGGCCCCGACCTGCGACGCGGCATCGCCGAGCTTGACGGGCAGGGCGAAACCGTCGGCGCAATCGTCATCATGCGCTCGGGCGAGAACGCGCTCAGGGTCATTGAGCGCGTGCGAGCCAAACTCGCTGAGCTTGAGCCAACATTGCCTGCCGGCGTGAAGATTGTCACCACTTATGATCGCGGCGAGTTGATCGAGCGTTCGATTGACACGCTGACAGAGACGCTGATCGAGGAATTTACGGCGGTCAGCCTGGTGATCCTGATCTTCCTCTGGCGGTTCACCAGCGCCTTCGTCCCGGTCGTCACCATCACCGTTGCGGTAATCATCTCCTTCATCCCGATGTTCGGGATGAATATCACGGCCAATATCATGTCGCTGGCCGGGATCGCGATTGCCGTCGGCGCGATGGTGGACGCCTCGATTGTCGTGGTCGAGCAGACGCACAAGAAGCTTGAACGTTGGGAAGAAGATGGGAGGCCCGGCAGATTCAAAGACGTTATCATCGGCGCGGCCAAAGAGGTCGGCGCGCCGAGTTTCTACTCGCTGCTGGTGATCGCCGTATCGTTCATACCGATTTTTACACTCGAAGCCCAGGAAGGGCGGCTTTTCAAGCCGCTCGCGTTTACTAAAAACCTGGCGATGGCTACGGCGGCGGTGCTCTCCATCACGCTCGTTCCGGCGATCACCCTGCTGTTGATTCGGGGGGAGAGGTTTAACTTCAGGCCACGCTGGCTGTGCCGGATCACGAATGCCCTCCTCGTCGGCAAGATTCACAAGGAAGAGTCTCATCCGATCAGCCGGCTGCTGAGGAAGATCTATCGGCCGGTCGTGAATTCCGTGTTGCGGCATCGATGGGTGACGATCATCGCCGCCCTGCTCATCGTGCTGCTGACCATTCCGGTCTATTCCCGGCTGGGATCGGAGTTCATGCCGCCGCTCGATGAAGGCTCGCTGCTTTACATGCCGACGACGCTGCCCGGCATTTCGGTGACCGAAGCGCAACGTTTGCTGCAAGTGCAGGACAAGATCATCAAGTCCTTCCCCGAAGTCGAGCGCGTCTTCGGCAAAGCGGGACGGGCTGAGACGGCGACCGACCCCGCACCCTTCTCGATGATGGAGACCGTCATCGTGCTCAAGCCACAATCCGAATGGCCGAAAACGCCACGCTGGTATTCGAGTTGGGCGCCGCAGTGGCTGCAGTCCATCCTGGGGCAGGGCTGGCCGGATCACAAAAGCACGCAGGAGTTGATTTACGGCCCTGGCGGCCTGAACGAAGCCACGCAACTGCCCGGAGTGGTCAACGCCTGGACGATGCCGATCAAGGCGCGCGTTGACATGCTCACGACCGGCGTGCGCACGCCGGTCGGCATTAAAGTTCTCGGCGCAGACCTGAGCAAGATTCAGGAACTCGGCCAGCACATCGAGATGGCGCTCAAAGACGTGCCCGGCACGACGAGCGTCTTTGCCGAGCGGACGGCGGGCGGATATTTCCTGGACTTCAATCTCAAACGCGAAGAGTTGGCCCGCTACGGCCTGACGATTGATATGGCCAACATGGTCATTATGTCAGCCGTCGGCGGCGAGAACATCACGACCACGGTCGAAGGCCGGGAACGCTATCCGGTCAACGTGCGTTACCTGCGCGACTGGCGCAGCACGGTTGACCGGCTCAACCGCACGCTGGTTCCGGTGATGAGCGGCGCGCAAATTCCGATCGCGCAGATCGCTGATGTCAAACTCCTGTCAGGCCCCGGCATGATCCGCGATGAGAACGGACGCTTGAGCGGCTATGTCTACGTGGACATTTCGGCCAGCGACGTGGGCGGCTATGTGGCCGCCGCGAAGCAAGCGATCAGCGAGAAAGTGTCGCTGCCGCCGGGCTACACGCTGGTCTGGAGCGGGCAGTACGAAAACATGCAGCGGGTCGCCCAAAGACTTTTGATCGTTGTGCCGATCACAATCTTCATCATCTTCCTGCTGCTGTATTTCAATACTCGCTCTGTGACGAAGACGATGATTGTCTTCCTGTCTTTGCCGTTTTCAGCCGTCGGCGCAATCTGGCTGCTCTACCTGTTGGGTTACAACCTGAGCATCGCAGTCTGGGTTGGACTGATCGCGTTGCTGGGCGTGGCCGCGGAGATGGGTGTGTTTGTGCTGCTTTATCTGGACCTTTCCTATGAGGAGATGCGCGCCAAAGGTCTGATGAAAACCGGAGAGCAATTGCGCGAAGCGATTGTCAATGGAACGGTCATGCGGCCGCGTCCGATGTTTATGACCGTGGCGGTGGATTTCATCGGCCTGATTCCGGTGATGCTGGCGGCGGGCACGGGCGCCGATCTGACCAAGCGGATCGCCGCGCCGCTGGTCGCCGGCATGTTCACATCGTTTGTGATGGGGTTGGTGGTTTATCCGGCGATTTACTCAGTGTGGAAGTGGCGCACCGAAGTGAAGAAGCAGGCGACGCTGTAAGTGGAAAGTATGTTGGGCAAAAAAGTACAACTGACATTGATAGCTGTGGCGGCTATTGCGCTGGCGTTAGAGGCGCCAACGCGCGCTCAATCGCCGATGGCAAACCGCGCTGAAGACCCGGTGGTGAGCGCCAGGGAGAGAATAGAGTCGGCGGTCGAACGGCGCGCTGCGATTGCGGATCGAGTCCTGGCCGCCTCGAAGCTTCTTAACGAAAGCACTGCCGCGAGAAAGCGGGGAGAACGTGAACGCGCCGAAGCCCGGCTTCAGCAGGCTGAAACGATCATCGCTGAAATCACGCCGTCGCCGCAGAGTCATCTGCTTGAAGAAGTGGCGCGCGCGATTGCGGCAGAGCGCGCCGCATTGAATCCTGCTCCACCGGAAAAGCGGCAGATGCTTTTCCCGAATGCGCGGTCAGCGCAAAGGCTGCCCCGAAATGTGGTCGCCCGATACGGAGATTATCAAAACACGCTGGCGCGCATTCTGGCGGAGGAGCAGGTTCCCATCGAACTGCTCGCGGTGGCATTGGTGGAAAGTGGTTTCAACCCGCTGGCGCTCTCTCCGAAAGGCGCGCGTGGCATCTGGCAGTTGATGCCGGCGACCGCTCAGAGGTATGGCCTGACGGTTGAGCCGATGAATGATCACCGCACAAGCCCGGAGCATTCCACTCGCGCGGCGGCCAGATACCTGCGCGATCTGTACCGGCGGTTCGGCGACTGGAAGCTCGCGCTCGCGGCCTACAACTGGGGCGAAGATAAGGTTCAGCGGTTGATCAACAGAACGGGCGTCCGCGACTTCGACGAACTGGCGCGGCGTGGCTTGCTGCCGCTTGAGACGCGCAAATATGTGCCTGCGGCGCTGGCGGTCTGGGAGCAGTTGAGCGACCACAGCGCGGGTTCGCGCTTGCGCAAGGACGAATGAAGGAGGAGTGATGAAACGTATCGCGATTGGAATCTGTTTGCTGGCGCTCTTCGCCGCGAGTCCGGCGTTGGCGCAAAGCTATGAATTCAAAGTCGAACATGAACGTCCGCTGCGCAAGGAGCAAGGCAAGCTCATCATCACGCCGGAAAAGATCGAGTACCGGACTGATCACAAAGGCGAATCGCGCGCCTGGCGTTACGACGAACTGCGGCAGATCAAGGTCGAATCGCCAAGGCGGATCGAGCTGGCGCCTTACGAAGATCAGAAATGGAAGTTGGGACTCGACCGGATTTTCAAGTTCAAAGTGCTCGAAGGCGAAATCACTCCGGAGGTCAGCGCCTTGCTGACGGAGCGCGCCTCCCGGCCTTTGGTGACGAGCGTGGCGCCGGCGACAAATGACGCGCCAGTGTTTGAGGCGGCAGTCAAGCACCTGCACCGCTTCGGCGGCTGCGTCGGCGCGCTGAAGATTTATCCAGACCGGGTGGTCTATGAAGCAAAGGACGAGCCGGAGGATTCCCGCTTCTGGCGCTACGGCGACATTCAGAATTTCAGCCAGTCAGAGCGCTATCGCTTCGAGATCATCAGCTTTGAAGACAAATTCGGCGGGCCCAAGGCGTACAACTTTCAACTGCGCGAGGAACTGCCCGCGCAAGCCTACGACTATGTCTGGACGCGCGTCTATCCGTCGAGGCTGCGCCGCGATGAGAAGCTGGCGCAGCCCGCGGCGGAGAATCGTCCGATCACTAACGAATGAATATGGCTAACACGACTGTCCAGCCGGGCTTCTGGCATAGCTTGCCGATTGAGCAAGTACTGGCGCGAGTTGGGGCCACACCTGCTGGCCTCTCGCCGGCGGAAGCCGAGCGGCGGCGGCGAGCATACGGGCTGAATGTTTTGCGCGAGGCGGAGCCGGTTCGTCCGCTCACGATCCTGTTGCGCCAATTCAGCAGCCTGGTCATCTGGATTCTGATCGGCGCGGGCCTCATCTCCGGTATGCTCGGTGAGTGGGTTGACAGCATCGCCATTCTCGCCATCGTCATACTCAACGCCGTCATCGGTTTTTACCAGGAGTACAACGCCGAACGCGCTATCGCTGCTTTGAAAAAGATGACTGCGCCGCGCGCCAGAGTCCGGCGCGATGGTCAGGTAGTTCAGCTTTCCGCCGTCGAAATCGTTCCCGGAGACATCATCGAACTCGAAGCCGGCGACCTCATCCCGGCCGATGCGCGCCTGCTCGAAGCCGCCTCGCTCAGAACCATTGAAGCGGCGCTGACCGGTGAATCAGAACCAGTCAGCAAACAGGCCGTCACGCTGAGCGAAGCAGACACGCCACTCGGCAACCGGAAGAACATGGTCTTCACGGGCACAAGCGTCGCCGCAGGCGCGGGGCAGGCGGTTGTGATCGCCACCGGAATGCAGACCGAGTTCGGGCGCATCGCCGGTCTGCTCGAGGAAACCGCGGCTGATGAAAGCACGCCATTGCAGAAGCGACTGGAAGCAGTCGGGCATTTGCTCGTGTGGGCTTCGTTGGGCATCGTCGCAGTCATCTTCGTTCTTGGATTTCTGCGCTCCATTCCGGTCATTGAGTTGTTTATGACTTCGGTGAGCCTCGCTGTCGCTGCCGTGCCGGAGGGGTTGCCCGCTGTCGTCACGGTAGCGTTGGCGCTCGGAGTGCAGCGGATGGCGCGGCGGCGCGCGTTGGTGCGCCGCCTGCCCGCCGTCGAAACGCTCGGCTCCACCAGCGTGATCTGCACCGACAAGACCGGCACGCTCACGGTCGGCGAAATGACGGTGCGCCGGTTGTCCGTCGCGGGAGAATTATTCACCGTGACGGGCGAGGGCTACGGCCCGCAGGGAGAGATTCTGCTCGATGGCGCTACGCTAAACGCCAATCAAAGGGAGCAGACGCGCGAGCTGTTGACTCTCTTTGTTGGCTGCAATGGCGCGCACCTAGCTCACGAAGAGGAGAAGTGGTCGGTGATCGGCGATCCCACCGAAGGCGCGCTGCTCACGGCGGGGATGAAGGCCGGCGTCGAGCGGCAGATGATCGAATCGAGTCTGCCGAAGTTTCACGAGTTTCCGTTCGATTCGGATCGCAAGCGGATGACGGTGGTTCGCCGGGCGCCGGACGGACAGTTGCGGGCGATGGTCAAAGGCGCGCCTGACCTGCTGCTGGATCGCTGTACGCATCTGCTCAGCGCAGACAGCGTGCGGCCAATCAATGAGGATGATCGCAATCGCATCACCGCTGAGATTGCGGAAATGGCGCAGAGCGCGTTGCGCGTGCTGGCGGCTGGTTATCGAGAAGTAAGTGAAGGTGAGGTCAGCGGCGCTGAAGCTGACCACATCGAACGCGCTCTGATCTTTGCCGGACTGGTCGGGATGTACGATCCGCCGCGCCCTGAAGTCAGAGATGCGGTCGCGCGCTGTCACAGCGCGGGCATCCGCGTGGTGATGATCACCGGAGATCATCCTCACACGGCCAGCGCCGTCGCGCGCGAGCTTGGCCTGGCTGACAGCGGCGAGGCCGTCATTACCGGATCGGAATTGGACAAAATCTCCGACGAAGAGTTAAAGCAACGGGTCACTCGCATTGCCGTTTACGCGCGCGTCAGCGCCGAACACAAACTTCGCATCGTGCGCGCGTGGAAGGCGCAAGGCGGAGTCGTGACGATGACCGGCGATGGCGTCAATGATGCGCCGGCGATCAAGGGCGCAGATGTAGGCGTGGCGATGGGGCGCACCGGAACCGAAGTGACGAAGGAAGCTTCGGATATGGTCATCACAGATGACAACTTCGCTTCCATCACCGCCGCGGTTGAAGAAGGCCGTGGCATCTACGACAACATCCGCAAGACGCTGCAATATCTGCTCGCCGGAAACTTCGGCGAGTTGCTGCTGATGACGGCGAGCGTGCTGATCGGCGTGCCGATTCCGCTGCTGCCGATTCATCTGCTGTGGATCAACCTGGTGACTGACGGTCTGCCTGCGCTGGCGCTGGCTACTGATCCGCTCGATGCGGACGTGATGCGGCAGCCTCCGCGCAGCAGAGGCGCAACGTTTACAGACCGCAGCTTCTTCGTCACGATGATCCTGACGGGAATACTGACTGCCGGGGTGTCGCTGGCGGTCTACCTCTACTCACTGCGCTACGAAACGCTGGAGATGGCGCGGACGAATGCCTTTGCCACGCTGGTTTACGCCGAGATTCTGCGCGCGTTCGGCTGTCGCAGCGAAACGAAACCGATTTGGCAGGTCGGCGTCTTCTCCAATCTCAAACTGGCGATGGTTGCGGCTGCGACGCTGCTGTTTCAGCCGTGGACGCATCACAACAAAGTTCTGGGAACCTTCTTGAAAAGCGGGACGATGACATGGACGGAGTGCTTCGTTTTGTTGCTGGTTGGCGCGATCCCCCTGGTTGCGCTTGAGGCCGTCAAAGTCTTCCGCCAGCGCAGCGAGGTATTCATGATCAACCCGGGTAAAGAAAAAAAGTGGCTCTTGATACTATTGGCGATAAATGTTGTCACAATCTTGTTCCATTATGTCGATAACATTCTGCGCCTCAAAGTGTACCCTGACCTTCCCACGACAACGGTTGCTAACATCGAGGCGTTTTGGATGGTGATGGCGCCATTCGGCGTCGCTGGCTACCTGCTCTACCTACACGGCAAACGCGTCTTGGCGTTCTACGCCTTCTATCTATACTGCCTGTTAAACCTCGCAGTGCTCGGGCACTATCTCCGGGCGCCATTCTCGACTATTTCTTTTGAAATACACGCGTTCATCATCCTCGAGACAGTCACGGCAGTTGTCCTTGCTGCGTATGTCGCGAGAATGCACTGGCTCGATCGTCAAACATAGAGTCGGAGAGATTGCTATGAACGGGATGATAACAGACCCGGTTTGCGGAATGAGCGTTCAGCCGGAGCGCGCCTTCAGCGCGCTCCATAACGCGTACACGGTCTATTTCTGCTCGGAATTCTGTCAGCGCAAGTTTCTTGAGCAGCCGGAAAAATATTTCTCCACGCTTTTCAAGCCAAGCTACGAAGAGGCCAGGGAGAGCCGGCGCATTGCCTACTTCTCGATGGAAGTAGCCGTCGGATCAAGCATGCCGACTTACGCTGGCGGCTTGGGTGTGCTGGCCGGAGACATGTTGAAATCATGCGCCGATCTTCGTGTGCCTATAGTGGGAGTTACGCTGGCGTCGCGCAAAGGCTATTTCGAGCAAACGCTGGATGAATCAGGATGGCAGAGTGAAGACGCATCAAACTGGGCGCCTGAATTCTTTTTGCAACCGCTCAATGCCGCGGTTCAGGTGGAGATCGAGAATCGCATCGCGCATGTGCAAGGCTGGAAGTCTGACATCGTTGGTCAGGGCGGCTATGTCGTGCCGTTGATCCTGCTCGATACCGATGTCGAAGGAAACACGGACGAAGACCGCGCGCTGACTGATCGTCTTTACGGAGGCGATGATCGTTATCGGCTGGCTCAGGAGATCGTGCTCGGCATCGGCGGCGTGCGGATGCTGGAAGCTGCCGGATTCGGCGGGATTCAGAAGTTTCATCTGAACGAGGGCCACGCCGCGTTGCTCGCGCTTGAGTTGCTGCGAAAACAAAGCGAGAAGCAGCCCGGCGAATGGGATTTCAACGAGGTCAGGGAGCGGTGCGTATTCACAACTCACAGGCCCGTGCCCGCCGGCCACGATCAATTCGGCTACGACCTGGTCGAGCGCGTGCTGGGCAATGCTATTCCTCTCGATGCGCTGCGGATGCTGGGAGGGCAGGAACGTTTGAATATGACGCTGCTGGGACTGAATCTCAGCCGCTACGTTAACGGAGTGGCGAAGCGGCACGAGGAGGTCTCGCGCGAGATGTTTCCGGGCTACCCGATTCATCACATCACCAACGGCGTGCATTCGTGGACGTGGACCTGCGACAGCTTCAGAGCGCTCTTTGATCGTTATATCCCTGGCTGGAACAACGATCCGGCGCTGCTCCGGCAGGCCGTCAGCATCCCGAAAAACGAAATTTGGGCAGCGCACGAAGCGGCGAAATTACAACTGTTGGCGCTGATCAAAGAACGCGCCGGCCAGACGCTTGCGCCGGATGCGTTGACGATTGGCTTCGCCCGCCGCGCTACGCCGTACAAACGCGCCGATCTGATCTTCACGGATGTGAACCGCTTGCTGGAAATCGCCAGGCAGGCAGGCCCGCTTCAGTTGGTATTCGCAGGCAAGGCGCATCCGCGTGATCACGCCGGCAAGGAACTGATTCAGCGCATCGTGTCTGTGGCCAAGCAGACGCGTGAGCAAATCCCGATTATCTATCTGGAAAATTACGATCTGGCGCTGGCGAAGCTGATTGTGTCCGGCGTGGACCTCTGGCTCAACACGTCGCAGCCGCCGCTCGAGGCTTCCGGCACGTCAGGGATGAAAGCTGCGCACAACGGTTTGCCGAGCTTCAGTGTGTTGGATGGCTGGTGGATCGAAGGTCATCTTGAAGGCATCACCGGCTGGTCAATCGGGACGAGAGACCACACACAGGACGCTGACGATCTGTATCGCAAGCTGAAAGACGTGATCACGCCGTTTTACTACCATCACCGCGAGCGGTGGATTGAAGTGATGCGCAACGCAATTGCGTTGAACGCATCCTATTTCAATACGCATCGCGTGGCGCAGCAGTATGTGACGAACGCGTATCTCACTTAGACTGGCCACACTGGGAGACTGAGCAAAATTTATGTCGCCGGATTTAATCGGGGAGAGAACAATGAAAAAGGTCAAAATAGAGTCAAGGATCAACAGTCGCACGATGCCGGCGCTGCGCGGGGGGATAATAAGCGCGCAGTTGCTTCTCGCGCTTTTATTGTCTTCGCCAATCCTGGCGCAAACCGCTCAACAGCCGGATGTCTGGGAACATTTGAAGTATTTCGTCGGCTCGTGGGAAGGCGCGGCCAAAGGACAGTCCGGCGCCGGGAAGGTCGAACGTGAATACCAGTTCGTCTTGAATGGCAAGTTCCTGCAGGCAAAAAATAAATCCACCTATCCACCGCAGGAGAAGAACCCTAAAGGCGAGGTTCATGAGGATTGGGGACTGTTCAGCTACGATCGCAGCCGCAAGCAGTTTGTCCTGCGCCAATTTCACGTTGAGGGCTTCGTCAATCAGTATGCGCTGGACCGAGCGACGAGCAACAGTAAAACACTCGTCTTCATCACCGAAAGCATCGAGAACATTCCCGCGGGATGGCGCGCAAAAGAGAGTTACCGAATCCTGAACGATGACGAATTTGTCGAGGTCTTCGAGCTGGCTGCGCCGGGCAAGGAGTTTGAGGTTTATTCCGAGAATCGCTTCAAGCGAAAGAAGTAGAGGTGAAAGAGAGTCATCATTTCGGCTTGATGCTGACGGTCTTCCGTTGCTTTGAAACCGTCTTTGGTTTGCACGTAGTCAGACAATCCCAAAGCGCGGCGGCGGTTCCGGCGAGCGCGCGGTCTTTTCGCTTCACCAGGAAAAACCTGCGCTCGCGCCGCAGAAGCGGGTCGCGGACAGGCCTGAGCAATCCGGCGGCCGCTTCCAATTTCGTTGCCCACGATGAAAGCACGGCGACGCCCAAGCCCGAAGCCACCGCCTGTTTGATCGCCTCAGTGCTGGGGACTTCCACTACGCGCTCGAAATCCTTCAATCGCTCGCCGAGCAAGTTCTCCGCTCCGGCGCGTGTGCTCGATCCCGGCTCCCTAAGCTGCAGCGCGCGCGCGCGCAGATGTTCCGGCTTCACCTGTTTAACCCGGCAGAGCGCGTCGCCAGTGGCAGCGACCAGTTGCAAACAATCTGAACCGATCTCCACACTTTGTAAGCCTTCCGCGATACTCATCTCTCCGATCACGCCCAACGGCGCCTGGTAATCCAGCAGCCATTCCAACACCTCCGCGCTGTCGCCGACTCGCAGCGCCGGACGAGCTTCAGGATATAGTTCCTGAAACTGCCGCAGGAGTTCGGGCACAAGATAGGCTCCTGGCGTGCTCGAAGCCGCCACGATCACCTCACCGCTCACCCGGCCGCGCAGCGCGTCAACGGCAGCCGGAATCTCTTCGTACAAAGCGATCAAGCGATTGACTTGCCCCAGCACGATCGCGCCTGCTGGCGTGAGTTGCATCCCGCGCGGCGTGCGTTCAAACAGCGACTCGCCGATGGCCGTCTCCAACGCCTTCAAGTGCGCCGAGACCGCCGGCTGGCTGATGAAGAGTTCCTGCGCGGCGCGTGTCACGCTGCCGCTGCGGGCGACCAGTCGAAAAACATGCAAGGGATAGAAATTATAACTGTCTAGCATAACTTCAACCTTATGTTGCCCCTCAGAAAAACAGTATTTGCATTATACCCAGACCAGACCTAGATTCGAGATATGTTCTGGAAAAAAGGCGAATCATTGCCGGTGATGAAGCCGGAGGAATTGGCGCGGATGGTCGGAGAGAGTCCGCCGGTGATCGTGGACGTTCGCGGTCCGCAACAATTCCGCGACGGCCATCTACCGGGAGCAATCAACATTCCGCTGAGCGAGCTGGGGCGCAGAGCCGGTGAACTCGACCCTGCCGCGCCAACGGTCTTTTACTGAGACCGTGGATTCAAGAGCGACCAGGCTGGTCGCCTGATGCGGAGTAGGGGCTTTCAACAGGTTTTCAACCTCGCCGGCGGTATCAGAGCCTGGAAGGGACGAGTGGAGAAGTCCCCCAATGAATGATTATCTTCCGACAATAATTGCCGCCGTCAGTTTGACGCTGTTGTTGGCATTGGAGAGTTGGCTCCCCGCAGCGGTTGGCCGGCGGCGCCGGTTGGGCCACCTGGCGCGGAATCTAACGCTGGGATTACTTAACGCGGCGCTGCTCGCCCTTCTGGCTGCGCCGCTCATCGCGCAGGCTGTTGTTGGGGCTGAGGAGAACCGATTCGGACTGCTGCGCCTGCTGAACGCGCCGCCAATGATCGCCATTGCCGCGGCCATCCTGCTGTTCGACGCCTGGATGTACTTGTGGCACCGCGCCAATCACGAACTCGGCTTACTCTGGCGCTTTCATCGCGTGCATCACAGCGATCCGGAGATGGATGCCACGACAGCGGTTCGGTTTCACACCGGGGAGATTCTGATCTCATCGGCGTTGCGGCTGGCCGTGATTCCGCTGCTGGGAATAACAATTGGTCAACTGCTCGTTTACGAAATGCTGCTGCTGCCGGTGATCCTATTTCATCACAGCAATGTGCGGTTTCCAGAAGGGCTGGACGCTCTTCTGCGCCTGGTCATCGTCACTCCGGCTGTTCATCGAGTGCATCACTCTCGGTTGAGGATGGAAACCGACAGCAACTATTCCAGCGTCTTCTCATTCTGGGATCGGATTGCCGGCACATTCAGGCTTCGAAGAGACGGGCGGCCAGTCAACTTCGGGCTGGATGAGTATGACGGTGAGGAATGGCAACGTCTGTCGGGGCTGATGCTGATGCCATTCCCTCCTACGCATAGAGGTTCGACGGCGCCTACAAAGAGCGTTTAAGACGAGCGGGATGGTTGATTCTGAAGATTCGTATGCCGTTCTATAGAGACCATATCTACCCCCATCTCGTAAACATGCTTGGTAATCCTAAGCCCATACGGGAAGTTCGCCAGAGGATTGTTCCCCTAGCCCAAGGGAAAGTCCTCGAGATCGGCGTAGGTTCCGGCGTGAACTTCGTTCACTACGATCCCGCAAGAGTGAGCAAGGTCTATGCGCTCGAACCCAACCCGGCGATGATTCGGCTTGCGGCAGCGGCAGCGCACGGAACAGAGTTGGAGGTCGAATTTCTTGACCTTCCCGGGGAACGCATTCCCTTGGAAGACAACACCGTTGATACGGTTGTTAGCGCCTTCACGTTGTGCACGATTCCTGGCGTGGTGGAGGTCATTCGAGGTATCGAACGTGTCTTGAAGCCAGGCGGAAAGCTTATTTTCTGCGAACTCGGGATCGCGCCCGACCCTCAAGTGCGACGCTGGCAGAAGCGGTGGGAGCCAGTTCATCATTGGGCGTTTGCAGGCTTGCGCCTGACACGGGACATTCCGGCGCTCATCACGCAAGGCGGCTTCCGGATCGAGCAGATGGAGATGGCTTATCTGGCCGCATTCCCGAAATCGTGGGCGCACTGTTGTTGGGGCGCTGCGATTCCCAATCGCGATAGTGGCAGGATGGCAGCTTGAAGAATCGCATGGAGACAAGTATGGAGACCAATGAGATTTTGACTGCCGGCTTGGCCTACGAGTCTTTCATGGGCCGATGGAGCAGAGCTGTTGCGCGCGAGTTCCTCGTGTGGGTTGCGATCCCGCCCGGTCGCCGGTGGCTCGATGTCGGGTGTGGAACGGGTACCCTCACAGCCATGATCCTGGAGTCGGCGTCGCCAGGCGAAGTACAAGGCGTTGATCCGTCCGAAGCTTCCGTCGCATACGCGCGATCCACCATCACTGATAACCGGGCGAGCTTCATGGTTGGGGACGCGCTTTCGCTCCCGTCCGAGATGGAAGGCCTCGACGTTATCGCGTCCGGGCTTGTCCTGAATCAGCTTTCCAAGCCCGCAGACGGGGTCGCCGAGATGATCCGAGTCGCCAAACCCGGCGGCGTAATCGCCGCTTATGTGTGGGATTTTGCAGAAGGAATGCAGATGCTACGTTTCTTCTGGGATGCGGCAATTGAGCTTGATCCTGCGGCCGAAGAGTTGGATCAAACGAGACAGTTTTCTTTGTGCAACCCGGACCGGCTCCGCGAATTGTTTGAGGGTTCGGGAATCGCCGACGTGAAGGTTCGCGCGATCAAAGCGCCAGCGGTCTTTCGTGACTTTGATGATTACTGGACTCCATTCCTCAGCGGGCGCGATCTGCGCGCTCCTGGTTACGTCATCTCTTTGGATGAGGGGCGACGCACCAGGCTCAGGGAGCGCCTGCAAACCACCCTGCCCATGATCAATTCATCTGATTGCCCGCGCTTGGGCTGTCTGTGGATCAACCAGTAGTTCATAGACCTGTTGTGATCAGCCGATAAATTTATATCCGATCCGATGTACGGTGATACTGCTTTCGCCCTGGCGCGAGTTTGTCATTATTTTGTGAGCGGCCCCGCCTTAAGAGCGAGGTGGGTGGGCGAGGCATATGCATATCACTAAAACGAAATGCTGTAACTAAAGCCGGGTTTATTGGCGAACGCCAGCACGAACGAGCATAAATGGCGAGCGAAGAGAGCTTCTTCGTCAAGCACACATTCAGCCCGGCCAGCGGGAGCAAGCGATGGTCGTGCGTCCCGTAAGCCACGCCCGCATACGGCGCGATGGGCAACCCTGTTTCATGCTTCAGGTTTTTGCTAAACGTCGTGTAATACGATTGCCCATCAGGCGTGCCGATCCGGTTGGCGTTTGGCTTCGCGCTCGCCCATCGCCACCAGCCTGTCGAGATGCTTCTTGATCTCTTCCTGCGTTACGACGCTGCGGTCAATCGCCACGATCTTTCCGTCGCGCCCAATGATGACCGTGCCTGGCAGTCCAGGGCAGTGTCCGAACTGGGCCATGTGCTCAGTGCTCGTGCCCATTGACTCTGGACTCGGCTCTAGAGTGTACAATCTCTGTATGAATTCGGCATTACTTCGCATCGGAGAAGTGGCCGCGCGCTCCGGGGTGAGTGTTGACACCGTGCGTTTTTATGAGCGGCGGAAGTTGCTGCCACCCGCTCCGCGCACGGAAGGGGGATTCCGTCTTTTCCCACCGGAGACGGTCGAGCAAGTGCGCTTCATCAAGCAGGCGCAGGAACTCGGCTTCTCACTCGATGAGCTGAGCCAACTCCTGACCACGAAAGGCGGCGCAGCAGAGTGCCGCCAGATGCGCGATCTATTGAAGATGAAGCTGGGTGACCTGGACAAGCGAATCGAGGCGATGCGGAATTTCCGCCGCAAACTCACGCAGCATCTCGCGGCGTGCGAAAGCGAGTTGAGTGAGCGAGGCGAGGCTGCGCGCTGTCCGGTCATCGTGAAGATCACACGTTCTGGCCGGACGAAACGTTGATGGGGGGAAAGTAACCAGTGAACTGTTGCGCAAATGATCCGAGGTCACAGGAGAGTAGCGCAGACGTTATTCAAGCTTTATCCGCTGATCCGGTCAATGCGCCTGCGCCGCTGGAAGATGGGCGTCGCGCCTGCCGCGACTGTGGACGCTCCAGCCGCGCAGTGACACACAAGACGATGCTGCTCATGCTCAAGCCTGAGTACTTAGACCGCGTCGGCGAAGGCGAATATCGTTTCTGCCATAACCCGGAATGCGAGATCGTCTACTTCACCGAGGGCGCTGGCGCGGTCTTCACGAAAGGCGCCCTGCGCGTGCGCGTCGGGTTGAAGGAGAAGGAAGACCCGATCCCGCTCTGCTACTGCTTCGGTTTTGACGAAGCGGATGTGCGCGCGGAGATCGCGCGCACTGGCCGGAGCGCTATTCCGCAACGCATCTCGGCGTTCATCAGGCAGGGAATGTGCGCCTGTCCGACACGCAATCCGTCGGGCGCCTGTTGTCTTGGTGATGTGAACAAAGTGATCGCGCGATTAATGCTCAACGGCGCGGCGAATGTCGAGGAGGTGAAGAAGAAATGAAAGAAGAGATGAGGGATTCAAAGAGGACAGTTTACGGGTTGAGTTTGGGAGCGATCTTGCCGGCGCTCGGCTTCTCGCTCACCTGGTTTTGTTGTTTGCCGTTGGCCGTCGGGACTCTGGGAGCCGGGATTGCCGCGTTTGGGACGGCGCTTGCGCCATCGCGACCATACTTCACAGTGGCTGCGTTGGCGCTGCTCGGCGCGGCTTTCTATCAGGCGTACAGACCGCGAAAAGTCGAATGCGCGCCCGAAGCGAGTTGTGGGTTGCGGAAGAATCGAACCCGGCAGCTAATCGCGCTGTGGATCGTCGCCGTCGTCACGGCGGCGTTGCTGACCATCGGCGAGTGGAGCAGTTGGGTCATCTATTGGACTCTTTAGCCGTCAAATGAAAGGGGGCGATTATGATGAGCGGAATTTCTTTGAAGACGCTAGCGTGTGTGGCGTTCGTTTGTTGTCTTTGGGCGTCAACCGGCTGTCAGGCTTCGCCAGCGAACGATGTTGCGACGGGGCCTGATGCGACACTGCCCGATGCGACATTGAAAGATTTGCAGAAGCTGGAGACATTGCGCGACCTCTTCAATCAGGAGAACAACACGCCTCGCTTGGTATTGCTGCTTTCGCCGACCTGACCGATCTGCGTGGCTGGCGCCCGGTGGGTCCAGAATGAGCTTTTGGCCAAGAACCCTTCAGCGAAACTGCGGGTCTACGCGGTCTGGTTCAATATGTATCGCGGCGATGAACGATCGAAGTGGCCGAGCGACCTGTTGATCGACCCGAGAGTCGTTCACTTCTGGGATGAGCAGAAAGTCGTCGGCACGTGGTATGGCAAACATCCCGATTACATTGACCTCAGCAAAGGCAATGTGCTTTGGGACGCCTTTCTGCTCTACGGCGCGGATTCGCGTTGGGACGACAAGCCGTCGCATTTGATCAGCGCGGGGCGGACGATTGTGGCGAAGCGCGAAGACCTGCGCAAAAGTTTGCAGACGATTTTGAACAAATGAAGGAGACACTCGG
>Ga0187892_10002889_pt1 | contig 32791 bp, 20 predicted proteins | sample MA1701073metaG_FD_139345 | JGI IMG/M metagenome (GOLD analysis project Ga0187892, IMG submission 139345) | Bio-ooze microbial communities from a basaltic lava cave in the Kipuka Kanohina Cave System on the Island of Hawaii, USA - MA170107-3 metaG ...
AAAGAACAATGACTGGGAGGCGTTCTGGCAATTCTACATTGCCTCCGAAAAGAATCGCTTGTATGCAGATTCATATCGAATGGCGGCTTAACGTCTCCTGTGAAATGCTACACACTCATATCATTAAGTCAAAAAGATTGTCATTCTGGAAGAACCTTTTTAAAAACTAGCACACCGCTGCGTTCTAAAAAGGTTCCTACGGAGACATAATTGTTGCTTGGCTTAATGGCATGAAGTCATTAGGAAGGAGCCTCAAGATTTTGGAAACAAAGCATAAATACGAATACAGCAAAAATTCAATGAAGGTTTGGCCGGGGCGTCCTTATCCCTTAGGCGCAACGTGGGATGGCGCCGGCGTCAACTTCGCGATCTTTTCGGAGAATGCCACCGGCGTAGAGCTTTGCTTATACGATTGGCCGGCAGGCAAGCATGAAATGGCGCGAATCCGCATGCCGGAGCAAACCGATCAGATTTGGCACGCGTATCTGCCGGAGGCGCGGCCGGGCCAGCTTTACGGCTATCGCGTGCATGGGCCTTATGCACCAGAAGATGGACATCGCTTCAATCCGGCCAAGTTGCTTTTGGATCCGTATGCGAAAGCCATCGCCGGCACGATTCAGTGGAGCGACGCGCTGTTTGGCTACACCATCGGGCATCCGCAGGCCGATCTCTCCAAGGACGAACGCGACAGCGCCTCGGGCATGCCTCGCTGCGTCGTGGTCGATCACGCGTTCAGTTGGGGTGACGACGCGCCGCCGCGCACGCCGTGGCACAAGACGCTCATTTACGAATTGCACGTCAAAGGATTCACCGCTCGCCATCCGGAAGTTCCGCCGCATTTGCGAGGCACCTACGCCGGCTTGGCTTGTCCGCCGGTGATCGATTATCTGAAATTTCTTGGCATTACCGCGGTCGAGTTGATGCCGGTGCACCAATTTGTGGCGGACAAAATTCTGGTGGATAGCGGCTTGACCAATTATTGGGGATACAATTCCATCGGCTACTTTGCGCCGGACGCGCGTTATTCCAGCGCCGGCGTTTTGGGCCAGCAATTGATGGAATTTAAAACCATGGTCAAGACGCTGCATCGCGAAGGCATCGAAGTGATTCTCGACGTGGTTTACAATCACACCGCCGAGGGAAATCATCTCGGGCCGACGCTTTGCTTTCGCGGCATCGACAACGCGTCGTATTATCGCCTGGTGCGCGACAATCGGCGCTATTACATGGATTATACCGGCACCGGCAATACGCTGGATATGACGCATCCGCGCGTGCTGCAAATTATCATGGACAGCTTGCGTTATTGGGTTTTGGAAATGCACGTCGACGGTTTTCGGTTCGATCTGGCGTCGGCGCTGGCGCGCGAGCTGCACGAAGTGGATCGCCTGGGCGCATTTTTCGATATTATTCATCAGGATCCGATCTTGTCGCAAGTGAAGCTCATCGCCGAGCCGTGGGATTTGGGCGAGGGCGGTTATCAAGTCGGCAATTTCCCCATCTTGTGGACGGAGTGGAATGGAAAATATCGCGACACAGTGCGGCGATTTTGGAAAGGCGACGAGGGGCAGATTGGCGATCTCGCCTTCCGGCTGACCGGCAGCAGCGATCTTTACGAACACAGCGGCCGCCGGCCTTATGCCAGCATCAATTTTGTGACGGCGCACGACGGCTATACCTTGCGTGATTTGGTGAGCTACAATGAAAAGCACAATGAAGCCAACGGCGAGAGAAATAACGACGGCCACAATGACAACTTGAGTTACAACTACGGCGCCGAAGGGCCAACCGATGACCCGAAAATTCTGGCGTTGCGGGCGCGCCAGCAGCGCAATTTTCTGGCGACGCTGTTTTTTTCACAAGGCATCCCGATGCTGCTCGCCGGCGACGAGATCGGGCGAACCCAGCACGGCAATAACAACGCCTACTGCCAGGACAACGAACTTTCCTGGCTGGACTGGAATCTGGATGAATCGCAGCGGCAATTGCTGGAGTTTTCCCGTTTGGCGATTCAACTGCTCCACCAGCATCCGGTTTTGCGGCGGCGCCATTTTTTTCAGGGCCGGAAAATTCGAGGCTCGGAGATCAAGGATCTTTATTGGCTGCGATCCGACGGCCGGGAGATGACCAGCGAAGATTGGCAGACTCCGCTCATTCGCTGCGTTGGGCTGCGTTTGTCCGGAGAAGCCATCGAGGAAGTTGGCGAGCGCGGCAACCGAATTGTGGACGACACGCTGCTGATCCTGCTCAATGCGCATGAACAGCAAGTTCCATTCGTGCTGCCGGCTTATCAACCCACGATGCGATGGGAGCTGGTTCTGGACACCCGCGAGCCAACCGGAAAGCGCAGCCATCGGCTGCTGATGAAAGGCGGCGACAAACCCTACGAGCTGGAAGCGCGATCGCTGGCGCTGTTTCGCCTGCGGTTTCTCGAAGAAGTGAGAGATGCGTAAATACGGAGATGATAAAATGTTGAGAAGTATCAAAGAACTGCGCGGATATAAAATCCTCGCTAACGACGGCGAGATCGGCAAGGTGCATGAATTTTATTTTGACGACGAGACCTGGACGATCCGCTATCTCGTGGTTGAGACAGGCTCATGGTTTTTCGAGCGCCGCGTGCTTTTATCCCCCATCGTGTTGGGACAGCCGCATTGGGAGGCGCAATTGTTTCCGGTGAATCTCACCATGATGCAAGTGAAGAACAGCCCGCTCATCGATGCCGACAAGCCGGTTTCCCGCCAGATCGAAGTCGAGTTGCACAACCACTACGGCTGGCCTTATTACTGGATCGGCGGCGGCTTTGCCGGCGACGCCATGCCGGCGCTGCCGCCGCAGATCGTGTCCGCCCATTTAACAGAGGAAGAAAAGAAGTCGCGCGCCAAGCCGGAAACTCCCGACCCGCACTTGCGCAGCACGCGGGAAGTGATCGGCTATCACATTCAAGCCCCGCGCGGCGAACTCGGCCACGTGGAAGATTTCATCGTCGATGACGAAGCCTGGATCATTCGTTATATGGTGGTCGACACCACGAACTGGCTGCCGGGGAAAAAAGTCTTGGTGCCGCCTTTGGGGATCGAAAAAATCAATTGGTCGGAAGCCAAAGTCCGTGTCAAGCTCACGCGCGCCAAGATCAAAAAAAGCCCGGAATTCGATCTCAGCGCGCCGGTGAGCCGGGAATACGAGGAAAAGCTTTATGATTTCTACGGCTGGCCGAAGTATTGGCTGTAAATTTTGCAGGTAGTCGCTTACCGATTTGAGGGATTAAATGTCGAACCAAATGTCGACCGACCATGCTTGCTTTTTTCCAAAATTTTCGCTAATTTATATATAGGTGACGGCGATGCGCCAAAAAATTAACCAAAAATATTTTTCTATAAATGTGAATTCATGCTGCTGAAGAAGTTATCCATCGTTTCCAAGCACGTCTTTTCCTTCCCAAGCGGACTAGCGGTTTGTATGATTGCTGGCGTCTTGCTAGCCACGTTGACGCCGCTTTTCACCGGCTGCGCAAAAATTACCGCGCCGGCGGATATTTTCCCGCCGGCCACGCCGGCCGGTTTTACCTTGCTCGGCGGCGGCGATGGCGAAGCGCATTTTCGCTGGGCAAAAAACGCCGAGCCGGATTTCGACAAGTACAAGCTCTATCGCGCCGTGGCGAGAGCCGACAGCTTTCGCGCTCTGCTCGAATTGCGGCAGACGGAATACGTCGACCGTTTTTTGGAATACGAAACGACATACTTTTATTACATTACGGCGCTCGATTTTGCCGGCAACGAAAGCCCGCCCAGCCAAATTCTTGACGTACAGCCGTTGAATATTTCCTCGCCGGCGCCGCCGGGCAACCTTCTGGTCGCGGGCCGCAACAACCCCACTTTGGGCCAAATGGAAATGCTGCTGAGCTGGACACCACCCAACATTAGTGACGTGATGCTGTATCGAATTTTCCGCGGCGCCGCCAGCGATTTCAGAGTCGAGGCGGCCAGCCTGATCGATTCCAGCGCCAGCAGCGCCTATCGCGATCAAAGAGTCCGGCCGGGGGATTTGTTTTATTACAAGATCACTGCCATCGATCGCGGGCGAAAAACCAGCCTGCCCAGCAATCTGAACAGCGACCGGCTTTTGCGCAACGTCGCGCTGGTCAGTCCGGCGAATCGCACCAAATTCAGCCCGCCGTTCATTCTCTCGTGGTCGGCGGTGGAACATGCCGCGGCCTATCAAGTTTTCGTGGCGCGCGGGCCGATGTCGGACGTGATCTGGTCGTCGAAAACCATTAACAAGGAAATTGTTTATGCCGGGCCCACTCTCACCGCCAACACGATTTATTACTGGTGGGTTGGCGCGTTCAGCAAAACTTTGGCGCCGGAGATCAATTCATTCAGCGAAGCCTGGGCCTTTTTTATTGAGTAGCTTGGCCGGCACTTCTTTCTTGGCGACACTGGAATTTTTGGAGAACTTGTATGCAAAAACTTTTTTCTCATAGCCTGCGGTTTCTGTTCGCGGCGCTGTTGGTGTTGGCTCTGGCTGAAGAGGCGGCTGCCAAGCCGGTGACCATCGTGCTGAAAAACGGCAAAGTCGTCAGCGGAGAAATCGTCGAGGAAGCGCCGGAACACATCATCCTCATCACCGATTTCGGCCAGGTCAAAGTGAGCCGCGACAGCATCGAGCGCATCGTTTACGACGCCTTCACGCGCTTCAAAAGCGATTCGGTCGCGCAAAACGGCGAAGAGCCGTTGAACGATCGTGTCGTGGTGCACATGAAAAGCGGCGAAATCGTCGACGGCTTTTTGCTGGCTAAGAGCCGGACGATGGTGATGGTGCAAACCGAAGTGGGACGTTTGACTGTTGCCAAGCGCGACATCCGGTTGATCGAATACGTCGCCTCCGCTTATGCCGAGCGCGGCGAGCCGGTCGTGCTCAATCTCGACAACGGCACCAAGATCGAAGGTTATGTTTATCACGAAGATCGCAATAGCCTGACGATCAACAGCAATCTCGGGCGTTTGACCATCGACAAGGAAAATTTGCGCAGCGTAGAATATAAAGAAGTAAAATTTCCGCAGCAGAAGGCCGTGTCGCAGCCAACTTTGCCGCGAGCAACAACGGCCGCTGCCGAAACGCCGCTGCGTGCGCGCCGCGACGTGGTCGAGCTTGGCTATTCATCACGTTTCGGCAGCAATTACAGCCCGGGCATCGTCAGCGCTTATCGCAGCCATTTTCCGCTCAGAAGCTTCAACTCCTTCAGCCTCAACGCCGAGGGCAATCTGAGCCTCACGCTTTTTTCTTTGGACCAGAAGGCTTTCACCGGCGCCAACGTTCCGGCCGCGGTAACTGCCACCGGCGGCGCCATGGTGACCAGCTTTGGCGCCGGCCTGCCGGTGCATTTTTTTCCCCGGGCCGAATCGCCATACGAATTTTATCTCGCGCCGGTGATCGAGGGCCACATTATTTACACCCGGCTCAAAAAAACCTTCCCTTCCTTTCCGGTTCTGAACTCCGAGTTGGTGGAAACGAATTTCCGTTTCGGCCTGGCAAACCGCATCGGCATCGAGTGGAGCTTCGGCAAATGGCGGGCGGGAGTGAATTATAACATTCATTTTATTTTTGGCGAGGAGGATTTCAACCATTTTTCTCTTCATCTCGCCAGCAAACTCTTTTAACATGGTGTCGCGCAAAAATATGAAAGCCTGCCTTTTTATCGCGATCTCTTTTTTGCTGCCGAACGCGCTTCTCGCGCAAATCGCTGTGCCGCCGCAACACGAGCTGCAACGAATTTTTTTCATCACCGAAGTGCGCGGCTTGACCGCCGCCACGATCAACCCGGCGGGCTTGAGCATCCAGCCCGACGACGACGGCGTCCTTTTGAGTTATGATTTTATCGAGACCAAAGAGCGCGGCAACATCGAAGCGGCGATGAGCATGGGAAGCCTGGGATTTGCCTTCGAGGAATTTCCAGTGATGTCGAACGGCGAGGAGCAGCGCTTTCGGATGTACTCGCTGAGCTTGGCGGTTGGCGGAAAATTCCTTTCGGTGGGAACCAGCAACAAGCTGATCGACGCAGGCAACGCCTCGCTGGTTTACAGCGTCGATGCCGGTTTCATTTTGCAGCCCGTCAAGGGAGTCATGCTGGCCGGCGTTGGCAGAAATTTGACCGAGCCGGCAATACCCGGCTATGATTTTTCCCGCAGCTACACCGCCGGTTTTGGCCTGTTTCTGCTGGAGCGGCAAATCAAACTCATGGCCGAAGCCGACTGGAACGAGCGGACGAAATTCCTCGACGACGCGCGCTATCGCGGCGCGCTGGCGATTTCGCCTGTTGCCGGCTTGGAATTTCGCGCCGGAGTCTTTCTCACCACCGGCGTGACCGAACAATTTTTCGCCCAGATTCAGATCCCCTTCGCCGGCGGACTTAGTTTTACCGGCTCCGCCCGCATCAATGACGCGCGCGAATTTCTCCGCTACTCGGGCGCCATCATGATTCCACTACAGACCGCGAAATTCTAGGCGCCTTCATGCCGGGGATACGTCTTATCTAAAAGCCTTGCCGAAATCATCGGGTTCATGGGGCTGCTTTTTTCTGAAAATTTTATTCTGTTAAGCAAAAAATCCGTCATGAGAATTCCACTCTGCACTTATAGAATTCAATTCACGCCCAAATTTGGATTTAAAGAGATGCAAAGCGTTGTCGCTTATCTTCACGAGCTTGGCATTTCCGATCTTTACGCCTCGCCGATTTTCAAAGCCAAAGCCGGCAGCACGCACGGTTACGACATCATCGATCCCAATCAAATCAATCCCGAGCTTGGCGGCATGGCAGGATTCAACGCGCTGGCGCAGGAAATCAAACAGCGCGGCATGGGCTGGCTGCAGGATATCGTGCCCAATCACACCGCGTTTGACGGCGAGAACCGGATGCTCATGGATATTTTTGAGAGCGGGCAATCTTCCATATTTTTCGACTTTTTTGACATCGAATGGAACGAAGGCATTCAGGGAAAAATTCTTGCGCCATTTCTCGGCAGCTTTTACGCCGAATGCCTGGAGAAAGGCGAGATTCAACTCAAATACGACCAAGGCGGGCTTGGCATGAACTATTACGCCTTGCGCTTCCCTTTAAAGATCGAATCGTACGGAAAAGTTTTCGATCATCATTTAGGCCGGCTCAAGCGGCAGCTCGGCAGCGATCATCCCGATTTTATGAAACTCCTCGGCGCGCTCTATGTGCTCAGAAATCTCGCCTCCCGTGATGACATTCAAGAGCGAACGGAGCAAATCTCTTTCGTCAAAAGAATGCTGTGGGAAATTTATACGACGAATCAGCAAATCCGGCTTTTCATGGATGAGAGCGTCGCCAGATTCAACGGCGAAAAAGGCAAGCCGGAAAGCTTCAATCTGCTGGACGATCTTCACGGCGATCAATTTTTCCGGTTGTCCTTCTGGAAAGTGGCAACCGAGGAAGTTGATTACAGAAGATTTTTCAACATCAACGGCCTCATCTCGATGAAAGTTGAGAACGAAAAAGTTTTCAATCACACGCACGAGCTGATTCACCGGCTGGTTCAGGAAAAAAAGCTTACCGGTTTGCGCCTCGATCACATCGACGGCCTCTACGATCCCACCGCCTATTTAAAAAAATTGAAAGAAAAAATGGGCGAAACCTACATCACGGTTGAAAAAATTCTCGATTTCGGCGAAGAACTGCCGGCGTCCTGGCCGGTGCAAGGCACGACCGGATACGATTTTCTGAATTACGTCAACAGCCTCTTCAGCCCCAAAAAGAACGAAGGAAAATTTGACAAAATATATAGAAAATTCACAAACTTTGAAACGCCTTATGAAAAGTTGGTCAGTGAAAAGAAACGGCTGATCATGGGCAAACACATGGCCGGCGAGGTGGACCGGTTGGCGCAATTGATGAAAGCAATTTCCATTCACGATCGCTACGGCCGCGACATTACGTTGTTCGGCTTGCGCCGCGCTTTGGTGGAAATGCTGGCGTGGTTTCCGACTTATCGAACTTACGTCAGCCACGAGGCCTTCACGGAAACCGATCGCGCCGTGATGAGAGAAGCCATCGAAAAGGCCACGAGAACCAATCCCGGCCTGCTCCACGAGCTTGATTTCATCCAGCGCTGTTTGCTGCTGGAGATAGACGAGCATCTCCCCGACGAACAAAAAAAACGGTGGCTGCATTTCATCATGAAATTCCAGCAGCTCACCGGTCCGCTGATGGCCAAGGGCTTTGAGGACACCACGCTTTATATTTATAACCGTCTGCTTTCGCTCAACGACGTAGGAGGCAGTCCCAACATTTTCGGCATTTACCTGGAAACTTTTCACGATTTCAACGCCAAGCGCGCCGGCCAATGGCCGCACGCGATGAACACGACTTCGACGCATGACACCAAACGCGGCGAAGACGTGCGCGCCCGTCTCAACGCGCTCTCCGAAATGCCCGAAGAGTGGGAGAAAAATATCAAGATTTGGAGCAAGCTAAACCGGAGAGAAAAGAAGACGATTGGCCTCGAAATTTTTCCCGATGAAAACGACGAATATTTTCTCTATCAAACTTTGCTCGGTACTTTTCCTTTCGATCAAAGCGAGCACGCCGCGCTTGTAGAGCGAATCAAAACCTACATCATTAAAGCCGTGCGCGAGGCAAAAGTGCACACCGCCTGGCTGAAACCAGACGCCGCTTACGAGGAAGCCTTTCTAAGCTTTGTTGATGCTATTTTAGCGCCGGCGGAACAAAATAAATTTCTCAAAGCATTTTTGCCTTTCCAAAAAAAGGTGGCGTTTTATGGAATTTTCAACTCGCTGGCGCAAACGCTGCTCAAGATCGCTTCTCCCGGCGTGCCGGATTTCTATCAAGGCGCCGAGCTGTGGGATTTGCATCTCGTCGATCCCGATAACCGCCGTCCGGTTGATTATGAGAAAAGAAAGATATTTTTGCGCGAGATTAAAGAGAAGACGCCGGATGACACTTTAAGCCTGATTAATAAACTGCTCGCCGCAAAGGAAGACGGCCGGATCAAAATGTTTTTGATTCATCAAGCGCTTGCTGCCAGGAGAGCAAATTTGGAGATTTTTCAAAGTGGCGCTTATCTGCCGCTCAAAGTCGAGGGCAAATTTGAAAACCATATCATCGCATTTGCCCGCGAGATGGAAAATACCTGGGCCGTCGCGATGGCGCCAAGATTTCTGGCCGGCGTGGTAAAGGAAGGTGAATATCCGCTCGGCGAGCCGGTGTGGGCGGACACGCGCATCGTGATGCCGGATGCAGCCCCGGTGTTGTGGAAAAATGCCATCACCGCGCAGCCCATTTCCGGCGAGAGAAACTTGCGGGTGAGCGAGGTGTTGCAACACTTTCCGGCGGCTTTGCTTTTTAGTGAGGAAAAGTGAAGTCGAATTTACGCTCGGCGGCGTTCAATTTTTTAATTGGAAAATAGAGGCTTTTTGCCTTAATTTATTTTGCGCTTCAGTTACGCCGGCGATCATTCGAGCCGCGGCGTGATTTTTCTCACAATAAAAAAGCAGCAACGGAATTTATGGAAAGCCTTCTCAACAAACTTTTCGCGGCTCATTTCGGCGAGCCGGTTGAGGCCGCCACGCCATTGAAAGGCGGCGGCTCGGATCGCAAGCTTTTTCGTTTGCGCCATGCGCAGCGCAGCGTGATCGGCGTCACCAATTCCGACCGGCAGGAGAACCTCGCGTTTCTCGGCTTCTCCAAACACTTCCGCCGCGCCGGCTTGCCGGTTCCTGAAATTTACGCGGAAGATTTGGACAACGGCCTTTATTTGGAAGAAGATCTCGGCGACACGACTTTGTTCCAACTGCTGACTGAGACGCGCGCGCGCGAAGGTTTTTCGCAGCAGCTTATCGACATTTACACGCAGGCCGTTCAAATCTTGCCGCAGTTTCAAATTGTGGCCGGCAAAACGTTGGACTATGGCCTGTGCTATCCGCGCGCGAGCTTCGACCGGCAGTCGATGCGCTGGGATTTGAATTATTTCAAATATTATTTTCTCAAGCTGGCGCAAATTCCGTTCAACGAGCAGGATTTGGAGGACGATTTCGACCGGTTCATCGAGTATTTGCTCGCGGCGGATCGCGATTTTTTTCTGTACCGTGATTTCCAGTCGCGCAACATCATGATCAAAAACGGCGCACCCTATTTTATCGATTATCAAGGCGGGCGCAAAGGCGCGTTGCAATACGATCTTGCTTCCCTCCTGTTCGATGCCAAAGCCGATCTTCCTTTTGAAATTCGTGACGAGCTGCTCAATCGCTATCTCGAAGCCGTTGCCAAGCTCACGGCCATCGACCGCGGCGAGTTTTTGCGATACTATCACGGCTACGTTTATATCCGCATCATGCAGGCGCTCGGCGCGTACGGTTTTCGCGGTTTTTACGAGCGCAAAAGCCACTTCTTGCAAAGCGTGCCGTATGCCATCCGCAATCTCGAAGTTTTGCTGCGCTCCGTCGAGTTGCCGGTCGAGTTGCCAATGTTGATGCGGGTTTTCAACCGGCTCGTCACCTCGTCGATCTTGCGGCAATTCGGCGAAGTCGACTTGAAGCTTACCGTGCGCATTCAAAGCTTTTCGTATCGCAGCGGCATGCCGGCCGACGAAAAAGGCCACGGCGGCGGCTTCGTTTTCGACTGCCGCGCTCTGCCGAATCCCGGCAAATTTGCGGCGTTCGAGAAGCTTACCGGCAAAGATCCGGAAGTCATCGCTTTTCTCGAAAAAGAGCCGGCGGTGCAAAAATTTTTAAGCCGCATTGGCGACATGATCGGCGAAGTGGTGGAAAACTATCAAAGCCGCAATTTCACCGATCTGATGGTCGCCTTCGGCTGCACCGGCGGGCAGCATCGCTCGGTTTATTGCGCCGGCATGCTGGCAAAACATTTGCGGGAAAAATTCAACAACGTGAATGTCGAAGTGCGGCATCGCGAGCAGGAAAAGAAGGGAGTTTGAAAGTGAAGTATTCAGTAAGCAGTATACAGTAAAAGAATTCATTAATAATCGATAGATCAACCTATTAAACTGAATACCGATCACTAACAACTGAATACTGCAATGAAAGCCATGATCCTCGCCGCCGGTGTGGGAAGCCGGCTGCGGCCGCTCACTGAGACTTGCCCAAAGGCGTTGATCGACATCAACGGCGCGCCGGTGTTGGAAATTGTCATCAAAAGGCTCATCAAAGCCGGCTGCGCCGAGATCATCGTCAACGTCTTTCATCTCGCGGACATGATTGTAGACTTCCTCCGCGCCAGGAAAAATTTCGGCATTCGGATTGAAATCTCTCGTGAAAAGGAATTGTTGGATACCGGCGGTGGCTTGAAAAAAGCCGCCGGTTTTTTTGACGACGGTCAGGCGTTTTTTCTGCACAATGTTGACGTGTTGAGCAACATCGACTTGAAAGAAATGTATCGTTATCACGTGGAAAAAGAGGCGCTGGCGACGCTGGCCGTGCAAACCCGACAAACCGGGCGGTATTTTTTATTTGATGAACACGACAGACTTTGCGGATGGGAGTCCGTCACAAAAAACCAAAAAATGCTGGCGCGAACGCCGCAAGGAAATGTCGCGCGCCTGGCCTTCAACGGCATTCACGTCATCTCGCCGGAGATTTTTGCCAAGATGAAAGAAACCGGCGTGTTCTCAATCAATCAAACCTACTTGCGCCTCGCCGGCAAAGGCGAAAAAATCTTGGCGTTCCGAATGGACAACTATTATTGGCGGGACATCGGCAGGTTGGAAAAATTGGAGGAAATTCGGCGGGAATTTTCACGATAAAATTTCGGTATTTCAACAAATTTAAGTGACCGGCCAGTCTCAGTTTTCTGGTTTTCAGATATGCGCTAAACACAACGCCCCGGCTTCTCCAAGTAAAGCCGGGGCATTGTGTTAAAAATCGAGGATAGATGATCGAGGGTAGAAGATCGCAAGAAACGTCACCACGATTTTCAATCTTCGATCCTCGAATTCTCACCGTGCCGTATTCAGCGCTTTCTTCAGCATCTCCATTTGAATGGCGCGCAGTTCCTGATCGACGACCGTCAAATCAGCGAAGCGCCGGTCGGCGTCGCGCTCGATGGCGCGCATGACGAAATCATCCCAGGCGCGATGATGCGGCCGTTCCTGCTCGTTCAGCGGCGCGATATGCGCTTTGAAAATATCCTTGGGCGAATGAATCGCGCCCGCCGTGCTGTACGGATGTTTGCCGGCAATCAATTCGTAAGCGATGATGCCGAGTGAATAAATATCGCTGCGCGCATCGCCGTCTTCACCGGAGAGAATCTCCGGCGCCAGGTAACGCCAATGCGCCGGAAACAAGACGCTGGCATTGGCGCCGTCTTCAATGAACCCCTGAATGCGAAAATCGCTGATCTTCAGCTCCTGCGCTTCGCTGAGCCAGATATTTCCCGGCTTCAAATTCAGATGCGCCACGCCTTTGCTGTTCGCATAAAGCAGGGCGCGCACGATTTTTTGCAGCATCGCCAGAATTTCGCCGTCGCGCTGCTCGTCGCGAAAATGCAGCTCGGTGAGATTTTTGCCTTCGATATATTCGCGGCTGAGAAACATCATGCCCTCGTGCTCGCCCATGTCATACAAAAACGCGAGATGCGGATGGCTGAGGCGCGCGACGGAGCGAATGCGATCGTAAAGCTGCTGGCGCTTGTCTTCGTCTTGCAAAAACGGCGCGGCGTCCGCCGGCAGCATGACTTTCATAATCATCGGGCGGTCGAGCTGCACGTCGTGCGCCAGGTAGGTGCCGTAACTGTTGTGCTTGAGCAGGCGCTTGCGGATTTCAATGCGGTCAAAGGTGTAAACCTGGCCGGGCTTGAGCAGCGACAACGGATTGCGCCAAACCACTTCGGCGCAAGTTGATTCCCGGCCCGGCAGCAGTTTCACCGATTCCATCGCCATCAGCGTGAAGCCGGCGCCGGGCTGCCTGGCCAACTCCGCATCCGCCGGATGCAGCAGCAGCGTGCCGACGCCGGATTCCGGCGTGAGGTATTGCTCGGCGAGGCGAAACAAATGCGTCGACTCAACCAGCGCGGCCAGTGTTTCACGATCACCGACCGGTTGCGCCAGCGGCACCGCCTGCAAGCCGCCCGCCACCATGACTCGATCGGCTTCCGAGACGGCGGCATTATAATCTTCCAGGCTCTGCATGAAATCAACGATGGCGCGAATTTGCAGTATCGGATTCGCCGACAAACTGATCACGCTCGTTCCGCAAAGCCGCAGGATTGAGTTCGGCAGCTCCGCCAAATGCGTGCTCAACAAATTTCGCAACCTCTCCGGCACTTCGTTGCCGTCATATTTGAAAACTTGCGCGACGAGAAATCCGCGCCATTCACCGCTGGCGGGTTCTTGATCGTCTTGACGCCCCTCAGGTTTGTTCAACCGGTTCAGCACTTCTTCATGCAGATTAAACGGCGCGGCCGCAAAGATTTTTTCATCTTTTGCCGGCTGCGGCGCATCGCCTCCGGCAGGCGTAGCCGGCAGCAAACTCAAACGCAGAACCAGATAATCGCGCAAATCCGCCATCGCCGCCGGTTGCAGATTCGGCACGGCGTCGAGCATGGTTTTAATCGTTTCGAGATTTTCAATTCGCTTTCCGACCGCCAGCGCTTCATAAGCGTGCGTTACCGCCAGCTCGCGGGTGAGTGACTCCAAATGCCCATTCACTTTTGACGCGGATTGCAGCGCGTTGCGCGCTTCGGGAAATTTTCCGTCCCACCAAAGACTTTCGAGAAAAATCCGAATGGATTTCAGGTCGCTGCCGCTGAAAACCGCTTTTTGTTCCTCGGCTCTCGCTTTGTCGAACTGCCCGGCGTCTTCATAATACTTTTTGAGAAAAAATCGAATTTGCTGCTCGTTGGCCGGCGCCGCTTCGGCAACACTTTGGCACAACTCAATGGCAAACGGCGTGGTAATATTTTTGTGGGCGAAAAGCGAAGCCAGTCCGAACCTCAGCGCGGCGGAATCCGGATTGCGCGCCAGGGCTTTTTCATACAAGGCGAGAGTCGGCGCCGAAACTTCGTTCAGCCCCAGCGCCGCTATCGCCGTATCCAAAAGGAGGTCGGCGTTATCCGCATCCATTTCCAAAAGCTGCTTGAGCTTGTCAAACGCTTCGGCATACTGCTCCTTTTGCAAATAAGCCCGGCCAAGAGTGTACAAGAGTTGTTGCAACCGGTTGGTCGCGGTCGCTTGTTCGACGTTCGGCATTTGAGGTGACCTCGTCAATTTACGTGAGTCTGCTTCAGGCGTTCGGATTTCAGCGCATTCTCGAGCACTTCGATAGCGTCGGAATCCATCCGGCCTTCGGTGAGGTATTTTTGCGCCACCAGCGCGTTAATCTCTTCACGCCGTTGGGTGGCGATATTCAAATTCAAAACCGCTTTATAAATTTTCATGGCCTGCTCGTCGTGGCGTTGAATGAGCAAATAAAGATTCGCCAGAATCGGATAAAGCTTGACGCGCTCCGGATGGCGCGCCAAAATTTGCTCGTAAAGCTGCGCCGCCGCCGTCAAATTGCCGCGCAGCAGATACAGCCGGGCGCGCGTTGACTTCGAAAAAGCGATCATGCCGATCAATGGCAACACGAGAACCGCCACGATCACGCCGCCGCTGTTGAGCAGCGAGCCGCCGGAGGCGTTTTCAGCCACGACATTGTTTCCGTCGCCGGAAAGCCGCACCCGCGCCTCGGCAAGCAGCGCCACCGAGTTACGATGGTTGGGCTGCAACAATTGCAATTTTTCCAGCGCGACCACGGCCTGCAGCCAGTCTTTCTTCCCGGCCGCCGTCAGCGCCTCTTGATACAAATTGTCAACCTGTTCGGAGGTCAGCGCCACCGGTTTGGCTTGCGCTTGCAGGCGCTGGTCGATCTCTTCCAGCAACACATTGACGTTGCGATAACCTGAATTGAGCCGGCGCACGCGCTCGAACGCGGCCAGGGCGCTGGCGAGATCGTTGCGATTCAGCGCGGCGATGCCGTCGACGTAGTAACGCGCCACGACGGCCTCCGTGTTCTCATTTTTCAGCTCGCGCTCGGCCTCGTCAATTTTTTTGCGCGCCTCGCGGAATTTTTCATCGACCTTGACAACTTTTTCAAAAGAAATAATCGCCGCCGTCCAATTTTTTTCGCGCAAAGCGGACATGCCGGCTTCGTAATCGGCTTCGAGCTGCGCTTGAATTTGTTTGGCAGCCACTTGCTGGCGCGCGCTCTCGAGCTTGGCGGAGGCATCTTTATAGACGCCGGCTTGCTGCAACAGCAGCTCGTAAGCCACCACCGCGGCTTGCGGATTGCCGGCTGCGGCCTCGCGCTGCGCCTGCTCGTATATCGTATTGCGGTTCGCTTCGAGCCGGCTGGCGGAATCCACTTTCACCGCGAGCGCTTCGGCTTTCTTTTGATCGAAACTTTTTTTCTGAATTTCATCCAGCAGAGACTGCGCCTGCTTCAGATTCCCGGTCGCCAGAGCTTCCTCCGCGGCGGCGTGAAGACGCTGTGATTCCTGCGCGTTTTCAACCACCTGGATGAAATTCTGAAAGTTTTCAGCATTCTCTGCGTTTAATGCCCGGCCTTCTCGCAGCTCCGCCAGCGCCTCTTCGTACAGGCCCTGGTCATACAAACAGCGCCCCAGCTCGAATAAAATGCCGGCGCGGGCCGAAGGATCAACCGCCACCGCCTTAGCGTTTTTCAACGCCTCTTCACTTTCCCGCAGTCTTCCCAGCTTTTTGTAGGTTTTGCCAAGCTCGACTAAAATTTGCTGTTTCAAATCATTGCTTTGTTTTTGCGATTTTGTCGAGGACGCTTTGGCAAGCCATTTGGCGGCGAGCGGATAATTCTGCTGTTTTTTGTAGGCCAGACCGAGATTATACATCGCCTCGACAAACAGCGAGTCAAATTCGAGGGCTTTTCCGTAGGCCGTAATTTTTTTGGCGAGATCTTTCTCAGTGAGGCCGGCACGCAGCCAGTTCAACGCCTGAGGGCTTTGCGTTTGAGCAGCAGCAAAACCTCCCGGCAGCGCCAGAAGCAGAATTGTGGATACAGCGACTGATCGGATGCCTTGCATTAAAAACCTCCACAGACAAGTGAGCGCGTCATCACATCGTAGTTTGATTTAGACAAAGGAACCGGGATGTTAGCGTACTTGAAAAAAAATTCAAGCAGAGCCGTGAAATGAAACGCAAGGATTCCGGGCATTGAACTTGCGGTAAAATTATAGCCTCATCCGCGCAAGACTGCGGAAAATCGAGTGTTTGCGGGCTTGCCGCGACGCTTCTCGACTTTAAGCGCCTGCTCTAAAATGCCAACCGCCTCGTCGTCGGTCCGCCCTTCCGTGAGATATTTTTGGGCGACGACCGTGTTGATCTCGTCGCGATGGCCGCTGGCGAGATTGAATTGCAGAATCATTCGGTAGATTCTCATGGCGTCTTGATCGCGGCGGCCCATCAGCAAATAAGTGTGAGCCAGAGGCGGATACAGCTTCAGCCGGCCCGGCTGGCGCATCAAAGCGCTTTCGTAAATTCGTGCGGCGGCATTGTACCGGCCACGAAACAACAGCATACGCGCGCGCGCTACCGGCGACAACGCCAGCAAACCCAGCACGAAGAAAACCAGCAGCACCATGACGGCGCCGGCAGCGTAAAAAAAGTTTCGGCTGTTTGAAGGCGCTTCCACCACCGGAAGATCGTCCGCCGGATTCGCCGGCGCTGCGGCAAGATGATCGACGCCAGCCCGATCGGTTGAAGTCAATGTTTCCGGCGGCGCGGCCAAATCATGATTTATTGTTCCGGCATCGTCAATCTCTTCGCCAGCCGCGTCCGCGGTTTCAAAATCCGCTTCGGATGGCGGGGCGATCATTTCCAGCGTATCGGAAGCAGCCGCCGAGTCAGTCATCGACAAGATGGCCTCCTCGTTCGCCTCTCGAACCGCGGTTTCTTCATTCGCCGATTTTTGTTCAAGCTGCTGGCGAAGCTTTTGCAATCTGGCATCGACATCTCTATAACTGCCGGCGGCTTGCAGCAGTTGATTATAGCGATTGATCGCCAAATCCAGCTTGCCCTCAGCCTCATGCTTTTGCGCCTGATCATAAATCGCGGCGTAAAGCCGTCGCGTTTCCTGCGCAGTTTGCGTGAGTTGAATCAGATTGGCGAAATAATCCCGCTTGGCCGGATCGAGACGCTGGCCTTCTTGCAGCGCCGCCAGCGCTTCGTCGTAACGCCCTTGCTGATAAAGAAAACGTCCCAGCTCGAGAGCGAACGCAGCGTGGCGTTGCGGATCGGTTGCCAAATTTTTTATCTGGCGCAGCGTTTCCTCATAATCCGTCGTCTTGCCTTGCCGGTTGTAGACCGCCGCCAACTCATGTAAAATCGCGATTTTGAAATCGTTGCTGAGCTTGTCGGGATTGGCGCGATACGCTTTCGAAATATAAAGCTCGGCATTGGTGAAATCCTGCCGCTCTTTACAAGCCAAACCCAGCGCAAAAAGCGCCTCGACAAAAAACGGATCAGCCTCTACCGCCTTGTGCAACGCTGCGATTCTTTTATCAACATCTTTTTCCTTGACGCCGCTTTCGTACCATTGTCTGGCGCGGGAATTTTGCCAGGGTTCAGCCGAAGCTTCGGCGTCATGAGAAAATCCCCCAATTGCCATCAAAGACAGGACAAAAAATTGAATCACTCTAATCATGTTTCTTCTCCTCGCCCACAACAGCGTAGAACAGGCAGCCCGCCTGTTCAAATAGTTTCGTTCATTTCATCAGCCTTACCAGCATAAAGCTGATTTGTTGAAAGCCAAGCCAGCCCTGGCGGTCTCACAAGCGCATCACAGCGAATGCGATAATCTCGCCAGCACCAGCCGCCCAAGAAGCGGGGCGCCGATAAATTCCCGGTAGCGCCGGTCGAGAACGTTTTGCACCGCAAAGAAAAATTTCGTCTTGGCGGCCAGGTCATAGCTGCAATCAAAATCCACCACCGCGTAAGTCTGCACCGCGCCGCGATAAACACCGGAATTGACCGGGAACCCCTCGACGTAACGCAGACGAAGCTGGGTGTTCAAATCTTTGGCCAAATTGCCGCGCTGCACGCTCACGCCGATTTTATGCTGCGGTGCGTTGAGCGAAATGTCGTGCGGCTGCGCCGGACATTGTGGAAAAAAGTTTTTGCTCACATAAGAATAATTGCCGCTGACTTTCCAATTCGCGCCGGCATGATAAGTGAAACTGAAATCCGCGCCGGTCAATGCGATGTCGCCGAAATTGCGATAGGTGAGAATCACCTCCGTTGCGCCGGCCAGCTCTTGCGGCGAAAGCACGCCGAACGGAATTTGTGCTGCCCTATTGACAAGGCCATCGACAATCGCCCCGGCTTGCGCCTGCGCCTCCTCGGTCGTCATGCCTTGCGACGCCAGCGCCTCGGCGAGGGCGGCTTGCGTAGATTGCAGCGCGGCGGCAAGCTGCGGCGCATTCGCAAAAACATTCGGCGTTTCCACGATCAACGGACTGACAAAATTCTCGACGCGCGTGTGATAAACCTCAACCGCCACAAAAAATTTCTCGTTGAGCAGACCTTTATAGCCAGCCTCGAACGTGTTGGTGATCGTCGGCTTGAGCGGCGGCGCATCCAGCACTTCGGCAACCGGCTCAAACCCGGCGGTCGCCGGATTGAACCGGCGCAAATCGCCGGATACGGCGGCCTCAAGCTCCGCCGGCAGCGCCGCTTCCAGAAGCGTTTGCAAATCAGCGGCTGAGCCGGCGATCAAAATTCCCCGCAGAGCCGGCCAGACGGCATTCACCGTCGCCGGAAGATAGCCGGTATTTTGAGCGAACGGCGACAGCATGAGCGGAAGCCCGTCGCCGCCGCGCGCAAACGTCAAGCCGGTTTTATCCGGCACGCCGAAGGCGCGAAGGACGAACGGCGTCTGCGGAATGCTGCCCGAAACCAGATCGAGAAAAAACTGATCCGTCGCCGGCGTGTTGAACGCGCGATTGAAGGTGAAGCGAAGGTTCCGCTCCGCATTTAAATTATACACCAGCGCCGCGCGCGGCGAGAACACCACATCTTTGAGGCGATTATGACGGTCAACTCTGAGCGCGCCGGTGAAATTCAGTTTTCGTGTTAAAGCCGTCTCGGATTGCAAAAACGCGCCAATCTCATTGATATGATTGATGTATTCGTTGCGGCCATAAATCGTGAAGCGGCTGTCGGGGCGCGTTTGCAAATAATCGATGCCGTAGGTGAAGCGCTGGCGGCGGTTGAGAGCAAAACCGTGTTGAATCTGGCTGAGGTACGCGCTCGATTTGTCGATCACCCGCGCGCCGGTCCGCAGCAGATAAGAATAGCCGGATTCGATGCGGTTGATCACGCCTTGCGCGAAAAAATTTTTATACATCACCCGGCCTTGCAAAAAGCCGGAGTAATAATCTTTTGCCTGCATCGCGCCGACGCCGGTCAGCTCGATGTCATCCACCCGGCTCAACCCGCCGGTCAAAATCGCGGTGAGATCCTGGTTGAGGCGAAAATCCACCCGGCCTTCGCCGCCGATTTTTTCGACGTTGAAATCCCGTCCCGGCGCCGGAATTTTATTTCCGTCGATCACAAAAGAATCCGGCTCCTGCGCATCGAAATTTTCCCAGTCTTTGCCGCGATAATATTGGCCGGAAATTTTATAGCCGAGATGGTTGTTGAAACTGCCGGCGTGACGCAGCGAGCCGAAAAATCCGAGCCGCTCGCCGCCGCCGGCGCTCATCGTCGTTCCTTGCGAACCGAACGGCGATTTGGTGATGACGTGCATGACGCCGTTCGCGCTGTTCGGCCCGTACAACGCCGAGCTTGGCCCGGAGACGAGTTCAATGCGCTCGATGTCATCGTTGGTGGTGGAAATCAAATTGAACGCGTTCAAACGCAAAGCCGGCAGCCGCGCGACGCGATGATCCGTGAGCGGCAGCAGCGCGCCGGTGAAAACATTGTTGAATCCGCGCAGCGACACCAGCATTTGATTGAGGCCGGTCGCGGCAAAATCAACCGCCGGCATCGCGCGCAAATGTTCCGCCGTCGTCAGCGTCGAGCGGGTCGCAATATCGCCGGCCTCGATAACGGAAATCGCCGCCGGCGCCGAAAAGATTTTTTTCGGACGCTTGGAGGCGGTAACGGCAATCGGATTGAACTCGATGCCGGTCGGCGACAACGGAATGTCGAGCGCTCGAAACTCGCCCGACGCCAGCACGACGTCTTCAACGGTTCTTTTGGCATAACCAAGATAGGAAACCGTCACCGCATAAAGTCCCGGCGGCAGATTTTGCAGATCGAACTCGCCGTTGGCCCCGGAAGCGGCGCCGCGAGTGATTTTGCCATCGACCGAAACCACTTCGATCGTGGCTTTGGACAAACTCTCATTCGTTTCGGCATCGGTGACAATTCCCTGCAACATGGCCCCGCCGGTGTTGGCCGCGGCGGCGTTGCCGTTGCCGTTCGCGCTGGCGGCGGGAGTGGCTTCGGCTTCGCTTTTTTCATCTGCCGAAATGGCCTCGCCATCGGAATCTGGCGCCGCCGCCAATGTGTCATCCTCGCTCGGCGCCTCCGGCGCTGCAGCTTGATAAACCGTGTCCTTCACGATATAATCCAGCTCGACGCCGTTTTGATACGGCACGCGATGGCCGTTGAGATTGACGAATTTGCTGCTGCAATTCGTGATGGTGATGCCTTCCACTTTTCTCGGAAAAGCCTGCGTGAGCGCCAGCGGCGTCGTGCAATAACGGATGACGCAGTTTTCAAAACGGCTTTGCTCGTCGTTGCTGCTGTCGGTAAACTCAATCCCGATCCAGTCGTTGACCGTGGCCGGATTCGTAATCGTCATGCTGGCTTCATTGAATTCACTGTCATCGGCTGAGGTGAAGACGATGCGGTTCGCCGGATTTCCCAGAGCGCGCAACGTTCCCTTGACTTTGAATGAATAGTATCCGGCAAATTTGATGATCACGCCCGGCTCGATGATCAGCGTCGCGCCTTCGGGAATGACGACGTTGCCGGTGACGACGTAAGGACTGCCGGAGATGGTCCAGCGGCCGGATTGCACGCCGCGAACTTCCGCTGCCAGCGCGGTGAAGGTGTTGCCGATCACTGTTAAAATGATCAAGCCTAAAGGCGTAGCTCTTGCGAACAACCCCAAACGGCTCCGGTTTTGCTTCGCATACATATTTCTTGTCAGGTAAAAGCTTCAGGTGATTGCCGGCGTGAAAGAGAAATTTTAAAAATCTCGCCACTTGAAGTTTCGCCCACTGAATTGGAAATCCCACTGAATTGAGTTGAAAATTTAAATTTCTGTGGGATTTCTATTTCTGTGGGCGGTTTTTATTCTGAGATCATTTAGTAAAATTCTTACTAAATCTACTCATGCAATTGCCGGCGTTGCTCGACTTGCAGCGCATGCTCCAGGACTTCGATGGCGTCCGAGTCGGTTCGGCCTTCGGTGAGGTATTTCTGCGCCACGATGACGCTCAACTCTTCACGATGGGGCGTGGCCAAATTAAAATGCAAAATCGCTTTATAAATTTTCATGGCGTATTCATCGCGGCGGCTCTGCAACAGATAAAGATTGGCCAAAACCGGATAAAACTTGAGCCGCTCCGGATGGCGGGCGAGGTAATTTTCGTAAACTTTCGTCGCCGCCGCATAATCCCCGCGCCACAAATGGAGCCGGGCGCGGGCTGCCGGCGACAACATAAACGCGCCGGCCAGCGGCACAACGATCAACGCCGCCAGGACGCCGCCGAGAAAAAAGAACCCGGAAGAATTTTTTGCGCGGCTCGAGCTCGAACTGTTTTTTTCAAGCCGCGCACGCGCTTGCACCAGGCGTTCGGCGACATCACGATAGTCCGGCTGCAGCAATTGCGTTTTCTCAAAGGCGACCACCGCCTGCACCCAATCGCCGCGATTGAAAGCGGCCAGCCCGGTTTGATAAAGCGAATCTTGCACAGAAGGCGCGAAGCCGGCCGGCGATTGTTGCAGGAGCTTGCTTTCAATTTCTGCAATCAGCCCGGCAACATCGCGGTACGACGGATTGAGACGATGCGCTTTTTTCAACGCCGCCAGCGCGGCGTTGAGATCGTCGCGGTTCATCGCCGTCACGCCTTCGACGTAATAACGCGCCACCAGCGGATTCGTGGCTTCCCGTTCGAGGCCGTTTTGCGCTTCGGTAAGCCGTTTGCGGGCATCACGATAATTCCGGTCGACTGCCACGACGTTTTCAAACGCCGCAATCGCCTGCATCCACAGTTGCGCGCGCAAAGCGGCCTGGCCGGCGGCATAATCTTTCTCCAGCTTCTCATTCCGGGCGGCGGAACTGTCCGTTGCCATCGAGGTCGGAAAAATTTCGGAGGGGTGGCCAAACGGGTTACCGCCGTTTAATTCTGCCTCGTCAGCTTTTGCGCCTGACGTCGGCATAATAAAAATCCCGAGAACACAGCCGGCGATGACAACCAAGCAACAAATCGGCTTGGGGCAACGTAGTGTTCTTTTCATGCAGCTTCTCCAGAGTGACGTAGAGGTATAGCTTCACCTCTTTAAAGTTGCGGAAAATTAAAGGCGGCGCAAGCGCAAGAATAAAGCGCTTGCTTATTGATCGTGGGCGAGCTAAATTGGAGCGTAATTTTCTCGAACGTCATGCTGATTTAAAAGGCACCCGAACATGACTTCCAAAAAACGCTTGCAACAGGCGATGGCGCTTGATTGCCCCGATCGCGTACCGGTGATGTGCCAGTTGGCGCTCGGGCATTATTTTTTGCGCGCCGGCATAAAACCAATGGAAATTTGGTACACTTCCCAAGGTTTTGCCGAAGCGCTGCTCAAGCTGCAAGCGCGTTACAATTTTGACGGCATCCTCGTCAACCTTCCCGGCCGCGATCCCGGTTATGAAAATTTCATTCAGAAAATCGAACTCGGCGCCGGCGAAAACCTCATTCGTTGGAAAAACGGCAACTACACGGCGTTTCCGGATGACGACAATCCGCATTATTACCAGGCCGGCGGCACAAGATATTTTCCAACTTTTCAGGAAATCAAGCCGGAAGAGCTTTACTACGTCGAGCCGTGGGATTTAACCGACATCACTTACCCGTTCACCTGGGGCTTTGAAACCGAACCTCGGCCTTTTGATGATTATTTTCCCGGCTATCATTTTGACACGATCAAATTGGTGAAGGCCAAAGCCGGAGACACTGTCTCCATACACTCGGAAGTTTTCTCGCCGTGGTCGCAGTTTTTGGAGTTGCTCAATTACGAGCACGCGCTGATGGCGATTCTCGATGATCCCGGCAAGGCGAAAGCCTGCCTGGACCGTCTTGCCGATGGCGCCATCGGCCTTGCCAAAAAGCAAGCGGCTTGTGGCGTTGACGCCGTCTTGATTTCTTCCGCCTTTGCCGGCGCGGGTTTGATTTCGCGGCAGCATTATGAAGAATTCGTTTTGCCGTATGAGAAAAAAATCGTTGCGGCGATCAAAAATGTTTTTCCGGCTCTTCCGGTTTACACGCACACTTGTGGCAGCATCGGCGACCGTCTCGATCTGATGATGGCCACCGGCACCAACGGCATCGACACGCTCGACCCGCCGCCGCTCGGCACGGTTGAGCTTGAAGAGGCCAAGAAAATTCTCGCTGGAAAAACTTTTATAAAAGGAAATATCGATCCGGTGAATACGCTGTTGTATGGCGGCCAAGATAAGGTGAGAGATGATGTAAAAAGAAGGTTGGGTATCGGCAAGCCCGGCGGCGGCTATATTTTAAGCTCGGCCTGCTCGGTGGCGCCGCACACGCCGCCGGAGAATATTGAGATACTGGCGCGGTTGGCGGAGGAGTTTGGAAGGTATTAAAATAGTTTTGGGGACTCGACAACGATATCACGGCGATGCAGACGGTTCTCGATCTTGGAGAAAAAATGAATACAAACATTCCCAGCAGAAAACAAACCATCGCGCGTGTGCAGCGCTGGTTGCAGCGACGCAGCAGCCCGCGGTTGCACATGTCGACAATTCTGCTCGCAACGGCGCTGGCCGGCTTCTTCTGTTCTTTTTTGTTGTTGCAACTCGGCATGACGCGAATGGGAATTCGTTATCTGCTTGCCACGGTTTTCGCTTATGCCGTCTTTTTAAGCCTGCTGCGTCTATGGCTTGAATTTTACCGCAAGAAAACAAAACAAGATGGCGCGAATTGGCATGCCCTCGACTTGATTGATCCTAATTTAATTCCAACCGGAGCGGCAAGAGTGGGAACAGCAGGCGTCGATTTTGGCGGCGGTCTATCCGGTGGCGGCGGCGCCAGCCGAAGTTTCGGGCCAAGCTCAGGAGGCTTTGCTGAAAATGCCGGGGGTGGCGGATCAAAAGGCTTTCCTCTCGATTTGGATGTCGATGACTGGTTGATTCCCGTGCTCATCATCGCCGCCATTGGCGGAGCGATTGTCGCCTCGATCTATATCATCGTTTCCGCCCCGGTTTTCCTCGCAGAAATTTTTGTCGATAGCCTTTTGGTAACCGCGCTTTACAAACGCTTGCAGAAATTCGAGCAAAAGCACTGGATGGAAACTGCCATTCAAAGAACATGGCGGCCCGTGCTGATCGTTGCCCTGCTTTTTGTCATCGCCGGCTATTTCATTCAAAAGCTTGCGCCTGAGGTGGATTCCATCGGCGACATTTGGAAATTGTTCATTTCCCCTTAAACTTTTTAAAAGCCTGGCGTGTCTTAATTAAAACTGATCGGGCAAAATATTTTAAGGAGAGAAGGAAATATGCCGGCCAATTATCAACGCCTCAGTCTGCTTGCTTGTCTCGTCGTATCGTTGGTCACAACGAATTTAGTTGGCATGACCCCGCCCGATGATTACTGGCAGCAGTTCGTTCATTATAAAATGAACGTGAGCCTCGATCCCGCCACAAAAATGCTCACCGGCACCTCGAGCATTCTCTACCGCAACAACTCGCCGAATACGCTGGACAAAATTTACATGTATCTCTATCCCAACGCCTTTCGCAACAATGAAACCATTTACGGCCAGGAAGCGCAAAAATTCTATTTTCGCATTTTGTCCAACGAGGAGAACGGCGGCTGGATCGACATCAGCGAGTTTCGGATTTTTCCGCAAAACAAAACGGCGAACGCCGAAACCGCTGTGAGCGCGTTTAAAGTGACCGACACGATTCTCGAAGCGGCTTTGCCGGAGCCGCTGAAGCCGGGCGAGGAGATTCGCATCGAGCTGGCTTTCAAAGAAAAAGTTCGCCTGTTTCAAGATCGCGCCGGTTATCGCGGCAATCAATTCGATTTTGCGCAATGGTATCCGAAAATGTGCGTGTACGATGAAGAAGGCTGGCATCCGGTGCCGTTTCATTTGCAGGGCGAATTTTACGGCGAGTTTGGAACTTTCGAGGTGACGATTGACGTGCCGTTCGATTACATCGTCGGCGCCACGGGCGTCGTCACAGAAGGGGATCCCGGGTGGTCGTTGGTGCAAGTTGACACTTCGCTTTCGCCGGCAGATTGGGAAAAGAAATATGCCGCAATGAAAAAAAGTATTGCCGAAAAAATGAAAGAGCTGCCGAGGCGGCGCGTGTCTTTTCGCGCCGAAAACGTGCACGATTTTGCCTGGATCACCTCATCGGATTTTCTTTACGAACGCGGCGAATACGACGGCATCCCGATTCACGCGCTTTTTCGCAGCTACGCCAAGCCGCGCTGGACGAAAGTGGTAACCGAGCGCGGCCGGCGGGCGCTGGAATGGCTCTCCGATAAATTTGGCCGTTATCCGTATCCGCAGCTTACAATCACACACGGCTTGCTCGGCGGCGGGATGGAATATCCCATGCTGGTGATGAACGCCTCGGAAAGCGAGGGGCTTATTCTCCACGAAGTCGGCCACATTTATTTTTACGGCATCTTCGGCAACAACGAACAAAAGGAGGCTTTTCTCGACGAGGGTTTTACCTCGTTTCAAACCAGTTGGTACATGGAGACGCGCTACGGCAAGTGGGGTTATGATCGCGAGGCAGCCATGAAAAATGCGACGTGGTTGCAGCGCCACCGGCCGCAAGTGACGAGCAATGTCGGCAACCGCAACTTTGCGCACTTTTACATGAACAGCGGCTACAACGAGCCGATCTCGCGCTATGCGTATCAATACAAAGACGGCCTCGGCTACAGCGTCAACGCCTACACCAAAGGCGCGATCTTTTACGAGATGCTGCGCTACGTCGTCGGCGAAGAAACTTTTCAAAAGATTTGCCACGAGTATTTTAACCGCTGGGCGCTCAAACATGTCAACGAAGCGCGTTTCAAAAAAGTTTGCGAAGAGGTGAGCGGCATGGATTTGGATTGGTTTTTTCAGCAGTGGCTGCACGAAACCAAAACCGTGGATTACCGGCTCGGCGGCGTCAAGAAAATGCGAATGGCAAACGGCGAATGGCAAACCGAAGTCGAGATCGCACGCAACGACGAGGGCATCATGCCGGTCGAGGTGGAATTGACGCTCGCTGATAACGAAAAAGTTCGTCAACGCTGGGATGGCAAGGAAAATAAGGGGGCGCTCATTTTCACGACCGCGACGGAGCCGCGCCACGCCGTGCTCGACCCAGAGGATCAAATCATGGACAAAAGCCGTATCGGCCACGGCAATTTGCGCGTCGAGTTTTATCCCGACTATCCCCGCATGAATTACAACCCGCCCGATGCTTACGTGGTGACGTGGAAGCCGAGCTTCTGGTACAACGACATCGACGGCTTGCGATTCGGCGCGCGCTTCAATGGGCGTTACCGCAACAGCCGCTTATTGTCGCTGGCGGGCTGGTACGGCCCCAACTCATCCGAACTCGATGGCCGCTTTAGTTTCAGCAACCAGCTCGGCAGCCGCACGAATTATCAGATTAACTTGACGAAATTGGAGGGCCGCATCATCGGCGATGCGAGCCTGCGCGCGTTTTGGGCGAAACGACTGACAACCCCGCCGGCTTTCAATTTGGCGGTCGGTGTGAATTATACCGAATTGCCCAACGACAAAGTCGAGTACGCTTTTCGGCGCGTGGAGGTTGGCCAAAACATCATTGCCGCGCCCACGTGGAGCGTTGGTAAAGTGAACCAAGCTTATCTGACTTTCAACGTGAATCCGCGCGGCATGAAATGGCGCAGTTTGTTGAATTATGAAGTTCGCCACGCCGACGGCGCTCTTGGCAGCGATGCGACCTTCACGCGCTTGCAAGGCAGCTTCAATTTCTGGATTCCGATTGAACGCAGCGATGGGATTTATTTGCGATTGTTTCAAGGCGCTTTTTTGCGCGAGCAAGACGACAAGCCGCTCGAGCATCTTTTCTACGCCTTCGATGCCAGCCCGCGCGAGCAATTCGACAGCTTCTATTTGCGCAGCCGCGGCGCATTTCCGGCGGAGGCGCATTATCATCGCCCCGGCGGCGGCAATCTGCGCGGCTATTTCGATCAGCCCGAGCGCGCCGGCAAAAGTTTGTTGGCGGCGAATCTCGAATTGCGCAAAGCCCTGCGCATGCCCATTTTGGGCCGTCTGCTCGCGCCGGTGTTGGGCAATTCCACGCTGTCCGCATTTTTTGATGGCGGCCGGCTGGAAAATTTACGCGACAACTCACAAACGCTGGCCGACGCCGGACTCGGCATCACTTTCAACAAGGTCGTGCCCGACAAATGGTACTCATTCATTCTCGGCACGAGTTATACAATTCGTTTGAATTTTCCGATTTGGGTGAGCCAGCCGCGAATAAATGAAAACGAACTGAAATTTCGCTACGTGCTGAGTTTTCAACCGGCGCTGTAGGCGTAATCGTCCCGGCTACCGATCTTCAATCATTCAGGGCCAATCCGGCAAAGGATTGGCCTTTTTATTTGGCTTCTTCCAATTTTTGACGAACAACTTTTCTCTTGACATGCAAGCGTCAATCCATTATTTTCAAGTGCGGGCACTACGCGCGCGGATTAAACTGACAAGGTCAAATTTATAAAAGCAAAATAATTTTTCGGTGGGATGAAGTGAATCATAAAGAACTTATAGCCTTGCTCCGACTGCTTGTTGTTCCCGGCATCGGGCCGGTGCGCGTGCGGGCTTTGGTGGGCCATTTTCGCTCAACCGAGGCGGCGTTATCCGCGCCGGTTCATGCCCTAAGCCAGGTTGCAGGCATCGAGCGGACGTTGGCGGAAAATATTCGCCAAGCCGACAATCCAGCGCTTGCGCAACAGCAGATTGATTTGGCGGAACGGCATGGATGCCGCTTGTTGACGTTTTGGGATGCGGAATTTCCAACGATCTTAAAAAAGATTTACGATCCGCCGGTTTTGCTCTTTGCCAAAGGTGATTTGCGCGCGGATGACGAATCGGCCATCGCGATTGTTGGAACGCGAGTGCCGACCGAGTATGGCAAATTAGCGGCAGAACGTTTGACGGCGGCGCTTGCTTCACGCCGGATGACGATCGTGAGCGGCCTGGCGCGCGGCATCGATACGGTGGCGCATCAGACCGCCATCAAATCCGGCGGACGAACCATCGCCGTGCTCGGTTCCGGCTTGGACATCATTTACCCGCCGGAAAATCACCGGCTGGCGCAGGAGATTGCCCAGCATGGCGCGCTCGTCTCCGAATATTTTTTCGGCGCCAAACCCGACGCCGTAAATTTCCCGCGGCGCAATCGCATCATCAGCGGCTTGGCTTACGGTGTGCTCATCGTCGAAGCCGGCGAAGAAAGCGGCGCGCTCATCACCGCGCAAACCGCGCTCGAACAAGGCCGCGAGGTGTTCGCCATGCCCGGCAGCATTTTTAGCCCGAAAAGTCTCGGCCCTCATCGACTGATTCAAGACGGCGCCAAGCTGGTTATGAGTATTGATGATATTCTATCAGAACTGCCGCAGCAACTCGACATGTTTTCCAAGTCGCCGGCAGCAGAACCGCTCCCAGTTTCGCTGAATGAACTCGAACAAAAAATCATGACATTGCTTTCGCATGAGCCGATTCATATTGATTTATTGGCGCGACAGGCGGGTTTACCGACGGCGCAACTGCTTGCGGCTCTGCTCGAACTCGAGTTCAAAAATGCCGTCAAACAACTGCCGGGGAAATCTTTTGTCAAACTTGCCTGAAAATTATAGAAAAAAACGTTGACTGAATCTCAGATGATTTGTATATTTATAAGTTCGGTAAATTTAAGGCCTAATGAATTTTTCGGGGAGTTAGACCCAATTGGTAAGGCATCCCGTTTGAGCGGGATAGGCTTATTAATTCGGAGGGCTAGACCTAATTGGTAAGGCGGCGGTCTTGAAAACCGCTGGGCTTATCACCCTTGGGAGTTCGAGTCTCCCGCCCTCCGCGAGTATTTGCTCATTGTCAAACTTCAACAAATTATCGGCATGCGTCTTGTCGAATTTCATCGCCCTCTCGATGATGAGAATGCTCTTCGAGTACGATTTGAAGTGGAGCATGGGCAAGTTCTAAAGTTTATCGTGCAACTTGAATGTCGTTTTGGTGGCGATGAAGATTGGACACCAGTGGTTAGATACGATACGGCGCATGGCTTCGCTCATTGTGATAGGGTGCATCCTTATCGGGAACCCGAAAAAAATCCGATGCCGGCGAGTGATTATAAGGAAGCCTTGAACTTTGCAATGAGTGACTTGGTTAACAATTGGGTAGAATACCGCATGAGGTATGAAAAATGGCTGAAGCAAAGATAGATACACCGGCAAGCGCCGTCGAGAAAAACATTCTGCTCACTGGCGAAGTGATGCGGTATTTACTCGAGAATCCGCAGGTGTTCAATGCTTTACCTGACAAATTTGAATTGGTGATCTTGCCCGAAGATGACCCCGAGATGCGTCTTTATAACTTGGCGTTACTGGACAAATTTGAAAGCGAAGGCAAACCGATTGTGTTTGCGCGCCTCAAGTCACAGCAAGAGAAAATATCGAGCAAATTCAGACCAAGTCTATTTGTTCCAGTTCCAATCGCGGCATGATAAGCAAGGATGCTAGCGCATCCCAAAAGCGCTAGGGTTTGGGCTTTTGACCCATGGAAGCCTGAATTTCCCGCCCTACGCAAAAGTATAAATTTTCAATTGAAAATTTATACTTGTCAATTTAACACCCGGAGAGGTGCCTGAGTGGCCGAAAGGAGCCGCCTGCTAAGCGGTTGTAGTGACAAAATCGCTACCCAGGGTTCGAATCCCTGCCTCTCCGCTTCATTCAAAATTTTAAATTGAAAATTTCCAATTTAAAATTTCACAATGACGACGCTTTGTTTATGATCGCAGTTCGCTTCGCGCCCAGCCCCACCGGTTATTTGCACATCGGCGGCGCGCGCACGGCAATTTTTAACTGGCTCTTTGCAAAAAAACACGGCGGCAAGTTTTTCCTGCGCATCGAAGATACCGATCTGCAGCGCTCCGGTGAGGAGATGACGCGCGCCATCCTCGACAGCTTGACCTGGCTGGGTTTGGATTGGCAGGGCGAGCCGGTTTATCAGTCGCAGCGTTTTCCGATTTATCAAAATCAGGCGCAGTGGCTGGTTCGGCAAAAAAAGGCCTATCGCTGCTTCTGCTCGCCGGAAGAAATCAATGCCGCGCGCGAGCGCGCCAAAGCCGCGAAGCAGAATTTCAAATACGACGGCCGCTGCCTCAAACTGAGTCAGCAGGAGATCGAGCAACATCTTGCCGCCAACAAGCCGTTCGCCATCCGCTTTGCCGTGCAGCCCGGCGGCTCAACTTCGTTCAAAGATGAGATTCGCGAGGAGGTCAGTTTTGACAACGATGTGATCGACGATTTTGTGATCCTGCGTTCAGACGGCGTGCCGACTTATCATTTGGCCGTGGTCGTCGATGATCACGAGATGGGCATTACACATGTGATTCGCGGCGAAGATCACATCTCGAACACGCCCAAGCAAGTGCTCTTGTATAACGCCTGCGGTTGGCCGCTGCCGGTTTTCGCCCACGTGCCGTTGATTCTCGGTCCCGACAAGTCGCGGCTGAGCAAGCGGCATGGCGCCACTGCCGTCGGTGAGTATGCCGTCAAAGGCTTTCTGCCGGAAGCGCTGTTCAATTTTTTGGCGGTGCTCGGCTGGTCGCCGGGAGATGATCGTGAAAAACTGGCCAAAGAAGAATTGATCCGGCTGTTCGATCTCTCCGGCATCTCAAAAAGCGGTGCGGTCTTCGACGAGAAGAAGCTCGAATGGATGAACGGCCAGTACATGAGCATGACGCCGGTCGAACGGCTTGCGCCTCTCGTGGAAAAATCTTTCATCGATTCAGGCGCAGCCGCCGCGGCAAAATTGCAAAATGAACGCGAGTATCTGCTGCAAGTTCTCGCGCTGCTAAAACCCAAGGTCAAATTGATTCCGGATTTTGCCGCGTTTGGCGCGTATTTCTTCCGCGATCCGGAACAATATGAAGAAGCGGCGCGTTTGAAACATTGGCAGGATCCGAAAACGCCGGAATATTTGGAAAAATTAGCGGCGCGCTTGGCGGCATTAAGCGAATTTTCACCGCAGAAAACCGAAGAGGCGCTGCGGCATCTGGCAGATGAATTGAGCCTCACTGCCTCAAAGCTGATTCACCCGGCGCGTCTGGCGATCAGCGGTTTCAGCGTCGGCCCCGGCCTTTTTGAAATGATCGCGTTGCTCGGCCAAGATCGCGTTGTGCACCGTTTGCAGAAAGCCGTTAAAGTGCTCAAAGCAAAATGAGCGAGCAAATGGCAAATTGCCTTGGGGTGTCGTCCAACGGCAGGACTCCAGACTCTGGATCTGGCTATCTAGGTTCGAATCCTGGCACCCCAGCTCTTGTTATGAAGTTTTAATTTGGAAGTTTGGCGCATTCGTCTAGTGGTTAGGACGCTGGCCTCTCACGTCGGTAACACGGGTTCGAATCCCGTATGCGCCACTTTGTGGAAGATGGATGATTGAAGGATGGAAAATAGATGATAGAAAATAAAAACCCAGATCAAATTAAGGTTTGACTTTTTCGGAAAATTTATCTATTTTGTTTTTAACATGCGCCCGTAGCTCAACTGGATAGAGCGCTTGGCTACGGACCAAGAGGCTGAGGGTTCAAGTCCTTCCGGGCGTACTCATGAAAGCGGCGGGCTCCCGACCTGCGTTTGAAATTTATAAAGAGAATCGGGATTCCGGTCGCTTTAACTATGCCGGGGCAATCAACATGACGCACGATCATTGGATGCAATTCGCCTTGAAAGAAGCGGAAAAGGCGCTAGCGAAGGGCGAGGTGCCGATCGGTGCAGTCGTGGTGATGGAGAATCGAATTATCGGGCGGGGACACAATCTCGTCGAAACGCTGCAAGACGCCACCGCCCATGCCGAAATGCTGGCGCTGACCGCTGCTGAAGGCACGCAGGCAAGTTGGCGGCTGGAAGGCGCGACGCTGTACGTGACAGTCGAGCCATGCCCGATGTGCAGCGGCGCGGTGTTGTTATCGAGAATTTCGACGCTCGTTTACGGAACTGAAGAGGCGCGTTTCGGCGCCTGTGGGTCGGCCAGCAATGTCATCGCTAAAAACCCTTTTGGCCCGCCGGTGGAATTGGTTGTCGGCGTCAAACGGAATGAATGCCAGGCGTTGCTGCAAGAGTTCTTCAAAAAATTGCGGCAAAAATAATTACTGCAGTGTTACTTTAATTTCGTAGTCTTGCCCCCTTGTGGGGCATTGTTGCAACCGCGAATGTATTGGCTTCGACAGCGGCCCACAAGGGGCCGGGACTACAAAAACTATGGTAACAGCGTAC
>Ga0187892_10002890_pt1 | contig 32785 bp, 34 predicted proteins | sample MA1701073metaG_FD_139345 | JGI IMG/M metagenome (GOLD analysis project Ga0187892, IMG submission 139345) | Bio-ooze microbial communities from a basaltic lava cave in the Kipuka Kanohina Cave System on the Island of Hawaii, USA - MA170107-3 metaG ...
CCGAGCGCGCCCGCCGCGCCCAGCGCCGTCGCCGTAGCCGCGCTTCCCGTCAGCGCGTATCCCGCCATGAATCCGACCGCCGCCGTCGCGAGGCTCGCCTGCCAGACCGCCCGCGCCTCCACGCTCGCGTGGATCGCCTCGAGCGCCCCCGCGGCGCGCTTGAGGTAGTCCTCCTCATAGCGGCGCGCGATCGCCATGAGCGCCTGCGCCGCCGCGTAGCCCGCGATCGCGAGCGCCAGCGCCACCGTCAGCGGCACGACGAGCGTCATTCGCCCATCCCGAAGAGCCCGATCAGCCGCGCGCGCTCCCGCTGGTCCACCTTCTGCAGGAACCGCGGCACCGACCCGGTCGCCGCCAGCGCGCCCTCCTCGTCCGCCTTGTACAGCTCCTGCATGCTGATCGTCTGCCCCTCGATGCCGGTGACCTCCGACACGCTCGTCACCCGCCGCTCGCCCCGGCCGCCCGCGCGCGACAGCTGCACGACCACGTTGATCGCCGACACCACCTGCCGCCGGATCGCGCTCGACGGCAGCTCGTACCCCGCCATCAGCGTCATGTTCTCGATCCGCATCAGCGCGTCGCGCGGCGAGTTCGCGTGCACCGTCGTCATCGATCCCAGATGCCCCGTGTTCATCGCCTGGAGCATGTCGAACGACTCGTCGCCGCGGCACTCGCCGACGATGATCCGGTCCGGCCGCATCCGCAGCGCGTTGATCACCAGCCGGCGGATCGGGATCGCGTTCTTCCCCTCGAGGTTCGCCGGCCGCGCCTCGAGATACACGCAGTTCGGGTGCTCGAACCGCAGCTCGTGCGTGTCCTCGATCACGACCATCCGCTCGTGCTCCGGGATCAGCCCCGCGAGCGCGTTCAGGAAGCTCGTCTTGCCGGTCCCCGTGCCGCCCGACACGATCACGTTGAGCCGCGCCTTCACGCACCAGCGCAGCATCTCCGCCGCCTCCGCCGGCACCGAGCCGATCTCGACGAGCCGCTCCAGCGTGAACGGCCGCCGCGAGAACTTCCGCAGCGTCATCACGCACCCGCCGATCGCCACCGGCGGGATCACCGCGTTGATGCGCGTCCCGTCCTTGAGCCGCGCGTCCACCAGCGGCGACGTCTCGTTCAGGTGCCGCCCCAGCGGCGCCAGGATCCGCCGCACCGTCTCGATCAGGTGGTCCTCGTCCAGGAACGCGCGCTCGATCCGCTCGATGCCCGCGCCCGCCCGCTCGACGAGGATCCGGTCCCAGCGGTTGACCATCACCTCCGTGACCGACTCGTCCTTCATCAGGTCCTCGAGCGGCCCGAGCCCGAGGATCTCGTCCACCATTTCCTTCTCGAGCGACGCGTCCGTCAGGCCCGCGGGGCGCGCCTCGCCCACAGCCGACGCCGCCTCCCGCACGAGCCGCTTGAGCACGTCGCGCAGCTCCCCGTCGTTCGCCGACCCGCGGAGCAACCGCTTCACGTCGGGATGGTCGACGAGGAACTCGCGGATCTTCGACTTGTAGCCCGCGGCCCGGTTGTTCAAGGGAGTCGGAGCCGCCACCGGGAGGGGTGGGGAGGCTCCGACCCGTGGAGACGCCGCCCGGGGTGCCGGGCGGACGTCAAGAATGCGCAGATGGCACGTGCCGACGCGCAGGGGCTCGCCCGACGTCCACGGCGCCTCGCCCTTCACGCGCGCCGCGCCGACGTACGTTCCCGCGCGGCTGTCGTAGTCGCGCACAACGTAGCCGGCGCCGGTCCAGCCGATCTCGCAGTGGTGCGGCGCGACGCCGGTGAACTCCAGCACCACGTCGTTCGTCGGATCGCGGCCGATCGTCACGGTGCCGCGGCCGATCTGCGCCTTCGCCTCGGCGCCGGACTTCGCCTCGCGGATGACGAGCGTGGGCATTACGAGACCTCCTGTGGCGGAAGATCGAAGATCGGAGATCGAAGATCGGAGCGGAGCGGGCGGGAGCCCCCTCTGATCTCCGATCTCTGATCTTTCATCTCTCGCCGCATGGCGTCTAGCGCTCCTTCAGGCCCGGAACCAGGTCCGCGGCGTCGAGCGGCGCGATCGCCGCCGTCTGTCCGTCCGTGCGGCTGCGCAACGCGAGATGCGCGTGCCCGCGCGCCTGAAGCGCGGCGATCCGCAGCGCCTCCTCCGCCGTCACCGCGAGCGTCACGACGTGGCTCACGGCCTCCTTCGGGTCGCCCTCGTAGCGCGCGTTCGTGCGGACGTCGACGGCCAGCACCGCGCGGTTCTGCATCAGCATCACCGTCCGGGTGATCGTCGTCTCGTCCCCCTTGCCGCCCGCTCCGATCAGGTACTTCACCTTGACGTCGAACGTCCCCATGACGTCGACCTTCTGGCCCGGCCGCAGGAGCCCCGCGACGCTGCCCGGCGCGTCGAGCGCCAGCGCGACCGCGTGCGTGTCGGGGTACCGCAGCTGCCCCTCGATCTCCGCGGGGGCGGACGCCGGGTTCGACTCGACCGCGAGCGCCAGGATCGGCTCCCCCTCGCGCACCGCCGTGCGCAGCGCGCGCCCGAGGAGCATCGTCTTCTGCGACTCCTCGACGTGCGCGCCGGTCGCGTAGTCGGCCGGGATGTCGCGCGTGTCGAGGTGCGCGGGCTCGAGGCGCGTGCCCGCCTTCAGGTCCTTGCGCGCCACGACGACGCGCGTCATCGCCTGCGCCTCGCCCGCGGGGGTCGAGGGCCGGCTCATCACCATGGCCATCGCCGCGAACCCGAGAACGCCCAGGATGAGCGCCGCGGCGAGCGCGATGCCGTTCTTCATCGCTAGTCGCCCAGCTGGACGAGCATCCGGCCGAGCGTCAGCCCGACCACGAGCACCGTGAACGCGAAGAGTGCAACCGTCATCTCGCCACCTCCGTGGGCCTTGTTCGACGGGGAGGAGGTTCCCTTCAGACCGGGAACGGATTCGCTCCGCGGCGGCATCGTGCGCGCACAGGATCCCCCTTCAGCGCAGGCGGATTTCGCTGTACGACGCCCGGATCCGGACCGGCCCGCCGACCATGGGGAACGGCGGCGCCTCGGTCGCGGTCTTGAACGCGACCCGGCGCAGCTCGCGCGGGGGCGCGTAGCCGGCGGCGCGGCAGGCGCGCTCCTCGGCCGCGTCCAGCGACGTCCCCTCGCTCCCCGCATGGCGGCGCGCCAGCTCCGGCAGCGCCGCATACGTCCGCTGCCGCGCGAAGTTCACGCCGAAGAGCCAGAGCATCCCCTGGATCGCGACGAGCACGAACGGCAGCGCGATCAGGAGCTCGACGGACGCGGCGCCTTTGCGTCTCACTCGTCCTCGTCCTCTTCCTCGTCCCCGGCCTGCGCGGCGGGCACGTTCATGCGCCCCTCGATCGCCGCGTTCGTGTCCTTCGTCCCGACGATGAGCGACACGATCTCGCGCCCCAGCCCCGCGGCCGCCATCACGCACGCGAGCGCCAGGAGCGCCACCACGATGATGAGGCCCACCGATCCTTCGCCCCGGTCCTTTCGCGTCATGGCACGAGCCTCCCGGCCCAGTCGGGCTCCTTCGCGGGCCACGCGGCCGATTCCGCGCGCCGCTCCACCCCGTCGGCGCCCTGCTGCCACACGACGACCTCGAGGCGCTTCGACTCGAAACCCGGCGCGGGCTCTATGCCCGCATCCGTCTCGACAAACCAGTCGCGCGGCACGCGGACGTCGACCCGCGCCGCGCCGTTCCCCCTCGCGACGCGCTCCGCCTCGGCGCGCACGACGCCGGCCGTGCGGCGGGCGATCATCCGCGCCGCCTCCGCGCCGCCGCCGAGCTCCCGGAGCCGGTCGATGTGGCGCAGGCGCTCGGCGAAGACCTCCGCCGCGCTGCGCGCCGCCGCATCGGCGGTCACCTGCCGCCGCACGTAGTCGCCCGAGGCGCTTCCCATGCCGGCCGCGCCGAGCCCGGCCGCCAGCACGACGAGCGCGACCATGAGCATCCACACCAGGGCGCTCCCCCGCCTATTCATCATGCGCCACCTTCGGCGGATGCTGCGCCCGGATCGTCGACTCCCGGACGAACGGCAGAGGGAAGAGCGGCTCCATCCGCACGCGGACGTCCACCCGTGAATGGGAGGGGGAGGTATGGACAGTGGTTGAGGTTGCCGGGTATCCGATCCGGCTTGCGGACTCGGCCTCTCGGCCGGCCGCCCTCCTCCTCTCTGCCTCGTCCGAAGTCTTCTGCTCCAGCACGCGCGACGCGCGATACGCCCCGAGCTCCGCCGCGTGGCGGCCCGACATGAACAGGGCCGTCTGCAGCGCGCCAAGCATGATCACGATGCCCAGCAGCAGCACCGGCAGGATCTCGAGCGCCGATCCGCGTCGCCGCATAGGTCGCCGTCGCGATTCGCCTGGACTAGTTGATCTTGATCTTGTCGACCTTCTCGCCGAGCTTGTTGACCTTCTCGGTCGACTTGCCGAAGAGGTTGTTGATCGACACGCCCAGCGCCTGGGCCGCCGTCACGCACACCAGCACCACCAGCGCCAGGACGATGAGGTAGCTCACCATGCCTTCGCCGCGGACCTTCTTCTTGCTCATCCAAATCCTCCTTTGTTTGTAGGCACTCCCTTCTTCGCCCGTCTGCGCAGTTCCTTCACACGGATTCTTCACTCACCCATCGGCCTTGTGTTGCACAAAATCCACATATCGTAAGCTGTTAATCACAAGCGACTTACAACGACAGTGATGCGTAAATACCACATATCAGGCCTGCCGCGTCCCGGCGCCATGCGCAAGTCGTTTGGCCGCAACGGGCTGGAGTCGACGCAGTGGCACAGTCCTTGCAATGCATCAGGCTTGGGAGGGACGCGCACATGAGTGGAGGCCCGGACACTATCCTCGGCGGGGTGCAAAAGGAGTTTCCGACCACGATCTGGTCGTCGATCTTCCAGTCGCCCGACCGCACCTCCCCGCGGTTCCGCGAGAAGATCGAGCGGCTCGTTGCGCGCTACTGGAAGCCGATCTACCGCACGATCCGGATCACCTGGGGGTCCGACAACGAAGACGCGAAGGACCTCACGCAGGCCTTCCTCTTCATGATCGTCGAGGACGACTTCGTCGGGCGCTTCTGCCCCGCGAAGGGCCGCTTCCGCTCCTTCATCAAGGCGGCGCTCCAGCACTTCATGGCCGATCAGGAGAAGGCGCGCCAGCGCCTCAAGCGAGGCGGCGGCCGGCGCCTGCTCTCGCTCGACGCCGCGGAGGACGCGTCCATCGACCCCGAGGACGCGCGCGGCACGCCCGACGACGTGCTCGACCGCGAATGGGCGGACGCGCTGCTGGAGGAGAGCATCGACGAGCTGCGCGAGGCGCTCACGGCCGAGGGGCACGCGAACTGGTACCGCGTCTACGAGGCGATCGATCTCGCCGACGGCAAGGTGTCGTACCGCGGCGCCGGCCAGAAGCTCGGCCTCACCGAGTCCGACGTGACGCACTACCTGCACGCCGCGCGACGCCGCCTCCGCACGATCATCCTGGGGCGCGTCGGCGAGTATTCGCTGTCCGAGGACGAAGCCTACGATGAGCTCCGCACCGTCTTCGCCGGCTAGCGCGCGCCGCGCGCGGCTCGCCCGCGCCCGCCGCAGCCTCGCGGCGGAGGACCGCCTCATGCTCGGCCAGATCGCCGTCGAGCGCGGCTTCCTCGACGCCGAGGAGCTCGACGCCTACCTCGCGACGCAGCGTTGCCCCAACGGCGAGGACGGCCCCCGCCAGCCGATCGGCGCGCTCCTCCTGCGCGAAGGCGTCCTCACGTCGAGCCAGGTGGTCGACCTGCTGCGCGAGCAGCGCCGCCGCAATCTCCGCTGCCTCTTCGAGGACTGGACGGAGAGCGCGCCCGACGACGCGCTCAAGCTCCTCACCGACCCCGCGCGCCACGTGGACGGCTTCGTGCTCGTCGAGCGCATCGGCGAAGGCGGCATGGGCGTCGTGTGGAAGTCCTGGGACACGAAGCTGCGCCGCTGGGTCGCCGTCAAGGTGCTCCACGGCGAGAGCGGGCCCGAGATCGCCCGCTTCATGCGCGAGGCGTACGCCGCCGGCCGCCTGCGCCACCCGGCCATCGTGCCGGTCCACCGCGTCGCCGAGTCCGAGGGACGCCCGTACCTCGTCATGGACTACATCGAGGGCGGCTCGCTCGACGGCCGCACGCTCGCGCCGCCCGACGCCGCGCGCCTCGTCGTGCAGGTCGCGCGCGCCGTCGCGTACGCGCACCGGCGGGGCGTGATCCACCGGGACCTCAAGCCGGCGAACCTCCTCACCGACCGCGCGGGGCGCGTCTACGTCACCGACTTCGGGCTCGCCAAGTTCGGCGACACGGCGTCGCGCGAGCACAAGAAGCCCGCCGGCCTGCGCACCGTCACGGGCGCCGCGATGGGGACGCCCGCCTACATGCCCCCCGAGCAGGCGCTCGCGCGGCCGCTGGAGATCGACGTGCGCAGCGACGTCTACGGGCTCGGCGCGACGCTCTACCGGCTGCTCACGGGGCACGCGCCGTTCGCCGGCGGGTCGCCCGCCGAGATCATCCTCAAGGTCCTGCGCGAGCCGCCCCGGCCGCCGCGCGCGATCGACGCGGCGATCCCGCGCCCGCTCGAGGCGATCGTCCTCAAGTGCCTCGAGAAGGGTCGCGACCGGCGCTACCAGGACGCGGACGCGCTCGCGGAGGATCTCGACCGCTTCCTGCGCGGCGAGCCCGTCGAGGCGCGCACTTCGGTCATGCTCCGCGCCGTGTCGCGGATGAAGCGCGTAAAGCTGCGCCTTGCGGGCGCGGCGACGGTCGCCGTCGTCTCTTTCGTCGCCGCCCTCGCGCTGACGGGCGCGTTCCGCCGCGAGGCGCCGCCCCCCGCCGACGCCGGCCTCCCGCGGACGCTCGAGTCGCGCGGACGGCTCCACATCGAGATCGGCGACCTGCGCCGCGCGAAGGGCGAGGATCCCGTCGAGTCGTACCGCGCCGCGGTCGACGATCTCTCGGCGGCCATCCGCGTCCAGCCGCGCGCCTCCGCCCACGCCGCGCGCGCCGAGGCCTGGGAGCGGCTCGCCGCGCTGCGCACGTCCGCGGGGCGCGATCCGGCGGAGGAGCGCCGCGAGGCCGCGAAGGACTACGGGGCGGTGCTCGCGATCGATCCGACCGACCCGGCCGCGCGCGCAGGACTCCAGCGCGTGCGCTAGCGCCGCCGGCCTTCGCTCTCGAGCAGGGCGCGGAACACCGGCTCCGGCACGTAGCCCCGCACGACCTTCTTCCACCCGCGCGGGCCGACCAGCCCGCGCACGAAACTCGACGACACCTCCGCCAGCTCGCGCGGCGGGAAGAGGAAGACCGTCGTGATCCGCGCGTTCAGGTCGCCGTTGACGTTGCGCATCGTCGACTCGAACGCGTAGTCCGCGCCGTTGCGGATCCCGCGCAGGATGTAGCGCGCCCCGATCGATCCCGCGTAGTCGATGAGGAACCGGTGCGCGAACGAGTCCACGCGCACGTTCCGGAAGGGGCGCGCCACCTCACGGAGCAGGGTCAGCCGCGTCTCCAGCGGGAAGGTCTCGCGCTTTTCCGGGTTCTCGCCGATCGCCACGACGAGCCGGTCGAAGAGCCGCGACCCCTCGCCGATCATCCAGAGGTGCCCGTTCGTGATCGGGTCGAAGCTCCCCGCGTAGACCGCCGTGCGCATCGCACCATCGTAGGAAATGCCGGGCTATAATCACAACGGCGGATGAGCAGCGCACCGGGTGAACAGATCGGCCGGATCCTGGTCAACGGAGGGAGGATCACCGAGGAGCAGCTCCAGGAGGCGCTGCGCGAGCAGGCCGAGGCCGCGGACCGGGGCGAGGCGCTCCAGATCGGCCAGATCCTCCTGCGCCGGGGCCTCATCACCACGGAACACTTCCTCGGGGCGCTCAAGCAGCAGGGGCGCGCCCTCCTCACGTGCGCCGCCTGCCAGCGCCGCTACACGATCGAGCAGTTCGCTCAGCCATCCCAACATCGTCCCGATCCACGACATCGGCTCCTCCGAGGAGTCGGTGTACTTCACGATGGAGTATGTCGAAGGAGAGACGCTCGACGCGCGCATCTCCCGCGGGGGGCTCGGCGACGAAGCGGGCCTGCAGATCGTCGAACAGATCGCGCGCGCGCTCCACAAGAAGGACCGTTACGCCACCGCCGCGGAGTTCGCCGACGACATCGGGCGATACCTGCGCCAGGAGTCGGTGATCGCGCGCGTGCCGCCGCGCCCCAGACGCTGGCTCGCCCCCGCCGCCGCCGTCCTGGCGCTTGCCGCCGCCGCCGCCGTCGTCGTCGCGGTACGGGGCGGGCCGGCCGAGCCCCCGCCGAAGAAGGTCGATGTCGGATTTCGGATTTCGGCCGCGGTGACCGAGCTGGAATCTGACATCTGAAATCTGAAATCGGGCCTAGTCATCGTCCACCAGCGCGTACTCCGCCGGGTAGCGGGCCCGCCATCCCTTCATCGCATGCCACACGATCCGGTTGAGCGCGTCCTCGTCCGCCTCATCCAGCTCGTCGAGCGCCAGCTCCATCGACTTCTGCGCCCACCGCCGCTGCTCCGGATCGCGGATGTCGTCGAGCTTCGCGTTCGTCTCGTCGAGCGCCACCGCCGCCGGCCGGCACCGGTACGGCGCCAGGTCCGCCGCCTCCACAAAGCAGTCCCGCATCGGCGTCGCGCTCGCGTCCATCTGGTTCATCGGCGGCAGCCCGAGCACCAGCTCGATCGTCCGCACGAGGCTCGTCTGGTTGTACTCCGTGCGCACGACCGCCCGGCGTTTCGTGTACGGGCTCACCACGAACGCGACCGTCCGCCGCCCGTCGACATGGTCGAAGCCCCCCTGCGGATCGTCCTCAACGACAAAGATGCACGTCTTCGCCCAGAACTTGCTCTGCGACACCGCCTCGACGATCCGTCCGAGCGCCAGGTCGTTGTCCGCCACGCACGCGCGCGGCGTGGGCGACCCCGGCCTCGTACCGACCGTGTGGTCGGCCGGCAGCAGCACCATCGCGAGATTCGGCAGCCCGCGCTCGCGAAGCTCGGCCAGGAACTGGTCGGCGCGGTACTGGTCCGTCACCGTCAACGGGAAGCCGATCGCCGTGGGGCAGACGTGCGGCTCCAGCGTCTTGATCGTGGCCGTCCCCCGGATCTCGATCTTCCCCGCGCCGCTCCGGTAGTCCTCCAGGCACTCCTTGTAGGTCGGCGCCTCCTTGCGGCCGTCCTTCCACCGCACCGTCGCCTTGACGAACTCGCCGTAGACCCGCAGCGACTTGCCCCGCGCCAGCGCGTTGTCCCAGAGGAACCCGCTCGGCGCATACGCCAGCGAGTCGCCGCCGTCGTAGGGGTAGCTCCGCACCCACCCGCCGAAGAACTTCTCGAGATAGTCGGTGACGTACGCCTCGTTCGTCCACTGGTGCCCGTCCGCGCTGAGCGTCCCGCAGCAGAAGAAGCGGTCGAGCAGCACGAACTCCCGCGCGAGCGCGTGGTGGTTCGGCGTGATCGCCTCCGGGAACTCGCAGAGCTTCGGGTCGCCGTCCCCCTCCGGCATGTCCCCGAGCACCTGGTCGTACGTCCGGTTCTCCTTGATGATGTAGACGACGTGCTCGAAGACCGACGGCTCGCCGTGCCGCTCCGGCACCGGCCGCGGCGCCGTCCCCGCCCGCGGCGGCTCGAGCGCGTTCAGCGCCTCCGTCAGCCGGTTGTTCTCCAGCACCTGCCGCGTCGACGCCCCCAGGTCCGCGGGCGGCTCGAAGATCGACACGCTTCCGCGGTAGTCGTGCGAGTTCCAGCCGCGCTCGCGCCGCTTCTCCCACGAGCCGCCGCCCTTCACGTTGGCGACGATGACGCGCCCGCCGTCCGCCGCCAGCCCGGCCGGATACCAGCCCGTCGGCACGAACCCGATCACGCGCGCCGGCCGCGCGCCGACGTCCACGACGGCCACGGCGTTGTTCGTCCCGTTCGAGACGTAGAGCCTGCCGCCGTCGAGCGCGCACGCGTTCGGCGCGCTCCCGAAGAGCAGCCGCCCGTGCGGACGCACGTCGATCCGCTCCGCAAGCTCGTTCGTCGACGTGTCGATGACCGCGACCTGGTCGTCGTTCGCGCACGCGACGAAGAGCCGGCCGCCCCCGAGCGCGAGCCCCGCCGCGTGCCGTCCGACGACGATCTCCGCGACCGCCTTGCCCGACGCGAGGTCCAGCACGCTCACCGAACCCTCCGACGCGATCGCGCGCGCGTCCACGCGCATGCGGGCGCCCGCTACGCGCCGTCCGCCCCAGTTGGAGACGTACGCGCGCTCCCCCGCCACCGCGACCGCGTACGGCGCAACGCCGACCGCCATCTTGCGAACGACCTCGCGCCTCGCGACGTCGACCTCCCACAGCTCGTTCGACGTGTTCATCGCGACGTAGAGGCGCGCGCCGTCGGCCGAGAACGCCAGCCCGCCCGGCGCGCTCTGCTGCGGAGTGAGCTTGATCGGCTCGACGAAGCGCCCGCCTTCGACGACGTCGATGCGCCCGTTGAGGCTCGACGCGTAGAGGCGCCCGCCGCGGAACGCGATGCCGGCGAAGCTGTACCCGTTCTTGTCCTTCGACGCGAGCGTCCGCATCGCGCCGGTCGCGCGGTCGATCAGAACGATCGCCCGGTGGCCCAGCACGGCGATCGTCGTCGCGTCGACGGCGACGTCGGTCGGCCGGCCCGGGAACTCGACGAGCCGTCCGTGCGGCGTGAGGACCTGGTTGACGTGCACGCGCACCGCCGCGGACGGGGGCGCGGCCTGGCAGGCGGCCAGCGCGAGCAGGGGCCACGCGAGCGCGCGCATCCGGGCGAAGGTAGCAAAACGGCCCCGGGCCGTATAAGATTATCGAGACATGAGCGACCCGGCGCCGCAGCCGTCCCAGCCGACCCAGCCGGCCACGCCTCCTCCGCCGGTTCCATCCGGGCTGGACCGCCCGGCGGGCGAGATCCCGACGATCCGCGCCAGGCCGCAGGACATCCTGAAGGCCGCGGGATCGTCGCCCGCGCAGGGGACGAAGGTCCCGCGCTCGTCCGCGCTGACGCCGAAGGTGCGCGTGGTGCAGAGCCGGGTGACGGTGGGGCAGGTCCTCGGCTTCGCCGCGCTCTTCCTCCTCATCATCGGCGTGGGCGCCGGAGCGTTCTGGTGGATCAGCCAGCCGGTCGAGGATCCCCGGGCGAAAACCGATCCGTCGAAGGGGCCCGACACCGCGGCGCCGAAGGAGGACGAGAACGCCAAGCTCATCCAGCAGGGGCGCGACAGGCTGACCGCCGCCGCGCGGCTGCAGGCCGACCGCATCGAGCAGTGGGCGGCGCTTCGCGACGCGGCCGCCTCCGCCGTCTCGCTCCTCACGACGGCGATCGAGCAGAACCGGGGCGCCGCGGACGCGCACTACCACCGCGCGGGCGCGAAGCTGCTCGTCTACGACTGCGCGGGCGCCATCGCGGACGCCGACCGCGCCGTCGAGCTGGAGCCCGGCAACGGCCTCTACCTCCTGCGGCGCGCCCTCGCGCGCCTCGAGCAGCACGCCCTGGCCCGCCGCCAGGCGCGGCTGCGCGGCGAAGCGCCCCCGCCGATCGACGAACTGCGCCCGCTCGCGGAGGACTTCCGCAAGGCGGGCGCCTCCGGCACGGAAGGGGTCCTGGCCCCTTACTGCGACGCCGCCGCCGCGATGGCCGAGGGACGCCTGGCCACCGCCAGCTCGCTCATCGATCGCGCCGTGCTCAAGGGCGGGCGCGAGGACTGGAACCTGCTCTGGGCCATCGTCTACGAGCTCCAGGGCAAGGACGCAGGAGCGGTGATCGACCTCACGCGCTACCTGCAGAAGCGCCCGAATTCCCCCGAGCTCTATCTCGCCCGCGCGCTCGCGTGCGGCGGCAGCGGCGACTGGGAGCAGGCGGAGAAGGACGCGACGCTCTACATGAAGTTCGCGAAGGACCCGACGCCCACGCAGGCGTTCCGCGCGGAGCTGCGCGCGCTGCGCCGCGACTGGCGCGCCGCGTTCGACGACTGCCGCGCCGTGCTCACCAAGGACAAGCGCAACGCGCGCGCGAACCTCGTCTTCGCCCGCGGCTCCGTCGCGATGAAGGACTGGGACACGGCCGCCGCGGTCATCCGGGCCCTGCTGGATGCCGACCCGGGGCGCGTCGAGGCGCTGCTCCTCGCCGCCGAGGTCGACGCGTGGCACGCCCGCTGGGACGAGGCCGAGCGGTCGATCACCCGCGCGATGGACGCCGACCCCCGGTCGCCCGCGCCGCTGGTCGCGCGCTCCGACTTGCGCGCCGCGAAGGGCGACGCGGAAGCGGCGATGAAGGACGCGGAGGCGGCGGTGAAGCTCGGCCCGGAGAACGCGCGGGCGCTCTCCGCGCGCGGCGACCGCTGGCGCGAGCGCAGGGAGAACGACAAGGCGCTCGACGACTACCGCGCCGCCGCCATGGTCAACCAGAAGGAATCGCGCGCGCACGTCGGCCTGGCCCTCGCGCTGCACGCGCAGGGCGACCGCGACTCGGCGGTCCGGGCGGCGATGGGCGCGACCCAGAATGACCCGCGCAACATCGACTTGATGGTCGCCGCCGCGCTGACAATGCGCGGCAGCGCGATGTCGGAGCTCGCGTTCCGCATGGTCGAGGACGCCCTGCGCATCGACCCGAAGAACCCGGACGCGTACATCGCGCGCGGGCTCCTGTGGCTCGACAAGGAGAACCCGAAGCGGATGCTGGAGGACCTGCGCAAGGCGGAGGAGGTGTGCCCCCGCGACAAGCTGCGCGTCGCCGCCATCATCGAGGACAACAAACCGAAGCCGAAGCCCCCGCCGGAGCCGCCCAAGCCGCCCGACGAGCCGAAGCCGGACGATCCGAAGCCGGACGATCCGAAGCCCGACGACCCCAAGCCGGACCCGAAGCCGGATCCGCCGAAGCCGCCGGAGCCGGAGCCCAAGCCGGAGCCGCCGAAGGAGAAGCCCTTCAACCTGTGGACCGGCGTCAAGCCCGGCACCTGGTACCGCGTCAGGCAGGGCGGCGCCGGCCAGGCCGATTCGTACGTCGACGTCGGGCTCAAGGAGGTCGGCGACAGCCACTTCGTGCAGCACGTGCACGAGCAGGGAAAGGACGAGACGGTCGCGAAGGTGGACCTGTCCGCCCAGAAGATCCTCCGGGACGAGACGCTGACGATCGACGGCAAGGAGTACAAGTGCCGCGTGGTCGACTCCGGGGACGCCAAGGTCTGGCAGTGCAAGGAGGGGCTCCTCACCGGCCGCGTCCTCAAGGCGGAAGGGGTCCAGAAGATCGCCGCCGTGAAGATCTCGTTCGAGAAGTACAAGCTGAAGGACAGGGAGGTCGACTGCGCCGTCGTGGAGAACGAGATCGTGCTGCCGCAGGGGACGATCACGCAGAAGTCGTGGATCGTCCGCGAAATCGCGTTCGAGTTCGTGAAGATGGAAGTGGGGATTCCGGGCGCCCTGCTCACGATCGAGCTCGTCGAGATGGGCGACGACTGGTCGAAGCGCCCGGCGTTCCCGAAGTGATTCGAATCTCGAATTACGAATCTCGAATCTCGGGAGCGCATCGTCGACTGTGGCGCCACAGCCATTCGAGATTCGAGATTCGAGATTCGCGGTTCCGTTGCCCCTCCGCCCTACTCGCACGTTCTCTGGGTAGGAGACCATGAGCTCGTACAACGACCTTCAGGACGAGGAACTCGTCGCGCTGTGCCAGCAGTCGATGGCGCGCACGAAGGAGATCCTCGGCGTGCTCTACGAGCGGCACCACGTCGGGCTGTACAACTTCCTCCGGCGCTTCGTCGGCAACGCGCACCTCGCCGAGGATCTCCTCCAGGAGACGTTCCTGCGCGTTTTCCGCGGCCTGTCCGCCTTCCGGCCCGAGCGCCGGCTGGCCGACTGGCTCTACACGATCGCGCTGAATGCGGCGCGCGACGCGATGCGCCGGAAGCGCCCGGCGCTCCTGGCGACGGACGTGCCCTCCGGGGCGTCGCCCGCCGCGGCCGCGGAGCGCCACGAAGAGGAGGAGCTGCTGTCGAAGATGATCCTCCAGCTGCCGGACGAGGAGCGCGCGGTCTTCCTCCTGGCGCGCGTCGAGAGGCGCACGATGCAGGAGACGGCCGACGCGATGGGATTCTCGCTCCGGACCGCGAAGAACCGCCTGGCGTCGGCGCTCGGGCGCCTCAGCCACGCGATGGGAGTGTGACGATGGACTGCGAACGCATCGAACGGCTGCTGCCCGGGGCGGCGGCGGAGAGCCTGGAGCCCGCGGAGGCGCGGGATGTGGCCGGGCACGTCGCCGATTGCGCGCGCTGCCGGGCCCGGGACGAGGCCATGCGCGGCGCGCTCGGGCGCTTCGAGGCCCTCCCGCGCGCGACGCCGCCCGAGGAGATGTGGGAGCGCATCGAGCAGGCGGTGGCGCGCGAGATGGCTACGCCCCCGGTGCGGCGCCACGCGTCGTGGATCGCCCCCGCGTGGGGCCTCGCCGCGGCCGCCGCGATCCTCGCGATCCTCGTCGTCCAGCCGTGGGCGCAGAGCGGCATCAAGGTGCTCGACGTCAAGGGCATGAAGCTCGACTCGGTGAAGATCGGCGACGCGATCGAGACGCCGGTCGGCGCGACCGTCGAGATCGAGCTCCCGGGCGCGCCGCGCGTCCGCATCTCGGAGCGCAGCCGGGTCGAGATCGTCTCCGGCAAGGCCGTGCGACTGATCTCGGGCCAGATCGAGCTGGGCGGCACCGCCGACATCCATGGGGCGGTCGGATCGCTCTCCGCCTCGCGCGCGAAGGTCGTCATCTCGAGCGACGGGTATGAAACCGACATCCGCCTGCAGGAGGGAGAACTGACCTGCGAAGGGACGACGCTCAGGGCGGGCACGTGGCTCGGCGGCTCGCGCGGATCGATGGCGCAGGCGCCCCTGGCCGAGTACGACAAGTTCCTGGTCAAGCGCCGGGAGGCCGGGGACGCAGGCCGGCGCCTGGCGAAGGCGTTGATGGACGACGATGACACGGGCGAGAACAGCGCCCGCAAGACCTGCCGGGCCATCGCCGAGGACGGCCCGCGCGTCGTCTCCCGCATCCTGTCGGACGCCCTGGGGCTGGATGCCGCGAAGTCGGCGTCGGTGCGCGCGTCGCTCGAGGAGGCGGAGCGGCTGAAGCTCCCGCCCCAGTGGATCGTGACCGACAACGAGGATCTCGACAGGCACGAGGCGACGGCCAAGCGCGTCAAGAAGGCGCTCGTGGCGCGGCTCGCGCTGGCCAAGGAGCAGCGCAAGCTGCTCCAGGAGATGATCGAGGACGACGAAGACGACGAGGACGACGAGTGATTCCCGTTGCCCTACGGCGCCCCTCGTCCGTTCTTGTTGCAGCATCGCATTGACTGGAGGGGAGATGAACATCGCGCGCGTGGTGCTCTTCGGGGTCGCGGCCGCGGTCGTCGCGGTCGGACAGGATGACGCGGCCGGCTGGGAGACGAAGCTGAAGTCGGCGAAGATCGGCCTGACCGAGGCGATGGAAAAGGCGGCCAAGGAGGTCGAAGGCGGGACCGTCTTCCACGCCGAGCTCGAGGGGGACAAGACCGTCGTCTACTCGGTCGACATCGCCAAGGGCGAGAAAAGCGTGAACGTCATCGTCAACGCTGAGGACGGCAAGATCGCCGAGAAGCAGGACGAGGACGAGGACCACAGCGCCGAGGTCAAGGCGTGCAAGACGTCCCTCGCCGAGGCGATCCAGGCGGCGCTCAAGAAGTCGGCGGGCCGGCCGGTCGAGGCCGAGATCCTGCTGCGCGAGGGCAAGGCGACGATCGAGGTCAAGATCGTCGGCGACGGCAAGGTCGTCGCGGTCCACGTGGACGGCGAGACCGGCAGGGTCGCCGCGGGCCGCTCGCCGGCGCAGGACTCGTTCACCGACACGTTCACGATCGAGGAGGGGGACCTCGGGCCGACGGGACGGAACCCCTGGTTCATCCTGGAGCCCGGGTACCAGCTCTCGTTCGAGGGCAAGGACGAGGGGGAGGACGCGACGAACGTCATCACCGTGCTGGACGAGACGAAGACGATCGGCGGCGTCGTGACCCGCGTGGTCGAGGAGCGCGAGAGCAAGGGGGGCAAGCTCGTCGAGATCTCGCGCAACTGGTTCGCGATCTCGAAGCGGACCAACAGCGTCTTCTACTTCGGCGAGGACGTGGACATCTACAACAAGGAAGGCAAGGTCGTGGCCCACGACGGCGCGTGGATCCACGGGGAGAAGGGCGCGCGGTTCGGGCTCATGATCCCCGGCCTGCCGCTCCTCGGTGCGCGCTACTACCAGGAGGTCGCGCCCGGCGTCGCGATGGACCGCGCGGAGATCGTCGGCCTCAACGAGAAGCTGGAGACGCCCGCCGGCAAGTTCGAGAAGTGCCTGAAGTGCGAGGAGACGACCCCGCTGGAGAAGGGCCGCTCGCACAAGGTCTACGCCCCCGGCATCGGGCTCATCCAGGACCCGCCGCTGAAGCTCGTCAAGTACGGTATGATCAAGAAGTAAGGAGGACCCGTGGAACAGGCGCGCCCGGGGGCGGAAACGGTGCGCCTCGCGCACGGGCCCGCGCCGACCTTCGAGGGCATCGCGCTCGAACGCGGCTACGTCACGCCCGAGCAGGTCGAGGAGTGCCGCGGCGTCCAGAAGCAGCTCCAGGCGATGGGCCTGACGGCCGCACTGGGCGAGGTGCTGCTGAAGAAGGGCTGCCTGACCTCGCAGCAGGCCGGCGCCATCAACTCCGCCCTCGGCCACGTCGTGCCCGACGCCATCCCGGGATACGTCATCGTCCGCAAGATCGCCGAAGGGGGGATGGGCGCCGTCTACAAGGCGATCCAGACGTCGATGGACCGCGTCGTCGCGCTCAAGGTGCTCCTGCCCAACCACGCGGACGAGGCCAGCGGGCGCGAGCGGTTCGTCCGCGAGGCCCGCGCCGCCGCCAGGCTCAGCCATCCGAACATCGTCGCGGGCATCGACGCCGGCGAGTCGCAGGGCATCGGCTACTTCGTCATGGAGTTCCTCGACGGCGAGCCGGTGGACGCCGTGCTGCGCTCCCGCGGCCGCCTGCCATGGCGCGAGGCGGCGCACATCGTGCGCCAGATGGCCCTCGCGCTCGACCACGCGCACGCCCACGGGATCGTGCACCGCGACGTCAAGCCGGGGAACATCATCCTCCTCAAGGACGGCACCGCCAAGCTCGCCGACCTCGGCCTGGCGCGCTTCGCCGCGTCCGGCGACGCCGCGATCACGCAGTCCGGGATGATCGTCGGCTCCCCGAGCTACGTCTCCCCCGAGCAGGCGACCGGCGAGCGCGACCTCGACATCCGCAGCGACATCTACTCGCTCGGCCTCACGTTCTTCGAGCTCGTGTCGGGCGAGCGCGCGTACGCGGGCCAGAACCCGATGACCGTCATCAGCGCGCGCCTCACGCGCGACGTGCCGGTCGAGAAGCTCGCGTCGGCCGACGCGCCGAAGGACGCCGTCGCGGTGATCGTGAAGATGACGCGCCGCGAGCCGGGGCACCGGTACGCAACGCCGAAGCCGCTGCTCGAGGACCTCGACGCGCTCCTGGCGCTGCGCCAGCCGGCCCACGCGGTCGGGGCGCCGCGCGCGAGCCACCGCCGCCTGGCGCTGGCCGCGGGCGCGATGGCCGCCGCGCTCATCGCGCTCATCGTCGTCTCCTGGCCGGGCGCGGGCGACGCCATCACGACCGAGCAGCAGAAGGTGCGGATGGCCGCGGAGGCGAGGCTGACCCTGGTCGAGGCGATCAAGAAGGGCGTTGGCGAGGCGGGCGGCGGGACCGTCTTCCACGCGGAGCTGGAGCCGGGCTACAAGAGCCTCGTGTATTCCATCGACGTCGCCGTCGGGACGGAGAGCTGCAACGTGCTCATCGACGCGGCCACCGGGAGGGTCGTCGAGAAGAAGATGGAGGCCGATCCCCGCTCCCTGACCGCCGGCCGGTATGCCGCGACGCTCCTGGACGCGGTGCAGACGGCGCTCCAGAAGGAGCCGGGGCAGCCGGTCGAAGCCGAGATGCTGCCGGAGGGCCCGCCGGTGATCGAGGTCAAGATCGTGCGCGGCGGTGCGGTCCACGTCGTGCGCATCGGCGGCAGGACGGGGGCGCCGGAATGAAGAAGGGCTTCACGCTGATCGAGCTGATGATCGTGATCGCGATCATCGCGATCATCGCGGCGATCGCCATACCGGGGCTGCTGGCCGCCCAGCGCGCGTCGAACGAGCGCAACGCGAGCGCGTCGCTGAAGACGCTCACGACGGCGGAGGCGGACTTCCGGTCGAACGACCGCGACGGCAACCGGATCAACGACTTCTGGACGGTCGACGTCTTCGCGCTCTACGGGCTGATCCCTCTGACGGGGGGGGCGACGGCGCCGAGCGGCGACGTGACCGTGGCGACGAACATCATCAAGCTGATCGAGCCGTCGATCGCCGGCGCGGACATGGACTCGGACCACGGGGAGTACGACAACATCACGTTCGGGGCGTCGGTCGTGACGGGAAGCCCGAAGGCGGGGTACATCTACCAGAAGTTCGAGTTCCAGGACGACGGGGGCGGCCCGACGCCGCTGGAGAACGACACGGACGGCGCGGGGGTCCTGTACGGCGACTGTCACGACCGGAACCGGTTCGCGTTCATGGCGGCCCCGGAGTCGCTGTCGGCGGGGAAGCTGCTGTTCATCGTGAACGCAGACAACACGATCTGGAAGTACAACCTGCCCGCGGGGTACGTGGTGACGTACACGGTGATGTCCGGCGTGACGGACGGATCGAGCTCGATCCTGGGGACGGGGTCGCCGCTGCTGGACGACGCGCTGACGTTCCCGGCCTCGCCGGGATCGATCGGCTTCTCGAAAATGGACTGACCGGAAGAAGCGAGAACCCGGAACCCAGAACCGAGAATTGGGCTGCCGCGCTCCTGTTGCGTCGTCCCGGCGTGACGGAGCGAAGCCACATTCCGGGTTCTGGGTTCTCGGTTCTTTTCTCCTCTTTCGTCTCCCGCTACACTGTCGGGACATGGCCGGCATCTCATTCACGGTCGACGGCGTGGTCCAGCGGATCGAGCTGACCGAGCCGGAAGTGACGCTCGGGCGCGGCGTCGAGAGCAAGGTCCGCTTCAAGAAGGACTCCGAGTGCTCGCGCAAGCACTGCAAGATCGTCAAGACCGCGCAGGGCTTCAAGGTCGTCGACCTCGGCGGCCGGAACGGGACCTACATCAACGGCACGAAGCTGCCCGAGCACGATCTCAAGCACGGCGACGTCATCAAGATCGGACAGACCGCGGTGACGTTCGAGACGCAGGGGGCGCCCGCCGCAGCGCCGGCGCCGCCGAAGGCGAGGACGTCGGAGACCGCCGCGCGTCCGGCGCCGACGTCCGCGTCTCCCGTACCCGCGAAGAGCCCGGGCACGTCGGTGCTTCCGGCGCCGCCCGCGCCGAAGGCCGACGCACCGCCGCTCATCGAACTGCCCGACCCGCCGACGATCGGGCCGGGCGACCGGCCTCCCGCACCCGCCGCGCCTCCGCCGCCCCCTCCTGCGCCTCCCGCAGCGCCGGCGGCTCCTCCCGTGGCGCCTGCCGGGGCGGTCACGGAGTCGCAGAGGCTGCGTCCTGGGCCAAGGCCGACCCATCTCGCCTCCGCCTCGCACGCCGTCCCGCGGAGCGCGTCGAAGGGCCCGATGATCGGCGTCGCGATCGCGGGCGGGCTGCTCGTCCTGGCGGGTGTCCTCTGGTTCCTGAGCAGCCGCTCGCAGGCCAGCCACGCGAAGGCGGCGGAGGTGAGGGGGCAGCTGCGCCGCGAGATCGAGGGGATCCAGAAGCTGCCGAAGAACGACACCATCGCGCGCGACGAGCGCGTCGAGAAGCTGCTGGCCGATCCGATCTACGCGCAGCACGCGCCCGAGCTGTTCGCCCAGCTGAAGGCCGACCACGAGAAGCTGCACGCGCAGGCGGAGAAGGACAAGGTCGCGCTGCCGACGGTCAAGCCGTGGCTCGAGAAGTACGCGCAGGCGAAGAGCGATCCGCTGCGGTACCAGGCGGAGGCGGAGAAGCTGTTCGAGGAGTCGAAGCCGCTGCTGGAGCGCTGGGGGGACACGAGCTTCGCGGCCGACCTCCTGGAGGCGCGCTCGGACCTGAAGGACCTCCTCGAGAGACGGATGCGGCCGAAGTAGGTCGCACGCTCATGTACACCGTCCCGGCCCTCCTGGACCTGCACGACCGCGCGCATCGCAGCCTGCAGAGCCTCCTGGCGCACTGCGCGCAGCTTGGCGCGGGGGAGCTGAACCGCGAGCTGCCGGGCTTCGGCTATCCCACGGTGCGGCTGCAGCTGCACCATGGGATCAGCGCGGAGGAGTACTGGATCGGCGTGCTCCAGGGACGCCCGGAGTCTGACGACAACGAGGCGGCCTTCCGCACGATCGAGTCGCTGGCGGAATACCGGGGCCGGATTGCGGCCGCGACGGACGAGTACCTGCGCCGGGCGTCGGCGGAGGAGCTGAACACGGCGCGCAAGATGCTCACGTGGGGGAACAAGGAGCAGGTGCTGGCGCCGGCGCGCGTGATCGTGCGCACGCTCACGCACATCTACCACCACCAGGGCCAGACCCTCGCGATGTGCCGGCTGCTGGGCAGGCCCGTCGCCGCAGGGCTCGACTTCCCGATTGCGTGACCTCGCCGCGCGCGGCATGCGCCCGTCTCCGCTACGGGCGAGCCTTTGCAGATGCCTTCACGCGCCAAGCACAACCCCCGAAACGTGCGAAGGCGGGTGCCTTGCCACCCGTAGCCTTCCCAACTGGCTCGGTCTTCAGTGGGACGGCGGCGGATGGTACGCCCTCGTTCGCGATTTTAGAACTGCCGTCAAGGATTCGATCCGCAGGACGTTGCGGTGACGGGGAATGGTTCGACTCGCTTCGCTCGCTCACCATACCCTTCGACTCGGCTTCGCGGACCGAGCCGAACCCGAACCGGGGTACTTGTACTGAGCGAGGCTCCGAGCGCAGCGAGGAGCCGAGTCGAATGGTACGCCCGGCAGGAATCGAACCTGCAACCTACTGGTTCGTAGCCAGTCACTCTATCCGATTGAGCTACGGGCGCACGCGTCGATGAGGACGCCGCTCCCCGATGGAGCGCACGGACAGTGTAGCGGGCGCGGCGCGGATTGCAAGCGCGCGCGCGGCCGCCCAGAGATTGCCCGGATCCACGAACCAACACCAGAGGACCCGGAGAAACCTGAGAATCCGCCGATTGCTCTGGGTCCTCTGGGTTCTCAGGTGTCAATTGGCTGTGTCCGGGGAATCCATGGCGGCCGCCTATCCTCCGCCCGCCGCCAGGAACCGCAGCTCGAAGTCCACGATCCGGATCACGTCGCCGTCCACCAGCGCCTGCGTCGCCACCTTCTTCTTCCCCACATATGTCCCCATCTTCGAGCCGAGGTCCTTCACGTAGCAGCGGCCGTCCGCCGCGTAGACCTCCGCGTGCTTCGGCTGGATGTGCTGCGCCCGGATCCGGATCGTCGCGTCGTCGGCGCCGCCGATCGCCACCGTCCCGGCGATCGGGTACTCCTGGCCCTCCCCCGGCCCCCGCGCGATCAGCAGCCGCGGCTGCTGCGCGAGCTGCCGGGCCAGCCCCTTCGCGAACTCGCGCGCCGGCCCGAAGTCGTCGTGGAAGTGAAAGAACTGCACGAGCCCCAGCGACGCCAGCACCATCTTCACCTTCGCGTCCGCGCCGACGAGCACGATCCCGCCTCCCCGCTGCTGCAGCCGCACCACCAGATCCGCCAGATACGACAGCGTGATGCTCGGCAGGAACGGCACCTCCCGGAGCCCCAGCAGCAGGATCGACGCCTGCCCGACCACGGCCGCGTCGATCGCGGTCTTGAAGATGCCCACCCCCGCGACCGTCATCTGGCCCCGCACCGCGAACTGAACCGCCTGGGGCACCTCCGCCCAGGCCCCGCGCTCCAGCGTGAGTTCCGCCATCTCCGAACAGAGTGTAACACCACTTCCCTGCGGCACGGGGAATTCCCGCCTACTGCTTCTTGGGCTTGACGAGCCTGCTCACCTCACCCAGCGTCGCGGCCAGGCGCTCCTGCGACATCTCCCCCTTGCCCTCCGTGTCCAGCCGGCGGAAGAGGCCGTCCAGCCGCCCCTCCTCGGCCCACTGCATCGCCTGCTTCTCGCGCTCGTTCAGCTTCCCGTCCTCGTCCCAGTCGAAGTCCTTGATCGACTTGAGCCGGACGTCCTCCTCCATCGCCTTCTTCTCCTCGTCGTTGAGGCCCCCGTCCTTGCCCGTGTCGTACTTCTTCAGGTCCTTCTCCGCCTTCTTCTTCGCGATCGTCGGGTCAATCTCGTTGAGAAAGACCTGCCCCGCCGCACGCACGGCCGACTCGTACGCCGCGAACTCGGACCGCTTGATCGTGCCGCTGCTGTCGGCATCCGCCGCCTTGACGTGCTTGGCCAGCTCGGCCGCCAGCTTCTTCAGCGCCTGTTCTTTCGGCTTGGGGTCCTGCGCGCGCGCAGGCACGACGACCAGCCCGAAAAGCGTTCCGACAATCACGAAACCGCGCATGTCATCCTCCTCATTGAGCTTTCGGTGCCACGTTCTTCAGCCACTTGTCCGCGTTGGCGAGAAACTCCGTGTGCCGCGGGCGACCGGCGTCGAGCCGCAGCCTCAGGCCGTCGACGGCGCCCTTGATCTGGCCGTCATAGCGCGCATCGATGGCATCCTTCTGCTGCTGGTACGCCGCGTACGCCTGGGGGTCCGCCTTGTCCTTGGGCGGAAGCGTCTTTCGCACGGCGTCGCGCTCTTTGCGCGCGTTCGCGAAGGCCTGCGAGGCTTCGCGCGCCGCCTGCGTGAACTGCGAGCGCGCCGGCTCCGCGAGCTGCAGGTAGTGCGTCGTCGCCGAGAAGACAGCCTCGAGATAGCGCCCCTCTTCCAGACGGCTGCGCGCCTTGAAGACGCGGTCGAGCTCCTTCCAGAGCGCCCGGAAGGACTCCTGCGCCTCCAGAACCTCGAGCACCTGCGGGTCGTTCACGACGGCCGCGGGCGGACGGGAGGTTCTCGGCCCGGGCGGCTCGGAAACGGGCCCCGACATGGAGGCCGGCGGGACGGACTCCGCCGGGTTCGCGCCACGCGGCCCGGGCGCCGGGCCCGCGCCCGCCCGGGCGGGAGACGGCGACGCCTCCCGGCTGAGCCGCACGACCGACACGGCGTTGCACAGCAGCGAAGCCGCCAGAAGCACGCCCAGGACCACGGACGCTCTGCTCATGTCTAGCCGATCTCCTTGCCGTCCTCGTCGAACGTCGCCTCCACCTTCTTCTTGTCCGCCGTTTCGACCGTGACCTTGTAGCGGACCTTGCCGTCCTCCATGACCTTCTTGACCTTGACGACGGACGACCCTTCGAGCTTCGCCTTGGCCGCCTTCAGCACCGCCTCCGGAGCGTCGCCCGCCTTGATCGTCTCGTCCCGGCGGTCGATCGACCCGTCGTAGCCGATCTTGAGCTTCACGCCCCCGGACTTGACCTCGTAGCTGACCTTCGTGACCTTCGTCGTCTCCGTCTTCTTGCCGGCGAACTCCCTCTTGACGGCGTCCTGCACCTCCTTCGGCGCCTTGTCCATCGAGATGATCTCGTCCTTGTCGATCATCTCCCCGTTCGCCGCGACGTGCAGGCTGACGGTCTTCGTGTCGAACGAGTACGATCCGTCCTTTTCCTTGTGGGTTTTGTACTTCTGGTCGCCCAGCTCCCGCTTGGCGGTGTTCAGCACCGCTTCCGGCGGATCCTGCAGAAGGAAGAGCATCGGAATGACGAGCGCAAACCTCACACCTCACCTCCTTGGATAGTTACCGTTACCCGTTCACACGTTACCCGTTTGCACGTTACACGTGCGAACGTGCAACGTCCTTGTGCCCTTGTGGTTCATTCGCTTGCGCCGATGACGCGGAACCGGACGAGAAGCGCCTTCGGGTCGCCCGCCAGCAGGCGCACGGACACCGCATGCCGGCCCGCTGGGATTTCCACGTCCATCTTCTCCCGATCGCAGACCACGAGATCCGGGAAGGACGCGCGCGGGTCGGGAGTCGCCTTGTACGCGCGCCACTCCTGGCGCTTCCCGTCGACCCGGGCTTCGACGGCGTACGCGAGGCGGCCGCGCGTCTCCGGCGTGACGAGACAGCGCAGGTCGAGCCGCACGGTCCGCGGCCCCTGGATCTCCGTCTGCACCGCCTCCTCTCCCTCGACCCGCCACCAGGACTGGTCGATGCCGTCGATCGTGACGACGATCTGGCGCGCCTGCGGGGGCGGCGTCACGGTCTCCCAGTTCGGACCGGGCGCTCCGTTCGCCAGGAACCAGGCGGTGAAGAACGCGGCCGCGAGCGCCCCGGCGAAGCCGAGGGCCAGGCCCCAGCGGCGGCGGCGCCTCCGCTGGCTCCACGCCCTCGTGCGGCCGTCGCGCCTCAAGGCGATCCGGGGCCCGAGCTCCCGTCTCGCGCGGTCCAGGTCGTGCGGCGTGTCGATCTCGGTCCACGGGATGCCGGCGACGTCCACCGCCCGGAGCGCGATGCGATCGAGCGCCGCGCGGATCGCCTCCGCGAGGAACGCGCTGGTGCGGCCGGCCGCGACCAGCTTCTCCGCCTCCTCGAACACGACCTTCAGCGAGCGCGCGCTCAGGTGGATCATGCCGACGTTCTCGCCCGAGGACTCGTCCGCCGACAGCTCCTTGGAGAGGCCGGCGACGTGCCCCGCGCGCACGACGACCTTCATGTGCTCCCGCGCGTAGCCCGAGAGCGAGTCGTACGCCAGGCTGTCCTCGCCCGACTCCAGAAGCATCTCCAGGATCCGCGGGTCGAAAAGCACGTCGCTGTTGAGGATGACGGCGGGCCCGGTGAGCCACGAGCGCGACAGGAAGAAGGAGTGCAGGCTGTTCGTCGCCTCGTAGCGCGGATTGAGCACGAACTCCGCCGCGTTGCCGACGGACTCCCGCACGAGATCCGCCGCGTATCCCGTGACGATGAGAACCGGGCTCACGCCCGCCTCCGCGAGGGAGTCGAGCTGGTGGCGGATCAGCGGCTGTCCCCCGATCTGCAGGAGGCACTTGGGAAGCCCGTCCGCCGCCTGGCCCAGCCGGCTGCCCTTGCCGGCCGCGAGGATCACGGCCTGGCTGGCCTTGCTCGCCCGCGCAGGGGGCGCGGTGCGCTCCATCGGGGTCATCCTTTGAGCAGCTTCCGTTCTTTCCATTCGTGCGCCTGTCCGTCAAACAAGATCTTGCCGTCCTTGAGCGCGATCACCCGGTCGAAGCGCTCCAGGTCCACGGAGCGCGACACGCTGACGACCAGCGTGCGATTCGCGGCCCGCTTCAGGATTTCGTCGAGGCATCGGCGCGTGCGCGCCGTCGACATCCCCTGGAACGGGGAATCGAGCAGCCACACGGAGTCGCCGCCGAGGAGGATTCCTCCGAGCCGCAGGATCCGCGCCTCGTTCCGCGAGAGCGTCGCGGAGCTGACCCTCTGGCGGAGGCCCTTCGGCAGACGGCTGACGATCTTCCAGGCGCCGATCTCGGTGAGCGTCGCGAACGCGTCCTCCGCCGGCGCCTCCCGGCCGGGCAGGCTCAGGATGCTCCAGACCCGGCCCGGAGCGATGAACGGCTCCTGCGGCAGGAAGGCGACCCGCGCCGCCAGCGCTTCCGGAGCCTCGGAGAGATCGTCGTCGTCCCAGAGCACCCGTCCGCGGTCCGCGCGCTCCGCTCCGGCCAGCAGCCGCAGCAGGCTCGACTTGCCCGATCCGATCGCCCCGACCACGCAGACCTTCGAGCCCGGCTGCACCGCCAGATCGACCGCGTCGAGCCGGGGCGCGCGCCTCGGCGAATCGAGCCCGACCGCCTCCAGTCGGAGCGCCGTCGCCAGGGGCTTCCCCTCCGGCACGGCCGCCGCCTCCGTGCCGCGCCGCACGAGCGAGCGGAGCCGGGCCGTGCCCGCGGTCACCTTGCCGGCGCGCGCGAGCTGGCGGCCGACCTGCACGATGCGGTGATGCGACATCAGCGCGTACGTGATGAAGAGGAACAGCTCGCCTCCGGACATGGCCCCGGCCCTCACCTCCCACGTGCCGAACCAGACGGCCGCGGCCGTCGTGGCCGCCAGCGCCACGTGGATGAGAAGCGACGCGAACGTGATGAGCTTCGTGACGCTCACGTCCTGGACCGCGGAGGAGGTGTTGATTTCGTCCAGCTTTCCGAGATCGTCGTGTTCCAGCCCCTGGTGGATCACCGTGGCGAGGGCGCCTTCCTGCTTCCGCTGCCTCTTGAAGACGGAGCCCACGCGCCGCGAGGCGCGCACGCCCACCCAGATGGCGATCACTCCGCCCAGCAGGAAGAACACGCTCAGCACGGGCGAGATGAACATGAAGACGACCCAGACGCCGAGATAGAAGAGGCCGTGCTGGGACGCGTGGATGAGGATGCCCTTGAGGCTCTCCTTGACGCGGGCCGTGTCGCCGATGATCCTGGCGATCAGGTCACCGGTCCCGGCGCGCTCGGCCGGGACCGCGACGCGCGCAGCCCCGCGCACGGCGGCGGCGCGGAGGTCATGGAACGTGCGCGTGGCGAACTTCGCCATGCACACGCGCTGGATCATCTCCATCACCGCCACGCCCAGCGCCAGCGCGACGAAGAAGCCGACGAACCAGAGGACCGGGTCCCCCGACGACGGCAGATACCAGGCGGGCCTGGACGCCGCAGCGCTTGCCTGCGGCATCACGACGTCGATGACTCCCTTCAGCGGCCACGGCAGCGCGAGGCGCAGGAGGACGATGGCCATCGTGGCCAGCGTCCCGCGCACCATCCACTTCACGTGGGGCCGCGCGAACGGGCGCAGGAACCCGATCGACCGCCAGATTTTTCTCAGGCTCCGCATGCGTTCCTATCCGCTCACGGGCTCCGTCACCGGGTCCGGCTGAAGCGCCGTCACGCCCTCCGGCAGGGCCGCCAGCCCAGCCGCATGAAGCACCACGCCGGCCACCCGCTCCGTCGCGCGGCCCGGCTCGTGGAAGACGTGCAACGCGGTGGCGCGGCGCGCCTCGCTCCCCCGCTCGGGATGGGCCAGCGCATCGGCGATCGCCGCCGGAACCTCCTGCGGGTCCTTCACCGTGACGCCCCCCTTCCGGCCGTGCGTCTCGAGGTCGAGCGCGCCTCCCCGCTCCACGATGTCGTCCAGCAGCTCCGGCACGTCGAGGAAGACGATCGGGCGGTCCATGAGCGTGTACTCGATCGACACCGATGAAGCGTCGGTCATCAGGAGGTCGGCGGCGTGGAGAAAGGGGACGACATCCAGCTCGCGCACGAGGCGGATCCGATCGGACTCGAAAGGCGCCAGCTCGCGGGTCCAGTCGATCCCCGTGTTCTTCGGATGATCGTGGAGTTTGATCATCAGGTTGCAGCCGTCCGCCCGGCGGATCGCCTCGATCGTCTCCCTCCCCATGGTCTCGAGGGAGTTGAAGCGCGAACCCGTGGGGGCGTAGAGGACGGTGGGACGCGCCGGATCGAGCCGGAGCCCGCGAAGCAGCGCCTCCCGGTCCAGCGTTCCCGTCGCCAGAGGATCGAGCTTGGGCATGCCGGTGATGAAGCACTGCCCGGCCTTGCGGATGAAACCCTTTCTGCGGTACAGCTCGGCGTGATAACGCCCCGCGAGGCACAGGAAGTCGTACGTCAGGTACTTCTCGCGCGCGCTCAGGTTCTTGAAGGAGACCCCGTGGAAGATCTGCACCCGCTTGCCCGCGGACCGCGGCCTGGCCGGCGACTTGTTGGCCGCGATGAGGACGTCGAAATCCTCCTCCTTCGCCCGCTCGACGGGAATGACGCGGGCGCGATCGACGGGGAACGGATCGTAGAACCCGTCGATGGAGTAGGTGGCCTTCGGCTCATCCTCCTCCCGGTGGGAGGGGCGCGTCTGGAAGCCGCCCGTGAGCCAGAATTCGACGCGCGGGTCCGCCGCCAGGCGCCTGTAGACCGGAAGGGCGCAGACGAAGTGCACCGGGGCGGCCGCGGAAAAGAGGATGCGTATCGGGCGATTCACCGTGGTTCTCCTACTTCGCCGGGGGGGCCAGGTTTCTCAGCCACCTCCCCGCGTTCGACATGAACTCCATGTGCCGCGGGCGCGCCGCATCGACGCTCGGCCGCACGGCATCGACGGCGGCCTTCACCTGCTCGACGTATCTCGCATCGATGGCGTCCCTCTGCTGCTGATAGGCGGCGTACGCAGGATCGGTCTTGTCCTTCTTCGGGAGCGCCTTCTGCGCGGCGTCGCGCTCCCTTCGGGCGTCCCCCGCGCTCCTGCTCGCGGCCTGGGCGGCCACGGCGAACTGGGAGCGCGCCGGTTCCTGGAGCTCGAGGTAGTCGGCGGTGGAGGCGACGACCGTCTGGAAGTACCGGGCTTCGTCCAGCTTGTCGCGCGCCTTGAAGACCCGGTCGAGCTGCTTCCAGAAGGCGCTGAACGCGTCCTGGGCGTCGAGGATCTCCATCAGCTTCGGGTCCCTTTCCAGGGGCGGCGAAGCGGACGTCGGGGTCTTCACCGGAGAGGGGCCGGGGGCCGGCGCCTCGCCGACGACCGGCGGGGCGTCCTCGATCCGGGGAGCCGGAGCGGCCTGCGCCGAACCGTCGGACGGCTTCGACGTCGCCTCCCGCGCGGCGCTCGCCTCACGCGCGCTGAGCCGCTGGAACGCGACCGCATTGAAGAGCATCGAAAGGAGCAGCAGGACAGCCAGGATCGGGGTTGTGTGTTTGATGGCTAAGCCTCCTCAAGTCTCCCTCATAAGAACGTGCGAGAGGCCGGGGAGGGCAAGCAATATCGCAGCATCCCTTGCGCACGGCGTCCCCGGTGGACTCACCACGGAACAGCCCATGAGACCGCGGTCTCTCCACGGCGCATGAAAACGCAGGCGAAGCCCTGACACCACCGGGTTCCCGAAGAACACCACGGCGGACACGGGGGGACACGGAGTGTGAGCAACTCCTCTCCGTGCTCTCCGTGTTCTCCGTGGTGGCTCTTCTCCGTGGGCCCCGTGGTGCGTTTTCCGAGGAAGCACGGAATTCACGTCACCCTTTGCTGCCGATCAGGATGATGTTGACGCCGACCTGGTAGCGTGCCCCGCTCCCCGGATTCGTGATCTTCTCGCCCGCGTAGAAGCCGACCGAACCGGTCTTGAACTCCTTGGCGCCCGCGATGATGGTGCCCCACACCTTGCCGTCGGACGTCTTGATCTCGAGCGTCAGGCTCGGCGGCGCCGCCGCGTCCCTCACCTTGTCGGCCATCGTCCCTCCTTCGCGAGTGTCGCGACCGTCGACGCTTGGTGACGCGCGACGGACGCCGTGCTACGACGTGATGCTTGAACCGTGATACTTGGGACTGCCCCTACGGGTGCCGGCAGACCGGGAAATCGAACTCCGGCACCACAGTCCCGTCCTTGTCCACCACCCGCGCGTCGATGCCGCCGTCGCGCAGCGTGCATCCGACGAAGTGATAAAAGTAGTTCCGCACCAGGTCCCCCTTCTGGCACAGCGACTCGTTCAGCTTCTGGCGGTGCGCCCCCCCGCCCGCCGTCACCACGTACCGCACCCCGTCGCGCAGCGTCGTGTAGAACGCGTGCTGGTGCCCGCAGAACACCGCGCAGAATTTCAGCTTCACGAACGTGGGATGGATGAACTCCTGCACCCGCGCGCTCTCCGCATTGTTGTCCGGATTGGCGAAGACGGAATACGCCGTGTGGTGCATCACCGCGATCTTGTGCCGGGCCTTCGACGCCCCCGCCCGCTCCTCCAGCCACGTGCGCTGCTCCGCGTCCCCCGGCCGGGTGGAGTCGAGGAAGAAGACGTGCACGCCTCCCTCGAACTCGCGATCGTAGTAAGCCCGCTCCAGCCCGAACTCCTTCTCGAACAGGCCCTTCCCCCGCGCGTCGTCGTGGTCCCCCTTCACCGCGTGATACCCCGCCGACGCGCGCAGGTCCTTCGTGATCTCGCGCCACATCTCCCAGGTCGCGTCGTTCTCGCCCCCCCCGATCAGGTCCCCCGTCACCAGCACGTACTTCGGCTTCGTCATCGCCATCGCCGTCACGACCCGCTTGTGTACGTCGTGCAGCTTGCGGCAGTCGCCGTACGCCGCGAAGTCGAACTTCACCCCCGGGTCCTTGACCGGCCCGTCGCCGCACCCGGCCAGGAGGAGCGCCGCAATGGCCGCCACGATTCGAAGCCTCACCACGACAGAGTCCCTGCCGGACGTCTCGCGCAGAGATCGCCGAGATCGCGGAGAAGCGGTCGGTTCTCGAACATGCCCGCCGACTCCTCAGGTCCCTTCCGTATCATTCCGTGTTTCCGTGTTTCCGTGGTGGATCCTCCGGGGACGTCGTACGCCAACGATGCCGCTTCGCTTTCATTCATCGCGGAGATCACTCGTCCCGATGCACCCGCCCCTCGCGCTGGAGCGTCGATGCCACCTGCACGAACGACAGCAGCTTCCGCTCCGCCTCCGCCCCGTCCCCGCGCCCCGAAACCCGCCGCCGCAGATCGTGCAGCAGCCACCCGTCCTTTTCGACCCGCAGGACCAGGTCGTTGAACGCGCACATGATCCCGCGCTCCGGCGCCCCCGCCTCCGCCAGCGAACGTCCGAGGCACCCGTGCGCCACCCGCCACCCCGCCAGGTCCGCGATCGTCGGAATCACGTCGAGCTGGCTGCCGAGCCGCCCGTCCACGCCCGGCTTGAGCCCCGGCGCGATCACGAGGCACGGCACCTGATGGTACGTCTGCGGGTCGTCCGGAACCAGCCCCGCCATCCCCGACACGTGGTCCCCCGCGAGGATGAACACCGTGTTCTCGAAGTACCCCGCCGCCTTCGCCGCCGCGAAGAACTGCCCGACCGCCCAGTCGCAATACCCCAGGGCGTTCAGGAACCGCTTCGGCGCCGACGTCGGCTCGTGCTTCCGCCAGCGCTCCGACGGCCACGCGTACGGCGCGTGCGTCGACGCCGTGAAGACGAAGCCGAGGAACGGCCGCTTCGACGCGGAGAACATCCGGTGGGCCTCCCGCAGCAGGTCGTGGTCCGGCGGCACCTCGCCCGGCACCGCGCCGTCCCCCGTCGGCTTCTCCGGCACGACGATGTCCTCCGCCCCCCTGTACTGCTCGAATCCGGCCAGCGCCGCGATCGCGTCGGTGCGGAACGACTTGCGCTTCGTTCCCTGCAGGAAGTACGTCGCGTACCCCTCTTTGAGCGCCAGCCGCCCGAGGAACGGCAGGCCGCTCTGCTCCGTTCCCTGCCCGAGATACGGCAGCCCCGGCAGCGGCGGGAAGCCGCACATCAGCGCGATCATCCCGTCCATGCTCTTGAGCCCGTTCGCGTGGAAGCGCGTGTAGAGCACGCCCTCGCGGCAGAGCGCGTCGAAGTTCGGCGTGCACCCGAGCGGCTCGAGGCCCCGCTCGCGCCGCATCGCGTCGGTGTGCCAGGCGTCCCAGCTCTCCAGCATGAGGAGCACGACGTTCGGACGGGCCCCCGCACCGCCCGGCCGCCGCCGCAGAAGCGGATACCGTTCGTCGACCGCCTCGTCGCGCGCGGCCCACAGCTCCTCGCGCACCGACGCGAGCGCCTCGGACTCCGGGTAGAAGCTCGACTTCGCCGCCCGCCTCTTCGACGTGAGCGACTGCACGACGGCGTACGGCCCGTTCAGCGCCAGGTGCCCCGCCGACGGCGGCACGTCCGCGAACGCGTCGACGGGCCGGAGCCGCTTGCCGAACGGATTGCCGTGCGCCGCGCCGACCAGCAGCAGCAGGGCGGCGCACGCCACCGCGATGCGCCCCCGGCGCCCCGTCTCCGGCATCGGCGCCGACCGCATGAACTTCCGCCACGCCCAGAAGAGCCCCCCCGCGGCTGCGAGAAAGCCGAGCACCGCCAGCGGCCGCTGCCGCGCGCCCGTCCCGACGTCCTCTATCGCCTCCCCGAGGAACGCGATCTCCGGGCCGACGTGCCGGTGCACGTGGCCGTAGTACACGCCGTCCGCCGCGAGCACGCCGATGAAGAGCAGCGTCGCCGCGTACGCGACCCACGTCCACGTCCCCCGCCACGCCGGCCGCTGCGCCCAGGAGAACGGCAGCGTCAGCAGCACCAGCGGAAGGCCCGCGACCATGCAGACGACCGACGCGTCGAACCGCAGCCCGCGCAGGAACGCCCACAGGACGCCGCCCGCCGGGAGCGACGCGAAGTCGCTCCGGTACGCGACGTAGAGGACGAGACGCGTCAGCGTGAAAGCCGCCAGGAGGAGCGCGGCGATGCGGATCGGCACGGCGTACGGCGCCAGCGCGGCGCGCACCTTCGACCTCCTTGTCGGGGGCGGCGCTGCGGGCTCCTCCATCTCCGGATTGTAAATGACCGCACGGGGCGTTTGGACTAGAATCCACGCGTGCTCATCGACGAGGAGCCGCTCGACAAGCTCCTGAACCGCGCGCCGGCCCGCCTGGCGGCCCGGCTCCTCCACCCCACGCCCGTGACGCCCAACCAGGTCTCCGCCTTCGCCGGCTTCCTCGGCCTCGCGGCGGGCGTCGCGATCGCCATCGGCACGCCTGCGGCGCGTCTGGCCGCGGCCGGCCTCCTCTGGGGCCACCTGATCTTCGACTGCGCCGACGGCGAGCTGGCCCGCCGCCGGGGCGGCGGCAGCCGCAGCGGCGCCGTCGTCGACGGGCTCGCGGACGGGCTCGTGATCATCTCCATGCACGTCGGGCTTCTCGTGCTCGCGTTGCGGACGGCGGCG
>Ga0187892_10002891_pt1 | contig 32785 bp, 27 predicted proteins | sample MA1701073metaG_FD_139345 | JGI IMG/M metagenome (GOLD analysis project Ga0187892, IMG submission 139345) | Bio-ooze microbial communities from a basaltic lava cave in the Kipuka Kanohina Cave System on the Island of Hawaii, USA - MA170107-3 metaG ...
CCGCCGCCGTGATGGAACGACACCCAGGCCGCGCCCGAGGCGGTGGCGAGCAGCGCGTTCAGGATCGGCCAGTCGGCGACGGCGTCGGAGCCGTCGCGCATCGCCTCCGTTTCACGAAACGGCGAGGCCACCGACCCCGTGTCGAGGTGGTCGCGGCCGATGACGATCGGCGCCGACAGCTCGCCGCGCTCGACGAGCCGATTGAGCGCGACGCCGAAGCGCGCGCGCTCGCCCTGCCCCAGCCAGCAGATCCGCGCCGGGAGGCCCTGGAACGCGACCCGCTCGCGGGCGAGCCCGATCCAGCGACGCAGATGCGCGTCGTCCGGGAACAGCTCGAGCACCAGATCGTCGGTGCGGTGGAGATCGCGGGCCTCGCCCGAAAGCGCCACCCAGCGGAATGGCCCGCGACCCTCGCAGAACAGCGGGCGGATATACTCGGGGACGAAGCCCGGAATGCGGAACGCGTCGCGCAGCCCCGCGTCGGCCGCCACGGTCCGGATGTTGTTGCCGTAGTCGAACGTCACCGCGCCACCGCCCTGGAGGTCGAGCATGGCCCGCACGTGCGTCACGATCCCGTCGACCGCCCGCCGCACGTACTCGTCGGGCCGCTCGCGGCGCAGCACGAGCGCATCGGCCAGCCGCAGGCCGGGCGGGACGTAGCCGTTCAGCGGATCGTGCGCCGACGTCTGATCGGTGACGACGTCGGGCCGGAAGCCGCGGGCGACCAGAGCCGGCAGCACCTCGGCGCAGTTGCCCACGAGGCCGACCGAGAGCGCCTCCCCGCGCGCCCGCGCGTCCTCGCACAGCCGGACGGCTTCCTCCAGCGTCGCGGCCTCCCGGTCGAGGTAGCGCGTCTCGAGCCGGCGCGCCACCCGCGCCGGATCCACCTCCACGGCCAGGCAGACCGCCTCGTTCATGGTGGCCGCCAGCGGCTGCGCCCCGCCCATGCCCCCGAGGCCGCCCGTGAGGACGACCCGGCCGCGCAGCGAGCCGCCGAAGTGCCGCTGCGCCACGGCCGCGAACGTCTCGTAGGTGCCCTGGAGGATGCCCTGCGTGCCGATGTAGATCCACGAGCCCGCCGTCATCTGCCCGTACATCATGAGCCCGCGGCGCTCCAGCTCGCGGAACACGTCCCACGTGGCCCAGCGCCCCACGAGATTGGCGTTGGCGATCAGCACGCGGGGCGCCTCCTCGTGCGTCGTGAAGACGGCGACCGGGCGGCCCGACTGCACGAGCAGGGTCTCGTCGTCGCCCAGGGTGGTGAGCGTGCGGCAGATCGCCTCGAACGAGGCCCAGTCGCGCGCCGCCTTCCCGGTCCCGCCGTAGACCACGAGGTCCTGCGGCCGCTCGGCGACCTCCGGGTCGAGGTTGTTCATCAGCATCCGCAGCGCGGCTTCCTGGATCCAGCCGCGGCAGCGCAGGCCCGCTCCGCGCGGGGCGCGGACCGTCCGCGGCGCGCTCACGGCGCCTCGGGATCGAAGCGGCCCGCCAGCGCGCCGGCGGCGACCCGCTCGATCTCGTCCGCCATCGGCCGGTCGCCATCGAGCGCGGGCGCCTCGCGCCGCACCGCCTCGTAGGTGCGCCGCACGCCGCGGCCGGGCAGGAGCGGCTTCAGGAACTCGAGGCCCTGCGCCCCCGCCAGCAGCTCGATCGCCACGACCCGGCTCGCGTTCGCCAGGATCCGCTGCGCCTTCCAGGCCGCGCCCATGCCCATCGGCACGATGTCCTCCTGGTTGCCCTCGGTGGGCACCGACTGAACGCTCGCCGGCGTCGCGAGTACCCGGCACTCCGCAACGAGCGCCGCCGCGGCGATCTGCGCCGTCATGAAGCCGGACTCGAGGCCCGGGTCACGGGCGAGAAACGGGGGCAGCCCCGACGACAGGTCGGGATTCACGATCCGCTCGAGCCGCCGCTCGGCCAGATTGGCGAGGGTGGTGAGGGCGATCGCCATCACATCGAGGGCCAGCGCGATCGCCTGGCCGTGGAAGTTGCCTCCCGACACGATGTCCGCGCCGAACACGAGCGGGTTGTCGGTCGCCGCGTTCAGCTCCGTCGTCACCAGGCGCTCGGCGAAGGCGAGCCCTTCGCCCGCGGCGCCGAGCACCTGCGGCGTGCAGCGCAGCGAGTAGGCGTCCTGCACCCGCGGGTCGTTCTCCCGATGCGACTCGCGGATCTCACTGTCGGCGAGCAGCTCGCGCAGCAGCGCCGCCGAGCGCTGTTGCAGCACGTGGGGTCGGGCGTCGTGGATCCGGGCATCGAAGGGGTCGGGCGTGCCGCGCACCGCCTCGAGGCTCTGGGCGGCCGCCGCGTGGGCCGCGCGCCACAGCCGCCAGGCGTCGTGCACCAGCAGCGCCGCCAGACCGGTCTGCGCCTGCGTGCCGTTGACGAAGGCGATCCCTTCCTTCGCCTCCAGGGTGATCGGCGCGAGGCCCGCCCCCCGCAGCGCCGTCCCCCCCTCCCCCTCCCCGATCATCGCGAGCGCGAGGTGCGACAACGGCGCCAGATCGCCCGATGCGCCCACGCTGCCCTGCCAGGGCACGCGGGGGTGGACCCGCGCGTTCAGCATCGCCACGATCAGCTCGGGCAGCGCGGCCCGCACGCCGCTGGTCCCGCGCGCCAGGACGTTGGCCCGCAGCAGCATCATCGCGCGCACCGCCTCCGCCGGGAGCGGGTCTCCGACGCCGCACGCGTGGCTCCGGATCAGGTTGCGCTGCAGCTCGCGCAGCCGGTCGGGCGGCACGCGCACGTGGGCGAGCTTCCCGAAACCCGTGGTGACGCCGTACACCGTCGCCCCGCGACGCAACGCGTCCTCGACCGTCGCCCGCGATGCGGCGATGCCCCGGAGGGCCGCCGGCGCGATCGCCGCCGGCGCGAAGCCGCGGGCCACCGCCACCACGTCCGCGATGGTGAGCGAATGACCGTCGAGGGTGACCGGGTCGGGCATGGACGAAAAGCTACTACGGGAAGCGGGAAGCGGGAAACGGGAAACGGGAAACGTGCGGCACGACACGTTTCCCGTTTCCCGTTTCCCGTGCTATCTCGTCGCCGCGCGCCCTCCGGCCACCCGCCCCACCCGAATCAGCTCCGGGTTCCCCGGATCCGACTGGAAGCTCCAGTCGAAGATCACATAGCCCCGGCCGACGTGCGTGACGCGCAGCCCGCCGTAGCGCACCGTCCCGGCTTCGACGATCTCGAACACGTAGCCGAACCCGGGCAGCGCCTGCAGGGCAGCGCGGCCGTAGCCGGCCGCCGGCGCGAAGTCGATCGAGGTCAGGTCGGCGACGGGAGCGTCGGCGTAGAACCGAACGCGCGTGCCGGCGAATCGGGGCGCCAGGCTCACGACGCCGAGCGCGGCGTCCCACCGGACGACGAAATCGACGTCGCTGCGGCCGCCGGAGAGCACGAGCCCCAGCTCGCTGCGCTGGGCGACGCCGTCGCTGTTCACGTCGTCCCAGAACCGGAAGCCCGCGGCCGTCGCGTCTTCCTCGATCGCGAACACGAGCACGTTACGCGCGTCCGGACGCGGCGTATCCTGGCGCAGCGGCGACCACAGGCTTTCGTATCCTTCGCGACTCACGGCCGACACGCCAAAGCAGCGCGGCACGCCGTTGGTCAGCACGCCCGCCAGGAACTCGGGCGCCACGCTCGTGCCCTCGAGTGACCACTGGCCGCCGCACAGGCCGCGGTCCAGATCGTAGGTCGTGCTGTACACCCGGTACCACGAGAACCGCGCGGGGGCCGATTCGTACGCGTTGTCGGTCCACTCCAGGTGAATCGCGCCGTTCAGTGAAATGGACCCGAGGACGGTCGGCGCCGGGAGCTGGAGGCGCTCGTCCACGGTCACCGCGTTGCTGGGCGTGCTCTCGTTGCCGTCGAAGTCGAGCGCCGTGACGTAGTACTGCAGATGGGGCACGCCGTTGTCATGGAAGGTGTTGGAGGTGGTCTCGCCGCGCGGCGCGAATCCCTCGCCCGTCGAGCCCCGCGAATACACGCGGTACGCGGCGACATCGCCCTCGAGACCCGGCTCCCAGGCCAGAATGATCCCCGCCGGCCGATCGGGGTCGCCGCTGGGCTCCAGCTGGTAGGTCAGATTCACCGGCGGCGCGGGCGCGTCGCTGAACAGGGTGGTCGCCTGACAGGCGGCCAGCAGCAGCAGGGCGCCGAGTCCGGTGGCGTGGGTCACGAGTCGCATGCGGTCCTCTCGGGGGAGTGTCCGCCGGCGACTTAGCAGGCGCTGTGCCTGAGCGTAACGTGCGGCGGGGAAGGTTGTTACGGACACCGCCGGGCGACGGTGTCCCCCCAGCGGGACAGCCCCCGCGCGGTACTAGCGGTACTAGCGGTACGTCTCCTGGTCGTAATCGAACTTGATGCCCGCCTGATCGATCAGCGCGATGCCGAAGTTGAACGCGAAATTGCCGGTCGCGCTCTTGACGAAGGAGAACGACGCCCGCCAGCGATGCAGGTCGCGCTCGAACCGGAGGATGTGCTGGGCGAACTGGCCGGTGTCGAAATCATAGCTCGTGTTCCAGCCGGCCTGCCACTTGGGGGTCGGGTTGAAGGTCAGGTTCGCCTGGACCTGCCGCTGGCCGCCCGCGCCGCTCGCCGCCTGTCCCCGCTGGCGGGTCGCGGAGTAGCCGATCGTGAGCGAGAAGCCCTGCCCCAACGCGGGGCCGTACACACCGGCTCCAGGATAGCGGCTCCGGATGCTGGGCTGCTGCGTGGGCCCGACCCTCCCCGTATCGGCGCCGGCCGGCGCGGCGGGGGGCGCCGCCACGGACCGGCCGCCTCCCAGCCCGACCAGGGCGCCGATTCCCCGCAAGGTCGCCGGCGTGATCGCGAAGTTGGCCGCCACGCTGACGAGAAACGGATCGAACCGGGTGGTATCGAGCCCGACGGGGCCGTCCCACAGGTCGTGGGTCAGCTGGAGGTTGAAGCCGCGCAGCAGATCCGACGCGAACGTGTTGGTCATCGACTGCGTCTGCCAGCCCACCCGCCCAGGCTGCTTGGCCTGCTCGAAGTTGTAGGACACCGAGCTGGTGTTGATCGAGAGCAGCCGGATGCGCGGGGGATCGCGGCCGGTCGTGTCCCCCGCGGGCGCCCGCAGCTTGCCCTCGAAGTTCTGCGACAGCCCGACGACGAGGGTCTGCTGCGGGTCGGTGCGCACGTTCAGCGTCGTTCCGGTCGGGTCGAGCGCCCGCGCGTAGTCCTCGGGCACGCGCGCGCCGGGCGCGTAGCGGTAATCCACGATGGGCGAGAAGGTGTGCCGGATGCGTTGCAGGGGCCCGAAGCCGGGAAAGAACCCGAAGAACGAGGGCCGGATGCCCGCGCTGAAGGCCAGGCGCTTGCCCTGGGTCACGAAGTCCCCACCCGAGAACTGATTGCGCAGCATGAAGGGGCCGGCCGTCGTGGTGTTGAGGACCTGGATGCTGGGTTGCAACTTCCAGGTTCCGCTGAAGACCTGGGGCAGGTTGATGCCCGTCTCCCAGTCCACGGCCGTCTCGAAGGTCTCGGCGTAGACGACGCGGCGCGCGCCGCCCGGCACGGTGCTGTCGGGGATCACGAACTCGCGCCGCTGGCCGCTCGTGCGGTCGGTCACGACGACGCTGTTGTTCCAGTTCCAGCGGCCGAGGCGCAGCGGCGTCCCGAACGCCAGCGACGTGAGGCGGTCGTCGAACGTGCCGGTGAGCGTGTCCGGCACGCCGCCCGCCCCGGGCACGAGCAGCGCGGCCGCCGGGTTGTTCAGGGTCTGGCGGTTGCTGAGCGAGAACGCGGGACTCCAGGTGATACTCGGCGTGATGTTGACGGGCGACGGGGTCAGGCGGATCTCGGGGAAGGTCTGCTGCACCAGGTCGTTGGAGAGGTTCTGCGAGCGGTTCCCGCCGATGTTCAGCGTCCCCCAGGCCATCCGCTTGTCGAAGTTCGCGCTCGAGGTCAGCTGCGCCGTGGCCACGTAGGGGTTGACCACGTTCTGCTGCACGACGCGGCCGCTGGTGGCGTAGTTCAGGCTCATGTTGAGCCGCGTGCGGCTGTTGAAGCTCTGGCCGTGATTCCAGGCGAGGTAGCTCGACTGGCCCTCGAGATCGAGCTCCTCGATGTGCGCGAACGTCAGGCTGCCGGTGATGAAGCGATCCAGCCAGCGATACTGCAGCTGGCTGTGGAGGCGGATGTTGCGATTCGAGAACCAGTCACCCGCCACCAGAAGATCGAGGTAGTCGTTGATGGCGAAGTAGTAGCCCAGGTTCGCGATGTGGCGCTCGTAGGTGCGGGAGGTGCGGACCAGATCGTTCACGCCGAAACGGGGCACCAGCATCCCGCTGTGCCGACCCGAGCGGATGTCCTGGAAGATGAACGGCAACCACAGGACGGGCACGTCGCGCACATGCAGCACGGCGGGGCGAGCGACCATGACGTTCTTGTTGAGCCACTTCACCTGTCCGGCGGAGAAGTGATAGTGCGCCACCGGCAGGTCGCACGAGGTCACGTCGCTGGACGACCCGAACACGCGCGTGGCGCCGGAGTCCACCGCGAGGTCGCCCCGCATGAACCAGGTCGCGCCCCCCTGTTGGAAGTCCGTGAGGGCGTCCTCGACGATGCCGCGCTTGATGCAGGTGTCGTAGCGCATCCCCTCGCCTACCAGCACGGTCCCCTCGTCGAAGAGGCGGGGGGTGCCGCGGGCGTCGAGCCGGCAGCTGGCCTCCCGGTAGCGCACGGAGTCGGCCTCGAGCCGCGTGCCCTCGCGCTCGACGTAGGCCTCGCCGCGGAGCACGATGAGCTGGCTGTCGCCCTGGACGACGAGGGTCTCGGCGACATAGCGCGTGACGCGATAACCCGCCTGCCGCAACAGGGAGTCCATGACGGCGTCCGAGGGTGGAAACGACCGCGTCGGGGCCGTGGGCAGCCCGAGCCGGCGCGCGGTCGCCGTGTCGAGCGTCCGCCCGGTGGGTGTGGCCCCCCGCGCTGCCGTCGTATCGGGCCGCGGGGGCGGTGGCGCGGGTCGCGGCTGTTGCGCGAGCGCGGACCCGGCCGCGGCCAAGCCGAGGCCCGCGACCAGGAGCGCCAGTGGGGTCGAAGTCCCGGCCGTGCCGGCTGCCTGGCGCCGCCCGCGGCGCCGGGAGGCGATCCAGGCGCAGAGAATACTGACCTCGTAGAGCAGCAGCAGCGGGACCAGCATCATGATCATCGAGAGGGCGTCGGGCGGCGTGAGGAAAGCCGCCACCAGCGCCGCGAGCACCACGGCGTAGCGCCGGTGCCGCGCGAGAAACTGTGGAGTCACGAGCCCCAGGGCCGCCAGGATCGCCATCACCAACGGCAGCTCGGTGACGACGCCGAAGGCGACGACCAGCTGGGTGGCGAAGGAGAAATAGCGGTCGATGGTGATGAACGGCGCCAGGTCGGCCCGCTGGAACTCGAACAGCACGCGCAGGGCCGCCGGCAGCACCCACAGGTAGCAGGCGGTGGCCCCCAGCATGAACAGACCGAGGCCGGCCGTGAGCGCCGGCACGATCAGGCGCTTCTCGCGGTCGTATAGCGCCGGGGCCAGGAACGCCCAGGCCTGGTAGATCACCACCGGCGACGCGACCAGGAGGCCGACCCCGAAGGCGAGCTTGAGCGTCAACATCAGGGGCTCGGTGGGGCTGGTGAAGGCGAGCCGCCCGTCGGGGAGCAGGGGGGCGATGGGACGCTTGAGCAGGCCGACCAGGTCGAAGTGCTGCACCAGGAACCAGCCGAGAGCGGTGCCCACGGCGATGGCGAGGAGGCTCTTGAGCAGGCGCCAGCGCAGCTCCTCGAGGTGATCGAGGAACGGCATCTCGGCGCGTTGCGAGGAGGGTGCGTCAGGCACCGGAGCCCCGGCGGGGGGGGCCGGAATCAGCGCCCCAGCCGATCCAGCTTGTCTCGCGCGAGGTTCGCTTCGTCGGACCGGGGGTAGCCGGCGACGACGCGGGCGTAGAACGTCCGGGCCCCCGCGCGGTCGCCGCGCTGCTCGGCGAGGAGGCCCAGCTTGTAGAGCGACGACGGCGCGCGGGGGGAATTGGGATAGGTCCGCACGACGGCCTGATACACCGCGGCGGCGGAGTCGGGGTTCTCCGGCGCGAACGTCTCGGCGACGTAGAACAGGGCGTCCGCCCCCCGCTCGTCGCTGGGGAACACGCGCAGGAACTCGCGGAAGCCCAGGCGCGCCGTGGCCAGGCTGCCGCGGCGGAATTGCTGCAGCGACACGTCGTACATCTGATCCGGACCGGGGCCGGCGGGATTGCCGGACGGCCCGACCGGGACCGCCGGGGCCCCCGCCTCCCCGGCGCCGGCCAGCTGCTGGCGGCGCAGCTCGGTGAGGCGCTGCTGGCTCTGCCCCGTCAGCTCCTGGATCGACGTGAGCAGCTGCTGGACGCCCACGAGGTCCGTACGCACATCGCCGCGCAGCTGGACCAGGTAGGCCTGCTGCGCGGCGAGGTTCTGCATCAGGGCGGCCAGCAGGACGTGCAGCGAGTCGGTTTCGGCCCGGTGCGACGCCTCGGTCCGCGCCAACTCCTCCCGCACCGCCGCCAGCTGGAGCTCGACCTTGCGGACATCGCCCTTGAGGGCGCAGCCGCCCGCGAGCCCCAGCGTCAGCGGCAGGACCGAGCGGAGCGTGGCCGCCACGGGGCGGGCGGTGTTACCGCTGCCGCAACATGTCGCCGCCGGAAACGATCTCGAACTCCGCGCGGCGGTTCTGCGCCCAGGAATCCTCATCGTGCCCCATCGCCATCGGACGCTCCTCACCGAACGACTGCGTCTCGATCCGGCTGGCGTCGATGCCATGGCTGACCAGGTACTGCTTGGCCGAGGTGGCCCGGCGGTTGCCGAGCGCCAGGTTGTACTCGTCCGAGCCGCGCTCGTCGCAGTGCCCGCTGATGCGGATCCGGAGATCGGGGTTCGCCTGCAGGATCGACACCTTCTGATCGAGCGTGGCCGCGTCGCCGGGCCGGATCTCCGAGCGGTCGAAGTCGAAGTTGACCATCGCGGCCAGCATGTTCCGCACCACGTCGCCCCCCCGGGCCAGGGCCGCCAGGGAGTCCGCTTCGCGCTGCCGGCGCACGCGCTCGGCTTCCTCGCGCGCCATCCGCTCGGCCTCCGCCTGCGCCGCCATCAGGGAGTCCTGCCGGGCCCGCTCGGCCGCCGCGATCGCGTCGGCGTTCGGCGCCGCCCCCGTCTCGGGCGGCGGGCCGCCACCGCAGGCCCCCGCCAGGGCCACCATGGAGCCGATCGCCAGTATCTGGAGTGCGCGTCTCATCGTTCGTTCCCTCTCCCAGGCTGTGGGTTGGTAGCGGCGACCTCCGGAAGCCGCGGAGACCACGACGGCAACCGCGCACCGCTCTGCTGCAGGAGCGGCCGGATGCGGCCCGTTTCCATATCGATGATCCAGAGCTGCCGGTATCCCGTCCGGTCCGACACGAACGCCACGTGCCGGCTGTCCGGGGCCCAGGTGGGATCCTCGTTCCGCCCGACCGAGGTCAGCTGCTTCACCACCCGCGCCCGGACGTCCAGGACGAACACCTGCAGCGTGCCGGCGACGTCCCGGTGAAAGATCACCGACTGCCCGTCGGGCGACCACTCCGGCGCATTCGATGCGCCCGTGACCCCCCAGTCGACGGCGGCGAGCATCTGCTGCTCGGTCCCGTCGGCCGCCATGACGTACAACTGCGCCAGCCCGGGACGCGTGGACACGAACGCGATGCGCCGTCCGTCCGGACTGTACGTCGGAGACAAGTTGTCCGAAAAGCGCCCCACGGTCAAGCGCTGCAGGCAGCAGTTGTCCCGGACGTTGATCGTGTAGATGTCGGTCCCTTCCTCGGTCGCGCGGCTGAAGGCGAGGGTGCGGCCGTCGGGAGAGAAGCTCGGCGTGAAGTCGAGAGCCTGCCCGGTGGTGGCCACGGGCCGGCGCGTCCCGCCCGCCAGATCGTGGACGAACAGCTGACCCCGCCCGGCGTGGAACTCCATGTAGGCGAAGCGCCTCCCGTCGGGCGCCCAGGACGGCGACATCGCCTGCCGGTCCGACGACGACACGAGCCGCATGTCGGCGCCGTCCTGGTCGATCTCGTGGACCTTGCCGTCGCGCACGAACAGGATCCGGGTGGCGGCGACCCCGGGGGCGCCCAGCGCGGCCTGCACCAGCTGATCGGAGAGGCGATGCACGGCCTGGCGAAACCCGGGCTCGGTCGGAGGCGGCAGGCGTGTGCGTAGCGCGCGGCGCACGCCGGCGGCGGCCACGTCGTGCAGCGACACCACCGTGCTGTCGCCCAGCGCCCGGATCTCCACGGCGAAGTCGGCACCGAGCGCCTGGTAGAGCGGGTAGTTCAGGCCCGCGGGCCGGCCCGGCCGCGTCGCCCGCCCGCCACCCGCGGCTCGGGGGGCGGGCTCGTCGGACGACGCCAGCCGGATCGAGTCGCCGGCGGGCAGGGTGATCGGCTCGAAGCGGTCGCTGTAGTCGAGATCGCGCGCGATGATGGCGCGAATCGAATCGACGGCCGGCCCGGCGGCGAGCACGACGAGCCCGGGCCGGACACCCGGGCGGTACACGATCCCGATCCGCACGCCGCGATCGACGGGCTCCTGGGCGGAGAGGCGGATGGGCGGATAGGCGGATAGGAGCACCCCTAGCAGCAGCCCGCCCCGGATCGCGCGACTCGCCATCCGCCGATCCGTCCATCCGCCCATCCGCCGCTTCACCGGCGCGTCCCGGAGAAGTAGAACCGCACGAACAGGACGTCGTCCGGCCAGTCGGTGGGGAGCGGACCGAACGCCCGGAGCCGCCCCGCCTCCTCGACGGCACCCTGCGCCTCGAGGTCGAAGGCGAAGTTGCCCGAGCGCTGCACGAACTGCAGGCTGCTCAGCGACCCGTCGCGGTGCACGAGGAAGGACACCTCCGCTTCGAGGGGCGACGCCTGGAGCGGCCGCTGCCAGCGCCGCAGCACCTGGCCCACGATGTTCTGTAAGTATTCGGGGAACGGGAACTCGACCCCCTCGGTGCTCACGGTCGCCACATCGCTGCCGGTCGAGGGCCGCTCGCCGGGCAGCGGCGCCGTGGTCGGCGTCGTGCGCGGTGCCGCCTCGCGGCGCCGCGCGTCCGGCGCGGGCGGGGGCGGCGTGCGCGCCGCCGTCGTCTTCGGCGTCCGAGTGAGCGGCGGCGCCACCTGCTCCGCGGGACGATCGATCGCCTCGGGCGCGCGCCGCTCTCCGGGCTCGGGCTCGGGCGCCGCGACCAGCCGCACCCGATAGGTCGGCGGCGGCGGCGTCCGCGCGTCCGACCCGGTGGCGAAGAGCAGCACGCCCGCCGTGCCGTGGATCAGCATCGTGCCCGCCAGGGCGAGCCCGCTCGTGGTCGAGCCGCGGCGACCCCCTCTCATCGCGGCGCGCTCTCGGGCTCGGCCACGAGCCCCACGTCGGTCACCCCCGACGCCCGGATCACCGCGAGCACTCTGACCACTTCGGCATAGGCCACCCGTCCATCGGCGCGGAGATACACACCCGTCGGGCGTTTGGTCCGCACGAACGCGGGGAACGTCGCGCGGAAATCCTCGTAGCTGAGCGGCGCCTGATCGAGGTAGATCCGCCCGTCGCGATCGAGGCTCACGATGAGGCCGGTCTTCGGATCGAGGGGCCGCGCGGCTGCCCGCGGCAGGCGCACATCGACGCCCCCCTGCATGATCGGCGCCGTGATCATGAAGATGATGAGCAGCACGAAGGCCACGTCCACGAGCGAGGTGACGTTGATGTCCGCGTTGAGGGGCAGCTCCCCGTGACCCCGGAGCCCTCCCCCGCCCCCGGCGAGCCCTGGCACTACAACCTTCCCTCGCGCGCCAGCGAGCCGATGATCTCCTGGGCGAAGCCCTCGAGCTCGCCCGCGAAGAGCCCCAGCCGGTTCACGAACAGGTTGTAGGCCATGACGGACGGGACGGCGACCGCGAGGCCCGCGACGGTGGTGACCAGCGCCTCGGCGACGCCGGGCGCGACGGCCGCGATGTTGCCCGAGCCGCCGAGCGCGATCCCGATGAAGGCGTCCATGACGCCGAGGACCGTGCCGAGGAGCCCGAGCAGCGGACTCACCGACCCGAACGTGGCGAGCCAGGGGATGAAGCGGGCCGCGGCGTCCCGCTCGGCCGCCACCTCCTTGGCGAGCACCATGCGCAACGCCTCGAGCTGCGTCATGGTCAGCGCGGTGTTGACGGGCGTGTCCTCGGGACGCCGCAGCAGGCCCGGCTTGAGCTCCGAGAAGAAGTGAATCCCCTCGCGCAGCAGCCGGTTGTAGGGAGAGGGGGGCAGGCGCATCGCCACGTGGTAGGCGTCCTCCAGCCGCGCGGCGCGCTCGATCTCGGTGAGAAACCGGTCGCCGAGGCGGCGCATGCGCCGGAACTGCCACCACTTGAGCACGATCAGATACCAGGAGACCAGCGAGAACACCACCAGCACGGCGAGCACGAACTTCGTTTCGCGGCTCGACGTAAGCACCAGCTCCCACCACGTGGTGGGCACGGCCGCGCCGACCTGGAGCAGCACGCCCTCAGTCTCCGGCGAGGGCGCGCAGCGTGAGCCGCAGCCCCTCGGCCAGCGAGGTGCGAGGCCGCCAGCCCAGCGCCCGGGCCGCCTTGTCCACGGCGAGGGCGTTGCGCCGCAGCTCCCCCGGCCGGGCCGGCGCGTACCGCAGCGCGGGACGCCGGCCCGCCGCCTCCGCCAGCAGCGCGGCGAGACGATTGACCGACGTCTCGCTCCCCGTCCCGACGTTGTAGGCGCGGCTGTCGATCGACTCGACCGGCGGCAGGGGGCACCGGGCAGCCGCCAGATTGGCGTCGGCCACGTCCCGCACGAACACCATGTCCCGGGTCTGCTCCCCGTCGCCGAAGATCGTGAGCGGCTCGCCCGCGCGGAGGCGACGCGCGAAGATGGCCACGACGCCGGCCTCACCCTCGGGGCTCTGGCGCGGCCCGAAGACGTTGCTGTAGCGCAGGGCCACGGTGTCGAGGTCGTACAGGCGGGCGAAGGTCGTCAGATAGAACTCGGATGCGAGCTTGGCGACGCCGTACGGCGACGCGGGCAGCTTGGGAGCGCCTTCGGACAGCGGCGGCACCCCCTCGCCGTACACGGTCCCTCCCGAGGACGCGAACACGACGCGCCGCACACCACCCGCGCGCGCGCCCTCCAGCACGTTCAGCAGACCGGTGACGTTGACCTCGGCGTCGAACACGGGATCGGCTACGGAGCGCCGCACGTCCATCTGGGCCGCATGGTGGTTCAGCACGGTGAAGGCGCCGGTCGCCGCCAGCCGGCGCGCCTCCGGTGAGCGGATGTCGGCGACCACCAGCCGCGCGGCGGGCGGGACGTTCTCGCGGCGGCCGCTCGAGAGGTCGTCGAGCACGGTGACCTCGTGGCCCGCCGCCAGGTGGGCCTCGACCACATGTGAGCCGATGAACCCGGCGCCGCCCGTGACCAGCACCCGCTCGGTCACTCGCGCCCTCCCCGTCGGTCCGGCCCGGTCACGTCCCGGGCCGGGACGCCCGGAGCGCGGTGCAAGATAAGCAGGCGGCTGGGCCGGCGCCCGTCCCCGGGGTCGGGCGCCGGATTCAGGAAGGCATCTTCTTGATGAGTCGCACGGGCATGCCCGGAGTCACCTGCGGATTGCTGACCCCGATCGCCATCACCGTGGCGGAGTGCTCGCGCGTGTGCACCACCATCAGCACCACCCGCACTTCCTCCGACGGTGACCGCGCTTCGCCCGTGGCCGGCCGGTAGACCTCGAAGACGTCGCCCGGCACGACGCCATCGGCGCGCCCGCGGTCGATGAAGAGGTACTGCTGGGGAGCGATCAGGCTCCGAATCGTGCGCTGGTCGATCACGCGCCCCTGGAGCCCCTGCTCCACCGGCGTGGGCCGGATCTCGCCGGGGTCGCGGAACGGCTCCAGCGGCATCGCCAGGTGGCCGTCGCGGATGCGCGCGAACTGCATGATGACGTCCGCCAGCACCTGCCGCTCCTGCACCTCGGTCACGCGCACCACGCCCACCGGGAAGACCACGTCTCCCCAGCCGTCCACGGGGCGATCGAGCCGCACGACGAGCAGCGAGTCGCCCACGTGATACGACGCGTCGTCAGGAGGCCGGATCGCGACCTCCTCGAACTGGTGTGCGCTCGTGCGGTCGGACAGCCGGTAGATGGCGGGCGAGGCGGTGTTCCCCAGCACGTCCGCGAACGGCAATCGCTCGTTTTCGCTGAGGAAGCCCGCGGCGTAGAACTCGCCGCGCCGCAGCGGGCGGTAGGGCTGATTGGCGTACCCCGCCAGCACGTGCCGCGCCTCCTCGACCTGTGGCGGAGGCCGATCGAAGATGGTCTGGTACTGATCGCCGGGTGGTGGCGGCTCCACGAAGACCGCCTGCGCCGTGTCCACGGGGATCGTGTCCGCCGCGGCGAGCAGCGTGTCGACTCCCGCCCGCACGGTGTCCGCCGCCTCGGGCATGCCGGCCGTCGTGTCCGCCAGCGGCGCCTGCGCCAGCGGCGCGAGCGCGCCGAGGGCGAAGACCTCCCCCGGGTAGATCCAGTGCGGATCCTCGATCACCGTGGTGTTGTGCCGGTAGATCTCCGGCCAGAGCAGCGGGTCGGCGAAGTACATCTGGGCGATGGACCACAGCGTCTCGCCCTGCACGACCGTGTGCGTCGCCGGCAGCTGCGCCAGCGGCTCCTGCGCCAGTGGCTCCGGCGTCGCCTCCGGCGGCGGCACCGCCGCCATCGTGTCCGGCGGCGGCGCCACCCGCACCGTATCCTGTGCGGCCAGCGCCGTCGCCGTCAGCGGTGCCGCCGCCAGGGCGAGCAGGACCGCCAGCCTAGAACGGCAGATCGTCGTCCCCTTCATCCAGCGCCTCCGGTAACGCGTCCAACGACTCCGATTTGCCCTCGGAGCCGACCTTCGCCGGGGCCCGAGCCCGGGCCGGCTCGCCGCCTCCCTCCGCTCCGGCGCCCCGCGGCGAGAGCATGATCAGCTCCCGCGCGATGACCTCGGTGACATACCGGGTCTGCTTCTCGCGATCCTCCCACGTGCGGTACTCGACACGCCCCTCCACGTAGACGCGATCGCCCTTCTTGAGGTAGCGCTCGGCGACATCGGCGAGCTGCGACCCCTTGTTGTTCCAGCACACCACCCGGTGCCACTCGGTTTTCTCCTGCTTCTCCCCTCCCTGTCCCGTCCACTGCCGGCTCGTGGCCACCGACAGCGTTGCCACCCGTCCCCCGTTGGTGGTCGTGCGCACTTCGGGATCGGCCCCCAGGTTGCCGATCAACATCACCTTGTTCAAGCTGCGGCTCACAGCGTCCTCCCTAACGAATGGCGGGTGGGGGCCAAGGGCTGGCCCACAGTATATGAATCGCAAGTTGTTCTGTCAATCAAAGATACGCCACATAGGGCAAAGTAACGCATCAACTGGCTGTCGAAATGGCAGCCCGTAGGACAATCGCATCTTCTGAGGGGCGACGGTAGTAGCCTTTCCGGCGCCCGACCGCCTGGAATCCGAGGCGGGCGTACAGGTGCCGGGCTGCGGCGTTGGACTGGCGGACTTCGAGATAGACGGCGGTCGCGCCGCGCGCGCGCAGCACGTGCAGCACTGCGCTCACGAGCGCCCGGCCGATACCGCGCCCGCGCCGCGCGCCCTCCACGCCCAGATTCAGGATCTCGCCTTCGTCCGCGACATGGCGCGCCACCACGTAACCCGCGACGCCCCGATCGTCGGTCGCCACCAGGAAGGGGACGCCCACGTCGACGCACTCGCGGAAGTCGCGCTCGGGCCACGGATCGGAGAACGCTTCGCGCTCGATCGCCGCCACGGCCCGCAGGTCCCCGTGCTCAGCGGGACGGATCTGGCAGCGGGCGTCCGTGGCGCGCCTCCCACTTCGCCTGGGCCTCGGCCGGGCGGCCGTAGACGGGCTCGGCCGCCGCGTCATCTACGACCCGGGCCGCTCCCTCGCGCGGCAAGAGCGACAGCAGCATGGTGGCGCCGGGCGGCAGCGCCTCCAGTGCCACGGGAGCTTGCCCGGTCCAGCGCCGCACGTCCTCGGCGTAACGCACGGCCCCGTCGCCCACCGCGAGCGCGGGAGGCGCCGCCGCGCGCGCGGCGAGCTCGGCCAGGGTCGCGACCATGGGAGCGACGAGGGTCTCGACGCGCCCGGCATGGATCACGTAGACGGCGCCGAACACGTCACCGCGCAGCGCATCGAAGCAGGCGGCGATGGGCACGGCGCCGAGCTTCACCGCGGCGCCCGCGGCGGCGGCCATGAGGGCGGGAGCGGCACGCAGCTCGAGCCCCGCCTCGTGCGCGAGGCCCTTCGCCGTCGCCCAGCCCACGCGCAGGCCGGTGAAGCTCCCCGGGCCGTCCGCCACGACGATCCCGTCGAGGTCGGCCGGCCGCAGGCGGTGCGGGCGGAGGGCGAAGGCCACGAGGCCGAGCAGCTCCGCCGCGTGGCGGCGGGCGCCCTGGACCTGCGCGCCGCTGGCGGTGGCGGGCGGCGCTCCCACGGCGACGCTCGCGATGTCCGTCGCGCTATCGATGGCGAGCCACATGGTCAGGCGTCGTGGACCGCGCGGCGGTCGGGATCGACGTCGAACGCCAGCCTGAGGTGCCGATCGAGGGGTGGCGCCCAGGGGCCGGCGCGCTCCGGCCACTCGATCAGCACCACCGCCCCTTCCCGGATCATGTCGTCGAATCCCAGATCGCGCGCGTCCGCGGGGCGGCGCAGCCGGTAGCAGTCCACGTGATACACGGGTGGGCCCCGGGGCGTCTCGTAGCGGTGGACGAGCGCGTAGGTCGGGCTGGTGGCGGGTACGGCGGCACCGAGCCCGCGGCACAGCGCCTGGACGAGCGTCGTCTTGCCGGTGCCGATCTCCCCGGACAGGCCGAGCACCACGGGCGGCCGCAGCTCGCGGCCTACCGCTTCACCGAACCGGCTGAGCTCGTCCACGGTCAGGCGCACGGCGTCCCCCCCGCCCCTCCTGCTCGGCGCGCAGCTCGAGGATCTGGTCGCGCAGCACGGCCGCCTGCTCGAAATCCAGCTCCTCGGCGGCCGCCTGCATCTGCTCCTCGAGCAGCCGGATCAGGGCCTCGCGCTCCCGCGCGTCCGCCGGCCGCCGGGTCTGGGGCTCGGCCACACGGGCGGTGCGCGCATCCGCCACCCGGGTCACAAACCGGATGTCGCCCACGGATTTGACGATCGAGCGCGGCGTGATGCCGTGCCGGGCGTTGTGCGCTTCCTGCAGCCCGCGGCGGCGCGCCATCTCGTCGAGCGCCCGCCGCATCGAGCCCGTCATGCGGTCGGCGTACAGGATCGCCTTCCCGTGGAGGTGGCGCGCCGCCCGGCCCACGGTCTGGATGAGCGAGCGGTCCGAGCGCAGGAACCCCTCCTGGTCGGCGTCCAGCACGGCGACGAGCGACACCTCCGGCAAGTCGAGCCCCTCGCGCAGCAGGTTGATCCCCACCAGCACGTCGAACTCGCCGAGCCGCAGGCCCCGGATGATCTCCACGCGCTCGATGGCGTCGATCTCCGAGTGCAGGTAGCGCACGCGCACCCCGTGTTGCCGCAGGTAGTCGGTGAGGTCCTCGGACATGCGCTTGGTCAGCGTGGTGACCAGCACCCGCTCGCGCCGCGTTTCCCGCTGCCGGATCTCGTGCAGCAGGTCGTCCACCTGGCCGGCCACCGGCCGCACGTCCACGGCCGGGTCCACGAGGCCGGTCGGCCGGATGATCTGCTCGACCACGACGCCGCCCGAGCGCTCCAGCTCCTCCCCGCCGGGCGTGGCGGAGACGTAGATCGCCCGGGGGACCAGGGCCATGAGCTCGTCGTAGCGCAGCGGCCGGTTGTCCAGCGCCGAGGGGAGCCGGAACCCGTAGTCCACGAGCGTCTGCTTGCGGGAGCGGTCCCCCTCGTACATCCCGGCGAGCTGCGGCAGCGTCTGGTGGGATTCATCGACGATGCACAGCCAGTCCGCCGGGAAGTAATCGAGCAGGCAGGCGGGGCGTTGCCCCGGGGCCCGGCCCGTGAGGTGGCGGGAGTAGTTCTCGATGCCGGCGCAGCGACCGACCTCGAGCAGCATGTCGATGTCGAAGCTGGTGCGGGACTCGAGGCGCTGCGCCTCGATGAGCTTGTTGTCACGCCGCAGCTCGGCGAGCCGCTCCTTCAGCTCCGCGCGGATGGCCGGGACGGCGCGCTCGATGGTGGCGCGCTGGGTCACGAAGTGCGTGGCCGGGTACACGGCGCAGCGCGCGAGGGCCGCGATGGCATTACCCGTGACCGGGGCGATCTTGGCGATGCGCTCCACCGTGTCGCCCCACAGCTCGATGCGCACGGCCTGCTCCTCGTAGGGCGGCAGGATCTCGATCGTGTCGCCGCGCACGCGGAAGCCGCCGCGCTCGAGCGTGACGTCATTGCGCTGGTACTGGATGCGCACCAGGTCCTCGAGAATCGCGTCCCGGCCGCGCGTCTCCCCCACCGTCACGGTCAGGTACAGGCGGCGATAGACGTCCGGGTCCCCCAGGCCGTAGATCGCCGAGACGCTGGCGACGATGACGACGTCCTCGCGCTCCATCAGGCTCGACGTCGCGCGCAGCCGCAGGGCGTCGATGTCGTCGTTGATGGACGAGTCCTTCGCGATGTAGGTGTCGGTCGCGGGGACGTACGCCTCCGGCTGGTAGTAGTCGTAGTACGAGATGAAGAACTCGACGGCGTTGCGGGGGAAGAACGACTTGAGCTCACCGTAGAGCTGGGCGGCGAGCGTCTTGTTGTGCGAGAGCACGATGGTCGGCCGCCCGAACGCCGCGACGACGTGCGCCATCGTCATCGTCTTGCCCGAGCCGGTGACGCCCAGCAGCGTCTGGTAGCGATCGCCCCGGCGGAGGCCGGCCACCAGCTCCGTGATGGCGCGCGGTTGATCCCCCGCCGGGGCGTGGGGTGAGACCAGCTCGAACGGCATGCAACAGGAAACTTAATCGAGCCCGGTGCCGGTGGCGGCGCCCGCCTCGCGCCGCGCGACATCGGTCACGCCTTTCACCCCGCGGATCGCCCGCAGCACCTTGTTGAGGTGCGTCTGGTTCTCCACCTCGACGAGCACCGCCCCGAACACCGCTCCGTCGCGCGACTGGAGCTCCGCCGAGCGGATGTTGGTGCCCGTGCCGCTGATCGCCTGGCAGAGGTCGCCATAGAGGCCGCGGCGGTCCTCGCCGGCGACGGCGAGCCGCACCACGAACACTTCGCCGGCCAGCTCCTGCCAGTCGATCTCGACCCGCCGCTCGGCTTCGGCCGACAGGGTGAGCAGGTTGGGGCAGTCGCCGCGGTGGATGGAGATGCCGCGGCCCTGCGTCACGTAGCCGACCACGGGGTCGCCGGGCACCGGCTGGCAGCACTGCGCGTAGCGCACCATCAGCCCGTCCACCCCCTGGATCCGGATGCCCCGTCCCAGGCGCAGCTGCTCGATCACGCGTCCGAATGCCGTGGGCCTGGGTGCCTGGAGGTCGTCGGCCGGGAGGTGGGGATAGAGCGCCCGCATCAGCTGGCCCAGCGGCACGTCGCCCCGGCCCAGGGCGGCCAGCAGATGGTCCGGGGCGGCGACGGAGAGGGTCGTCGCCGCCTGCACGAACTGCGGGTCGGTGGGATGCGCCAGACGCCGCCGTCGCACCTCGCGGTCGAGGATCTCGCGGCCCAGCGCCACGCTGCGCTCGTGCTCCTCCTGCTTGATCCACTGCCGGATCTTGTGGCGCGCCCGGGCGGTACGCACGTGCGCCAGCCAGTCCTGCGACGGCCTGGCGTGCGTGCTGGTGAGGATCTCGACGGTGTCGCCGTTCTTGAGGGCACGGTGCAGCGGGGCGATGCGGCCGTTGATCCGGGCCCCGTGGCAGTGCTGGCCGACCTCGGAGTGCACCGCGAACGCGAAGTCGAGCGGCGTGGCAGCCTTGGGGAGCCGCTTCACGTCGCCCCGCGGCGTGAACACGAAGATCTCGTCCTGGTACAGGTCGACCTTGAGGAACTCGAGGAACTCCTCCGGGCTGTGCGCGTCCTGCTGCAGCTCCAGGAGCTGGCGGAACCAGATGAGCTGGCGATCGAGCTCGTCGGGCGTGCGCCCCTCCTTGAACAGCCAGTGGGCCGCGATGCCGTATTCCGCGGTGCGATGCATGTCGCGCGTGCGGATCTGGATCTCGTACAGCTGGCCGCCGGGGCCGAAGACCGTCGTGTGCAGCGACTGGTACCCGTTGGACTTGGGGCTCGCGATGTAGTCCTTGATGCGCTCCTGGAGCGGCGTCCAGCGGTGGTGAATCAACCCCAGTACGTGGTAGCACTCGGCGACCGTGCTCACGAGGACGCGCACGGCGAGGAGGTCGTAGATCTCCTCGAACGGCTTCCCCCGGGCCGTCATCTTCTTGGAGATCGACCAGAGGTTCTTGGGTCGCCCCGTGATCTCGACGTCCGTGAGGCCGGCGCGCGTGAGCTCCTCGGCCAGCGGCTCGCGCAGCCGCTCGATCGTGCGCTCGCGCTCGCCCCGCTTGGCGCGGATCTTGGCCGCCAGGTCGCGATAGTCCCGGGGCTCGATGAACTTGAACGCCAGGTCTTCGAGCTCCGCCTTGATCCCCGCCATCCCGAAGCGGTGCGCCAGCGGCGCGTAGATCTCCCGCGTCTCCTGCGCGATCCGCCCCTGCTCCTCGGCGTCCAGGTGCTCGAGGGTGCGCATGTTGTGCAGCCGGTCCGCCAGCTTGATGATGATGACCCGTGCGTCGCGGGCCACCGACAGGAGGAGCTTGCGGTAGTTCTCCGCCTGAGCCTCCGCGGTAGATCGGAACGTCAGGGAGGCGACCTTGGTGAGCCCGTCCACGAGCCCGGCGATCTCCTCGCCAAAGTCGCGCCGGATGTCGCCGATCGAGACGTCGGAGTCCTCCACCACGTCGTGCAGCAGCGCCGCCGCGATCGTCGTCGAATCCATCTGCTGCTCCGCCAGGATCGTGGCCACGGCGACGCTATGCGACAGGAATTCGTCGCCCGAGCGCCGCTTCTGCCCGCGGTGGGCCCGGGCGCTCACCCGGTACGCGCGCACCAGGAGGTCGAGGTCCAGCCGCTCCAGCTGGGCCACGGCCCGGGCCAGCTCGGGGGCGAGGAGGGGGGCGGCGCTCGTCACGACAGGAGGATGGCGAGAAGCCTGACCTCCGTCAACGCTTCACAACAGCCCAGCCTCCGCGAAGCTCACGTAGCGATCCCGGCCCACGATCACGTGGTCGTAGACGGGGAGGTCGAGCAGCCGGCCCGCATCCACCAGCTGCCGGGTCACGGCCCGGTCGTCGGCCGAGGGGGTCGGGTCGCCGCTCGGGTGGTTGTGCACGACGATGATTCCGGCCGCCGCCTCCGCGATCGCCGCCCGGAACACCTCGCGCGGGTGCACCAGCGAGCTGTTGAGGATCCCCCGTGTGATCAGGAGGTCCGCCAGGACCTGGCTCTGGCACCCCAGGGCGAGCACGTGGAACTCCTCCACGGCGAGGTCGCCGAGGCGGGCGACGTAGAAACGGTGCACGTCGGCGGGGCCGGCGATCCGTGCCGGCGGCGGCGCCGCCTCGGCAGTCGCCCGGCTGCCGAGCTCCAGGGCCGCGATGAGCCGCGCCGCCTTGGCGCGTCCCACGCCGGGGATCCGGGCCAGCTCGCCGGGCGGTCGGCCGGCGAGGCGGCGCAGCGAGCCCTCCACGCGGCCGAGCAGGTCGGCCGCCACCGCCAGGGCATCCCGCCCGGCGCACCCGGTGCCCAGGAGCAGCGCCACCAGCTCCGGTCCCGTCAATGCGGCCGGCCCCAGGGTCCACAGGCGCTCCCGGGGACGGTCGCGCTCGACGTGCTCGGAGAGGCGGAGCGCCATGCCGCAACCTAGACGTGGCCGCCGGAAAAGCCTGCATCCAAGAAACGCACTGAGGGCCGAGAAACGGGAAACGGGAAAGGTGTCTTTTTACGCCCCGTGGCACTTCTTGAACTTCTTGCCGCTCCCGCAGGGGCACGGCTCGTTGCGGCCCACGCCGGCGTACGCGTTGGCGGCCGCCACCGGAACTTCCCCCGGCCGTCCGGCGGGCGGGCGGGGGCCCGTGGCGGTGCCGGGTGCGACCAGCCCATCGCTCTCGGGTTTGGTGGCGGTGATCGGCGCGGCCCGGCGCGTGCCGCCGAGGGCGCCGGCCGTGCGCGTCCCGGGCCGTCCCGCCCCGGGCGGCGGGCCGATGTCCACCTGGAGCCGGAACCAGCGCTCGGTGAACGTCGCGTGCAGGTCGTTCATGAGATCGACGAACATCGAGTAGGCTTCCTGCTTGTACTCGATGAGCGGGTCCTTCTGCCCCCAGGCGCGGTACTGAATCGCGGCCCGCAGCTGATCGAGGTCGTAGAGGTGGTCCTTCCACTTCTCGTCGATCACCATGAGCATCACGTGGGCCAGCGCCTGGCCGCCCAGATTCGCCGCGCCGATCCTGCCCTCGATCTCCTTGAGATAGGCGAGCTTGGTCTGGAACGCGGTGCGGCCCGCCTCGTGGACGGCCTGCACCAGCTCGTTGCGGTTCCGCACGCGCGCGGGATCGGTCACGCCGGGCACGGAGAGCAGGAACCGCTGGAGGATCTCGGTCTCGATGCGCTCGCGATCCCACTGGCCGGGCTCGTCTGTGCCGGCGATGGCCTGGTCGGCGAGCCGCTCGACGGCGGCCTCGACCATGCGCAGCGCCTCGGCCTTGAGCTCCTCGCCGCCCTCCAGCGCGAAGCGCCGCAACGAGTAGATGACTTCGCGCTGCTGGTTCATCACGTCGTCGTACTCGAGCAGCCGCTTGCGCGCCTGGAAGTTCTGGAGCTCGACGCGCTTTTGCGCCTGGCCGATGGCGCGCGTGAGCCACGGATGGGTGAGGACCTCGCCTTCCTCGGCGCCGCTGCGACCCACCCAGCGCGCCATCCGCTCCGACCCGAAGAGCCGCATCAGGTCGTCCTCGAGCGACAGGAAGAAGATGCTCTGCCCCGGGTCGCCCTGGCGGCCCGAGCGCCCGCGCAGCTGGCGGTCGATGCGGCGCGACTCGTGCCGCTCGGTGCCGATGATCACGAGCCCGCAGGGCGGATCCTCGTTGCACCCGAGGGTGCGGATCTCCGGCTCGCTCAGGTCTGCCTGCTCGAGCTGCTGGCCGAACGGGGGCTGGTGCGCCCGGATGCCGCACACCTGGCAGCGCTTGACGCCGGCGCCGAGCTTGATGTCGGTGCCGCGGCCGGCCATGTTCGTCGCGATCGTGACGGCGCCGGCCCGTCCCGCCTGCGCCACGATCTCCGCCTCGCGCTCGTGGTACTTGGCGTTCAGTACTTCATGCTTGAGCCCGCGCCGCTTGAGCATCCGCGCCAGGGTCTCCGATACCTCGACGCTCACCGTGCCCACCAACACGGGCAGCCCGCGCTTGTTCTGCCGTTCGATCTCCTCGATGATCGCGTTGTATTTCTCGCGCCGCGTGAGATAGACGAGGTCGTGCTTGTCGACGCGGCGCACCGGCCGGTTCGTCGGGATGACGACCACCTCGAGACCGTAGATGGTGAAGAACTCGGTCTCCTCGGTTTCGGCGGTGCCGGTCATCCCCGCCAGCTTGTCGTACATGCGGAAGTAGTTCTGGATGGTGACGGTGGCGAGGGTCTGGGTCTCCTCGCGCACGGCCACCCCCTCCTTCGCCTCCACGGCCTGGTGCAGCCCGTCCGACCAACGCCGGCCCGGGAGCATGCGCCCGGTGAACTCGTCGACGATGAACACCTGGCCCTCCTGCACGACGTACTCCACGTCCTTCTCGTACAGGGCATGCGCCTGGAGCAGCTTGTGGATGATGTGGAGGGTCTCGCTCTTCTGCGCGTACTCGGCATCGATCGCCCGGCGCCGCGCGATCCGCTCTTCGGCGGACAGATCCGGGTCGCGCTCGAGGTCGTGCACCGCCTGCGAGATGTCGGGCACGACGAACAGCGCCGGGTCGTCCGGGGACATGGTCTCCACGCCCTGCTCCGTGAGATGGACGGAGTGCCCGCGCTCGTCCATCACGAAGTACAGCTCCTCCTCGATGTGCCGCATCTTCTGGTCGCGGGCGGGCAGCTTCCGGTCCGCCAGCCGGTCGAGCTCGACCCGCTGCACCTGGGCCTTCACGCCCTCCTCGTTGAGCAGCTTGAACAGCCGCTTGTTCTTGGGCATGCCGAGCTGCGCCTGGTACAGCAGGGTGGCGCCGTCGTACTGGGTCTTGGGATCCTGCAACAGCGGCTCGGCCCGGGCGATCAGGTCGTTCACGATGGCCGTTTGCTTGCGGACGAGCTGGACGACCTGGGCGTTGAACGCGGCGTACTTGGCGTCCGACTCCGTCCCGACGGGGCCCGAGATGATGAGGGGCGTGCGGGCCTCGTCGATGAGGATCGAGTCCACCTCGTCCACGATGGCGTAGTGGTGGCTGCGCTGGACGCGCTGGTCCAGGCTGAACACCATGTTGTCGCGCAGGTAGTCGAAGCCGAACTCGTTGTTGGTGCCGTAGGTGATGTCGCACTGGTACGCCGCGCGCCGCTCGGGGGACTGGGGCGGCGTGTTGTCGATACAGCCCACGGTGAGCCCCAGCCACGTGAACAGATGGCCCATCCACTGGGAATCACGGCGCGCCAGGTAGTTGTTCACGGTGACGAGGTGCGCTCCGCGCCCGGCCAGCGCGTTGAGATACAGGGGGAGCGTGGCGACGAGGGTCTTGCCCTCGCCCGTCGCCATCTCGGCGATCTTGCCCTCGTGCAGGACGACACCCCCGATGAGCTGCACGTCGTAGGGCACCATGTCCCATTTCAGCGCGTGCCCGGTCACGACGACCTCGCTCCCCACGAGCCGGCGGCACGCTTCGCGCACCGTGGCGAACGCCTCGGGGAGCAGGTCGCTCAGGGCCGCCTGGGTCTCGCGGGCGAGCGCCCGCTCCGCCTCGCCGAGCTGGCGGTCGAGCGCGAGCCGCTGCTCGGCGTCGGGGCAGTCGTGTTTCGCCTGGCGCAGCCGCTCGACCTCGGCCGCCAGCGTCCCGGTGCGCTCGGCCACGATGTCGCGGAAGCGGGGCGTCTGCGCCTGGATCTGGGCGTCGCCCAGCTCGCGCAGCCGGGTCTCGTGCCCGTGAACCGCGCTGATGATCGGCCGGATGCGCTTCAGCTCGCGCTCGAAGCGCGTGCCGACGATGCTCGTGACGAGGCTTTTCAGCATGGCACTCCCTGACGATACAGCCCGTGCCGCGCGATGTAGTCGCCCACCGCGTCGGGAACCAGATACCGGATCGACCGACCCAGCGCGACTCGGGCCCGGATCTCCGTGGCCGAGATCGCCACCGCCGGCACCTCGATCACCCGATCGACGATGCCGTTTCCCGGCGCGGCGACGCCCCCCCGGGCGAACGCCACGACGCCGGCGAGGCGGGACAGCTCGCCCGCCTCACGCCACGTGGGGATCTCCCGCGCCGCATCGGCGCCCACGAGCAGCGCGAACCGGGTCTCGGGCTCCCGGGCCCGGAGCGCCCGCAGCGTCTGGACCGTGTAGGACGGCGCGGGCAGGTGCAGCTCGATGCGCTCGACGGCGAACCGCGCATTGCCACGCACGGCCAGGTCGAGCATCTCGGCCCGCTGCTCCGGGCTCGCGCCGTGGGCGGCCCGCTTGAACGGCTGCTCGCGCGCGGGCACGAACCGGACGCGCGCGTCCGCGCCGAGCGCCTCCGCTGCGGCCTCGGCCACGATCAGGTGTCCCAGATGCACCGGGTCGAACGAGCCGCCGAACAGCGCGTCCACGGCGTCTAGGACGGCTCGGTGCCGGCCGTGCGGGACGGGGGGCAGCGCTCGGCGAGGCCAGACGCCTGCGGAAAGAACCGCTCGAGGTGGGCGCAGGTTTCCCGCCGCTCCTCGTCGTAGCCGAGCGTGCGATAGGCGTCCACCAGCCGGAGCAGCGCGTCGGGGACGCGGCGCGCCGCCGGGTACGTGGCGACGATGTCCTTGAAGTACAGGATCGCCGAGTCGTAGGCCCCGCGCCTCAGGTAGAACACCCCGGTCTTGTAGCTCTTTTCCGCGAACCAGTCCTGGAGGTGGCGGATGTGGGGCTGCGCGCGGGCGCTCGCGGCGCTCCGGGGATAGCGGCCGGCCAGCTCCTGGTACAGAGCGAGCGCGGCGCGGCCCGACGTCGGGTCGAGATCGGGCTTGCGCCACAGCCGCAGGTTCGCATCACCCGCCCGCAGCAGCGCCACGGGCGCGTAGTCCGACTCGGGATACTGATCGGCCACCTGGCGGAAGCGCTGCGCCGCCTCGGCGTACTCGTCCGTCTGGAAAAACGTCTCGGCCAGGAAGTAGCGCACCTCCGCCTGCTCGGCGTCGCCGGGCTGGAGCGCGAAGGTCAGGCGCTCGAGGTCCCGCCGCGCGTCCATGAAGTCACCGCGGCGGATAGCCGCGCGGGCCCGCTCCAGCAGGGTCTCGGCGGTGACCTCAGCGGGCGCCCCGCCGCGTCCCCAGCAGGCCGTCGCGGCGAGCATTACCAACCAGCTCCACCGGTGCCGTCCCTGCCTCACGGCTGCTCCGGCGTGTCGGCCCGGCCCAGGGCATTGATCTTCTCCTGCGCGCGCTGGGCCAGGGTATCGCCCGGGGCGCCCCCGATGAGCACCTGCTGATAGCTCTCCAGCGCGCCCACGAGGTCGCCCTGGGCGAGCCGCACGTCGCCCAGCCCGATGAACGCGGCGCGCATCACGTCGGTGCTGGCGCCCGGCGCCGTGGCGCGACGGAACCAGTCTTCCGCGATCCCCGGCGTGCCCTGCTCCAGCGCCCGCTGCCCGGCGAGCAGGGCGCAATGCCCCAGCCCCTCGCGCGCCGGGTCCACCACATCAGGCGAGCGGCGGCGTCGGATTACACCTTCGAACAGCGGCACCGCGGTGCTGCAGTCCCTGGCGCGGACCGCGGTGGCGGCGTACAGGTAGAGCAGCGAGTCCGCGCTGCGCCCATCGGGCGCGGCCGCCACCGCCGTCGGCAGGAAGGCGAGCGCGGCCGCCGTGTTGCCCTGCTCGACGGCGTCGAGCGCGACGATGCGGGCATAGCGACCCAGGGGGCGCCGCGGGGCGATCTCCTGTAGCCCGGCGAGGGCGATGCCCACGGCCGCCCGGTCGTTGGCGTCGAGCGCGGCGCGCACGACGCGCTCCAAGCCGTCGGCCGCCTCCTCGTCGCGAGAGCGGTCCTCGCCGGCGAGCGCGCGGTACTCCGCCGCCGCCAGCGCGTAGTTTCCGGTATGCAGGGCGGCGGCCGCGGTCTTGGCGTGCAGGGAGGCGCTCCCCGGGTCCGCGGCCAGGCCGAGCTGGTACTCCGCGAGCGCATCCCGATGGCTCCCGGCCGCGTACGCGCGGTCCCCGAGCTCCTCGTGATTCGCGGCGCTGCGCGCGCAGGCCCCCGCGAGCAGGAGCGCCGCGACGACCGGGACCCTCACGCCCGCGGCTCGGCCGATGCCCGGGCGGTGCCGACGCGGTCGAGCATGCCGAGATACGCTTCGACCCGTGGATCCTCCGGCCGCCGCTCCCGGCACACCTCCCAGACATGGCGCGCGGCGAGGCCGTCGCCCGCCAGGTAGCAGGCGAGCCCGAGCATCGCCTGGGCATCGAGGTAGTTTGGGCTGGCGCGCACGATGGTCTCGAACTGCTCCCGCCCTTCGAGGGCCCGGCCCGCCTCGAGCAGCAGGCGGCCGAGCTTGTACCGCAGATCGTGGAAATCGGGTCCCAGCACGAGCGCGGCCTGGTACTGGGTGATCGCGTCGTCGAGCGCGCCCGCCTCCTCGTAGGCGTCGCCCAGGGCCGCATGCCGGTTGGCGAGCTGGGCGGCGATGCTGGCGGGGAAGCCGTGCCGCAGCTCGCCGCCGATCTCGCCCGCGCGGCGGATGGCGTCGGTCGCCTCGTCCTCGCGCCCGAGCGCGTTCAGCACCAGCGCGCGGTGGATCAGCGCATCCACATACCGGGGGTTGAGCTCCAGGGCCCGATCGAACTGGGCCAGCGCCCGCTCGCTCTGTCCCACGAACGAATAGCAGAGGCCCAGCAGGTGGTAGGCGTCGGCGAACGCTCGGCCGTCGGCGATGACCTCCTCGAGGAGGTGAATGGCGCCGTAGTAGTCCTGCAGCTGAAAGCGCTCCCGGGCCTGCCGGACCAGATGCTCAGAGCTGACGTCCATGGGTCTCCTCGAACCACCGCGTGAAGCGGCGGATGCCCTCTTCGATGCCGATCCGGGGGCGGTATCCCAGCTCGCGCTCGGCGCGGCTCAGATCCGCTGCGGTCAGGCGAACGTCGCCCGGCTGGTCGGGGTGTCGCTCGATGCGCGGCTCCCGCCCCAACGCGCGTCCGATGAGCCCGATGAGCCGGTCGAGCCGCACGCGCTCGCCGCCCCCGATGTTCACCACCTCCCAGCGCGCGCCGGCGCCCCCGCCGCCCCCGCGCCCGGTCCAGTCGAGCGCCGCCACGACTCCGTCCACCGCATCCGTAATATAGGTATAGTCGCGCTCGCTCGAGCCGTCCCCGTGCATCGCCACCGGCAGGCCCCGCGCGATGCGCTCGGTGAAACGGTACACGGCGAGGTCGGGTCGCTGGCGCGGCCCATACACGGTGAAGAACCGCAGGCACAGGATGTGGAGCCCGCGGGCGAGCCCGACGGCGTAGGCCACCAGCTCCCCCGCCCGCTTGCTCGCCGCGTACGGTGAGATCGGAACCACGGCGGGGGCGTCCTCGCGGAACGGGGCCGGCGTGGATTCGCCGTAGACCGAGGACGACGACGCGAGCACCACACGCCGGACTCCGGCGCCGGACGCCGCGTCGAGCAGGCGGGCCGTGCCGGTGACGTTCACGTCCGCGTAGGTCGCCGGGTCCTCGAGCGAGGGCCGGACGCCCGGCATGGCGGCGAGGTGGATCACGGCGTCGACGCCCGTCAGGGGCAGCGCGTCGTGCCGCACGTCGGCGTCGCAGAGGCTGAACCGCGCGTGGGCGCGCGCGCCCGCGAGGTTTCGCTCCTTCACGGCGCGCGCGTAGAAGGGGTCGAAGTTGTCGACGCCCGTCACCTCGTCGCCGCGCGCGAGCAGCGCCTCACAGAGGTGCGAGCCGATGAACCCGGCGGCGCCCGTCACCAGCACTCGCGCGCTCACACCCGCTCCCGGAAGTAGGCGATGGTGCGGCGCAACCCGTCGTCGAGCTCGACGACGGGGCCCCAGCCGAGCCGCTCGCGGGCGCGCGTGATGTCGGGCCGACGCACGCGGGGGTCATCCGTCGGCAGGGGCCGCTCGACCAGCGGGCCGGGGCTGCCCGTCAGGGCCAGGACCCGGTCGGCGAGCTGGCGCACGGTGTACTCGGCCGGGTTGCCCAGGTTGGTCGGATCGGCCGAGCCGCGCGCGAACGCCCGGATCACACCCTCCACCAGGTCGTCGACGTAGCAGAACGAGCGGGTCTGCGTGCCGTCGCCGTAGATGGTGAGCGGCTCGCCGCGCAGGGCCTGCACGATGAAGTTCGAGACCACGCGGCCGTCGTTGGCCCGCATCCGCGGGCCGTACGTGTTGAAGATGCGTACGATCCGGGTATCGAGGCCGTGGGCGCGGTGGTAGGCCATGGTCATCGCCTCGGCGAACCGCTTGGCTTCGTCGTACACGCCCCGCGGGCCCACGGGGTTGACGTTGCCCCAGTAGGTCTCGGGCTGCGGGTGCACCAGCGGGTCGCCGTACACCTCGGAGGTGGAGGCCAGCAGGAACCGCGCCCCCTTGGCGCGCGCGAGCCCCAGCGCCTTGTGGGTGCCGAGGGAGCCGACCTTCAGGGTCTGGATGGGCAGCTCGAGGTAATCCACCGGGCTCGCGGGGCTGGCGAAATGCAGCACGCCGTCGAGCGGCCCCTCGACCTCGAGGAACGTCGTGACGTCGTGGCGCACGAACTGGAAGTCGGGGTGGTGCTCGAGGTGCGCGAGGTTGCCCGCGGTACCCGTCAGGAAGGAGTCCATCCCCACCACGCGATGCCCCAGCGCGAGCAGGCGATCGACGAGGTGCGATCCGAGAAACCCGGCCGCCCCCGTTACGAGGACGCGCATGCCAGGGGACGGCCGATGCTGTCGTAGGTGAACCCCTCACGCGCCAGCCGCTGCGGCTCGTAGAGGTTGCGCCCGTCCACGATGAGCGGTCGCGCCATGAGTTGCCGCATGCGCGCGAAGTCGGGGTTCCGGTACTCCAGCCATTCCGTCACGATCGCCAGGGCCTCGGCGCCATCGAGCGCGTCGAAGGCATGGCGCACGAACGTGGCGGCATCGCCCAGCTCGCGCCGTGCCGCTGCCATGGCCGCCGGATCGTGCGCGCGCACGTCGGCTCCGGCCTCGACGAGCGCGCGCACGAGGACCAGCGCGGGGCTCTCCCGCACGTCGTCGGTCTCGGCTTTGAAGGCGAGGCCCCACACGGCGACGCGGCGGCCCGCCAGCCGGTCGTCGAGGTGCCGCCGCAGCTTGTCCACGAGCACGCGCTTCTGGCGCTCGTTGGCGGCCTGGACGGCCGTGAGGATGTCGAGCGGCGCCCCGACGTCGCCGCCGGTGCGAATCAGCGCCTGCACGTCCTTGGGGAAGCAGGAGCCGCCGTAGCCCGGACCCGGAAAGAGGAAAGCCGTGCCGATGCGGCGGTCGGTGCCGATGCCACGGCGCACCAGGCTCACGTCCGCCCCGACCACCTCGCACAGCGCCGCGATCTGGTTCATGAACGAGATGCGGGTGGCGAGCATCGCGTTCGCGGCGTACTTGGTGACTTCGGCCGAGCGGAGGTCCATGAAGATCAGCGGATTACCGGTGCGCACGAAGGGCGCATACAGCTCGGCCAGCACGGCCGCCGCCGCGTCGGAGTCGACCCCGACGACGACGCGGTCGGGCTTCATGAAGTCCTCGACCGCCGCCCCCTCCTTGAGGAACTCGGGATTGGAGCAGACGTGGAACGGCGTCGCCGTGTGGCGCGCGATCTCGGCGCGGACGCGCTCCGCCGTGCCGACCGGCACCGTGCTCTTGGTGACCACGATCTTGGGCCGGTCCATGTTCCGGCCGATCTCGGCCGCGACCGCCAGCACGTGCTGGAGGTCCGCCGAGCCGTCCTCGTCGGGCGGCGTGCCCACGGCGATGAACACCACATCCGCGTGGCGCAGCGCGGTGGCGACGTCGGTCGTGAAGCCGAGCCGGCCATCCCGCTGGTTGCGCTCGACGAGGGGCTCGAGCCCCGGCTCGTAGATGGGCAGGCGGTTCTGTCGCAGGCCCGCGATCTTCGCCTCGTCCAGGTCCGCGCACTGCACGTCGTTCCCGGTCTCGGCGAGACAGGCGCCCACGACCAGGCCCACGTAGCCCGTCCCCACGACCGCGACCTTCACGACCGGCGCTCCCGCGGGGGCAGCACGTGGCGCGTGTCGACCACCAGCGGCGCGTGGCGCGCCACGAGCGCGTAATCCACGTCCGAGTGGTCGGTGACGATCACGACGCAGTGCGCCGCTTCCAGGGTCGCGGCCGTGAGCGGCTGCGAGGCCAGCTCCACACCGTCCTCCCGCAGGCGGGGCACGCGGGGGTCGTGGTAGGAGACCACGGCCCCGCGCCGCTCGAGCAGGCGGATGATGTCGAGGGCGGGGCTCTCGCGGACGTCCTCGATGTCCTTCTTGTAGGCGACACCCAGGATCAGCACGCGGCTGCCGCGGATCGCCTGCGCGCGCTCATTGAGCTCGTCCATGACCTTCCCCACCCAGAACTCGGGCATCTCGGCGTTCACCTCGCCCGCGATCTCGATGAAGCGCGTCTTGTAGTTCAGCGACCGCATCTTCCAGGCGAGGTAGTGCGGATCGATGGGGATGCAGTGTCCGCCGAGCCCGGGCCCGGGCGTGAACTTCATGAAGCCGAAGGGCTTCGTGGCCGCGGCCTCGATCACCTCCCAGACGTCGACGCCGAGCTTGTCGCACACGATGGCCATCTCGTTGACGAGCCCGATGTTCACGCTGCGGAAGGTGTTCTCCAGGATCTTCACCAGCTCGGCGGCCTCGGTGGACGACACCGGCACGAGGCGCTCGATCACGGGCGCATAGAGCGCGAGCGTCACCTCGAGACAGGCCGGCGTGATCCCGCCCACGACTTTCGGCGTATTGCGCGTATTCCAGGACGGGTTGCCCGGATCCACGCGCTCCGGCGAGAACGCCAGGAAGAAATCCTCGCCGACCCTGAGGCCCGTGCTCTGGAACGACGGCAGCAGCAGCTCCCGGGTGGTGCCGGGATAGGTGGTCGATTCGAGCACGACGAGCTGGCCGCGCCGCAGGGTGCGCTTGACCGATTCCGTCGCCGCCAGCACGTAGCTGACGTCGGGGTCCTTGGTCTTGGAGAGCGGCGTGGGCACACAGATCGAGAGCGCGTCCGGCTCCGCCAGCCGCGCGAGATCCGTGGTCGGCTCGAAGCGGCCTGCGCGGACCGCCCGCGCCACGTCGGCCGCGGGGACGTCGTGCAGGTGCGAGCGCCCCGCGGCGAGCCCCTCGACCACGTCTCGCTTCACGTCGAAGCCCAGCACCCGGTACCCCGCTCGGATGCACTCCATGGCGAGGGGCAGGCCGACGTAGCCCAGCCCCAGAATCCCGAACACGGCCGAGCGATCGCGCGCCATGGTGAGGAGGGCCGCGCGACTCACAGGGTCACCGGCGCGCCGCCCGCGGCGAGCGAGCGCGATGCGGCTTCGAGCACGCGCACGACGCGCACGCCATCGGCCGGCCCGGCGCGCGGCGCCTC
>Ga0187892_10002892_pt1 | contig 32783 bp, 22 predicted proteins | sample MA1701073metaG_FD_139345 | JGI IMG/M metagenome (GOLD analysis project Ga0187892, IMG submission 139345) | Bio-ooze microbial communities from a basaltic lava cave in the Kipuka Kanohina Cave System on the Island of Hawaii, USA - MA170107-3 metaG ...
AAATCACCGACGCCGAACTGGCGGCCATCAAGCTCACCCGACACGCCTTCCACGGCGACTGGAACTACACCATCGCTCCACAGCCCACCAGTTGAAGCTGTTATTTATGCACAAAGCCTTAGGGGGAATATCTCAGGGGGGTGTGCCTGGAATGTGGAACCCAGATTTCGACGAGGTGAACACTCACGGGATTGTGACGCACTGCGAGCCCGGCTGCGAGCCCTTCGACGTAACCCCCGACAACGCCCTGGACCTAGCCGACCTTCCCGCCTTTCAAACCCTCCTCCCGGCCCGCGATAAGCGGCTTAGTCGATAACCCGCCCTACAAAGCGACTTGCTTCCGGTTACGAGGGGAACTTCAGGTCGACGATTTGCAGTTCGACAGTTTTGCGGCCTTGATAGTCGTTGATGATCGGCTCGAAGGCCACGCGGCAGCGTCGGTGGTGCTTGAGGTCTTCGGCGAGTGAGGCCATGCCGAAGCCGATTGCCTTCAGGCGGGCTCCGTTTTGATGGAAGGTCACCTGAAGATGTTCGTCGTTGCGGCCGACGCAGCGCGGTTCGTCGGCCAGCTCGACGAAGTCGGTAGCCAGCCGCGGCTTGGGGTTGCCGATGCCAAAGGGGCCGAGGACAGAGATCGTCTGGACTACGGGCAAGGTCAAGGCACCGAGGCCGACCTCGGCGTCGATGCGGAGCTTGGGAAGTAAGTCCATCCCGGTGAGCCGCTGGTTGGCCGTCCGCACGAAGGCCTCGCGGAAGTCATCGACACGATGACCGGCGATCCGTAAGCCGGCGGCCATGGCGTGACCGCCGAAGGAGAGCAGATGCCCCTGACAAGCGGCCAAAGCGCCGGCGAGATCAAAGTTGCGAATGCTGCGGGCCGAACCTTGTCCGTCGCCATCGCCCAGAGCGATGAGCACGGTCGGGCGATGGTACCGCTCCACGACTCGGGCGGCCACGATCCCGATCACCCCGGAGTGCCAGCCTGCTGACGCTAGCACGATGGCCCGCCGGGCGTCGGAGGCCAAGCCGTTTAACTCGACCATTTCGTAGGCTTGCTTGGCGATGTGCCGCTCCGTTTTCTGGCGAACGCGGTTGTGGTCTTCGAGGTAGGTCGCGATTTCGCGGGCGCGGATGTCGTTGGCCCGGGTGAAAAGCTCGACGGCCAGTCGAGCGTGGCCCATGCGGCCGGCCGCGTTGATACGCGGAGCGAGTTTGAAGCCCACGTCGTGGCCGCTCACCCGGTCGCCGGTCAGCCCGGCCGATTCCATAAGGGCGCGCAAGCCCGGCAGCCGCGACTTGGGCAAGGCGGCCAGGCCTTGCTTGGCGATGATGCGGTTTTCGCCGATGAGCGGAACGACATCGGCAATGGTGCCCAGCGCCGCCATCGGCAACAGGTCCAAAAGAAGCTCGCGGAATTGCGGGGTCACTTTTTCGGCGCCGCTGAAGCGCTGGGCCAAAGCCCAGGCCAGTTTGAAGGCGACGCCGGCGCCGCACAAATCACCATTCGGATACGCGCCGCCCAATGCCGGATGCACGATTGCGTCCGCCTCGGGCAACATGGTCTGAAGGGCGTGATGATCGGTGATAACCAGTGGCACTCCGGCGGCGCGGATGGCCGCGGCCACCTCCACGGCGGTGATCCCGCAATCCACGGTGACAATCAGGCCGGCCCCTTCGCTCAGTAGCCGGCGCGTGGCCGCCAGACTCAGGCCGTAGCCTTCTTCGATTCGGTGCGGGACGTAATAGGTCACGTCGGCGTTGACCCGCTGCAGGACGTGCCACAGGATGGCCACTCCCGTGATCCCGTCCACATCGTAGTCGCCGTAGAGAACGATATTGGCCCGCGATTGAATGGCCGCCCAGATGGCTTCCACCGCCCCGTCGATGCCCGGTAGGCGGTGCGGAGGATGTAAGTCCTTCAATTGTGGCGAAAGAAAGTCGGCCGCCGGTTGGTCGGGTGAGTGACCCCGATTCACGAGCAACTGTGCAAGGAGCGGCGGAACATTCCAGCGACGACCGGCCGTTTCAATCTCGGGTGTTACGGGCGGGATGAGCCAGTCCTTGGCCATGCATCTTTCCTATCGCCGGCGTTTTGGTTCGCCGTATGCCGACGACGACCGACAAACAGATTACCGGCGTATGACTTGCCGTAAAGATAGAACCGCCAATAACCAAGAATCTCTGTAAGGAAAGGACGAAATTCGGGCAGACGTGCAGGTAAGTATCGCCCTCAACAATGCTTAGGAAAAAACCTGAAACGAAGGATTCGGTTGCCTTCGTAGGCACAAAGCCCTATACTCTTAAACTCTTGATGAGTTGTTCAGTGGTTTTTTGACAAAAGGGGAGATTGGTGATGGCGGCCTCATTTCAAGGCAAAAGCATTCTGATCGTCGACGACGATCCGGACATGATCAATGCGTTGATTGCGGTTCTGGACGACACTGGTGCGACGATCCAATCCGCGGCAGACGGCAACGAGGCCATCGAGGCGGTGGCGGAATTCGATCCGGACTTGATCGTGCTCGACGCTATGCTGCCCAAGCGCAGCGGGTTTCTGGTCCTGGAGAAGCTCAAAGGCCCGAACAAGAAGCGCGGGCAGCGTCCTTACGTGATCATGATCACCGGTAATGACGGCAAGCGTCACCAGCAGTGGGCCGAGAGCCTGGGCGTCGACGGCTACCTCAACAAGCCGTTCCGCATGGAAAAGCTCGTCGACAATATGTCCCGGCTGCTGACCAACTGATCGGCTAGGCTCGCCCCAATACCATGCGGCGTGCGCTTCTCTTCTCAGCGCGGAAGCGCTACGGTTTCGGCGCCGGTGGCTGTTCTTGCTTCCCGGGCGGCAATAGGCCGCGCTTGATCAATTGGTCCATGCCGATTTCTTCATCCGAGTATTTGAAGCTCCGAAATTCCTCCGCCGTCAGAGGTAGTCCGGCCTCGCCACGACGGGCCCACTCGGAGCCTCGAACTCTTTTTATTCGGTCCATCGGCGGTTTGCGCAGGGCCGTCACTTCTTCCTGAAGCGGCTTCAGTGCCCGTTCCCCTGTTACCAGGAGGAAAACCGGATTTTTCTGACGGTCATCACGCTTTTGCCGCGGAGGCGTCTGGATCCGTCCAGCCGCAGTCCTGATGGATAAATCACCATCTGGAGGAATCACCAATAGGTCGCCGAAGCCCAGGCGCTGTCCGCGTCGCAATAGCTCGAATTGGTCAGCGCCTTGGCGAAGTATTTTAACGCCTCTGGCCTGACGGACTCGTGCGCCTTCTGCCCAGACGAGGCCTAAGGCGCGCCCCCGCCGGTCGATGGGCGGCAGGGGTCCGCCGCAGCAATCAATGCGCTCGCACCGCGGATCGCATTCGGGCGGCTCGATGCGGCAGGCGTTGACGTCGAGATCGCGAAAACATCCCTCTGGGATGCGATCGACAATCAGCCCACACAGGCCCGGCGGGCAAATGGTCTGCCAAATATCAACGAAATCCGATATATCAAGCTCGGGCAATAGGAAAACGGAGTTGGTGCCGCACACGAGCCTCGTCTTGGTAAGCTGAGCCTCGATCGCCGGATGCAGGGCCCCGCACATTTCCTGATAGGTACAAGGAGTTTCATTACAAATCCGAAGCCGCGGTTTGGGGCCGAGACCGATGGGGGCAAGCCCGGCCAACATGAACTGCGGCGTTTCCACCAGCACGCCACAAAACCCGCGCAGCTTATCTTCCAGATTCGTCACGGAACTCACGGGTTTGTCGAGGGTCATACCGAAGTGAGATTCAAGTGCCTTCGCTTCCGTGCCCGTCAGATCCACCGGCGATATGGTCTCGACGCCACCGTGCCCAAGGAGCCAGTCTCGCATTACCACGATGACGTCCTGGACGGTCAACGGCCCCCCGGGCGAGGCCGGATCGAACGCGGCGATCGCATCCATCAGGCGATCGATCCAATCCTCGGCCACGCCGGTCGGCTTCATGCAGGCGCCATGGATGGACTCCCAGGCCAAAAGCCCCTGTAAGTCCACACCGGCAAAGCCGGGCTCCGAGTCGGTAAAGTACTGACCGATTGCCTTCATTAACGGCGCGTCCGGGTAGGCGCTGCCCGTTGGAAAGCGCATGGGCGCGGGCCAGTCCAGGGCTTTGTGAATCGAGTAGAGCAGGCTGCGGGCGGAATACCGATGCACACTTTCCCCCACCGCGTTAAAGTGATTCTCACGATGGTCAAGCGGATCGTAGCCGGGCTCGCTGACCGGGGGGACGCGGGGATCGGCGACGATCCAGGGATCGTACACCGTCGGAACCACGTAAGCGTTACTCAACGTGCTATCGCGGGGCGCCCGCCGATTGAACAAGGTCGATGTCAAGATCCGCGCAAGTACGTCTCGAAGCGACCAATCGTTGGGAATGAAGCGGTATTCCGTGAGGTTCCACAGGGCGTTGCGTTGGCTGCCGTTTCGCGGGAAGTAATTGGCGATGGTCAATGCCACGCCGAAGACGCCCGCCCAGGTCTTGTTCACCGCCGTAGCCGCGGTAAGAAACGCAAATGCTTCTCGTCCGTCGACGTAACGACGAGGCTCATTGCAGGGGAGCGTTTCACAAGCGCCACAGGCACCCAGGGACGGCATACTATTGATCCAGGCCTCGACCTGGGTAATCTGCCCGGCGCTTAATGCGTTTGCTCCGAGCGGCATCTGGCTCCCGTTGATACCCGCCGAGCCCTTGAGCTTCTGGATCAAATAGCTACCGCCGGCATCGCCCGGGTTCACGCGGTACTTTGCCGGCTGCTGGCTCGACGGAACCCCGATGAGGTCGCAGGCCCAATCGCTTCCGGTTGTAAAATAGAGACTCGCGCTGCCGCCGTGGCAGTCAATGCACTTATCTCCGCTTGACCACGCCGTGTTGGTGAGAAGGGTCTTGACGGTCGCGGCGTTGACCGCGTTATTGGCGACGTCCTCGCACGATAGCGTATCCCCTGTGCAATTCGCCGCACAAAAGTCGCATTGCGCTTGAATGCCCGGCTCGAGCGTGCGCTGTAAGCCGTCGGCGTCGAGATCGGCGTATCCGGTAGCGAGCAGTTGTTGCACACCACGGATGGTGAATTGCTTGCCGTTGGTTTGCACGAAGTGCGAGGTTACATTCTCGGGGTCGTTGGGCACCGTTGTCTTAAATGTCCCACACCCCTGCATACCCCATGGTGCAGTCCCGCCACCTAAGACGTCCGTGCGGAACATGGCGAAGGCATCGGCCGTCGGCTCGCCTTCCGCGGCGCCGTATAAGGCGCGTTCGAAATAGCCCGGGATCGGATGGGTGCGGTTCCAGCCGCTGGGCGGATTCCCCGAAAGCGAGTATTCACTATTGTGGCACGTCAAACAAAGCATCTCACGATGCATGTACACCTGCTCGAAGGTCCTGCCCAAGGTATGCCGCATTTCCTGCGGCGTTCCGGATCCCGGCCTGTTCTCCATCGCGAACAAGTGCGCATTGTAGATGGGAAAAAGGTTGTCCCGCTTAAGCGAGGACCTTAGGACGTCGCTCATGTTAAACGGTGAGGTCGGTGGCGGTGGGCTGAACGCCGGATCGTGAGTGAGAATCCATTGGGCCAGAGCTGCGTCCGGATCGCTATCCAACGGGGCTGCAAAACAGGTCGTTTGGGCGCGGGGACCTTCCCGATGCATGCGCAAGTCGTCGACCAGCATCTCGGACCAATGATCGACGTACTCCGGCTGCTGCATCAGGGCCCGCGAGACGATGTCTCGGTTCGTGGCCGCAGCCAGGTCGCTCAAGAGTTTGGTTTCGGCGTAACCCTTGATCTTCCGGCCGTACAGGATGGGCACGACCTGCCGGGCGTAGGACATGTGGCCAGCGTCGTCCGGCGGGGCAATAGGGAGTTGCGGCGGACATCCGGCGCACATGATGGCCGCTAAGAAAAGCCACCCGCTTTTCACCGTCCTTTTCACGAGGTAGACTCTCAATGATCTGTTCATAGTGGTCTCCCTTGCTCAACTTACTCCCAACAAATCGGTACGCAGAAGTTCCATCCCTTCCTGGTGCGTCAGGCTGCTGCCGAACGGATCGCTCAATTGCCCAAGGGCGTAGCTTTCAGACTCAAAGGGATTGATCCCCATGGCAACCAGCGCTGCGGCGTGGACGTCCGTGGGGCTATAGCTAAAGCCGATTTCGGCTATCCCACCTTCGTCGGCCGCATCGCTGATGGAGCCAACCACGGCCCGTGACGTAATGGGCCCCCCGATCAACACGTTGACGTACGCCTGGGGCCAATGATCGCGGCCCACGGAGCTTGGAACGGGCATGTTGCCCAGGCTCTTGAACGGCGTGCGACCGAATTCGGTGTTTATGATGATCAGCGTATCATTGAGGTTCAGCTTGTTCGGGTCAGAGCTTGTCGGCGTGTTGATGAGGTCGCCGAGCGTCTGAAAGACGTTCCAGAGATTGCTTCCCGTATCGCCGGGGTGCCCGGAATTGTGGCAATCATAGGGCAGCCCGACGCGCGGCTCAATCCCGCTGTCGATTACGCAGACATACCGTGCCCGTTCCGCGGGCGGGCGAGTCAACAGAAAAACAGCCGCCTGCAGGGCCGTTTTCGTTGGATTCTCCCGCGTGTCGAAGACCTCACTCGGTTCACGAGCACATTCCTGATCGCTGGGAATCACTGTGGGTGCCCCGCCAAGGAAGCTGGACAACGATGCCGCGTTGACCAGAGCCGACACACTGGTGTCATAGTCCCGAAAGGCATTCGAGCGGGTGGGCGGTCCGCTTGCCATCCAGCGCAACCAGTCGCGGTATTGCCCCCGGTATTGATTGAGCAACGCATCCTTAGCAGCGGTCATGTTGGAGCGTTGAAGCTGGTTGATGAATGTTCCAAAGCCGGCACCAATCTTGAGAACTAGCGGCCGGGCTGCCCCTGGGTGGCGGCCTAAGGCCCCCATCGACGTGGCGAGCAGACTGTTCAGTCCCGCCGACTGCGGGACAAGGCCATAGGCATAGGGAAGAGTTCTGGGTGTGCCTGCCTCTAAGTCTAGTGCGGTGTAGCGATGGGCGATGGCGGCCCCAAGGTTGGCTTGGTTCGGGTTACCCAGCCGGAGTCCGGTCAGCGCAAGCGGTATTGCGGCCTCATGCGGCAGGAGGTTATGGCTGAGTACAAGGATTCGCATGCGGTCGCGGATATCAGGTCGCCAGAGCGGTTTGGCGAACGGACCCAAGCGGATTTCTTTGCCTTTGGAATCATTGGCGAAAAAGGGGACATCTAGTTCAATGCCGGATGGCGTGTTGGCACAGACTCCGTTCCAGATTAGGCCGCCGATCTCACTGTCGAAACCGCGCGTCCGAAGTCCAAGCGGCGGGCGAAAATAGAAGCTCTCAAACGGGGCCACACCGCCGAGTAGGTGAATTTCCAGGATGCTCTGGGCCGGTGAGGTCGGCGCCTCACCGAGGGGGTCGCCCCAAGCGGGGGAGGCGGCCGCAAACCGTGGCCATGCGCCCGTAGCCAGTGTCGCGGCGGCGACGCCCGCGGAGTTGAGGAATTCCCTTCGGCTGATGTTCTTCATGACATTATCTCCATTGAATGATCCGGTCGCACCCAACGGCTATGCTGCTCGGCCCGATTGGACGGCCGTTTCAGCAGCGTTCGAAACGCAGCGTCGGAAACGTACCTTGCGGTCGTTTTTTGTCAAGCGTTTTTTTTTGCTTCTCGTCTGACTACACGAAGTTGATGGGGAGAATCTCCTAATCCCCGTACTGGTCTTGACGCACAAGCACTCTGGTCAGGCTACCAGAACTAGCGTTTCGGGCAAATGAGCAGTACAGGGTATACGGGGGTATCGGATCGATTTAACTGCTAAGGTGCCGCGCTCGGAAAGCACTCGGAGAAGGTGGCTCCAAGCTCACCATTGTCCCCACGCAGTTGAGCTTGATACCATTTCAAGTTGAGAAATGTATACAAGTATCCAAATCGCACTTCACTCGCTCGTTCCGGTTTGGGTTGTGTCGGCGGGTACGCAAGAAGCACGTTCAGGCGCCGGTGTTGAACAACCAGCTGCAACGCTCGCGGAAGCTCGGGAATTGCTTACGCAAGGAAGTTACGAGCGGGCTGAGGCAGCTTTTATGGCTCTTGCGGGAAAAGCCGGCGAGGGTCCGGCGGCCGAACTTGGATTGGCCCAGTGTCGTTTACATACGGGGCGATACGAGGAGGGGCTGGCGGGCCTTACGGAACTGGAGGCCAATCAATCCGCCGACTGGCATTTCTGGGTCGCGGTATTCCATCAGCGTCTGGCCGGCGACGATGAAGTTCTTCGCCACGCCCGCGCTGCGATCGACAGTGACAAGAACCACGCCTCGGCCCGATTGCTGCTGGCGCAGACGCTCGAACGATTGGGGCGGCGACCGGAAGCCGTTGAGGCCTACCGGTGGTTCGATGAACAATTGAGCGGCCGGCGCGACTTGCCGCGCGACGCCCCCTGGCTCACGGCGGTGGCCCAGGGGTTCCTTCGCTACAGTGTCCTGACGCAAACGCACGTGGTGAGCCGCACCAAATACGTGCTCCGCGAGCTCCTGCAGGTTGCCTATACGCAATTGGACCGAACCTATTGGCCGGCGCGCATCGCCGCCGCGGAACTTCTGCGCGAAAAGTACAACAACAACGAGCACGACGGCAGCGTCTCGGATTATACGGCCGCGCTGCGCATCAACGAACATTTGCCGGAGGCGCACGTCGGAATGGGCGAGGTGGCTCTGGCGAGCTGGTGGTTCGAGGAAGTGGAAAAACGTGCCGAGCAGGCGCTGACCGTCAATCCGCGTTTTGCCCCGGCCCATCACTTGCTCGCCAAGAAGCTCATCGTCGAGCGGCGATACGGAGAGGCCCAGGAGATGGCCGAAAAGGCGCTGGCGGTCAATGTCCGGGATGTCATAGCGATGTCGCTCATCGCCGCGGCGGCCGCTTGCCGCTACGACGGGGAGACGGTAGAGCGCTTGCGAAAAGTGGTCGAGCAGATCGACCCTAAGTGCGCGTTGTTCCATCGCGCGGTGGGCGATGCTCTGAGCGGGATTCGGCAATACGCGGCCTCCGAGCGGGAATACAAGAAAGCCATCGAATTCGACGCGACCGACGCCAACGCCCGCACCGAGCTAGGGCTGATGTACATGCAATGGGGGTTGGAAGACAAGGCCCGCGACGCCCTCGACGGGGCGTGGAACCTGGACCCCTTCAATGAACGCACCAAGAACACGCTCGATCTGCTGGATTCGTTGCAGAAGTTCGACCGCCATGAAACACCGAACTTCGTGATCCGCCACGAGGCGAAGACGGATCCGGGCATCGGAGAATTCCTCGCCGCGTTCTTGGATGAAACCTATGAGGCGGTGACCAAGGACTTCGGGGCCACTCCCGACGCCAAGACCGTCATCGAGGTGTTCCCCACGCAAGCGGCCTTCGCCGTGCGCATCACCGGGCGGCCGTGGATTCACACCGTCGGAGCTTGTACTGGACGAGTCATCGCTCTGGCCTCTCCTCGCCGGGGCGACGACCGCATGGGGCCATTCCACCTCGGCCGCGTGCTCCGGCACGAGTTCACCCACACGGTCACCTTGGCGGCCACGGAAAACAGGATTCCGCATTGGTTCACGGAAGGGCTGGCCGTGTACCAGGAAGATGCGCCGCGGAGTTTCGATTGGGTGGAGTTGCTGGCCGAGGCCGCGCGGCGAGGCGAGCTCTTCACGCTCGAATCCATTGACTGGGGCTTCATCCGCCCGCGGCGGCCTCAGGATCGGACACTGGCCTATGCTCAAAGCGAATGGATGTGCGAGTACATCGTCGAGCGATATGGGTACGAGATCATTCATGCCATGCTGGCCCGATTCAAGAGCGGCGGGACGCAGCCCGAGGTGTTCCGTCAACTTCTCGGCATCGGTCTCGAGGAGTTTGACCGGGATTTCGCCGCGTGGGCGAAACGTCAAATCGCGGCTTGGGGCTTCGATGCTACCTCGCCGGAAGATGTGACCTCGATACGATCTTTGGCCGAGGCCCAGCCGGACGACGCGGCCGCCCAGGGCCGACTGGCTCGCGCCGCTTACGACGCCGACGATCCCGAACTCGCCCTGGCCGCCGCGCGTCGTGCGCTTGAGCTGGATACCCAAGAAATAAACGGCTTGACCGTGTTGGCCAAGCTTCTGGCCGCCAAGATTCGACAGGAGCGCAACGACGCCTCCCGCCGCGAGGTCGAGGAGACCTTGCTTTCGGCCGCGGAACTGCTTGAGCGGCTACAACCCAACGGGTGGCTCGGTCCGAAGCTGCTTTCGGAGGTTTGGCTTCTGCGCAACGATTGGGAGAAAGCGGCCGATTGCCTGCAGCGCTTGCAGCGGCTATGCCCGTTTGATCCGGCCAGTTGGCGGGGCTTGGCCGGCATTTACTTGCAGCAGGGCGACTTGGATCGGGCCTTGCCGCAACTGCTGGAACTGGCCCGCAGCGAGGAACACGATCCCGACGTGGCCGGCCAGATCGCCGACATCTTTCGTCAAAGGGGGCGCTTGCGCGAGGCCCAGCACTGGTATCGGCAGGCCTTGATGATCGACCCGTTTGATGTCGGGGGGCACCAATCGCTGGGTGACACGGCCATGCAGGCGGGTGACACGCGTTCGGCACTCCAATCGTATCTGATGCTCACCCGCCTCGAACCGGGCAACGTCCGCCACTACGAAAACGCCGCGCTTGCCGCTCACAAGCTTGGGGAAACAGACGGGACCCGGCGCATGGCGGCCAAGGCAGTCGAGCTCGATCCAAAATCTACCGCTCGCACACTCCTTCCTCCTTAGTACACCTGACCGTCACCAGCCGTGCTTAGTTAGCTGGGTCCGAGCGCCGCGCCCGGGCGGCGGGCACCGAAAACAACTGCGCCCGCGGCGCCTACGACGACGATCAACAACCACCAGCCTCGCTGCGATAAGGCCGGCACCGGGCCGGGGTCCACGGTCTGGCAACTAAACACGTAGGCCGCGCCGCAATTGGCATCTGCGCCACAGTCATGGCCCACAGCCCCTGCGAATCCCACGGCCCCGTCGGTGGAAACGGAGCCTCCGAAGACATCGCCCGCGGCGGCATCGGACGCGAACATCTTTCCGATTTGGTCCCAGCTCGAGCCGTTGAATCGAAACACGTACGCCGACCCGCAGTTGGATCCCGCGGCGCAGTCAGACTCCCGTGATCCGATGAGTGCCACGTCGCCGGCCAGGGAAACGGAACTCCCGAAGCGGTCGCCGGCCGCCGCATCAGAGGCCGCCAGCTTTTGCTCTTGGACCCAACTAGCGCCATTGAATCGGAAGACGTACGCCGAACCGCAGGCGCCGCCGGCTGGGCAATTATCCCAGTTGGCACCTACCAGAGCCACGCTTCCCTGAACGGCAGTTGACACCCCGAAGAAATCGACTGCGGCGGCGTCCGCGGCGACTAGCTTTTGCTCTTCAACCCAGGTTGCGCCGTTGAACCGAAAGACGTAAGCAGATCCACATTCAGCTCCCGCTGCACAATCATCCTCATAGGCTCCGACCACGGCCACGGCTCCATCGACCGAGACCGAAAAACCGAACTCGTCAAACGCCGCCGCGTCCGAGGCGGTCAGCTTTTGTTCTTGGTTCCAGGTGGACCCGTTAAAGCGGTAGAGATACGCCGCCCCGCAAGCCGCCCCCGCGGCGCAGCTGGCCCCCCAGGCACCGACGATGGCAACGTCGCCATCGACGGATACGGATATTCCGAAGCGGTCACCATCGGCGGCGTCGGAAGCCGTGAGCTTTTGCTCCTGCATCCAGCTTACGCCGTTAAACCGGAAGACATAAGCCGAGCCGCACAGAGTCCCGGCGGGGCAGTCGTCGTTGGGTGTTCCTACCACGGCCGCCTCGCCACCAATCGAGACCGCAAGCCCGAAGGAGTCAAGCGTCGCAGCGTCGGAGGCCGTCAGCTTCTGCTCCTGAAGCCAGCTCGAACCGTTGAAGCGGTATACGTAGGCCGATCCGCAATCCGCACCCGCCGCACAATCATCAGACGATGCCCCGACCACGGCCACGTCGCCGCTGACCGCTACGCGCCCCAGAAGATCTCCCGCCGCGGTATCCGAAGCCGTTAGTTTGGTCGTTTGGAAACAGGTAAAGACTTGCCCGCGGACCGGCGTAGCCAAGACAGGCAAGATGGCGAGCGCCAGTGCCATCATACTCCTGCGCGATTGCCCAAATCTCTCGACGAAGAGTGAGTTCATCTGCTTTCCTCCGTTCTCCGAAGCGCCCAACCGAGGACATCACCGCCATAGGGACCTGTTGAGCGGGTAACCGCTTTCGATTGAGGTAAGCATTCTACCGCCCGCCGCGGGAAAACGCAAACGCTGGGGTGGTTTTTTTGTGAGTTTTTGAAGGCCTTCCGGCACAAACCGTGAGGCTTGCCTGAAAATAGCAATGAAAGAGTCCCTCTGTCAATTTCATCATGCAATGGGACGACAAGAGTCTCTGTTTGTGACCATCGGAATCCCAGCCGGCGAAGTTTCACGTGACTGCCGCGTTGGGACAGCGTGGAAAAGCCATACTTGCGAAGAAACGTAATGACTTCCCGCCCCGATAGCCTTCGCAGCCTAGGCGACATTTTTTGGCGGTTCCAATTCCATGGTGATGATAAAGGCTTTAATCGTGCGTCGCATACCTACTATCTATCATAACAACGCCCGCCATCTACTTCCAGGGAGCGAATCCTCAGATTAGGCTGAACGTTCGTGGCTGATGCCCTTCCTGGTTACCGAATTCTCGAGCAGATCGGGACCGGTGCGCGCTCCAAGATTTTTGCCGGGGTCGAACTCAAATCCGGAAAACGCTTCGCGGTCAAGCACGTCGTACGCGAGGCCGGTGACGACGACCGATTTCTCGAACAAGTCGAAACGGAATACAACGTCAGCAGCAAATTGGGGCACCCCAACCTTCGCCGCAGTTTTTACCTGCACCGCGTTCGCCGCCTTCTCCAGGTCCGCGAGATGTACCTGGTCATGGAGTTGATCGACGGGCTGTGCCTGGACAAGGCCCGGCCCAACCGGCTGAACACGTTCTTAACGCTTTTTCAAAAAGTCGCCCTCGGGATGCAGGCCCTGCATGAGGCCGGCTACGTGCACACCGACCTGAAACCGATCAACATCATGCTGGCGCCCAAGGGAGTGGTAAAGATCATCGACTTCGGCCAGGCCTGCGTAATCGGCCATCGCAAGCCGCGCATCCAGGGCACGCCTGATTACATCGCCCCCGAGCAGGTTCGCCGCCTGCCCATCGACGTGCGGACCGACGTGTTCAACCTGGGGGCTACGATGTATTGGGTGCTGACCTCGGAAAACTATCCCACGGAAATCCAGGGCCAGGAACCAGGCCGGGGCTTCAAGCTCAGCACTGGAAAGGCCATTGCCCCCATCGAACTCAATGCTAAGATTCCGCTTTCGCTCTCCAATCTGGTGATGGAGTGCTGCCGGGAGAATCCCGCCGAGCGGCCGGCGGACATGAAACAGGTGATCGCGCGCTTGGCTACGGTGCAGAAGCTCTGGCGGAAACATCGCGAGGAAATGCGCGCCCAGCGCCGTCTTGCCCCGCCGCCGGTCTCGCCTGAGCCACCCGCTTAGCCGGCCGAAAGACGAAGCATGAACGACGCCGGTCGAGCGATCGCCACATTTCAGGAGGCCGCCCAGCAGAATCGCGAGGATGTACTGCTTTCCGGATCATTGCTGGTTTTTCCCGACTACGGGCAGGTGGTCATGACCGGCGACTTGCACGGCCACCGCCGCAATTTCGCCAAGCTGCAGCGGTTTTGCGACCTTCAACACGCCGGTGCCCGGCACGTCGCCCTGCATGAGATCATCCACGAGGAGCCGGAGTCATTTACTTCGCTTGACACTTCGCATGAGCTCATGCTCGAAGCCGCCCAATGGAAATGTGCCTATCCCGATCAAGTCCACTTTTTGCTCAGCAACCACGAACTGTCTCAGGTGTTTGGCAGCGAGATCACCAAGAACGGGCGTGTCGTCACCAAGGACTTCCAAGTCGGAGTGCAGTTGGGCTATGGCCACAACGCGGACAAGGTGCTGGAAGCGGTCTATTCGTTTATTCGCTCGTTCCCCTTGGCCGGCCGAACGCCGAACCGTGTCTTTCTTTCCCACTCCCTGCCGAGCCCCCGGGACCTTCCCTCCTTTGATCCGACCGTTCTGGCCCGCTTGCCGACGCAGGAAGATCTGAGCGACCGCGGTTCGGGGCACATGCTCGTCTGGGGGCGGTACCATACGGAAACGGCCCTGACGAGCCTGGCCCAGCTTCTGGACGTGGATTTCTTTCTTTGCGGCCATCAGCCCCAGGAGATGGGGTATGACATCGTTCACAACCGGATGATTATCCTGGCCAGCGAACACAACCATGGCGTCTTTCTCTGCCTGGACCTCGCCAAGCCGGTGACGCTGGAGAGCCTGACCAAAGCCATTCGTCCCTTCGCCAGCATTGCCTGAAGCGGCTCTGAACCGCAAATGTTGCGTGCCAAGCCGTAAGCCGGCCCTGCTGCTGCTTCGGTCCTCGTTGACGAATTCGGCTGCGCGGGATTAGAATGCCGTTGGATGCGAAACGCCCGTCGGTTACGTGGACACCAACGCAACGATACGTCCTCTCGCGACCGGCGGATTCCCGATTCGTTTCGGCTCGGTTCGCGCGGCGACGGCACGGAGCGCGCCGTGCTGGTGAGTGTCATGCTGCCCCATTCCAAGGCAGATCCTCGCGATCCTTTGGGGGAGCTGGGCGCGCTGGCGGAGTCCGCGGGTGTGAAGGTCGTCGACGCCCTGATCCAGAAGCGCATGCGGCCGACGGCGGCGACCGCCCTGGGAAAAGGTAAGCTGGAGGAGCTGAACGAGCGTGTCCAGGTCAACGATGCCGACGTAGTGATCTTCGATAATGACCTGGCCGTTCGGCAAATCCGCGAATTGGAAGAGGCCCTCGCTCGGAAAGTGATCGACCGCACCGAGCTGATCCTTGACATCTTCGCCAAGCGAGCGCGGTCGCGCGAGGCCCAATTGCAGGTGGAGCTGGCCCAGTTGCAATACACGGCCCCGCGCCTGCGCGGCTTGTGGACGCACCTGGAGCGCATCGCCGGCGCGGGCGGCGGCACCGGCGCCGGTGCCGTCGGCGGGGTGGGAACGCGCGGGCCTGGAGAGCGCCAAATCGAAATCGATCGGCGCATCGTTCGTGACCGCATCTCCCACCTCAAGCGAGAGATCGAGCAGATTGATGAACGCAAACGCCGCGAGGTTCAGGCCAGAAAAGACCAGTTCACCATATCGTTGGTCGGCTACACCAACTCCGGCAAGAGCACACTGATGAACCAGCTTACCGGCGTTCAACAATTCGTGGCCGACATGCTGTTCGCTACCCTGGATACCAAGACGGCTCGCTGGCCGCTGAAAGACGGCCAAGTGGCGTTGCTCAGCGATACTGTGGGATTCGTGCGCGATCTGCCGCCGGGATTGGTGGCCTCGTTCCGCGCCACGCTGGAAGAGACGATCCATGCGGACTTGCTGCTGCATGTCGTGGACGCTTCGTCACCGTACGCGTGGAACCAGGTGGAATCGGTCGAGGAAGTGCTGCACGGCCTGGAATGCGACCGGTACCCGCAAATCCTCGTGCTTAATAAGATCGATCTGGCCGACTCGGGGGTCGTTTCGGAAATGGTTGCCATTCGCGGACCCAACGCGATTCCCGTTTCAGCACTGACCGGCGAAGGTCTGGATCGATTGATCGACGGGGTCACGCAACGGGTCAAGGGCACGATGCTGGCCGCCACGGTTCGCATTCCTCATACCGAGGGTAAACTCCTGGCCCAAATCGACCGCTTGGCGGCGGTGAACGGGCGGCGCTACACGTCGGAGGGAGTCGAACTGGACATTCGTATGAACCGCGGCCAATTGCTCCAGCTTCGCGGCCGGCATCCGGCCATGGAGTTCCTGCACCCCGCCGAACTGGCCCGTACGGAACCCGTTGCCGCCGATGGGACATCATGATGTGCTCGTTGAGGATACGCAGCAAAGGCACAAAGGCATTGCGCCGGGGCGGATCGCTGACGTCGCGGCTCGCTCTACCCTGGTTGCTGGTCTTGTGCTTTCCGGTTCGTGCGGCCGCTGAGTCAGGGACAGCTTTGGTTGATCTTCGATTGCGAACGGGCGGCACCTTGCGCGGGCAAGTCCTGGACTACACCGACCACGGACTTGTGGTCACCGCTGATGGGAAGCCGTATGTGTTCGCTTGGGCGGAACTGGAATCCGGCTCCGCCTGTCAAGTGCGGTGTTTGCTAATGGACCTTCACCGTGGGGGGCGGGAACATTACCTGGCCGAAGATTACTTGGCACTTGGCGGGTTTGCACTCGCCCAAGAGCGAACAACGGCGGCGGCGGAGTTTTTTCGCTTGGCCGCAAAGCTCGATCGACGCTTAGAAGCAGAAATCCAAAAAACTCTCGCAGCCTCTCGTGAGATTGCGGGCGACCGTTCAGTGAGCATCGACCACGGCGTGGACAATGTCGAATTTGGGGCAGCTCGACCGAGTGACCGGCGGGGCCAGGAGGGGCTTTCCGATCGACTTGAGTCGGCGCTTAATGCGCTCGGCGAACAGACGGTCGTATCGGCATCTTCTCCCGAGCTTTCGGCCGCCGTGGAAGAGATCTATCGGAAGTTTGGCGGCACGGTTCAAAAGGCCATCAGCAAAAACATCGCTCTGGTCGAAACGGAGCACTTTCTGATCTGGACGGACTGGAATCCCGACAGCCGAAGGCACCTTGCCGGCTGGTGCGAAGCGATGTACGCGGCCCTTTGCCACGAGTGGGGTTTAGACCCACGCCGCAATGTCTTCCTGGCCAAGTGCCCGGTTTTTTGTTTTCGGGCCAAGCCGCGCTTCCGCGATTTCGCCTGGCTCTTCGACGGCCACGATGTGAGCAATTCCCTGGGCTACACGCGATCCATCGAATCCAACGGCCACGTGCACGTCGCCGTGCTGCGGCAGGGCGAAAGCCGGGCCGATTTCGAACGTTTTGCGGTCACTCTGGTCCATGAGGGAACCCATGCTTTTCTGCATCGTCTTTACGGTCCGCGGCTCATCCCCCATTGGGTCAATGAGGGTTATGCCGACTGGATGGCCGAAAGAGTGCTGGGCGAGCGCTGCTTTACCGGCGAGAATGCGGATTTGCTCGCCCGCCAATACGCGCGTCACGATTGGCCAATCGGCGATTTGCTTCAATCCGCCGGCCCGATAGACCTTCAGATGTACCCGGTTGCGCAAAGCGTCGTGCGCTTCCTCAAGCATCAGAATCCCGCTGCCTTTCGGGCATTCTTGCGAAGTCTTAAAGAAGGGCGAAGCGTTCCTGAGGCCCTGGCCGAAAACTATGAACAGATGACTTTAATCAAATTGGAACAGCAGTGGCGAACCTCCGTGGGCGGCGATGAACCTCTGGTCAACCACGTCACTACCCAGCCCTGAAGCGCGTGGCGATGTCGGCGGTTACAAAAAAGCGCGTGATTACCGCGATTCGCATCGCGGTTTGCGCTCTTGCGCTGTGGATCGTGATTCGCGGTGTAACTCTTGACGACCGGCTGGTTCTGCATGACGGCCGGGCTCTTTCCGGCACGGTGCATGAGGAGGCAGAGTGCATCACCCTGGTCGCGCCCGATGGGTCAACGCGACTGCTGACCCGCAGTGACTTGGCCGTCGACGAAGGCGGCGGGCCCAAAATCGCCTATGGCTTGCGAACCTCCTGGCACGCCGGTCGCAAAGCTCTATTGCTCGTTGCGGTAATCGTGCATATGCCGGTGGCATTCCTGCTTGCCTGGCGGCTGCGGGTGCTTCTAGCGGTCCAGGACATTGGCCTCTCGTACTGGCAATGCGTCAAACTGTCGTTTGCCGGGAATTTCCTGAACTTCGCCACGCCTCTTGGCTCGAACGCCGGCGATGTCTTCAAGGCCTACTTCGTCGCCCTGCACACGCCGCGCAAGACTGAAGCTGTAACCACCGTGGCCCTCGACCGCGCCGTAGGCCTGGGCGCGCTTTTGTTGGTCGTGGCCACGATTACGCTCTTGGCCGAGAAGAGCAGCCCGCTGGCCGGGTTCCGTGTCTATTTGCTCTCCGTGGTTGTCCTTGGAGTGTTGACGGTTCTCGCGTACCTGGCCCCGCCGCTTCGAGGCCTGCTGGTTCGAGGAAGCCAGCTGCTGCCCCACAGCGTGGCCGCGCAGCTTGGACGGATTGACCAGGCCACGCGAGGCTTAATGAAGCGGCCGCTCGCCCTTCTGGCATCGCTCCTCATAACCAGTGCCTTGCAGGGTCTGGCAATCGGGGCCTACTTCGTTGTGGCCGCCGCGTTCGGCATGAACACCGCGCTGGACAAGGCGCCGGAGTATTACGCCTATTTCGCGGTTGGTGCCGTCGTGCAATCGCTCCCCGGACCACCGCAGGGATTGGGCACTGTCGAGCTGACCTACCGATACTTCTTCTCCGCCTTGGGCAGTCCTTCGCAAATCCTCTGCGTGGCCTTCTTCGTCCGCATCGTTGTTTTGGCCTGTGCCCTTCCCGGTGCCTGGGTCACTCTAACCGGCGCCTACCGCCCAGGCGGTGCTCAGGCCGTTCCCTTTGAGAAGGACAAGGCGCCTTCGCCTCGCCCGACAAAGGTCGACGATGCCTTGCTCACACGTCCATGAGCTCTGCCTGCTTCCGGGGGGAATGCCGTCTTTCTAAGCCGGCTCAGAGCTGAAGCTGGACGCACGCTGGTCCCTTAAAGCCTGCTGCTCTCAATCCGTTGCCCAAGATCCTCGCCGGCCTGCTCACGCTGGAAAAGATAATCATCGGTTGCCGTGGATCTACCTTATCCCGAGTCCTGGCCTTGGGGCAACTTCACGAGAACCGCATGTTCCTGGCGGCTCAGCTCAGTGGTACGGGGGGCTGAAACCACATTACCATCTGAGGCACGGCGACCAGCGATTATGGGGCCGTGCTGCACACATTAAGAACTGTTCGACAACGTCCGAAACAACGTAGATGCCGTGCTCGTTCGCGGCCTTGCGAAGATCCGCGGGTGGGGGGTGAGCTCCGCTGAGCCCTTTGGAGATGAGTTCTACGCCAGGAAGTGATCCAATGACGCGTACCCCAACGAGGGATTCGGCCGATGGGCAAGCTCTCCATGGGCAGAGTTCCCGACGCGTCGTGAACCAGGCCATCCAAGCTCAGGCGCCGGTGCGGCTGTTGATTCCCCTGCACGATGAAGTGGCTTCGGCCACGGGCATCCTCGTTGGCGGGGACACTGCCACGCTGATTCTAAAGCTCGACGGCCCCGCGCCCGCACCTGACGCCATCGTTCCGGACCAGTCGCTGCACGTCCGTTTGAACATAGCGGGAGGACCGTACGTCTTCGAAACAAGAGTGATCAGCGGACCCACGTCGAGGCGAAATCGACAGATTGTTCTTCAGCGTCCTGGGAGGCTGAGCCAAATCGAACGGCGCCGCAGTGCCCGGCGACTGCTCCGCGAGCCGGCCGAAGTTGAGTTGCGAACCATCGACCCGGTGGACGGTTGGGAAGGCACGGGGGCGATGCTCAACGTCAGTCCAGAGGGGCTGGCGTGCCGGCTACCTGATCATGAGTCCCGCCGCTTGACCATCGGACGCAGGGTCCGCGCGGCTTTTCGGATCGGCGACCCCCCGCAGGATTTCCAAACCGTCTGTCGAATCACCAACCTTACGCTGGGAGGGACGGCCGGTACCGCAATCGTCGGGATGGGTTTTGTGGACGACGAGAGAGAAGCCATACTTAAGACTCGACTACGGGCGATCCTAGAGAGCGTTGCCTGAAGCAGTTGGCGGACACGAGGCAATGGCTGGAACCCAGTCAATCAAGGGTCCGCGATGCGACCGTCTCATCGAGGAGGCCGTCTCCGCGCGCAGCCGCGTCGTCTTGACCCATCAGACTCCGCAAGGGTGGCAGACGTACAAGGCCGGGTTCGTCTCCGGGTCGAAGGAAGCTCGGACCCTGGAAATGAAATTGCACGGGTGCGCCGGCGCTCGAAGCGAGTCCCTCGCAGTACAAGGCGGCACCTGGGGAGTCACCTTTCGTACTGGGCACATGAAGTGCATGTTTAGCGCTGCCGCCGCCGCGGAACATCGCCCCACCCCGGACGGTCTGCTGCTCACGTTGACCTGGCCGCAAGAGTTGCACCGCCTGCAACGCCGAGTCTTCCAGCGCGTCGTTCCGCCCAAAGAAGCCGTCATCGCCGTGCGCTTCTGGCGGGAAACAGGCGCGTCCCCCACGGCGGCGCGAGAACCCGTCGTTCGGCACGGACAACTCGAGGACTTGTCGGCCGGCGGCATGCGTATCCAAGCGGCCGACCCGCTCGATATTTGCCTGGAGGGTGCCTATCGGTGTTCCTTCAGTCCTCGCCCAGGCGCCCCGGGACTGGTTTTGGACGCAACCCTGCGCCATCATCAGGCCGCGGAGCATGGCCGAGCCTCGCTGGGCTTTCGGTTCATCGGCCTGGAGACCACGCCGGAGGGCCGCCGCATTCTCGACCGTCTCGCCCGCATCGTGAGTTCCTTCCAACAAAAACGCCGCCGACCTGTGCTTCCCCAACGCGCCTGACTCATCGCCCGAATTCAGAGGACAGTCCGCTAGGGTCGCCCCGTTGTCGCCGCCCTGGTGATCCCGTACGATTTTTTTCTGCGTCAAGTTCATTAGGACTGACGTATTGGGGAGAATGTTACATGCGGACCGGGCGGCTCGTGGCCCTTGCGGAAGTGAGCTCGTTTTTGGGCCTTTTCCCGATGATCGCTTTCGGTGGCGATCGGATTACAGGAGCGGCGTTTGCTACGCGGTCCGAAGTGATCGCCAAAAACGGCGTGGCTGCCACGAGTCACCCGCTGGCGACTCAGGTTGCACTGGACATCCTCCGGCAGGGTGGAAGTGCCGTCGATGCCGCTATTGCCGCCAACGCGACCCTGGGCCTGATGGAACCGACCGGCTGCGGAATCGGCGGTGACCTCTTCGCCATCATTTGGGACGCCAAAACGCGAAAACTGTACGGCCTTAACGCCAGCGGCCGCAGCCCCTACGGATTGACGCTCGACGATTTTAGGACGAAAGGACTTACGTCGATTCCGCGGCATGGGCCGCTCCCCGTTACCGTGCCCGGCTGCGTGGACGGCTGGTTCGAGATGCACAAACGGTTCGGCAAGCTCCCCATGGCCACCGTCTTGGCTCCGGCCACAGCCTATGCAAAGGAAGGCTTCCCCCTTACGGAACTCATCGCCCAGTATTGGTCACGCGGCGGATCAGTCCTAAAAAGCCAACCGAACTTCGCGGCCACGTTCCTGCCCGGCGGCCAGGCGCCCACCAAGGGCGATATCTTTCGCAACCCGGATTTGGCCTGGACCTACGAAGCCTTGGCACGATCGGGCCGCGACGCCTTTTACCGCGGCGAACTGACCTCCACGATGGCAGCCTTTTGCGAACGCGTGGGCTGCTTCCTGCGTGAAAGAGATTTTCACAACCACACCTCCACCTGGGTTGATCCCATATCGACCAACTATCGCGGGTACGACGTTTGGGAATTGCCCCCCAACGGCCAGGGCATCGCCGTTTTGCAGATGCTCAACATCCTTGAACCGATCGACCTCAAGGCCATGGGCCACAACTCCCTCGATTATCTGCACCATCTCATCGAGGCCAAGAAGATCGTCTTCGAGGACCGTGCCCGATTCTACGCCGATCCGGCCTTTGCCAAGATTCCGCTGGCCACGTTGGTTTCCAAGGAATACGCCGCGACTCGCCGTTCCTTGTTGAATCACGAGACAGCCTCCCGACAACTGGAGCCGGGCGATCCCAAGCTCGGCCGCAGCGACACCATCTACCTCACCGTGGCCGATAAGGAGCGCAACATGGTGTCACTGATCAACAGCAACTACCGCGGCTTCGGCTCGGGCCTGGTGCCTGATGGCTTGGGCTTCGTGTTCCAGGACCGCGGCGAGTGTTTCTCGCTGCAAGATGGACACCCCAACGTCTACGAGCCACACAAGCGGCCGTTTCACACCATCATTCCGGCTTTCGTCACCAAAGATGGCAAGCCGTGGCTGAGCTTCGGCGTGATGGGCGGCGACATGCAGCCGCAAGGCCACGTGCAGATTCTGTGCAATCTGATTGACTTTGGCATGAACTTCCAAGAGGCCGGCGACGCGGCCCGGTTCCATCACGTAGGCTCGTCGGAACCGACCGACGAGCGCATGACCGATGGCGGCCGCCTGGCCCTGGAATCGGGAATTCCCATGGAAGTGCAGCGGGGTCTGGCACTCCGCGGGCACCACATCTGGATGGACGTGGGAAACTTCGGCGGCTACCAGGCCATTCACTACGACGCCCAGCGCGACCTCTACATCGCCGCTTCAGAATCCCGCAAAGACGGCCACGCCGCGGGGTATTAGACTCGCTGGGGGATACACGCGGGATGCCCCGGTCATCCGCTCCCAACGCATTTTCTTTGAGAATCCAGGCTGGTAGTGCCCCGTTTCGTTGACGGGTGGCCACAAGGGCACGACAAAGTGCGGGCCATGGTGCGGGTGTTTGTCTGTCTGGCCGTGGGGTGGATGGTTGTTTGCGCGGCGACCGGCGTGCTGGGGATCGCTCGGCTGGAGGAGCCGCCACAGCGGCATATTGTGCTGGGCATTTTCGCGCTTTTGCTGAGTTGTTTCATTCAGGTGGTGGTCTTCACGTACTTTACGGTCACCGGCAAGATGCTTGCCCAGGCGCTGCACCTGGGGCATTTCGATCTGCAGCCGCTTTTGGAGGCCAAGCGGCTCAAGCGAAGCACGACGCGGTTGTTAGCCTGCGCGACGGTCAGTGTGCTGGGCGTGACCGTCACCGGTGCCCTGCACTGGCGATCGCGTGACGTGGCCGCGGCCCATTGGCTGACGGCGGCCACGGTGCTGATCGTGCACGGCTGGGTCTTTTTTGTCCAGCACCGGCTCATCGCGGAGAACAGCCGGCTGTTCGACGAAGTGATGCGGGAATATGGCGAGGCGAAAGGCAAGGGGCAACAAGATCCGAGCCGCAACCGTCAGGGAGCGGACGACCGCGAGCAGGCACAAAGGGTTTAAGGAGGCGGGCATGATGGAGCATCAACCCACGGAATATGTGACGCTGGTGGATGATGAGGATCGGGCGATCGGCCGGGCGAAGAAGCTGCGCGCTCACCGGCAGGGTGGAATGCTCCATCGGGCGTTTTCAATTACGGTCTTCGACTCGCGCGGCCGCGTCTTGCTCCAACGGCGGGCGGCGACCAAATATCACTTTCCCAACCTTTGGAGCAATGCCTGTTGCGGGCATCCACGCCCCGAGGAAACCGTCGAGGAGGCCGCGCATCGCCGGCTGCGGGAGGAGTTGGGGTTCGACACGCCGTTGGAAAGTATGCTGTCGTTTCTGTACCAGGCCCACGATCCAGGCACCGGGCTAAGTGAGTATGAATTCGATCACGTGCTGGTCGGCACGCACGATGGCGACCCCAAACCGGACCCGGCGGAGGTTTCCGAATGGAGGTGGATGGAGGCCGGCCAGCTTCTGCGAGAGATGGCGGTCCACGCCGAACGGTATACGCCCTGGCTGCCCATCGTGATGAACAAGTTGATGGATCTTCAACGGTTTCCGTTCTTGGCCGGAAAAAAGACTGGAAATCCTGTCCCACACCGCGGCATAATAAGCCCGATTGGACAGCCACCGCTCACCGACCATTCTCATTAGCGCCGCCGAGCCGAGCGCCGACTTGTACGGAGCGCTGCTCATCCGCGCGGTGCGAGAAGTGCAACCCGGAGCACGGTTTGTCGGCGTAGCCGGTCCACGGATGCGCGAAGCGGGCTGCGAGCCGATCTTCGACATGAGCGCTCACGCCGCCATGCTGCTGGGCGCCGCGCGTGCCGCCCGCCAGGCGGGAGGCATGTTGACCGCGGCTTACCAGTGCCTTCAAAACGGCCGCCTAGACGCCGCAGTGGTCATCGACTCGCCCATGCTGCACCTGCCGCTGGCTCTTCTGGCCAAGGACGCCGGCGTGCCGGTGCTCTACTACGTGGCACCGCAACTGTGGGCCTGGGGCGAAAAGCGCATCGAGAAGCTAAGGAAACGGGTCGATCGGCTGGCAGTGATTCTGCCGTTCGAGGAGCCCTACTTTCGAGAACGCGGCGTCGAGGCGACCTTCGTCGGTCATCCCTTGGCCGACGTACTGGAGCGGCCGCCGCCGGATGCCCATGCGGTTGAGTCCCTTCGCCGGCGTGGGCAGCCCTTCATCGCTTCGCTTCCGGGGTCGCGCCGGCAGGTCGTCAAGCAGCTTTTGGACGATCAACTGGACATCGCCGAGCGCGTCGCAGCCGCTTTTCCCGATGCGGCCTTCGGCGTCTCCATCGCCCATGACAGTATGGGCGAATGGGTCGAGGCCCGTGCCCGCCGGTGCGCGGCCAATGCGCAATGTCATCGGGGTGCACTGGGAAACCTGATCGAGGCCGCCGATTTGGCATTGGTCGCCTCGGGAACGACGACCCTGGAGGTGGCCTTTCGTCGCCGCCCGATGATCGTTATGTACAAAACTTCCCGGACCATGGCCAAGCTGGCCGGCCGATGGGTCCGGACGCCGTACCTTGCGCTGCCGAATATCCTCGCCGGCCGTGAGATCGTGCCCGAGTTCATGCCGGCCTACGCGTCGGTGGAGCCGATTGCCGCTCGGGCCATCCAACTGCTCTCGTCGCCTGACGACAGGGCCGATATGGTCCGCGCCCTCGACGCGGCTGTGACCCCTTTGCGAAACCCAGGTGCCTCGAAACGCACGGCCCAAATGCTCTTCGAGTTGATCGACGCCACGCACGCGGCGGCGCATCCGAGCCGCGCGTTTTAGGCGGCGCGGCGCTTCGTTGGAGTCAAAGCCCGGAGTGGGACTTCCCAAACCCAAGTGCATCGTGTAAGACAGATGCGGCGTTGTTACTCACGCCCACTTTGGGCGAACCTGTTGGAGACTCGATTCAACGATGCGCCGGCTGCGGTCTTTTTTTGTTACCCCCGTTCAGGACGTATTTGCCTGCCTCGAACACGTGATGGCCGGTCCGCAACCCGGTAAAGCCACGATTCTCATGGTCATCTCCCTGCTCGTCACTTGGGTCGTGTACGTGCCTATCCACGAGCTTCTGCACGTACTGGGTTGCGTGGCAACCGGAGGAACCGTTTCGGAATTGCAGGTCGATTGGAAGTACGGCGGCGCGATCCTGGCCAAACTCTTTCCCTTCGTCAAAGTCGGCGGCGAGTACGCCGGGCGGCTCACTGGGTTCGACACCAAGGGTTCCGACTGGGTTTACTTCGCCACCGATTTCATGCCTTTCTTGCTGACCGTGCTGATCGGTGTTCCCTTGATCCTGGTTTGCCGTGGTCGTCGCCGGCCGATTCTGTTCGGAGCCGCGATCGTGGTTGGCCTTGCTCCCATCTATCAACTCCCCGGCGACTACTACGAAATGGGCTCGATCCTCACCACCCGCATTCTGACCACGTTGGCCGGCGGGGGGCCGATCGTCTTTGAATCGATCCGTTCCGACGACGTTTTTCGCCTTTTCGGGGAAGTTTTCGCGAATGCCGCCGAACTGGGAATGGGAACCTCGCGCAGCTTGATTGTGGGCCTGCTTCTAATCCTCGTGTGTTTTGCGATGGGCACGATTCTCGCCTGTTGCACGTATTTGCTGGGACGTTTCTTCGGCCTATTGATTCTGCCGAAGCCGGATGCGTCACGCGAGAGGCTCGTTGCCGCACGAAAAATCAGCAAGACTTGACCTCCTTTCGCGTATTTTTATCCCCGAGAGGTGATCGAGGGGGTCGTAAAGCGACACTCAATACCGGCATTCGACGAGAATCCTTGCCTTTGGGGTTGCAAGAAAAGACAAAGTGCTATAAACTTGGCCTTGTTCTCGGACGCGGGATGGAGGCGACCCTTGCCGCACAATCCAACTGGCACGCCGCCATTCTGCCATTGGAGCTGTGGTTGAAGCAATGAGGATGGGGCTCTCTCCGGAGAGGATACGCGCCCAACAAGGGAGGATGAACTGTGAAGGGTTGTCATTGTTGCCGGTACTGTGCGTACGGGTGCCCGGGAGTGGCACTGCTTTTTGCGTTGGTTTGGATCGTCTCGCCGATGGCACGGGCAGCCCCGGACGACGCGAAGGAGCCGCGAGCCGAAACCGCCGTCATCAACGTCGCCCCGGCCCCGAGGGACGAAGCTGAGCGGTATGCGGCGTTTCGCTCGGTGGTGGACGCGGTCGACCTTGGCGATCGGCAAACCGTGGAAGGCCTTCTCCTCTGGGCCGACCACTTCGACATGCCCGCCCCGGTAGTGGGCGTGCTCCGTGAGATCGCCAGTTCGGAGACTGTCACCTCGGAGCAAAAAGAACAACTTTGGGCCTCGATCAGTGTCGGTCTGGCCGTCCCAAACGACCGAGAAATGGCCTCCGCTCCAGGCGCGGACACTTGTGCGGCGGCGATCGCGCTTTCGTTCCCGTTCGGCGACAGCACGGTCACCAACGATACGGCCACGGCCGATGCGGACATCAGTTGCAACGGGGCGCTGGCCAATGCCCCGTTTGGCATTTGGTATACTTTTACCCCGGCGGTTAACTCCATCCTGCGGATGGGGGAGACGGGCAGCGGCCAGGATATTTTTTGGACGCTCTATTCCGGCGGTTGCGGGGGGCTGGTGGAGGTTGCTTGCTTCTCGGCCGACACCAACCAGGTATCTCCCGTGCTGACGGGCACAACGCAATATTGGGTGCTGATTTCCAAAAGCAACTCCACGGCTAGCACGACCAGACTGGCGGTCAATTTTGACCTAGCGGCCAATCCGCCGGCGCCGCCGGCCAATGACGCTTGTGCCGCGGCAGCGCCCGTCGGCAGCTTGCCGGCAACCGTCCCGGGAAGCGTGTTCTTTTCGACCGACGACGCGGAGTCGACCCCTGTGTGCGGCACTGGAAGCGTCAACCAGGCGGTTTGGTACTCGGTGGTCGGTACCGGCAACCTGATGACGGCGACGACTTGCGACACTGGGACAGCCTTTGACACCAAAGTCCAGGTGTGGACGGGCGCCTGCGGTGCCCTGACCTGTATCGGCGGCAACGACGATCAGCCCGGCTCGTTCGTCGCGGCCTGCGGCAGCACGGGTAGCACGACGCTGAACCGGGCGTCGACCGTCACTTGGTGCTCCGAGGTCGGTCAGACCTACCTGATTGCCGTGGGTGGGTTCGGTGCGGAAGTGGGGTCGTTTGTTCTGCACGTTAACGACGGCGGCCCCTGCCACGGGGCCTGCTGCATCGGCCCGCCGTTTGCGTGTTCGGTTTTGACTTCCACGGCCTGTACGGCGGCGGGAGGGTTTTATCTGGGGGACGGTTACCCATGCATCTTAGATGGGTATGACGCCTGCGACTGCGACGACAATAACGTGCTTGACCGTGCCGAGCGCATCACCGTACCCAAGAATTTCTTCTTCTCCTTTGATCCTCCGTTGCCGATTCCCGACAACAACGCGACGGGGGTCATGGATGTGCACACCATTGAGGCAGAGTGCGGATTGCTGTTCGACGTGAACATCGGCGTTGACATCACCCATCCGTTCGACGGCGACTTAGACATTTTCCTAATGTATGAGGACATGGTGAATCCGCCCATCACCGTTGAACTTTCCACGGATAACGGCGGCACAGGAGACAATTACACCGACACGATTTTCGATAGCGAAGCAGCGACGCCCATCACCGCAGGAGCCCCGCCCTTTACGGGCTCGTTCCGGCCGGAAGGCTCCTTGGCGGTGCTCTACAACAAGGAGAAATGCGCCCGTTGGACCTTGATCGTGATCGACGACGCGGCCGCCGATGTAGGCGTGGTGAATGACTGGTCGATCCTCTTCACCAATGCGGTCGACGACTGCAACGAAAACCTCGTGCCGGATAAGTGCGAGCCCAGCGAGGCCTGTTGCTTCCCCGACAATACTTGCGATGAAACCATCGCCGAATGTTGCACCGACGACGGCGGCGTCCCGGAAGGGCCAGGCACGGTGTGCACGGAGATACAAGCATGCTGTTTGCCGACCGACTCTTCGTGCATCGACGTGGATCCTCTTTGTTGCCTGGACCTTGATGGTATCCCGCAAGGGCCGGGAACGATGTGCACGGGCCTGCAGGCCTGCTGCCTGCCGGACACCAGTTGCGCCGATCTTGACCCGTTGTGTTGCGAGGAGCTGGGCGGCATACCTGAAGGCGCCGGCACGGCGTGCACGGAGTTGCAGGCTTGCTGCCTGGCCGACAGCACGTGCATCGACATTGATCCGCTCTGTTGCGAGGATCGCGGCGGGACGCCGGAGGGCGCCGGCACGGTCTGCTCGCCGCCAAGAGCCTGCTGCCTGCCGGATGGAACGTGCGAGAACTTGGACCCACTGTGCTGCGAGGATCGGGGCGGAACGTCGGAGCTCCCCGGCGCCCTCTGCACGGCGCCGCAGGCATGTTGCCTGCCGAATGGTACGTGTTCGAGCTTGGATCCGCTTTGTTGCGAGAACATAGGTGGAACGCCGCGCGGGCCGGGTTCGGCCTGCGATGGAATCCAAGCCTGCTGCATGGCGAATGGAACTTGTACCGACATTGACGCCGAGTGCTGCGTCGCCCAGGGCGGAACACCGCGCGGGCCGGGTTCGGCCTGCGATGGAATCCAAGCCTGCTGCATGGCGAATGGAACTTGTACCGACATCGATGCCGAGTGCTGCGTGGCCCAGGGCGGAACGCCGCGCGGGCCAGGTTCGGCTTGCGATGGGGTCCAGGCCTGCTGCATGGCCAACGGAACGTGCTCCAACATTGACGCCGAATGTTGCGTGGCCCAAGGCGGAGCGCCGCGCGGGCCGGGCTCGGCTTGTGACGGGATCCAGGCATGTTGCATGGCCAACGGAACGTGTTCCGAGATTGATGCTGAATGCTGCGTGGCCCAGGGCGGTGTCCCGCGCGGGCCGGGTTCGACTTGTGACGGAGTTCAGGCCTGTTGCAGGCCCGACGGCTCGTGCTCCAACATCGACGCCGAGTGTTGCGTCGCTCAAGGCGGAACGCCGCGTGGCCCCGGTTCGGCCTGCGATGGAGTTCAGGCCTGCTGCCTGCCGAACGGAACATGTTCCAACATCGATGCTGAGTGCTGCGTGGCCCAAGGCGGAACGCCGCGCGGGCCGGGCTCGTCCTGTGACGGCGTCCAAGCCTGCTGCCGGGCCGACGGCTCCTGCTCGAACATCGACGGTGAGTGCTGCCTGGCCCAAGGCGGGACACCCGAAGGTTCGGGTACCTCCTGCTCGGCGCCCGTGGCCTGTTGCTTGCCCGATGACACTTGCGTGGAACTGGATACGCTGTGCTGCATCGACCGTGGCGGATCGCCTCAAGGGGGCGGGAGCGTTTGCTCCGGCCCGCAGGCCTGCGTGATGGGTGAAGAGTGCGTCGACCTCGACCCGGCTTGCTGCGTCGACGACGGCGGCACGCCGACGGGCGGCGATTGTGGAGAACCTGGTGGCTGCTGCTTTAGCGACGGTACTTGCCAGGAACTTGATCCCGCCGTGTGCATAGTTTTGGGGGGCTCGCCTCTGGCGCCTGGGTTCCACTGCCAAGGCGACGCGGATGGCAACGGAACGGATGACGCCTGCGAGGACGTGGGAATTCCGACGGTTTCGACGTGGGGTCTGGCGGTCTTGACCCTGCTGCTGCTGACCGGCTGGAAGGTCTACTTCGGCCGACGAGCTGTGGGAGCGGGGAAGCTCGCGTAGATCGGGCGCCGCGACCAAGTTCCCTTGAGAATCACGCGGCCCTTCGCTCGTTGCTAAAACGAGCGAAGGGCCGTTTTCATTCGGCGTCGTGATCGTTGGCTTTCACAGCTTTCCGGCGAGCGAGCGGGCAATCACAATGCGGTGGATTTCGCTGGTGCCTTCGTAGATTTCGGTGATCTTGGCGTCGCGCAGGAAGCGTTCGACGGGGTAGTCTTCACAGTAGCCGTATCCGCCGAAGATCTGGACCGCGTGGTTCGCCGCCCGCGACGCGGCCTCGGCCGAAAACAGCTTGGCCATGGCTGCGGCCTGGGCATAATCACGGCCCGTGTCCTTCAACCATGCGGCTCGATACGTCAAGAGCCGAGCGGCCTCGATCGCCGTGGTCATGTCGGCGATCTTATTCTGGATCGCCTGAAACGTGCCGATCGGTTGGCCGAACTGCACGCGCGTCCGAGCGTATTTGACGGACTCATACAGGCACGCCTGGGCGATACCCAGGGCCTGGGCGGCGATGCCGATCCGGCCGCCGTCAAGAGTGGTCAGGGCGACGCGCAACCCTCGGCCGCGTTCGCCCAGGAGATTCTCTTTCGGCACGACGCAGTTCTCGAAAACAAACTCCGCCGTTGAGGAGCAGCGGATGCCGAGTTTCTTTTCTAATTTGCCGATGCGAAGACCAGGCGTCGGCTTTTCGACGATGAACGCGCTGAGCCGACGTTTCGGCTCACCGGGATCGGTGACGGCAATCAGCACCATCACCCCCGCTTCCTTTCCGTTGGTGACAAATATCTTAGTGCCGTTGATGTGCCAGCCGTTGTCTTTCAGCTCCGCGCGACAGGTAGCCGCTCCGGCGTCGCTCCCGCTGCCCGGCTCGGTGAGGGAAAGGCATCCGATGGTCGCTCCGGAGGCCAGCTTGGGCAGGTATTTGGCCTTTTGTCCTTCGTTGCCGAACGTGAGAATGGGCTCAACACAAAGCGAGTTATGGGCGCTGAGCAACACGCCGGTGCCGGCACAGGCCTTGGAGATTTCTTCCACGACAATCGTGGAGGCGACGCACTTCATCCCCGCCCCGCTGTATTCGTCTGGGATGGCGATGCCGAACAAACCCAAGTCGCAAAGCTTGGCCAGCAGGGGGGCGGGCATTTCCGCCCGATGGTCGCGCTCGGCCGCGCCCTTGGCTACCTCTTTCAAGGCGAATTCGCGAATCGATTGCTGTAAGACGCGATGGTCGTCGTCGAGGTGGAAGTCCATGAGACGTTAAAACGGCCAAAGCTCGAAAAAAGAGGCACAAAGGCACGAAGGCACGAAGGCACGAAGGATAGGCCCGAAGGGACGGAGCGATGAAGGGACGAAGAAGGCGAAAAGCGGCGGAGCACCGAAGCGACGGACCAACGAAGAGGGAATCCGCAATCCGTATCCCGCGATCCGCAATCCCCGGTCAATCGGCAATCGGCAATCGGCAATCGACAATCCCGGAAATCCGCAATCCGCAATCTGCAATGCTACATCTCCAATAAGTGCCGGGCGATAATGATCCGCTGAATCTGGCTTGAGCCCTCTCCGATTTCGCATAGTTTGGCGTCGCGCAAATACCGCTCCACGGGCACTTCCTTGGTGTATCCGTTTCCGCCGTGGATCTGGATCGCGTTCATGCACGCTCGCGTGGCCATTTCGCTGGCGAATAGTTTGGCGACGGAAACATCGACATTGGACGGACGGCCGGCATCCGACAAGAGGGCGGCCTTGCGCGTCAGCAGGCGAGCGGCGTTGATCTCCATGGCCATGTCGGCCAACATGAATTGGATCGATTGATGCTCAAAAATGGGTTTTCCAAAAGAGGTTCGCTCGAATGCGTATGCCAAGGACTGTTCCAGGGCGCCGCGAGCCAGCCCCACGGACATGGCCGAAATGGTGATGCGTCCTCGCTCCAGCACCCTCATGGCGTCGACGAAGCCGCCGTGAAGTTTGCCGCAGAGGTTGTCCTTGGGAATGCGCAGATTCTCCAAAGTCAGCCCCACGGTGTCGGAGGCCCGCATGCCGAACTTGTCTTCCTTCGGGCCGACGATCAATCCCGGCGTGCCCCGATCGATCAAAAAGGCGCTGATGCCCTTTGCACCGCCCTCCGGCGTGGACTTGGCCATGATGACATAGACACCGGCGTAGTACCCGTTCGTAATCCATTGCTTGGCCCCGTTGAGAACCCAAGTGTCGCCGTCCAGGACGGCGGTGGTGGTCAAAGCAGCCGCGTCGCTGCCCGAGCCCGGCTCGGAAAGTGCCCATGCGCCGAGATACTCGCCCTTGGCCAGCTTGGGCAGGTGTTGGGCCTTTTGCCGGTCGTTGCCCGCCAGAAGGATATGGGCGCCGCAAAGGGCATTATGGGCATCGAGCATGAGGGCCGTGGCCCCGCAATGGCGGGCGATTTCCTCCATGATAACCGTGGCCTCGAGATCGCCGAAGCCGCAGCCGCCATATTCGGTGGGAATGAAGATCCCGAGGAAACCCAGCTCGGCCAATTGGCCCACCATCTCGCGGGGAATATCCGCCTCGCGGTCCCACTTCCGGGCGTGGGGCGCGATTTGTTCGGCCGCGAACCGCCGCGCGGTTTCCTGCAGGGGCACCAGGTCTTCAGGCAGATCAAAGTCCATCCACAAATCCCGCGCAAACGGTGCGGGCACCCTTCCCGCGGCCACGCTCGCCTACCCGCTTCGCCATTCTAACGGGCAGACGCTCCGAAGTCACGTCACCCCGTCACCCGGGGTGCATGACCGTCCTTGTGGAGGCCGGTGGACCGATAGAAGAAATGGGACGAGCCGTGGGCACGGCGCCGACGGTCGGAAGGGTCCCGTTCATGGAGGATCGGGCATGGCATCAAAGCGGTCGGCGGAAGGATTGGAGCAGTTGCGGGCGAAGTTCGTGGAGCAGGCCAA
>Ga0187892_10002893_pt1 | contig 32775 bp, 36 predicted proteins | sample MA1701073metaG_FD_139345 | JGI IMG/M metagenome (GOLD analysis project Ga0187892, IMG submission 139345) | Bio-ooze microbial communities from a basaltic lava cave in the Kipuka Kanohina Cave System on the Island of Hawaii, USA - MA170107-3 metaG ...
ACCGCCGACCTGTGTGCGGCGCTCCACGGAGCGCCGCGCCCGTAGCGCCTGGTGTGATCCCGGGCTGCCCACGTTGGGTACGGCCCCGGCATGGACCGACATTCGCATCTCAAGCGCTGGGGAGCTGTCTACCTGCTGCTGTTCCTCTTCCTCGTCTCGTGGGTGGGCCACTTCGTCGCGATGCTGGTGGAGGTCGGCAACGACGCCCGCGAGCACGGCCGGGCCTTCAGCATGGACGAGTTCTGGCCGCAGTTCCTGAGCAGCACGTTCGAGAACTGGCAGAGCGAATGGCTCCAGCTCCTCGTGCAAGCCGTGGTGCTGCTCGGGATGAAACATGTCCTGTTCAAGGCCGATGCCGTCGACATGGAGCAGGTGCAGCTCGACTTGGCGGAGATCAAGGAGCGCCTCGAGATCCCGCCTCGCGACGACGCCACGCAGCGGGAGCTGGAGGACCTCCGCAGGATCCGAAGTCGGATTTGAGACCGGGCGCCTGCCGGTGTCGCGAGCTCAGGAAGCCCGATCCCCTCGCGGGGCTTCGAGCGCGTCGATGAACCAGAGGAACGCCGGCGTGGCAGGCGGGAACGGCGGCCATCCGTTGATCACACCGACCAGCTGCCAGTAGCGCTCCACGCACTCGTCCGTGAACACGCGCAGCCTGGCGGCCAGCGCGGCCCCGCTCCAGGGCGTCCGCTGCCGGGCACGAGGCGGGTGAGGACGGCCTCCGCCTCGTCCGATGCAGGGTCGATCCCCGCGGCCAGCGCGGCGCCGGCGTGCTCGCCGACGGCGGCCGCGAGCTCGGCACCGCCGTGCGGACTCGGGTCCTCCGCCGGCTGTTCGCCGGCCGAGGCCATCTCGCGCCCCCGCCGGCGGAGGCCTTCGTCCGAAGCGAGCTCTCTGCGACCTCGATCCAGGCGTCGATCTGCTCGGACGTGGGGTCGTCGGGCAGGGCCGGCGTCGCTCGGCGCATGTGCTCGCCGATGGCACTGGTGTCGCGGCCACCGAAGGTGTCGGTGACGAAGGCGTCCACCAGGCGCTCGCGCTCGGCGGCCGTGAGTCGAGCCAGGTCGTGCATGGTCCTCATCTCCTCCTTGTCGGGCTTGCGGCGGGTGACGGCGGCGAGCACGGCGCGCCGCAGGCGCGGTCCGGCGATCTCGTCCTCGAGGGCCCGGGCATGGATCGAGGCCACGTCGGCCGGCGTCTGGTGCTCGTCGAGCACCGCCCTCACCGCCTCGAGCCCGATGCCCGGGCCCCGCAGCGTGGCCACGAGACTCCAGGCGGGCGACCGCCTCGGCGTCGAACAGCCGGTGCCCGGCCGGTGTGCGGGCCATTCGGCACCAGGCCGAAGGGATTGCCAGCACCGAAACTCTATGCGCTGAACCTCATATGTGGTAGAGTGCATCCATGCGAGTCCGGTACCACCCGCTCTTCGAGCGGTGGCTGTCGGCGCTCGCTGAAGCTGACGAAGAGATCTTCGGGGAGGTGATGGCACTGCTCACGGCACTCGAGCTACACGGAAGGGATCTCGACGACGAACGGCGGGAGGAGTCGCATCCCGTCGTCACGTCCCGGTTCGACATGCATGCCCTCCGCCGCACCCCACCGAGCGAGGCGGCTCCCTACGCCGATGCGCCAACGGTCCTGCGCATCCTCTACGGCATCTGTAGAACCGGCTCCGGTGAGGAGGCAGCGGTTGTCCTCCTCGGCGGGGACAAGACGACGCTCGGGAGCCAGTGGTACCCGCCGCACGTCACCGAGGCGGAGTTTCGCCTGGAGCAGTACTGCCGCCAGCACCCCGATCTCTCCCCCATTCGGAAGCGAGGCCGATGATGAAGACACGCTCCATCCCCACTGACGACGCCAAGGCCGCCGAGGCCAGGATCAGCGACGAAGAGTGGAAGCAGTCGGACACCGCTCACGAGCGGTTCAAGGCGCTCCTCGAGACCAAGCCGCGAGCGAAGGCTCGCTACGACGCGGTTCTCGCCGAGATCAACAGCCGCCAAGCAACCCTCCGCCGGCTGCGAGAGGCAAGGTCTCTCACCCAGTCCACCGTCGCCGAGCTCCTCGACATGGACCAGTCCGAGGTATCCCGGCTGGAACGCCGCAGCGACATGTTGCTCTCGACGCTCAAGCGGTTCGTACAGGCCACGGGCGGCGAGATGCACATCGTCGTCAGCTATCCCGATGGCGGGCCAGTCGAGCTGCTCGTCGAGGACCAGTAGTACCGGAGTCGCTCGGCGACTCGGCCAAGCATCCACCCCCTGCCCTCCCGGGCCTGGCTTCATTGCAACGAGATGGCCATAGTTACAAGGTAGCCTCGTGGTTGCAATGACGGTATCGACCTGCCATACCCCTTGCAATCAAGGCGCCTTGTAAGGAGGACGTAATGGACGGGCGGTCGATCATCGTCGACGACGAGGTCTTCGCAGAGCTTCAGAGCCTTGCCGAGCCCCTGGTCGATGACGCGAACTCAGTGCTGCGGCGCGTTCTCAACCTCTCATCGAACGGCTCCCGGCCGACCGCGCCCGATGCCGGCATGGTCGTGGATGGCGGGCCGGCGAAGCCAGCGCCCGCCCCGTCACGCCAACGGGCGCGGAAGCAGTCGACCCCGCGCAAGAAGAGGTCAGATCGCGCTCCCAAGGGCTCTCTGCTCCCCGAGGCTGAGTACGAACTGCCGCTTCTCGAAGCCTTGGTTGAGCTGGACGGGTCGGCGCCCACGTCGGACGTCGTTGACCTCCTCGGAAAGAAGCTCGACGGGAAGCTTACGGACGCCGACCGGGAGACGATCAGCTCGGGCGAGATCCGTTGGCGCAATCGCGTTCAGTTCGTTCGCCTCGGCCTCATCAAGGAAGGCCTCATGGTGAAGGACTCACCGAGAGGTGTGTGGGAGATCACGAATGAGGGCCGCGCACGCGTCGCTCAGCGAGGGGCCAGCGCATGACCCCCGAGGACCTCTGCCTCGCGCTGATGCGGTCGGACACGGAGGAGGATGGTGCCCATGAGGGCGCCGGCTTCAGCGTCGGCGGCGGGGAACGAGTGGCTGTAGATGTTCAGCGTCGTTGCCTTGTCGCGGTGGCCGAGGCGGGCACTGATGGTGGCGATGTTCGTGCCGGCGTCACCGAGGGCAGTGGCCACGAAGTGGCGGACGTCGTGCAGGCGCACGTGGTCGAGCACCAACTCGGCCCGGAGCCGGCCGAACCAGTTCGTGTAGACGTCCGGCCGCCACGGCGCCGAACCGTCCGGCTCCTCGGAGAACAGGAACGCGTCCTCGGCCAACGCGACACCGACGGCCAGCGCCCGCTCCCGGGCTCGGAGGTGGAGCTCGCGCAGCAGGTCACGGGTGGCGTCGTCGATGGCGACTCGGCGGGCCTGGTGGGTCTTGGTGTCCTTCTCGATCCGCTCCTGGTCGACCTGGGCGATGGACCGGCTGAGCGCGATCTCGGCGGGCTCCCACCGGATGTCGGTCCACCGGAGGGCGCACGCCTCGCCACGACGGCAGCCGGTCACAGCGAGCAGCCACAGGTAGACGCCGAAGTCCGGATCGAACTCGAAAGCGGCCTCGAGCAAGTCGTGCACCTGCGCGATCGATGGCGGCTTGATCTCTGAGCGGCGGGCGGCCGGCGGCGTGGCGTCGACGGCCGGGTTGCGGGCGATGAGGCCCCACTTGCGGGCTTGCTCGAGCGACTGGCGCATCACGGTGTGGCACAGCCGCACGGTGCGGCCCGACAGCGGCCGCCCACCATGGCCGCCGCCAGCCCGGAGCTGCTGGTACCAGTGGTCGAGCTCGAGCGTGCGGATCGACACCACCTTGCGATCACCGAAGGCGGGGCGGACGTAGCGCTCGACGATCCAGCGGTAGCCGTTGGCGGTGGTGGCCTCGACCGTCATGGCCTTGACCTCCAGCCACCGGTCGACCAGCTCGCCCACGCTCATCGGCGCCGAGGCGACATGGCGGCCCTCGTCGACCTCGACGACGAGGCGGGCCAGCTCCCGCTCCGCCTCCCGGCGCGGACCGTGGACCGTCCGCTCGACGTACCGGCGCTTCCCATCGGCCGAGCGGCCGACGTAGACCTTCAGCCGCCAGGTGACGCGGCTGCGCTGCTGCAGGTGCCCTCGCATGGGACCTCCCTCTCAGGTTGCGACCCGTCGGGGATTGCCGCCGGCGTGCCAAGAGGGGTCCGAAGCGAGTCGATGCTCAGGTCACGAACCCGATGACCAGGGCATTTTCGCGCGCTCGGAGGGAATCGAACCCCCAACCTTCTGATCCGTAGTCCCCTCCAAGGGGTGCCGGTTCGTGTTGCCGTGTGCCGTGCAGGTGCCCTGAGCAGGGCTTTCGCGGTCGCGGCGATGCCGCCTCGTCCTGTGGACAACGCCCCGTGCCGGACCATCCGGTAGAAGATCCGGTAGAAGCCAGTTACAGTTGTGACAGTTTCAGATTTTGCAGATAAGCTGTCTCGCATGCCGCGGCCGTCGGTGCTCCGCAACGCGACACGCGTCGCTGTCTCGCCCGCCGATCGGGACGCGGCTCGCACCATCGTCAGTGCCCTGGACGGGTGGCGAACCCTGCCGACGCTCGTGTCCGACGACGGGACGTCTGTCCGTCTCACGCGCGGATTGACGAAGGTGCTCCGCGCCGCCGCCGAGGCCATGGCGCAGGGCCAGGCGGTGACCGTCCTGCCTTCGGACGCGGAGCTCACTCCTGCCGAGACCGCCGAGCTGCTCGGCGTCTCCCGGCCGTACGTCGTGCGGCTCCTCGACAACGGGACGATGCCGTCGGAGCGGCTGCCTGGGAGCACCCACCGCCGTGTACGCCTCGCCGACGTGCTTGCCTACCGGGCGAATCGAGACAGCCGACCTCGGCGCTGACCCCCCACCGACTGTGTGCTAGCTGGTGGCCGACCCTCAGCTTGTGATCGACGTGTGATTGCTATGTGATTCATACTGGTGTATGGTCGTGACATCGCCGGAGCCACCATGAGCCGACCGGAGTTGAGGGCGCACGAGCATGCGATGCGCGTGCCGTTCGCAACGGCAGCGAAGGAGCTCCGTGATCTGCTGACGCCGCGGCTTGTGGCCTACATCGGGGGCGTTGGCGAGACACGAGCCGTCCACCAGTGGGCCGACGGAACCCGCGAGGCGAAATCGGCCGAGGTCGAGGACCGACTGCGCTTCGCGTTGCAGGTGGCGCTCCTCCTCAGCGAGCACGACGCGCCGAGCGTCGTCCAAGCATGGTTCCAGGGCTTGAACCCTCATCTCGAGGACCGCTCACCCGCTCGACTCCTCCGCGACGGCGACCTCAACGAGGCCGGCCCGCTCGTGCTCGCCGCAGCGCGCGCCTTCCTCGTCGGCGGGTGAAGCAGGCCAACGCGCCGGCCGAGGTCCACCGACTCGGGCGCCGCCCCGATCCCTGGGCGTGGCCGGACTGGGCCTACGCCGAACCAGACGGCACCTTCGGCAACCGGTACGACGACCCGCAAGGCATCTACCGAGTCCTCTACGCATCGACCCGGCGCGTCGCGACCTTCGTCGAGTGTCTCGCCTACTACCGCGCCGACATCGAGCTCCTCGCCGAGCTGCAAGCCATCGTCGGCGACGAAGGCGACGAGGAGCCGCCGGCACCCGGCACCGTCCCAGCCGACTGGGTCGAGCAGCGCTGTGTCGGCCGAGCCACGCTCGTCGGCGACTACGCCGACGTCGGTCATCACGAATCGCTGGCGGAGCTACGGGCTGCCCTGGCCGCGCGCGTGGTCCATCACGGCCTGCACGATCTGGATGCGGCAACGCTTCGGCTCAGCGCGCCGCGCGCCTTCACGCAGGACGTCTCCCGCTATGTGTTCGGACTTACTCAGCGCGCTCGGAGGGATTCGAACCCCCAACCTTCTGATCCGTAGTCAGATGCTCTATCCGTTGAGCTACGAGCGCCGGCGTCGGCCGCTGCTCGGGCCCTCTGGAGGCGCCGAAGAGCCGGTTGGAAGCCCTGGGACGCACCGACCCGGAGGCGGGCAGCGGATCTGCTGCGCCAGCCTAGCGGCGGACCGGTGGACGGCCCTGCCGAACTGCCTTCTCCTGGCGCTCGGGCCCGTGGGCCTAGAGCTGGCAGCTCTCCTCGACGACTTGGCCTCCGCCGAGGTCGACGGGCATGGCCCAGATCACGTAGGAGTCGCCGGGTGCGACGTGGGTCATTCCTCGTCCACGAGCCTCGTCCAGCGAGGAGAAGGGCCACTGCGTCTCGTCCGTTCGCATGTTGTAGACGGCATAGATGGTCATACTCCCTTCATCGGCACGCGGGGCCGGCCGTTTGAGGGGCCTTCAGCGTCGACCTGCGGAAACCTCCGGCTGGACGGTCAGCGACGAGAGATCGGCGGCCATCCGGCCGGCCTCCCATCCAGCACGGTTGCTGACCGTGAGACAGCGACCGAGCACGTGGGGAAAGGCGACGTCGAACGCGGCGTCGACTGCGTCGGACCGGCGGGCAAGCACCGGCACGAGCGCCTCGCCGTAGCGCTCGGCCGCGAGCGCCTCGCTCTCGGCCTGGGCGGCCTGGAGCCGCTGGCCGATCCGCATGGCGTAGGCCACCCAGAACGCCTGTCGGAACGATCGGGTGCGTGACCGGCCGTAGCGGTCGACCTGAGGGCCGGCGGCCATCATGGCGGTGCCGGCCTGCACCAGCAGCGAGGTGTAGAGGAGCTCGACGAAGTCGAGGTCGCCCGGGAACCCGATGAGCGCCACCGTCCGCTCGGCCGCTGACCAGACGGCCCGGCAGCGGTTGGCCGAGGCCACCTCGGCGACGAGCTCCGACTTGGCATTGGCGTACGGATCGTCCACTCGCAGCCCTCGTCCGTCCGGAGCCGCAGCTCCACCAGGCTGGTGGGCGGCGAGCATCGCCTCGTCGATGGCGTGCCTGGCCATCAGCTCCTGGGCCTTGGCGGTGAGCGCCTCGGCCTCGTCCGGGAAGGTGGTCGACTCGGCCTTGGCCAGCAGCGCCCGGATCCGTTCGGGCATCCGGCCGTCGGCCGCCGTCGGGTGCCGCGTCCGGGCATCGGCGGAGGTACCGCCGCGTCCCTGTCCCAACGGTCGCTCCCGCTCGCGGTTCACCGGTCGGCTCCGCGCCCCGGGCCGCGCCCGTCCACGCTGCGCCGCTCGTCTGCTCGGTCCACCACGTCGACCTCGACCGCTCCGTTTCGCCACGCCGGCATCCTTCCAGCGGCGTACGACAGTCGGTCGTTCGAGGCAGGGAGGCGGAGGGCGGTTGGCGGAGAGGGGGGGATTCGAACCCCCGAGGCACCTTTCGGCACCTAATCGCTTAGCAGGCGATCACCTTCGGCCTCTCGGTCACCTCTCCCGACGGCAGCCGCGAGTCTGGCACGACGGCGCCGAGGCGGTCGCGGTGAGCGGAGGGAGTGGGATTTGAACCCACGGGGCTCGTCGCCCAAGGCTTTTCAAGAGCCTCGCATTCGGCCGCTCTGCCATCCCTCCGGCGGCGGCGACGCTACCGCGGGCCCTGCAGCGGGCGCGCGCTCAGCGCTCGTCGATTCGGGAGCGCAAGGAGCCGATCCACTCGTCGGCCGCCCGCCAGGCGGCCTCGGCGTCGCGCCGGCGGGCGGGACCGTGCTCGCCGGCGGCGGGGTAGGAGCCGAGGAACCTGAGCGTGCCCTGGCTGGCGTGCAGGTCGCGCAGGCAGTCGGCCACCACCTCGTCGGCCACGTGGCCCTCGAGGTCGATGATGAAGCAGTAGTCGCCCAGGCTGTGCTTGGTCGGCCGCGACTCGAGCTTGGTCAGGTTGATGCCGCGGGCCGAGAACTGGCCGAGGATCGAGTGCAGACTGCCGGGCCGGTCGTCGTGCTGGAAGCAGACGATGCTCGTCTTGTCGTGGCCGGTCGGCGCCGGGATGGCGGCGTCGCCGCCGGCCACGACCACGAAGCGGGTCTGGTTGGAGTCGTGGTCCTCCACCTCGGCGGCCAGGACCTCGAGGCCGTAGAGCCGGCCGGCGAGGGCTGAGCCCAGAGCGGCCGTGCCCTCGGGACGGGCCTGGCCGACCCAGCGCACGGCCTCGGCCGTGGAGTTGGCGGCCACGATCTCGGCACCCGGAAGCGCACGCCCGAAGAAGGCGCGGCACTGGGCCATGGCGTCGGGGAACGACACGACGCGCTTGACCTCCTCGAGCGTCATTTCCGGTGGCCCGAGGAGGTTCTGGTGGACGTTCATCACGACCTCGCGCTGGATGAGGAGGTCGTGGGCGAAGATCAGCGCGTCGAGCACCAGCAGGACGGTGCCCTCGATCGAGTTCTCCAGGGCCACGAAGCCCAGGTCGACTTCGCCGCTGGCGGCCGCGGCCAATACCTCGGGCATCGACGCCATGGCCACCAGCTCGGCCTCGGCCAGGTCCGGCTCGCCCAGGAGGGCCTCTTCGGTGAAGGTGCCGGGCGGCCCCAGGAACCCCACGCGGAGCGGTGGCGGCATCGCCCGAGGATAATGGCCTCCTTGGACGAGCCCACCCTCCGACGGCTGCTCGATGACGTGCGCTCGGGCGTGCTGTCGCCCGACGAGGCCGTGCACCGGTTGCGCCGGCTGCCGTTCGCCGACCTCGGGTTCGCCCGCGTCGACCACCACCGTGCCCTGCGACAGGGGATGGCCGAGGCCGTGTACGCGCCCGGCAAGTCGCCCGAGCAGTGCGCGGCCATCGTGGCCGAGCTGCTCGCCGAGGACGGCGAGCAGCCGGTGCTGCTCACCCGGGCCGACGAGGTGCAGGCCGCCACCGCCACGGAGCGCAACCCGGGTGCCGCGCGCACGGGAGCGACGCTCGCCTGGCGCGCCGCGGCGGACCGGACCGCTCGGGTGTTCGTGCTCACCGCCGGCACCGCCGACCTTCCCGTGGCCCACGAGTGCGTCGCCACCCTCCGCGCCCACGGCCTGTCGCCCACGGTGCTCGTCGACGTGGGCGTCGCCGGCGTCCACCGGCTGCTGGTCAGCGCCGACGAGCTGCTCGACGCCGACGCGGTCGTGGTCGTCGCCGGCATGGAGGGTGCCCTAGCCAGCCTGGTCGGCGGCCTGACCGGCGCGCCGGTGGTGGCCGTGCCGACGAGCGTCGGCTACGGGGCTGCGCTCGAAGGGGTGACCGCCCTCCTGGCCATGCTCTCGTCGTGCGCGTCGGGCGTGACCGTCGTCGGCATCGACAACGGCTTCGGCGCCGCCTGCGCCGTCCGGCGCCTCCTCGGCCCGTGACCCGCACGCCGCGCCGGAGCCTGCGCCTCGCGGTCGTTGACGCGAACGCCGCGCCAGGCGCGGCGCTCGCGTCAATGACCGAGACGAGGCGGACCACGAGCACGCGGCCGGCATGAACCTGGCCTGGCTCCACTGCTTCTCGGGCATCGCCGGCGACATGGCCCTCGGCAGCCTGATCGATGCCGGTGCCGACGTGGCCGAGGTGGAGACCCTGCTGCGACGGCTGCCGGTCGGCGGCTGGACGCTCGAGGTCGAACCGGTCCTCCGAGCGGGCTTGGCGGCCACCCGGGTGCGGGTGGTGGCCGAGGACGACGGCGTGGTGCGCACGTACGGCCACATCTCCGGGCTGGTCGAGGAGGCGCGCCTGCCCGAACGGGTGCGGGCCCGGGCCCAGGCGACCTTCGCCGCCATCGCCGAGGTCGAAGGTCGCATCCACCGGCGCCCACCCGCGCAGGTCCACTTCCACGAGGTGGGTGCGGTCGACTCGATCGTCGACGTGGTGGGGACGTGTGCGGCCCTCGAGGTGCTCGACGTGGACCAGGTGTGGTCGAGCGCCGTAGCCACGGGCACGGGCATGGTGCGCTCGGCCCACGGCGTGCTGCCCAACCCGGCGCCCGCGGTCGTGGCGCTGCTGGCGGGCATCCCCACCTATGGTCGGGACGTGAGCCTCGAGCTCACCACCCCCACCGGCGCCGGGCTGCTCTCGGCGCTGTCGAGCGGCCACGGGCCCCTGCCACCGATGCGCATCGGGATCACGGGCTACGGCGCCGGGACACGGGAGCTCGACGGCCTGCCCAACGTGCTCCAGGTCGTGCTCGGCGAGTCGGTGGGCGAGGGTGAGGTCGGTGACGGCAGCGTTGGGGCCCCGGCCGCTTCGGCGCCGGGCCGGGGCGCGGGCCAGCCGGTGGTCCTGCTCGAGGCCAACGTCGACGACGCCACCGGCGAGGTGCTGGCCCACGTCGTCTCCGAGCTCATGGAGGCCGGCGCCCTCGACGCCTGGATCACGCCGATCCTGATGAAGAAGGGCCGTCCCGCGCACACGGTCAGCGTGCTCACCGATCCGTCGCTAGCGGCCCAGCTGGGCTCCCTGCTCACCACCGGCACCGGCTCGCTGGGCGTGCGGGGGTCCGTGATCGAACGCTGGCCGTCGGCCCGCCAGGCCTCCCAGGTGGAGGTCGAGGGCCTTCCGGTGCGGGTGAAGGTGAGCCCCGGTCGGGTCAAGGTGGAGCAGGCCGACGCGGCGCGCGTGGCAGCCCGGCGGAACCTCCCGCTGCGCGAGGTCATCTCCCGGGCCGAGCAGGCCTGGCGTCAGCGGCCGCCCGACGAAGCCGGCTGACCTCTACCTCACCGCAGGTTGACCGCTACGCCTCGAAGAGGTCGTCGCCCCGGCGCAGGCGCGTCGCGATCCGCACGACCTGGGCCAGCTCCCGTCGCGTGGGCGTGTGGGCGGCGAGGAAGCGGGCCGCTCCGGTGAGGATCAGCGCCCGCTCCTCCGAACCCTCCGGCCACGCGGCCTGCTGGCGGGCAGCCGCCTCGACGATCTGGAACCAGTGGAACCCGGCGTCCTCGGCTAGGAGCCCGCGGCCGAGCGCGGCCACCAGCGGCCCCGGACGGCCGCCGCCCCGCAGGTAGCCGTAGGCGATGGCGCCGGCCGTGTCGACGTCGCCCTGCCCGTCCCAACACGCGACCAGGTCGCCGAGGTTCCCCGAGCCGACGTCCGGCAACCGGGCGGCGGGAACGTTGAGGAACCGGTCGAGGTAGACGCGCAGGGCGCCGTGGACCACGCCTCGAACGAGGTCGGCCGACGGGAACCGGCACAGCGCCTGGTGCAGCGCGTTGGCGTAGGTGAAGGCGTGGTGGACGCTGTTCCAGTCGCCGAAGTCGTTCTGGGTGTGGAAGCGGGTGATCCGCAGGGCGGCGGCGTAGGCCAGCGCCCGCCCGAGCTGCTCGGGGGTCCCACCCGAGGCCATCGCCCCTGCGAGGTCGTCCACGATGGCCGCCGGTTCGTCGCCGAGCAGCCGCCAGGCGAGGTCGCTCACCTCGGCGTCGGTCAAGGCGGGCCTCTCCGCTCCGAGGGCCAGCAGCTCCGGGATCCGGGCGTTGGCCGAGTCCACCAGCCCGGCCAGGTCGTGGGGATGCCGCCACCGACCGCCCTCCTCGGCCCGGGAGGCCCGGGCCGCCTGGCCGACGACCATGGGTAGCACGTCGCCGGCCGCGTCCCAGCCGACATGGTCGAGGGCCTCGAAGGCCTTGGTGGTGAAGTCGAGGGTGTGGCCCCCGTCGAGCAGCACGTGGTCGGTAGCTGCCCCGAACAGCATCGCCGCGGCGTCGGCCGACGTCGGTCCCGGCTGGGCGAGAGCCGTGGCCAGCACACGCTCGGCGGCGTCCTCGGCTCGCGTCTCCACGAATCGCCGGTACCAGCCCGCGAGGCGCTCGGTCGGCGGTGCCGACGCCGATTCGCCGAGCGGGGCCAGCGGGAAGCGGGGTGCGTGGCCCCTGGTGTCCCGGGCGACGAAGGCCAGGCCCTGCACCAGTGCCAATGGACGGTCGGCCTCGTCGAGCCAGGGCAGCAGGTTGGCCATGGCCACGAGCACGGTGAGTCCAGAGCCCCACCCCTCGGTCCGGTTGGCCGTGCCGAACCGCACACCCGCCCGAACGATGGCCGACGCCGGCTCCCCGGCCTCGAGCAGGCCGAGCACGGACTTGGCCGTCACCAGGGTGAGGCCGCCCTCGAGGCCCTCGTCGAGGCGTCGCCACCACGCGGCAGTGGTACTCGCAGTGCCGTCGCCGACCACCACGTAGACGTCGTCACCGTCGATCTCCACCGGGTACGGGCGGGCGTCGTCGGCGAAGGGGTCGAGCGTCCCGCCCGTCGCCAGGTCGAAGCGGGCGTTGTGCCAGTGACAGGTGACCAGTCCGGCCTCGACGGTGCCCCGGTGGAGCGGGAAGCCGAGGTGGGGGCAGCGGTCGTCGAGGGCGTAGGCGCAGCCCTCGTGCCAGAAGACGCACACCCCGTGGGTCCCGGCCTTGGTCAGGAGCCGGCCGGTGCCGCGGAGCTCGTCCAGGCTGCCGGCACGCACCCGCATCACCGAATTGTCGCACCTTCTAGTTTGAGCGCCGACCGTTGGAAGGCGGAAAGGAGCAACCGATGCTGAGGGAGTTCAAGGCGTTCATCCTCCGGGGCAACGTGGTCGACCTGGCGGTGGGCGTCGTGATCGGGGCCGCCTTCGGCGACGTGGTGGACTCCCTCGTGGCCGACGTGCTGACGCCGTTCATCTCGATCCCGGGCGAAACCAACTTCGACAGCCTGAGCCTGAAGATCGGCGGCGGCGTCATCACCTACGGACGGTTCCTCAACACGGTGATCTCGTTCCTGACCATCGCAGCCGCAGTGTTCATCTTCATCGTCAAGCCGCTGGGCAAGCTGATGGCGCGCCGGGGCTCGGAGCTCGAGGTGACCCGCGCCACGAACGACTGCCCGCACTGCCTGAGCGCCATCCCGAGCCGGGCGACGGTCTGCAGCTTCTGCACGCGAGACGTGATCCCGACCAGTTGAGCGAGGCGCTGCCGCCCGTCGGGGTCTTCCCCTCCCAACTGCTGGCGAGGGCCGTCGACGACGGCTGGATCGCGGCCGCCAGCGGGGTGCCGGTCGAGTCGATCCAGCCGGCGAGCGTCGACCTGCGCCTGGCCGAGACGGCCTACCGGCTGCGCTGCAGCTTCCTGCCCGACACCGACACCGTCGAGGCGAAGATGAAGCCGTTGGTCATCGACGAGCTCGACCTGCGCGGCGAGGGGGCCGTGCTCGAGCCCAACCGGCCCTACCTCGTGCCGCTCAGCGAGCGCCTCTCGCTGCCCGCCGCCGTCCGGGCCAAGGCCAACCCCAAGAGCTCGACCGGCCGCCTGGACGTCTTCACCCGCGTGATCACCGACTGCAGCGACCGCTTCGACGAGGTCCGGGCGGGCTACGCCGGGCCGCTGTACCTGGAGGTCGTGCCGCTGTCGTTCGCAGTGCACGTCCGCCAGGGCCTGGCCCTCAACCAGCTCCGCCTGGCGCGGGGGCGCTCGGCCCTCGACGACACCGAGATCCGCCGCACCCACGAGGCCGAGCCGATCCTGTTCCGCAGGGGCGCTCCGGTCCCGGCCGACCGCCTGGCGCTGGCCGACGGGCTCTTCCTCAGCCTCGAACTGCGAGGCGGCCGTGACCACCAGGTCGGCTACCGGGCCAAGCGCAACACGCCCCGGCTGTCGATGGCCGACATCGGGACCCATGCCGTCGACACCTACTGGGAGCGCGTCTACAGCGAGGAGGGCTCGCGCATCGTGCTCGACCCCGAGCGCTTCTACCTGTTGCTGTCCGAGGAGGCGGTCCGGGTGCCTCCGACCCTGGCGGCCGAGATGACGGCCTTCGACCCGACAAGTGGCGAGCTGCGGACCCACTACGCGGGCTTCTTCGATCCCGGGTTCGGCTACAGCCGCGACGGCGACCTGTCCGGATCGCGCGCCGCGCTCGAGATCCGCGCCCACGACGTCCCGTTCATGATCGAGCGCGGCCAGAGCGTGTGCAAGCTCACGTTCGAGCGCATGCTGGCGCCGCCCGAGAAGCTCTACGGAGCCGAGGCCAGCTCCAACTACCAGGGCCAGACGGATACGTTGAGCAAGCACTTCCGTCGCCCACCGGCATCGGCCGGGTCGCGGCGGGCCGCCGGAGACGACCAGCTCGGTCTCTTCGGTGGGTAGGAGACCGCCGCCGGTCCTCCGGCCCTCCGGCCAGGAAAGGAACGAATGACGTCTCGAAAGCTCAGGGCCGGCCTGCTCGCGCTCGCCCTCGCCGCCACGGCTGCGGGCGCGGCTTGCGGCACCACCGCCAAGACCACGGTCGCCTCCGACTCGACGCTCGCCGATGGGTCGACGGCGGTCGCCACCACTCCCAAGGAGGTCACGATGCCCGTCGAATGCACTCCGCCGGCCGGCGACGCGCCGTCGCTGTCGACCAAGCCCGAGGTGGTGGTCCCCGAGTCGCCGCCGCCTTCGGCGCTGCAGTGCCGTGACCTCGTCGTCGGTGACGGCAAGGAGGCCGTCGCCGGGACGCACGTGACCGTGCAGTACGTCGGGGTGTCGTACTCGACCAAGTCGCAGTTCGACGCCTCGTGGGACCGCGGTCAGCCCTTCGACTTCGACCTCGGTGGCGGCATGGTGATCGACGGCTGGGACCAGGGTGTGGCCGGGATGAAGGTGGGCGGCCGGCGGGAGCTGGTCATCCCGCCCGACCTCGCCTACGGCCCGAGCGGTCGCGGTCCGATCAAGCCCGACGAGACCCTTGTCTTCGTGGTGGACCTGCTCGACGTGTCGTAACGGCGGCTCGTCCCGCGCTTCTACCTCCCCTCGGCACAACTACCGGGCGTCCGTCGCACCGGTCGAGTAGAGAGGGGGCACGAGCCCGGGGGTACACGGCGTGGCCAAGTCGGCAGGCAGCTGGTATGCGCGCTTCGCACTCCCGCTGATCCTCGTCGGCCTGTCGTACTACACCGTCGCCCGGCTCAGCCTGAGCCTGGCCCTGATCGAGGTCAACGTCACGCCGCTGTGGCCAGCGACGGGCGTGGCTGTGCTCGCCTTCTGGTCGCTCGGGGTGCGGGCCTGGCCCGCCGTGCTCCTACCTGCGCTGGTCGTCAACGCGCCGATCAGCGGGTCGGTGGTCGCCGCCGCCGCCATCGCCCTCGGCAACACCGTGGTGCCCCTGATGGCGACGCGATGGCTGCGTCGTCGTCACTTCCGCACCGATCTCGACCGGTGGCAGGACGTCGTGCTCCTCGGTGCTGCCGCCCTCGGTTGGATGCTGCTGAGCGCGGCCGTCGGCGCCACCAGCCTGCTGGCATCGGGCGTCGTCCCGGTCCACGAGTACCTCGGCACCTGGTCGGTGTGGTGGGCCGGCGACACGATGGGGGTGTTGACCCTGGCCCCGCTCGGCTGGACGATCCTGAAGCTCCGTCGCACCGGGCTGCCCACCGGGCGCCACATGCTGGAGCTGGCGGCGCTGCTCACCGCGCTCGTCGCCGTCGGCTGGTTCGTCGTGCACTCGCGAAGCCCGCGGCTGTTCGTCATGATCCCGGTGCTCGGGTTCCTGGCCTGGCGCCAATCCCAGCTGGGAGCGGCGGCCGGCGTGCTGGTGGCCGCCAGCATGGCGGCCTGGGCCGCCGCCCACGGCATAGGTCCGTTCGGCGACCGGTCCGTGCTGACGAGGATGCTCACGCTGCAGACGTTCAACGCGGTCGCCACCCTGCCCTCGCTCTTCTTCGGTGCAGTAGTGAGCGAGCAGCGGCGCTCCACGCAGGAGCTGACTCGCGCTCGTGCCGACCTCCAGACCCGCGTCGTCCAGGCCACCGCCGCCCTGGAGGAGACCAATCGGCGGCTGGCCGCCGAGATCAAGGATCGAACCGCGGCCCAGGAGGAGGCTCGCCTGCGCGCCGACGAGCTGGCCGAGGCCCAGGCGGTGGCCAACGTCGGCAGCTGGTCGTGGGACATCCTGGCCAACACCACGCGGTGGTCGGCCGAGCTGCTGCGGATCTACGGCGTGGCCCCGGAGGAATTCGTCTCGGGCTTCGCCGGGTACCTGCGCCTGGTCCATCCCGACGACCGCGACCTCGTGGAGCAGAGCGTGCGGGGAGCGCTGACCGAGGGCACGTCGTTCGACCTCGAGCACCGCCTGGTGCGCCCGGACGGCACGACTCGGATCATGCGGTCGCGCGGCCTGGTCGTGCGCGACATGGTCGGCCAGGCTGTGCGCCTCGTGGGCACCGGCCAGGACATCACCGGCTGGAAGGAAGCGGTCGACGCTCTCATGGCCGAGCGGGCGCGAGTGGAAGCGCTCAGCCGGGCGGAGGAGGAACGGCGCCGGCTGGAGGAGCTGTTCCTGCAGGCGCCCCAGGCCGTCGTCGTCACGCGCGGGTCGAGCCACGTCATCGACTTCGCCAACCCGGCGTTCTTCGCCGCCTTCGGCGACCGGAACTGTCTGGGCCAGCCGGCCGCGGTCGCCTTTCCCGAGATGGAGGGCCAGGGCTACCTCGAGCTCCTCGATCGAGTCTTCTCCACCGGGCGCAGCTACCGGGCCAACGAGTCGCCGCTTCGGGTCGACCGCAACGGCGACGGTGAGCTCGAGGAGGCGTTCTTCAACCTGGTGTACCAGCCGTTGCGCGACGACCGAGGGGAGATCGAGGGCATCCTCGGCTACGGCCTCGACGTCACCGAGATGGTTCGGGCCCGGCGGGAGGTCGAGGTGATGGCCGCCGAGCTCGGTGAGCTGTACGAGCGCGAGCTCGGGGTCACCGAGCTGCTCCAGCGAAGCTTCCTCCCGGAGCGACTTCCGGCTCTGCCCGGACTGGCCCTTGCCGGTCGCTACGTGCCGGGCTCGGCCGACGCCGACGTGGGTGGCGACTGGTACGACGCCCTCGCGCTGCCGGACGGCCAGCTCGTGCTGGTGATCGGCGACGTGGAGGGCCACGGCCTGCGGTCGGCGACCTTCATGAGCCAACTGCGCAACGCGCTGCGCGCCTACGTGCTCGAGGACCCGTCGCCGCAGCGCGCGATCGATCGGGTGCGCCACTTGGCCGTGGCAACCGAGGCCGAGTGCTTCGCGACGGTGCTGTGCGTCACCGTCGACCCGAGCACGCTCGTGGGCCGTTTCGCCCGTGCCGGCCACCTGCCGCCGCTGCTCCTGTCGGCCGGCGGGACCACCCGGTTCCTGGACGGAGCCGGTTCGGCACCGCTCGGCGCCCCGGACCTGCTGCACAGCGCCGAGGGACGCTTCGAGCTGGAGCCGGGGTCGACGCTGGTCCTCTTCACCGACGGCCTGGTGGAGCGGCGCGACGTCGACCTCGACGTCATGCTCGACCGGCTGGCCGCGGCGGCCGCCGCTGGCCCGTGCCCCCTCGACGAGCTCGTCGATCACCTCCTCGCGGAGGTCGCGCAGCAGCGGGCCGACGACGTCGCCCTGCTGGCGCTCAGGGTGGTCGAGCCACCGAGACCTGAGCCGGCGAGCGCCTGGAGCGCCTCGAGCGTCGTCAGCCCACGGTGACGTCGGCGTAGACGGGCCGGTGGTCGCTGACCGTCGTCCGTACCACCACGACGTCCTCGAAGGCCAGCCCGACGGCCCCGATGTGATCGATCCGGGCGCGCGGCTCGTCGGCCGGGAACGTGGGCCCGCCCCCGGCCAGCTCGAGGTCGAGGCCTGCGAGCGCGGCGTCGACCTGCGCCCATTCGAGGTTGAGGTCGCCCAGCAGGACACGGGGAGCGGGCTCGGCGGCCAGTGCCTCGGCCACCGCTGCCAACTGCGGCCTGGCATCGGCGCCGTGCACCGAGAGGTGGGTGACGGCCACCGAGAGCCGGACGCTCGCCAGCTGCACCGACGCGAGCAGGGCAGTGCGCGGCGCGAGGCCAGCTGGCGTCGGGAGGGCGACCACCTCTCTTCGCTCGATCGTGCCTCGCACCAGCACCGCATTGCCGAAGGTCCCTCCCGCCCCCCATCGGGCGACCGGTGCGTAGGCGGCGGCCATCCCGGCCGCCTTCGCCAGCACCGCCGCCTGGTTGCGGAAGCGCGAGCGCGAGCTGTGCACGTCGACCTCCTGGAGGCCCACCACGTCGGCGTCCAGGTCGGCGACGACCCGGCGCGTGCCGTCGAGGTCCAGGACCCGCTGCGCGTTCCGCCCGTGCTGGACGTTGAACGTGGCCAGGCGGAGGGTGCTCGTCGCCCTCAATCGAGGGACGCGGCGCCCCGCGCCTCGGCGTCGGCTCGCGCCGCGGCGACGGCCGCGGCCGGAGGCGCCGACCCGACCCCGGTGCCCGGTGCCCGTTGCTCGTCGCCCGGAAGCTCCCGCCCGCCCGGCCCGGCGACGCCGACGGCGGGTGGGGCCAGGTAGGCGGTCACGGCGGCGAGGGCGACGACGGCGTTGACGAACAGCACCGGGCCCGAGTCGTTGGAGAGCCCGCCGGCGATGCCGCCGGCGAGGCCGCCGACGAGCGCCGCCCGCCAGCGGGGGGACCTCACGTGGCCGAACAGCGTCTGGCGGTTGCGCACCGCCCAGACGACGGCCAGGGAACCGACGCCCACGCCGATCGCACTCCCAGGATCGAGGAGGATCCCCGCCGCCAGCTGGTAACGCCGGGCGACGAGCTCCCAGAGCTCCCCCGGACCGGTGGCCCGAGTGAGGTTGGCGACGAGGTGCCCTCGCTGCCCGACGACCAGGTCGACGAGAACCAGGGCCACCAGAGCCCCGGCGGCGGTGGCCAGCGCCACCAGGGCGGTACGGACCCGGAACCCGCCCGGTCGTAGCACGGCATAGGCGGCGGTCATGGCGACGGAGATCGTCACGACCCCTCCGACGTCGGCACCCAGGCGGCTGGCGCCGACGACCACGGCGAGCAGCACCCCGGCGACGGCGTAGAGGAGCCGTTCCCGCGAGCCGTCGCGCTCCGTCCGCTGACGCCGCCCGGGCACGGTGGCCAGGCTGGCGAGCCCGGCCAGGCCGGCCAGCAGGAGGATCGGGAGGACCGGCTCGATCTCATTGGAGATGCCGTAGAAGCGGCTGCCCGAGATGACGCTCGGCCCGAGCACCGAGCGCGAGAGGAGGGGCCCGCCGGCGAGCAGGTCCGCCGTCAACAGACCGAGCCCACCCACCGCCGGCGCCACGGGGCCCGCCGGCCAGGGCAACAGGCGATCCGTGGCGAGGGCGGCGGCTATGGCCAAAGCCGCGATGGTCCAGGTTTCGGCGGCGGCCGAGGTGAGGTGGAGGGCACCGGTGAGGAGTGCCGCTGGAGGCCACCAGAGGAAGGCCAGGCCCAGCGTCCGCAACGTGGGACCGGTGGCCGGGCGCAGTCCGCCTCGGACGCCGAGGAGCAGGTAGATGACGGCTCCGCCGAGCAGGATCGCCCGCACCGAGGCGGCCTGGCGCCCGGAGCGCAGGTCGCTCCAGCGCCGGCGGGCCAGCTCGAGGCCGGTCGCGTCGACCTCTCCGGCCGGCTCCACGACCTGACCCCGCATGCGGGCCGGGACGTCGACGCCGAGGTGGTCGAGGACGGTCGGGGCCACGTCGATGGCGGTCACCAGCCCCCTCTGCCGGGTCGAGCCCGAGGTGAGCGCCGTCGGGCGGGCCAGGCCGGCGATTCCCAGGGCCGTCTGGTTGTAGAAGCGGAGGGGCCGGTTCTCGATGCCGGTCTCGGGCGGCGTCGGCGGCAGGTGGAGCACGATGAGGAGGTCGCCGGCATCTCGGCGACGCCGTAGCTCGCCGACCTCGTCGAGGCCGGCCGCTCCCGGCGACAGGGCGACGACGACCAGCCGGGCCCGGTCACGTGCGGCTCCCGTTCGTTGCACGACGGTGGCCGCGGACCCGAGCGAGACGCCGGACAGCCTTCCGGTGCGGTCGGCGGCCACCACTGCGAAACCCTGGGTCGAGCCGAAGGTGCCGACGTACCAGGCGCCGCCGGGCACCGACCCGGCCAGTAGGCCGGGCTCGACGGTGGTGGACGCGTCCCGGGCCCGGCGCGCGACCGACGTCCAGTCCTCGAACGCCCACCGGCCGGCGTGTTCGCGCAGCGCAGGTGCCGGCGGATCCGAGCCGTAGAGCGCAGGCGACACCCGGGTGCCCTGGGTCATGTCCAGCAGCGACTGGCGCCGGTCGTAGCGGCCCTGGGCCGTCGACGTCAGCGCCACCGAGAAACCGTCCTCGGCCAGGGTCCGCAGCACCGTGTCGGTCAGGTCGGGTCCTTCGGGCGGTGCCGGCCGCAGGGCGTCGGCGGGATCGGTGGGCAGGAGCGCCACGACGACGGCTCGGCTGCCGGAGCCCGCCTGACCGCCGGCCGGGGCGACGGTGACCGGCCCCAGGCCAACGACGACGACGGTGACGACGACGCCGACGACCGCCACTGCCCGCCGCAGGCGCCCGATGGTCGGCACGGGCCAAGGCTAGGGCGCCGGCACCCTTCGCGACCCGCTGGTCAGGCGCCGGGCGCCAGGTCCTTACCCCACCCCAGGTGGGGTAGCATGGCCACCATCAAGGACATCCACCTCGCGTTGGGGACGGGGACCGACGTCGCCATCGAGTCGTCCGACGTCACCCTCCTGTCCGGCGACCTCGCCGGTGTCCCGACCGCCATCCGGCTGGCCCGTCGGACCTTTCGGACGATCCTCCAGAACCTCGGCTGGGCGTTCGGCTACAACGTGGTGCTCGTCCCGGTCGCGGCGCTCGGACTTCTCGACCCGGTGCTGGCTGGCGCGGCCATGGCGTGCTCGAGCGCGTCGGGGGTGACCAACAGCCTCCGGCTCGCACGCTTCAGGCGGTGAGGGCGGTGGCGCGGGCGCACCCCGCGCTGGCCGTGTGCACGTTCACCTACCTGGCCGTCTTCGCGGTGTACGGCACGCTCGTCGGCCGCGACGTCGCCGTCCCCTACGCCGTGCTGGTGCTCGCCCTCGCCTGGCTGGTGTGCCGTCTCGAGCCGCGCTTCGCGCTCGGCGGCGGCGTCCTGTGGGGCCTGGCCGGTTGGGGGTTCGGGCACCTCGCCGGTTCGGTGATCCCCCTCGACGGCGACCGGATCCTCTACAACGCCATCCTCGGCGTCGATCTCATCCGCTTCGACCGGCTGGTGCACGCCTTCGGGTTCGGCTTCGCCACGCTGGCCTGCGGTCGGGTGCTGGTGCACTGGCTGGGTGGTCGCCGCCTCGGTTTCGGCAGCGCCGTCTTCGTCGTGCTGGCCGGCCTCGGCGTGGGCGCGCTCAACGAGATCGTGGAGTTCTTCTCGACGCTGGTGCTGCCCGAGACCAACGTCGGCGGCTACCTCAACACGAGCTGGGACCTGGTCTTCGACCTCCTCGGCGGTGTCGTGGCCACCGGGTGGTTGGCCCGGACGCAGGCAGCTTCCCCTTCCCTCTCCACCTCGAGCCCTTGAGCCGCATCGAACCGCTGACACCTACAGGTGCCTGGACACCTCCACGTGTCACCGGTTCGATGAAGGGCGGGGCTTGTGGCGTTGGGCTTCCCTGGCCATGCGACCGAACCGCCGATCGGCTTGCCGTCGGGCCCGCTCGTCGGCCCGGAGGTCGGCGGCGCGCGCCTCGCGCAGCATGGCCCTCCATGCCTCGAGTCGTTCGGGTGCGAGGCCACCCTCGTCGACCGAGGCGCGCACCGCGCAGCCCGGCTCCCCGTCATGGGCGCAATCGCGGAACCGGCACTCGGGAGCGAGCTGCTCGACGTCGGCGAACGTGCGGCGCACGGCGTCGGGCGCCCCGGTGAGGCCGACGGCTCGCAGGCCCGGCGTGTCGATGACGCAGCCGCCTCCCGCCAGCAGGTGCAGCTGGCGGAACGTCGTCGTGTGGCGACCCTTGGCGTCACCGGTCCGCACCCGACCGGTGCCGGTGACCGACTCGCCGGCGAGGGCGTTGATGAGCGTCGACTTGCCCGCGCCGGACTCGCCGAGGACGACCACCGTCCGCTCCTGCACGATGGCCCGCACGGCATCGAGGCCCTCGTCGAGGCGAGCCGACGTCACGACGACCTCGACGCCTGGGTTGGCCGCCGCCACTCGGTGACCACTCACCGCGGCATCGTCCACGAGGTCGGCCTTCGACAGCACCACGACGGGCACGGCGCCGGCGTCCCAGGCGAGCGTGGCGAACCGTTGCAGGCGACCGTCCTTCACGGGCCGGTCGAGCCCGGCAACGATCACGACGACGTCGACGTTGGCCGCGAGCAGCTGCTCCCGGCCGCCCAACGGATCGAGCCGCCGAAGGAGTGACAGGCGGGCCAGGAGACCCACCGCGGTGTCGGCGCCGACGACGACCCAGTCGCCGACGGTGACGTCCGGCAGCGTCGACGCCAGGCCCACCTGGCAGGTGGTCGTCGGCTGGGCCACGAGGAGGGCCGACGAGTCGTGGCGCACGACCCGGCCCGGCACTGCACCGGGCGGCGGATCGGCCGAAGCGAACAGCGCGACCCATCGGTCGTTCCAGCCGTAGGGCGCGAGGGATGCGTAGGACATCGCGAGTGCTCCTGTCGAGGTGTGGGACCCGAGGCCCCGGGCGGTCAGCGGCGCGGCCGGCAGTGGCGGTCGCGGGGGAGACGGGTCAGGCGCGTCCCCAGGAGGGCACGGCATCGGTCGTCGTCACGAGCGCCCTCCTTCCTCGGCAGGTGCTGGCGGCACCGTACCAGCGCGCATGGTGCAATGGCTGGGGTGTTTCGCTCGCTCGACTTCGTCTACGTCCCGACCGTGGACGTCGACGCCGCGGTTGAGGAGTACGCCGCCCTCGGCGCCACGCTGCGTTGGAAGGTTCGGGGAATGGGGACCACGGTCGCGGCCGTCGAGGTCACCGACGGAGGTCCGCTCGTGCTCCTGTCGGGTCACCTCGAAGGGCAGGTGCCGATCCTCGTGTACCGGGTCGACGACTACGGCTCGGCCACGTCCCGCTTGCGGACCGGGGGCATCGAGCTGACCGAGCTCGAGATCCCGCACGGCCCCTGCGCCAGCTTCCGCCTCGGCCAGCAGCGGTATGCCGTCTACGAGCTGGCGCGGCCGGGCGCGGCCACGCAGTTCGAGGGCCGCATCGACCCCTGAGGGCTGGCTTCTCCATCGACTGCCGGTCATCGGCGGTGGCGCAGCAGCTGGTTGAGCCGTGCGGCTTGGCGCATCTGGTGATCTCGCTCGACGAGGCTGGGGGCCGTGTGGGCGGCGTCGGCGTAGAAGCGCGCCGCGAGCTCCAGGTCGCCGTTCTTCTCGTGGAGGTACGCGGCGACCGCATCGTGGCGCGGGATCCCCGCGTCGATCTGGGCGAGCGCGGCCAAGCCGGCAGGGGCGCCGTCCGCTTCGCCGACAGCGACGGCACGGTTGAGCCGGATGATCGGCGTGTCGGCGACCTGTAGCAGCTCGTCGTACCACTCGACGATCTGCACCCAGTCGGTGTCCTCGACACGCGGAGCGTCGGCGTGGAGCGCGGCGATCGCCGCTTGCGCCTGGTACTGGCCGAGCCGGTCGCGTGCGAGCGCGGCGTGCAGGATCGTGATGCCCTCGGCGATGAGGTCGTTGTCCCACAGGCGCCGGTCCTGGTCCGCGAGCGGCACGAGGCGCCCGTCCGGTCGGGTGCGGCTCGGCCGGCGGGCGTGGTGCAGCAGCATCAGGGCGAGCAGCCCGTGCACCTCGGGATCGTCCATCGACGCCGCCAGCTGCCGGGTCAGTCGGATCGACTCTGCCGAGAGGTCGACGTCGCCCGAGTAGCCCTCGTTGAAGATGAGGTACAGCACCCGCATGACGGTTCCCACGTCACCGGGACGATCGAGACCGGACCGGGCGACCACGCGCTTGGCGCGACTGATGCGCTGCGCCATCGTGCTCTCCGGCACGAGGTAGGCCCGAGCGATCTGACGCGTCGTGAGTCCGCCCACCGCGCGGAGGGTGAGAGCGACCGCCGATGACGGCGTCAGGTGGGGGTGGGCGCAGAGGAAGTAGAGCTGCAGTGTGTCGTCGGTGCCCGGCGCCGAATCGGGTGGTGGCTCGGCGTCGAACCGGACCTCCCGGTCGCGCCGCGCCGCGTCCGAGCGCGCCAGGTCGAGGAAGGCTCGCCAGGCGGTGGTGATCAGCCAGCCCCTGGCATCGGAGGGCGACGCGCCCTGCCACGCCGACACGGCGCGGATCAGCGCCTCCTGGACGGCGTCCTCTGCCGTCGCGAAGTCGGCGCCGCGACGGACGAGGACGCTCAGGACGTTAGGAACGAGCCCGCGGAGCTCGGCACCGTCCACGGTCACTCCGTGACGGTCGGCGGCTCCGCGAGGAAGGGTCGGACCTCCAGCCACTCGTGGATCGGCGTGCCGCCGGCGCCGGGCGCGGCCGACAGCTCGCCCGCGAGCTCGACCGCCCGCTCCTGGCTGTCCACGTCGATCACCATCCAGCCGGCGACCAGGTCCTTCGCCTCGGCGAACGGGCCGTCGGTCACCGGTGGACGCCCCTCGCCGTCGTAGCGCACCCAGAGGCCCTCGGGCGACAACGCCTGACCGTCGACGAACTCACCGCTGCCCTCGAGCCGGCGAGCGAAGTCGCGCATGAACTGGATGTGCGCCTCGACCTCGTCCGGCGTCCACCGGGCCATCGGAACGTCGTTCACCGGTGCGGGAGCGCCCCGGTAGTGCTTGAGCAATAGGTACTTGGCCATGGTGTGCTCCTCGTCTGCCAGCGGCCCGGGTGGCCGCGCTCCTCCTGGGACGGAGCAGGAGATCGATTCTCGACACGACTGCCGATGAAGGCCCTCGGCCGGGGCGCTCACTCGAGGTCCAAAGCGCCCTTCACTGCGGCAACGAGCTCCGCGAGGAGAGCGGTGGTCTCTACCCGCTCCCGGAGATCCTTGATCGTGACGACGCCGGCCGCGCGTTCGTCCTCGCCGCACAGCAGCGCGAGCCGGTGCCCGCGCCGCTGGGCGTAGCGGAGTTGATCCGAGACTCGGCGCTCGTCGGGATAGAGCTCGGTGGCGACCGCGTGCGAGCGAAGGAGGGCCGTCACCCGGAGCGCCGACTCCGTCTCCCCGGGGAAGCGGACCACCAGCACGTCGGTCGCGCTGTGGGCCTCGTCGCTCGGGCTCCCGAGCTCCTCCCAGGCATCGAGCAGACGGGTCAGCCCGAGCGAGGCCCCGACGCCGGGGAGGAGCTGGCTGGTGTAGAGGCTCGCCAGATCGTCGTAGCGGCCGCCGGAGCACACGCTGCCGACACTCGGGAGATCCTCGAGGAACGTCTCGAAGACCATCCCGGTGTAGTAGTCGAGACCTCGGGCGATCGACAGGTCGACCACGATCCGCTCCTCGGACGCACCCAGACCCACCGCGGCGGCGACGACCTCCCCGAGTCCATCGGCTTCGGGTCCGAGCCCGCCGAGCACCTCCGCCGCAGATCCCCGGGTGGAGCACAGCCTGAGGACGGCCTCCGCATCGGCGGACGACAGGCCGGACGTGACGAGCTCCCGGGCGACGCCGTCCGCACCGATCTTCGAGAGCTTGTCGAGCGCACGGAGGACCGACGGCGCCTCGTGCTCGACGCCGACCTTCGCCAGCGCGGCCGAGAGGATGCGTCGGTCGCTCACCCTGATCACGAATCGCTCGACGTCGAGGGCCCGCAGCACGTCACCCGTGACGGCGAGCATCTCCGCGTCGGCGATGGGCGACGTCGTGCCGATGGTGTCGAGGTCGCACTGGGTGAACTCCCTCCGGCGCCCGACCTGGGGGTTCTCGCCGCGCCAGACCGTTCCGACGTGGTAGCGCTTGAACGGGATCCCGAGCTGCTGGCTGTGCTGCGCCACGAAGCGCGCCAGCGGAACCGTCAGGTCGAACCGCAGGGCGACGTCCCGGTCCCCCTGATCTCGGAACCGGTAGATCTGCCGATCGATCTCGGCGCCCGGATCGACCTTGCCGAGGAGGATCTCGGCGTACTCGAGCGCGGGAGTATCGATCGGCGAGAAACCGTACCGACGGAAGACGGCCTTGGCGCGATCCACGCACCGCTCCTTCCGGAGCGCTCGGGCGGGGAGCTCGTCCGTGAACCCCTTCAGGGTTCGCGGTGTGATGCGCCGGGTCACGCGCCGAACGTACTCGTCGCCCGGAAGCGCCCGACCTCCCGGAGCGACCGGGTTGCCGAGCGGCGACGGAAGGGCTCCGTTAGCCGCCCGAGCTGCTCCGCCGGTGGGCGGCCACGCCGGCCACGCGCCACGCCCAGATGATGAGCGGGACCTGAAGTGGAAGTCGGGCGGTGGCGACCGTGGGTGACGCGAAGGAAAGCGGTTGCCCGGGTGTACCCGCGTCCAGAGCCATCTGGATGTTGGCTGGGAAGACCGCCAGGAGAACCCCCATCGTGGCCAAGGCGCCGACTCGGCGTGTCCGCCCTTCGAGCAAGAGCATCCCGCTGACGATCTCGGCTACGCCACTCCAACGCACCCAGAACGCCGGGTCACCCAGGAGCCGCGGCACGATCCGCTGGTAAGGCCGCGGAAAGGCGAAGTGGGCGAGTCCGGCGCCGAACATGAACAGGGCGAGGAGCAACGCTGACCGAGAGGACCCTGGCGACGCGGCCTTGCCGGCACCCTCGGATCGACCGCGGCGACGCAAGGGCACGGTCCGGGTCGCTAACGGTCAGACGTCGACACGAGCACGGCGTGGTCGCTTCGTCCCCGGATCACCCCAACGAGGCTCAGGCTGACGAGCGCTCCGACCTCGGCGGCGACCGTGCGCACGGCGTCCGGCGTCCAGCTGGTTTCCAGGAAGCCGAGCAGCCCCACCGTCCGGCTGATCACGAGTCCGGCCAGCGTCCCAGCGGCCAGGCCGACGCCGGCAAGCAGGGCGAGGCGGCCGCTACGGAGGACGATCGCCGTCGCGACGCCGACGGAGGAGAGGGCGTTGGCGAGGAACAGGGGCCCGATGTTGGGAACGCCCCTGTATCCCTGCCGCCAGAGGTCGAAGTGGATCGCCCCACCGGCCAAGACGAGCACGGCGGCGGCCAGCGTGGCGACACGTCGCATCTTCGGGCTCCTCTCGACGAACCGTTGACCGGATGTCTTCGAAGCAGAGGCCGACGCCGTATTCGCTCCGTGCGAGTCGATGGGGCCGACCGGGAGACAAGCGGCCGGCCAGCGTGGGCGACGAGCTCGACGTGGTCACCAGGCACGGGTCACCTCGGTGGGGTTCCAGTCGTCGAGGATCTCGAGCCCACGCGCCTTGTCCTGTGCGATGTCGAGGGCGACGACGATGTGATTCGCGACAGGCCAGGGGCCGCGGGCTCCGACGGCCGGGGTGCGACGGAGGCAAGCGACGCGTACGGGGGCGATGGCGACCGAGCATGCCCTGCTCTCGTGGGGACCGACGTCGCGAGGATGCGTCGGGCCCGGTCGAGCGCGGCCTGGGACGGAACGTAGAAGTCGGGCGGGTAGTCGCCTCGAGCGACGACCGGCATTCCGAACGCGCCGGCCGCGACCGTTTCGGTCAGAGCCCACAGCGACTTCTGCCAGGAGTGGGCCAGGTTGCAGGCATGGCCCATCTCATGCGCGGCGGTCCAGCAGCGCATGCGCTGCGCCCAAGCCGCCGGGGCCGGATCACCGGCGGGAGCGGTGGCGATGAAGGCGTCCTCGAAGATGGCCGTCCCTTGGCGGTGGTTCGGCCCGATGTCGTCGAACATGATGCCGCCCAAGCTCGGGCCCTGCTCGTGCAACGAGGGTAACAACGTCCATGGTGACCATTGGGCCTTGTTGGCAAAGCGGCTCCAGTGCACCTGCGTGGCGTCGTGCATCTCGACGTCCGACCACTGGGCCCCGGCACCGGCGCCGGCGATGGGCACAATGGTGTCGCCCCCGCTCTTGGTCAGACCGTGAACCGACGTCGCATCAGAAGCGAGGTCAGACATAGCCGAAAGGGCTCGGAGGAGATCCGGACCTTCACCCCACCTTGACCGATGGAGACGCCGGCGTAGGTCGTCCCCTCTACCACCACCGCCTGCTGAGCGAGACCGATCTGCAACCGCGACTGGATGGCTCGGCCCTCGAAAACCGGCTCCCCGTCGACGCGTACGGTGACGTCGTCGTTCGAGAAACCCTCTTCATGCGCAATCTGTAGTTGCAAACCAGGCCTACAGGTCAATTCGGCCACCGCGCCAGCGCTCGACCCTACACAGCGTGCCCTCGACGGGCTCGGCCCCTGGCGTATTGGGGTCCGGCGGATAGGTGAAGGTGCCGCGAGCCCAGGCCCGCCGGGCCAGGGGGACGGGCTTGCCGCCTCGCAAGAGCCGGCGGCGCAACGGTGCGTCGCCGGCATCGGGGCCGCTCGCCCCCGGTGCTGGCTGGGGGTCGTCGGACGCCCGGAGGTACTCCAGCTCGATGTCGAACTCGACGCCGAGCTCCTCACGAGCCAGAGCCAGGGCTTCGCCGACGGTGCCGAACGACGTCGTCCCATCGCCGGCCGCGCTGATGCAGTAGATGCGTGTACAACCCCCACGCATCAGCTCCACCAGGCCCGGGTTCTCCCAATGGCCGCCGTCGCTGACGTAACACGGCCGGCTACGTCGTCACGATGTCCTTCACCAACAGCATCATGGTGAGGTCGTCGACAGGGGACGGCTCGAACCCGTATCGAGCGTAGAACGACGCTGCGTCGGGGTTGGCGGCGTGGACGAGGAGCAGTCGAACACCGACGAGCTCGGCGACCTCGAGTCCCTTCATGATGAAGTGCTTGAGGAGTGCCGAACCGAGACCGGCGTCCTGGTGCTTGCGGTCGACTGCGAGCCGGCCGAGCAGCAGCGCGGGGAGCGGATCGGGTTGGTTGCGTCGCGTCCTTCCGGTCGCCTCGCGGTGGAGAACCGTCGCCGTCGACGCGGCGTAGTACGCGACGACACGGCCAGCCTCGTCGAGGATGACCCAGGTCCGGCTCGACCCGCCCACCGATCGGTTCCTCGGAGCGCGGTTGACCAGCCACTCGTTCAGTGCCGGGTCGCCGCAGCCGAAGCCGGTGACGACGTGGTCGGTCGAGAGCAGTTCCGGACCGACGTACCTCAAGCGCTTCGGCCCGGCGCGCTTCCCGATCGCTGCTCGAGCACCGACGGCGCAGACAACAGCTTGGCCAACTCGGGCTTGAGCACGGGCGGGGCATCGAGCAGTACCTGGAGCTCGGACCAGGACGCGTCGTCGGCGACGAACACTCGCCGATCGGCGAGGTCAGTCTCCGCAGCATGGACGGTGCTTCGAACGATGTAGTCGTTGAGCGACTCGCCGGTCTCTTCGAGGACTCGCCGAACGACCGCGTCTTGCGCTGGCGTGACCCGCACACTCCAGCGCCCCTTTTTGGTGGTTGCCTCCATGAGCTTGACTGTACGCCAGAATGGCGTACAGGATCAACGTCCTTCTCCGGCCACCTCCTACAGGGACAGGCCGAGGTCGCGCCGGGCCCACCTCGTCGCCCACTCCTACGGCGGCCTGGGCGCTGTACTGGCGGCAGCCGAAGCACCCGACTCTGTCCGGTCCCAGACGCTTCTCGAACCACCCGCCCTCACGCTGACCACCAATCCCGCCGCCGAGAGGCTCGTCGCCGCGCTGCGTGCGATGTGGGACGTCGACATCCCCGACGACGAGTGGCTGGTCCGCTTCCTCGGGGCGGCGGGGACCGACCCCGGCGTGATTCCACCGGACTCCTTCGACGAGGTGGTGGCCAAGGTGCCTCTGCTCCGTCGTGGCCGTCCGCCATGGGACGGTGATCTCCCGCTGGATCAGCCCGCCTCGGCCGCGTTCCCGAGACTCGTGTTGTCCGGCGGCCACAGCGATGGCGACGGGGTCGCCTCCCATCCTCGACACGGTCGAACGGCGGGACGCATCTGCGTGCCGCGCGTGGCTCAGGGGCCCGGGCTCAGGGGGCCATGGCGGCCGGAAGCCAGAATGACACCCGGGCTCCTCCCAGCGGGCCGGCCTCGGCCTGGGCGCCGCCGCCATGACGGGAAGCCACCGACGCCACGATGGCCAGGCCCAGGCCGGCGCCCCCGGCGTCGGCAGCACGGGCGGCGTCGAGGCGCCCGAAGCGCGAGAAGGCCCGCTCGCGCTCGGCGGCGGGAATGCCGGAGCCGTCGTCGTCGACGTGGACCCAGGCCCTGCCCCTCTCGGCCGCCACCGTCACCCGCACCCGTTGCGAAGCATGTCGGCAGGCGTTGGCCACCAGGTTGCGCACGGCCCGGGCCACCAGGGCCTCGTCGGCCTCCACCGCTACTGCGTCGTCCAGCTCCAGTTCTATGGGCCTGGCGAATCCGGCCGCTTCCGTGCGGGCCACCTCGGCCAGGGCCAGGTGCCGGCGAGACGGTGGCGGTGCCTCGTCGAGCGAGGACAGCAGGACCAGGTCGTCGACCCGAGTGGCCAGGCGGTCGGCCAGCGCTGCCAGACGTCCGAACAGGCCAGGATCGGCCACTGCCCCGGGTCGGGCAGCCAGCTCGATCTCGGCGGCTAGGGCCATCAGCGGTGTGCGCAGCTCGTGGGCGGCGTCGGAGGTGAACTGGCGCTGGGCCGCCACACCGGCCCCGATGCGGTCGAGCATGCCGTTGACGGTGCGGGCCAGGGCCTCGATCTCGTCGGTCGTGTCGGGCACGGGTACGCGCTGGCGGGCATCGCCGGAGCCGATGGTGGCGGCCAGCCGAGTGATGTCGGCCACCGGACGCAGGGTGCGGGCGATCGCCACGGCGGCCAGGAGTGCCGTGAGCACCACGGCCACCGGCACGGCCGTCCACAGACCGCGATGCAGTGCTCGCAGGCTCTCACCCAGCCTCCGCGACGAGGCCCGGCCCACGAGTACCACCTCGGTGCCGCCCACCTGGCGGCGGCGCACCACCCGCATCTCGTCTGTGGCCACCCCGCCCAGGGTCGCATCGCCAGGAACGACAAGCGCCTCCACACCGTCGGGGGTGGACGCTCGGGCGCTGGCCACTCCGCCTCGCAGCTCGCCCTCCAGGGCGTCGAGCACTTCGCCAATGCGTTCGCGCATGGCGTCACGGCTGGCGTTGGCCACTCGCAGGAACCCCAGCGTGGCGGCAGCCGAGTAGGCCAAGGCGCTGGCGGCCAGCACGGCCAGCAACACCCGGCCGCGAATGCCCGACAGGAACCTCACCGCCCTGCGATGCGGTAGCCCACGCCCCGGACGTTGTCGATGATCACCGGATCGAGCTTGGAGCGGACCCGTCGCAGGTAGACGTCGACGATGCTCGGGTCGACCTCGGCGTCGTGGCCCCACACCCGCTCCAGGAGCTCGGCACGGGTCACGCAGGCGCCGGAGGCCAGGAGCAACTGGCGCAGGACTTGCTCCTCCCGGGCCGTCAGCTCCACCTCACGTTCCGCGACCGTGCAGCGGCGGGTGCCGAGGTCGTAGCGCAGCCGCCCCCGCACGATCTCGTTGGCTGACACCGACGCCCGGCGGCGGACCAGGGCCCGCAGGCGGGCGGCCAGGACCGTGATCGAGACGGGCTTGGTGAGGAAGTCGTCGGCACCGGCGTCGAGCAGGTCGACCTGGTCCAGGTCGCCGGACTTGGCCGTCAACACCAGAATGGGGGTGTCCACGCCTTCGGAGCGCAGCGCCTCGCAGACCTTGTATCCCGACGAGCCCGGCAACAGCAGGTCCAACACGATGGCGCAGTAGCCGCCGTCGAGCGCCCTCCACAGGCCCGACGGCCCGTCGTCGGCGCAGTCGACGATGAACCCCTCGGCCGCCAGCCCTCGCGACAGCACGTCGCGAATGGCCCCGTCGTCGTCGACCACCAGCACCCGCACGCCAGCCGAGCGTAACGACAGACCCGGCGACGGCGGTCCCGTCGCATTCAGCTCCCGTTCCGATCCGTACAGGGTTGAATTCCGACGCACCGAGCGCAGAGTTCGCACCGAGCGGCGGGCAGTAGGCCCGGTGCCGGACAGAAGGAGCAAACGATGAATGCACGACGGATCCTGGTCGCCCTCGGAGGGCTCGGAGTGGCCGTCTCGGCAGTGGTGGCCGGTTCGATGGTGACGGCCCAAGCCCTGCCGCCGGTTCCCCAAGACGAACCGACCATCTACAACGTCGTTTACGAGACCTCAGACGGCGGTGCCGTCGGGTGCGAGATCCAGGCCCCGAAGCCGCCGGCCGACCCGGCCCCGGCCCACCCCGCGCCGGCCTACCCGGCCCCGGCCCACCCCGTTGCGGTCGTCGGCGACCTTGTCGAGAAGAACGACGAGCAAGCACCGGCCGAGATGGTTGATCGACTCGACGCCATGCTGGCCCTGGTGCGGCCTGGCTCGGCGACTGAATGCGACCGCCTGGCCCAGGCCCAACACACCACCTTCTCAGCGATGGAAGCCGAGACCGGATCCTGGGGGTACACACCCTAGAAGCGCCCGGTTGCGGAGGCTCGGGCTCGTCGGCCACCACGGTCGTCGGGCCCGAGCCGCGCCGCGAGGAGCGCAGCTTCCGCCGCGGCGAGGTGGCCATCGACGCGGGGGCGGGTGTCGCCTTTCGGTGGCGAGCCCCACTGGTAGCCGGCGTCACCGAGCTCCAGTTCGACCGCATCGTTGTCGAGGTCGATGCGTGCCGCCGCCAGCAGGGGGGCGGAAGCCAGGTCACACTCTCGGAGCGGGCGGACATTCCAGGGATATGACCGGCTCGAGCTGATCGACCGGGCCAGGTCGGCGGAGGCGCCGGCCAACGCACACGGGCTGGTTCGGACGCCCGGACGTCAACACCGAGGACGCGCCGTTACCCGACCACGCACAAAACACCGGAAGGTCGCCTAAAGAGCCGCCGGCCTTGCGGGCGTATTGTCGGCGCCACCGCTCGGTGAGTGCCGCGAGCTTGGGTCCGGGGTGGACCTTACGCAGTCGGTTCCCCTTGCCCGTCCATGCCCAGCACCCGTCAGGCTGAGCCATGTTCCAGCGAAGCCCGTTTAGCCTCGATTATTCGTGCGCCCAGCCAGTTGGAGGTGAGGCCCTTGGCCTGAACCGACAATGACAAGCTCGTCGTCGCCAACCGGTGGGAGTCCGGTCCGGGTAGCTGCCAGGAGGCCCGGT